>Ga0181529_10000812_pt1 | contig 43822 bp, 33 predicted proteins | sample PEATcosm2014_Bin_36_FD_119763 | JGI IMG/M metagenome (GOLD analysis project Ga0181529, IMG submission 119763) | Peatland microbial communities from MTU Mesocosm Facility, Houghton, MI, USA - PEATcosm2014_Bin10_30_metaG | ecosystem: Environmental > Terrestrial > Soil > Wetlands > Peat | place... | reverse complement strand
TGAAGTTGGAGATGCCTTCGCCGGCCATTTGCGTGACCGCGGCGCCGGCAACATTGCGCGCTTCTACCAACCGCTCCTGGAAAGCACTGATGGTTTGGGCGTTTTGCCGCATCACCAGATCCATCAGGACCCGCTGAGAGGCGAAGAAGTTTTCAGTTCCCTGCCGCAGCCATCCCGCCAACATCGACAGGGGGGAAGGTTCCCGGACGGGTTCGGTTTTCTCGGACATGAGAGTGACTCCTTTTTGCTGCAGTGCAGCATGCAGCTTAACTATAGACCTAAAGGTCGTTTTGTGTCAATATGAAGTGGATTGAACGCAGCGCAGCAAGGGTGCGAGCGATAAAGCGGGCTATCGTGCTGATCAAGAAATATCCCAATCGCCGGCTATACAACGCATCCTCGCGAACCTACGTCAACCTGAGCGACCTGGCCGCGCTTATCCGGCAAGGCGAAGACATCCAGGTTGTCGACGCCAAAACCGGTGAGGACATCACGCGCGTGGTGCTGACGCAGATCATCGTGGAGGACGCCAAGGATGCGCCTACCGGGTTGCCGCTGGAACTGCTGCGGCAGTTGATCATGGCGTCCGACCGGGCTGGCCAGGAATTCCTCATGTGGTATCTGAAATCGGCCTTCGATACCTACGAGAAGGTGCAAGATACAGTCAAGGACCGGTTGCAGGATGTCCGCTCGGCGGCGCTGGCGCCGCTGCACTTGATGAAGGACTTGTTCACGCCTCCGGCGGACCCGAAGGCGGAGGACGAACTGGAGAAACTGCGGCGCCGCGTGGCGGAACTGGAGCAGCGCCAGGCGAAGCCTCGGGCCCGCGCCAAACGCCGGAAGAAGTAGCCGGCCGGGAGGAGTGCGATGGAACCTCCATCTCCCGCTGCAATCGACCTCGGATTCGACCCGGGGCCGCTGGCGCTATGGGCGGGCATCTTTGCCCAGGCAACACCGGCTGGCCGCATTTCCGCGGTGGAAGGCGCTCTCCGGGGCAGGCGTGGCCGCTACTGGCGGCGGGAAATCGGGAGGTGGATCGGCCGCCTGGTTCCCGTGGAAATTCTGGTCCCCGAATCCGCCCAGCGATGGCGTCCGCTGGTCCGCGACGCTTTCCAATTCGTGTTTGAGCGCCTCTCGGACCGGCGGCTGGCTACCAAGGTGGCACAGCAATTCGAGCTGCCGGCGGACACCCCTCCGGAGCAGCGTCTGCTGCGCCTGGTCAACAAGATGCCGGGGCTGCAGAAGGTGGGCCAGGTGCTGGCGCGCAACCGCCGCCTGCCGCCCAAACTGCGTCGCGCCTTGTCCGAGCTGGAGAACGGCATGTCGGACGTTACGCCGGAGGAAATCCGCGGCCTCATCGAAGAGCGCCTGGGCCAGCGCCTGACGGAGTACGCCGTTGAACTGGAGCCTGCCATCCTTTCGGAGGCCAGCGTCAGCGCGGTCATTCGTTTCACCTGGAATTGCCCCGGACGGGAACGCGAACAGGGAGTGTTCAAAGTCCTCAAGCCGTACGTTCCGCAATGCTTCGACGAAGATATGACGCTGCTGCAGGATCTGGGAGAATTCCTGACCGCCCCGGAGCGCGGTTATGGATTCGCCATCCACGACGTCAAAGAGATGCTCTCCGAGGTGCTGCTGCTGCTCACTCACGAACTGGATTTCCGGCGCGAACAGGCCACTCTCCTGGATGCCGTGAAGATGTACCGCGCCAGTATCGGGATTCGCGTTCCCAAGCTGATCGAAGCGCTTTCCACCGCCGACATCACCGCCATGAGCGCGGAGGCGGGCGTGAAAGTCACCGAGGCGTTTCCGCGCTCGCCGATCCGCCGCGCCCGCGTCGCGGAACAGTTGATTGAAGCCCTGGTGGCCGTTCCGTTTTTCTCCCGCGAGCCGGAAGCCATCTTCCATGCCGACCCGCACGCCGGCAACCTGCTGTACGACGAAACCAACCGCGAGCTGGTGGTCCTGGACTGGGCGCTGGCCGAGCGGTTGAGCCGGGAATCGCGACGCCAATTGGTGCTGCTGTCGGTGATGATGGCGCTGCGCAACCCGGAGGGCGTCCGCCAGGCCATCCGCGATCTGGCCCTCAGCGCCGGTCGGGGGAACCACGAGCGGCTGGGGGTGATCGATGGCTGCGTCGACCGGTTTTTCGACCAACTCGCTCCGGACGATTCCCCGGGCACGCTGGAAGCCATGCGGCTGCTCGACCGGATCGCCCTGGACGGCGTGCACTTTCCGCCGCCCCTGTTCCTGTTCCGCAAGATCGTGCTGACGCTGGATGGAGTGCTGTACGATGTCGCCGGCCCCGGCGTCCGCATCGACGAAGTGATCGCCCGCGAATTCCTGACGCGGTGCGTGGCCAGCCTGGGCGCGTTTCATGCCCCGCTCGAATGGAAGGATGTCGCCGCCATCCCCTGGAATGCGCTCCGCTACTCTTTTTGCCGATTATGGCCCGGCAAGGCCCCGGCGGCGCCTACCGATTCCGCCCGTGCTTCTCGTGGCTCGACACCCAATCGGAGGCCGAAATCGCCGCCCCGAGCGAAATCTCGCCGGCCAGGGCCACGCCGGCCACAATCTCAGCCAGCCGGTTGACCTTGCCCAGTCCGTAGCATTGCAGAATTTCCAGACACTCGCGTTGCGTCGCCAGGCCCGTACCGCCGCCGTAAGTCGCCACGATCAGAGACGGAATGGTCAGCGAGAGATACTGATCGCCCTGGCTGGTCAACTCGGTGTACAGGACCGCCGCCGAGGATTCGGCGACATTGGCGGCGTCCTGCCCGGTGGCGATGAACATGGCGGCGATCCCGTTGGCCGAGTGGCCACCGTTGTTAGTAGCTCCCGATAGAAGCGCCCCCACGTTCGCCACGCCGTAGTGATAGGTGAGTTTCTCCGGCTCCACGCGCAGATGGCGGGTCAGAACATCGCGGCGGATGACGGCCTCCGCGGTCACCCGCTTGCCGCGGGTCCGCAGCCGGTTGATGTCGGACGCCTTCTTGTCGGTGGCGAAGTTCGATTCCAGGTAGAAGTCGACGATTCCCGGGTGGTGATCCAGGATCCATTCGCAGGCTGCCAGCGTAGCGCGCCCCACCATATTCTGCCCCGCCGCGTCGCCGGTGGAGAAGTTAAAGCGAAGATACACGAACTTACTGGCCAGGTAGGTGTCGATATACTGCAGCCGGGCCACCGACGACGTAGCTTCGGCGACGCGCCGGATCGGCTCCAGATTGGCCTGCACCCAATTGGCGAAGTCGCGGCCTGCCCGGGCATCCCGAAAAATGAAGGCCGGCGCCCGCTGCATGGCGTCGCCCACCACGGTCACGGTGACGCCGCCGCACAGGTTCAGCACCTTGATTCCGCGGTTGTAGGACGCTACCAGCGTACCCTCGGAGGTCGCCAGGGGAATCAGGAAATCGCCCTGCGCGTGCTCGCCGTTGACGCGCAGCGGACCGGCCAGGCCGATGGGAACCTGCGCCACTCCCACGAAGTTCTCGCAGTTGCCCTTGGCCGCATGCGGATCGAGCGAGTGGTGAACTATGTGCTTTAGCGAAATACCGGTCTGCTCTTCGATGTAGGCGCGGCGCCGGCCGACAATTTCGGGGCTATAATCGTCGCCGCCGTCGCGCGGGATGGGGCGCGGACCCGCTCCCTCGTCCGCGATGGCATCCTCCACGCGCAGTTCCAGCTTACCGAACGGGCGGGTTTCGAAAGTCAACTCGATATCGTGCCGGGCGCGGCTCAGATACTGGCCTGCGATGTGGATCCCGACCTCGCACCGCAGGGAGAAGGGAAGCGGGTTGTCGGCGCTGACCTCGCCCGGCGCCAGGGTCCGGCCGTCTTCCAGGTGGAGGCGGATCCGGTCCAGGGCTACCGGCTGTCCGTCAATGGCGATGCGGGAGACGGCTACCAGCTCGGCGTCGGCCAACCGGTTCTTGAGGGAGAATCCGGCGCCTCCGTTGGCATTTTGCAGGCTGCCCACCGTGTAGAGCGAGTTCAGCAAAACAGTAGGCATCATAAGCCCGAGCCTCAAATGCATTGTAAAAGACGTCATGCGCATCGGCAATCATAATTTCAGGTACAAAATTACTGAAATTGGTGTAGCCTGTCTCTGTTACGCGTCTCGCGCGGTCCGTCGCGACCCACTTCTGCAAGTGTGGAGGATGGTATGTTCAACCTACGCAGGGCGATCGTGGTATCGCTCGGCATTCTTCTTGGGTGCTTCCCCCTATTCAGCCAACAATCGTATGTCACACGATATGACTTCTATGCCGGGTATGCTTTTCTCGATAGCCCAAAGATCGGCCTCTTTGAAAACGGGTTTCACACGCAATTCGGATATCGGGCCAAAACCTGGGTTTCCCTGGGCTTCGACTACAGCGTGACGGCGGGCAATCTGACGCTGACGCCAGGTCTGCTGCCTACCGCCTTACAGCAACAACTGGGGGCGCAACTGGGACAGTTGGCGGCCGCCGGACTGCTCCCGCCCGGCTACACCTTACGGGTTCCCGCCCATGCGGTCACTAACAGCATGGCGATCGGCCCGCAGCTTGCTTACCGTCATTTCTCAAAGCTGACGCTCTTCATCCGGCCTTCCATCGGCGCCATCCACGAAGGCGCCACTCCCAAACCGGCCGACCCGATCGCCGCCGCTATCTCCGCCCAACTGGCGCCCACGGGACACAAAACCGACTGGCAGGGATTCTACGGGGTCGGCGGCGGATTCGACATCCTCCTGACCCGGCACCTGGCCCTGCGGACCCAGGCGGACTACGTGTACGACCATCTGTTCAACGACCTACTCAGGGATGGCCGATGGACCACCCGTTTCTCCATCGGTCCTTGCTTCAATTTCGGAGGAAATATCGCGGAGAAGTGACCCCGGCCTCACATCGAGCCGTGCGAGTCCGGTGAGGCACTCCAAGAAGCGCCGGCGGCGGGCGGAATGTAGGTCATGGCCCGCTCGGTGAGCGCGCAGATGGTCAAACTGGGGTTCACGCCCAGGTTGGCGGCGATCACTGAGCCGTCGCAGACGTACAGGTTCCGATACCCGAACAGGCAGTTCCGCGCATCCACCACGCCTTCCTCCGCCGACGCGGCCATCGCGCATCCCCCCAAAATATGGGCCGTGCCGGGCACGTCGAAGAGGATCTCCGTCACCATGCTCATGGGCGTACCGCCGATCGCCAGGGCGAGTTTGCGCGCGAATTCGTTGGCCTGCGGGATAAAAGTGGGGATGCGTTGCCCGTAGCTCCGCAGCACGCGCCGGAACGGCCAGAACCACGGGCGCCCCAGGCGCATTTGAATATAGCCGTCCAGAGTCTGCATGCACAGCAGGATCAGCGATTCCCGCGCCCAGCCAAACGGGTGCAGACTGCGGGCGGTGCGTATCGGGTGCCGAACCAGGGACGCCGCCAGCGTCCTGAGCCACAGCAGGATTCGCCGCTTGCCCGGTTGCCCGCCGGTGAGCACGGTAGCCAGCAGCCCCATGGCGTCCGACCCCGCGGGATAGCGCGTGGCCTCAATGTGCGTGTAAGCGTCCAGATAGAAGCCGGAGCCGATGGCCAGTCCCTGCGACAAGTCCTCGCGGCTGCCGGGGACGCGCACTCCGATCAACGATTCGGCATTGGTGCGTACGCGGTTGCCCAACTGGCCGCTGATCTTGGGCAGCGACCCCTGCTCTTTCAACCGGAACAACAGATCCAGCGTCCCCAGGGCCGAAGCCGCGAACACCACCCCGCGGCACGTGAAGCGACGCCGGCTGCCGGGCAGCAGCGTGGACAGAACGGTGATCACTTCGTAGCCCGCGCTGCCGTCCGGACGGCCTTCCAGAGGCCGCACGTCAACCACTTTCGTTTCGGCGAAGACGCGCGCCCCGGCCTGTTCGGCCAGGTACAGATAGTTCTGGTCCAGAGTATTCTTGGCGCGGTACCGGCAGCCCATCATGCAGCCGCCGCAGCCGATGCAACTGGCCCGTTCCGGCCCTTTGCCGCCGAAATACGGATCGGGATACGCGGTGCCGGGCGGTTCGCCTTCCGGTCCTTCGAAGACCGCGACCCGGGTGGGATAAAAGGTATCGGCCACGCCGTGCTCTTCCGCCATCCGCTTCAGGATGCGATCGGCGGGACCCAAAATGCGGTTTTCCGTAACGCCCAACATGCGCGCCGCGGTCGCAAAGTGCCGCGGCATCTCGGCTTTCCAGTCCGCCAGGCCGGCCCACGATCCGCTGTCCCAGATGGAGTCACCCGGCGCCAGTAGGGTATTGGCGTACGTGATCGATCCGCCGCCCACGGCGCAGCCGTGCATGATGAGGACGTGGCGGAAAGGGTCGATATTGAAGAACCCGCGCAGCCCCAAGCCCGGCCGCCAGATCCAGCGCCACAGTAGCCAGCTCGACTTGGGCAGGTTCCGCGGAGTCCAGCGGCGGCCCATCTCCATCACTCCCACGCGGTAGCCCTTCTCGGTCAGCCGGTGGGCCGAGACGCTGCCGCCGAACCCGGAACCGACTACGATGAAGTCGAAATCCATCTTGTCACCAGCGGCAGCCGCCAACCCCCATGTCCGATCGATTATCGCTCCGGTGGCTCCCCTTGCAAATAGATATTTTCAGGCGTGAAACCCCTTTATTTTGGGTTCGGCCTTGCGTAGTCTGGAAACAGGAATTGTCCCATGCATAAACTTCCCCCCGTGGAGGAGGCCAAGACGCTGTTCAGCGAGGCCCGGAACTGGTCCATGTGGCGATGGCTGGTGGAGAAACGACGCGCGCGCACCACCGCGGACGCCGCCTGGGAAGCCCTCGACGCCTGCGAGGAAAAGGTGAGATCCGCGTGGCCCGAAGAATGGCGGCTGGCCTACGCCGCGCTCTCGGCCAACGGCCGTCCCAAGTCGCGACGCCCGCCGTCGCTCGATCCCGAAATGAAGGCGGCGCTCGAGCGCCTGCACGCATTCGATGAAGAAGCGCGCCAGGCGCACGAGGCGGCGGAAGCGCAATTCGACGAGGCCGACCGTCGCATGAGCGCCGGCATGGCGTGCGAAGGCGCCCAGATGGCCATCGATGCCTGGGAGCTGCGCGAGAAGTTCATTCGCAAGGCGGAGGCTCTGGCCCGCCGCGCGGACACCCACTAAAGCGCGTACTTCCCGGCGGCCAGCACGTATCTGGCGATCTGGCGGCCCAGTCCGATGGTATCCGCCGGCTCGTGCTTGGACAGGCGCCGCAGAATGGCCATCTGCGTTCGCAGCATGTCCCCTTCGGCCACCGCGGCGATCACTTTGCGCGCGGACAGTTCCACGGTCTGCGTGGCTCTGGCCGCATAATACCGGGTCAGGGCGACGGCTTGCTTCGCCGCCCCTTCGCCTTTGGCTGCGATGAGTTTTTCCGCGCGCAGCAGGCACGATTCCAGCGCAAAGACCTCCATGATGCAGTCCGCCAGCGCGCCCATCACTTCCTGCTGATCGGGGAGACCCATCATGTACTTCTGCGATGCCGCGCCGGCCGCGAACAGCGCCAGTTTCTTGACGCCGGCCAGTACCTGGTGCTCGGCGCTCAAGGGACCCTCGCGCTCTTCGACGGCGCTGGGACCGGCCATCACCTCGTCCATCAGCGTCTTGATCGATGCGAGCAGCGGCAACTGACCGGCCACTGCGCGCTTCATCAGCCAGCCGGTGATGATCAGCCGGTTGATCTCGTTGGTGCCCTCGAAGATCCGGTTGATGCGCGAATCGCGGTACGCGCGCTCGGCCGGATACTCTTCCACGTAACCGTATCCGGCATAGATCTGCAGCACGTGATCTACCACCATGTCCAGCATCTCCGATCCCCAGACTTTGAGGATGGAGCACTCCACGGCATACTCCTCAATGCGTTTCTGGATTTCGCGGGACGCTCCCGCGGCGCCCGCATCCACGTCGGCCAGCGCGGCGTCGATCATGCCGATAGCCCGGTATACCATGGATTCGCCGGCGTAGATTCCGGCCGCGGACTCCGCCAGTTTCTCCTGGATCAAGCCGAATTCGGCGATGGCCTTGCCAAACGCCTTCCGCTCCTTGGCGTAACCGATAGCGTCCTGCAGGCTGTTGCGCGCCCCGCCGACACAAGCCGCGCCCAGTTTGAAGCGGCCGATGTTCAGGATATTGAACGCGATGTGGTGGCCCTTGCCCACCTCGCCCAAGAGGTTCTCCACCGGCACCTGGCAATCGGTGAGAATCAAAGGGCAGGTGGACGAACCGCGGATGCCCAGTTTATGCTCCTCGGCGCCGATGGCGAAGCCGGGAGTCTGCCGCTCGATCAGGAAGGCCGAGAACTTCTCGCCGTCCACTTTGGCGAACACCGTGAACAGGTCGGCGAAGCCGCTGTTGGTGATCCACATCTTCTCGCCGTTGAGAATGTAGTGCTTCCCGTCGGGCGACAACACGGCGCGCGCGCGGCAGTTCATGGCGTCGCTGGCGGACGACGATTCGGAGAGCGCATAGGCGCCGATCCACTCGCCGGTCCCGAGCTTGGGCAGGTACTTTTGCTTCTGCGCCTCGGTGCCGTACCAGACAATCGGCAGCGTACCGATTCCCACGTGGGCGCTAAAGGCTACCGAAAAACTGGCCAGCTTGCTGATGGATTCGGCAATCAACGCCGACGTCACTTTGTCCATTTCCAGGCCGCCGTAGGCTTCCGGGATGTCCACGCTCATCAGCCCCAGTTCGCCGGCCTTGCGCAGCAAGCCGCGGGTTACCTGGAAGTTCTTGGCCTCGATCTCGGCGGCCGCCGGCATTACTTCGTTGTTGGTGAATTCGATGGCGGTTTTGGCAATCTGGCGGTGCTCTTCGGTGAGGTCTTCCGGTGTGAATACGTCGCGCGGATCGCGCTCCTCGGTGAGAAAGCTGCCGCCTTTGACCCGTTTCGCCGTGGCTTGCACATTGCTGGTTGACATACGTTGACTCCTGACTTCCTCCTCAGTTCAGATTCTCGAAAATCCCCGCGGCGCCCATGCCGCCCCCTACGCACATCGTCACGATCCCATACCGCGCCTTGCGCCGTCGCAGTTCCTGCAGCAGCGACGCGGTAAGCTTGGCTCCGGTGCAGCCCAACGGATGCCCTAGGGCGATGGCGCCGCCATTCACGTTCACGCGGTCCATCGCCAACCCTAACGTCTGAATCACCGCCAGCGACTGCGCCGCGAAGGCTTCGTTCAGTTCGATCAGCTCGATCTCCTGCAGGCTCAGGCCGGCCATTTTCAGCGCCTTGGGAATCGCGTACACCGGACCGATTCCCATTTCCTCCGGCAGACACCCCGCATACGCGAAGGCCACCAGACGTGCCAGGGGTTGGATTCCCAGGCTGCGAGCCCGATCCGCCGACATCACCACGGCCGCCGCGGCGCCGTCCGAAGTCTGCGACGAGTTGCCCGCCGTAACCGTCCCGTGGGCATGAAACGCCGCCTTGAGCTTTCCCAGCGCCTCCAGGGAGGTGTCGGCGCGCGGTCCTTCATCCACCAGGAACTCGACTTCGGTCCGGCGGATCCGGGATTTCGCGTCCGGCGCGGCGAAACTCACGGGCACGGCCACGATTTCCTGCTGAAACCTCCCCGCCGCCTGCGCCGCCAGCGCCTTGCTGTGGCTGGCTAGCGCGAATTCGTCCGCCTGCTCGCGGGTGATGCCATAATGCCGCGCTACGCGCTCGGCGGTCAGTCCCATCGAAAGATACGAATCCGGATAGTTCCGCTCGAGCCATGGGTTGATGGAGATCTTGTTGCCTCCCAGCGGAACCATCGACATGGATTCCGTCCCGCCGGCCACGATCACCTCCGCTCCCCCGCCGCGGATGCGCTCCGCCGCCAGGGCGATGGCTTGCAGTCCCGCTGCGCAATAGCGATTGATCGTCATGGCGGCCGATTCCACCGGCATTCCGGCGCGCAGGGCGGCAATGCGCGCCACATTCATGCCCTGCTCGCCTTCCGGCATGGCGCAGCCGAGGATCACGTCCTCCACTTCCTTCTTGTCCAGGTTGGGCACGCGGTCGAGCGCGCCCTGGATGGCCACGGCTGCGAGGTCGTCGGGGCGCGTGGAGCGTAAAGTCCCTTTGGGAGCCTTGCCCACGGCGGTTCGCACCGCGCTCACGATCACTGCGTCTCTCATGGATATCACTCCTTCCAGCCGTCCCGCCGCTCAATTCCGCAGCGGCTTCCCGGTCTTCAATGTGAACGCGATCCGCTCCTGGGTCTTCTTTTCGCCGCATAGCGAAAGGAAGGCTTCCCGTTCCAGATCCAGAAGATACTGCTCACTCACCAGGGTTCCGGGGGTGACCGGCCCGCCGCACAAAACGTAGGCTACCCAATTGGCCACCTTGACATCGTGGTCGCTGATGAACTCGCCCTCTCGCATGATGTGGACTGCCAGCTTGAGCGAAGCCAGCAGGTTCTCGCCGGGCGCCGGTATGTTGGTCCGCGGCAAGAGCGCCGAGTACCCGCCCGCGGCCAATTCGCGCGCCGACTGCCGGGCGTCGTGCAGCAGCCGCTCGCGGTTCATGGTGATCCGGTCGGCGGGAAGCAGCATGCCGATGCGGCGTGCATCCGCCGCCGATGTGGATACCTTGGCCATAGCGATGGTTTCGAAGGCCCGCTTCAGCGTCCCCAGCAGTTCCACCGTTTCCACACGGCCGCCCTCGTGACCCGCCGCGTCCAGCGCCCGCAGCAGCATTTCCTTGCAGCCGCCCCCGGCCGGCAAGACGCCCACCCCGGTCTCCACCAGCCCCATGTACAACTCGGCGTGGGCCTGCCGCCGCGCTCCATGGATGGCGATCTCCGCCCCGCCGCCCAGGCAGAACGACCAGGGCGCCACCACCACCGGACGGGGGCAAAACTTGATCGCCGCCGTCATCCGCTGGAATGCCCGCACGGCGAAATCGACTTCGTCCCACTCGCCTTCCTGGGCGCTCAGGAGGAGCTGCATCAGGTTCGCCCCGACGGAGAAGTGCTCGGCGTCGCCCGAAATCACGAACGCCTCGAAATCCCGCACCGCTGCGCTCTGTGGCGAGAAGGTCTCGGTAATCAGGCGGACAATGTCCTCACCCACGGCGTTCTTTTTGGAATGCAGTTCCAGGCAGGCGACGCCCTCGCCCAGATCGATCAGCGAGGCGCCCGGGTTGTGCCGCACCACTCCATTGGCCGCGCGGAACCTGGCGATCCGCCCAACGCCTTCGGCCTCGATCACCGTCCGGTAGCCGCCGGTCGACGCGTCGAAGCACTCCCGCCCGCCCTGCCGGTACCAGCCGTCGCCGCCCGCCGCCAGCAGGCGCTCGACCGTCCGGCTCACCGGCTTTCCGGCATTGCGCATGCGCTCGACGGTCGCCCGTACGCCCGCCGCATCCCAGAGTTGGAACGGCCCCATTTCCCAATTGAAGCCGGCCCGCATGGCGCGGTCCACACTCGGCGTCTCGTCGGCAATCTCGGGTAGGCAGTCGGCCGCATAGTTCCAGAGGGCGCTCAGCAGCCGCCAATGGAAGCGGCTGGCCTTGTCCTTCCGCGCGTCTCCGGACAGCAGTTGCGCCAGGCGCTCCGGCAATTTCTCGGCATTCCTGGCCATCTCGAGCGACGGGATCTTGGGGCGGACGGCCGGCGCGTATTCCAGCGTCTTCCAATCCAGCACCAGACGGATCTCCTTGCCCGCCGCGTCCTTTTCCTTCTTGTAGAAACCCTGTTTGGTCTTGTCGCCCAGCCAGCGCCGCTCCAGCATGGTGCGGACAAACGGCGGCAGCGCTCCCGAGCCCTCGAAGTTCCCGGCCACGTGCGCCAGCACGTCGAGGCCTACCAGATCCGCCAGCCGGAACGTCCCCGTCCGCGGCCAGCCGATGGCGCTCCCGGTGAGCGCGTCCACTTCCTCGATGGTCAGGTCCTCTTCCTGCATCAGGCGGACCGCTTCCAGCATGATGAAGACCCCGATCCGGTTGGCGATGAAGTTAGGCGTGTCGCGGGCGAACACCACTTCCTTGCCGAGAAACACGTCGGCGAAGTGCGAAATGGCGCCAACAGCCGCGAGGTCGGCTTCCGGCGTGGCAATCACCTCGAGCAGCCTCATATAGCGGGGCGGATTGAAGAAGTGGGTGCCGAACCAACGTCGCCGGACCGCTTCCGGTAGCCGGGACGCAATCGACGCCACCGGCAGGCCGCTGGTATTGGTGGTGAGGATCGCGTCACGCTTCAAGTGCGGAACTACTTGATCGAGCAGCGCCTGCTTGATGGCCAGATTTTCGGCGACAGCTTCGATCACCCAATCGCAATCGGCCAGCAGCGCCAGGTCGTCGTGGAAATTCCCAACGGAAATGTGCGCGGCGGATGCGGGGTCGTAAAACGCCGCCGGTTTTGACCTCTTGAGACCGTCCAGCGCCTGTGAGACGATGGCGCTTCGGGCTGCACCTTCCGAGGGGATATCCAACAGCACCACGGGCAGTCCCGCGTTGGCCAGGTGTGCTGCGATCCGCGATCCCATGGTCCCCGCTCCCAGCACCGCCGCTTTGCGGACCACCAGGGAAGGCGCGAAACGCGGTGTAGCTTCAGCGCTCATACGAATTACTCCTCTTTGGTTACTACTTTGGGAACCACCCGTAACTTGCCGCTTCGCTTCCCGGCCAGTCCCTGCGTCAAAGTACGGGCAAATTGCCCGGCAATCTCCGCCGGGGACAAGGCACCCGAGGGTTCATACCACATGCAGATCCAGTTCAGCGCCCCGGCGACCGCAAACGCCGCGATCTTGGCGTCGCACGGCGCAATCGATCCATCCGCTATCCCTTCCTGGATGAACCCCCGCAACCGCCGGTCGATCTTTCGCTTGTAGCTCCGCACCTCGGAGCGGGCCTCGCTCGTGAGGTCGCCTTCGTCCAGGCGCATCACGCATCGTCCGAAGTTGACCGTCATGACCGTGGCATAGGAGTGGATAAATGCCTCCACTTTCTGCAGCCCGGTTCCAAAGTGGGCGGCTATCTCGTCGAGAGTTTCCTGAATCAGCCCGACGCCCACGCGGTAACATTCCAGGAGAATGACCTCCTTATTGGCGAAATAATGGTATAGCGCGGGCTTGGTAATGGCCAGGCGGTCCGCCACGTCGTTCATCGACGTCCGGCTATAACTCTTTTCGAGGAACAACTGTGCTGCGGTTTTCAACACCGCTTCCCGTTTGGAGGTGGGATCGCGCCGCCTGTCGGCGAATGCCTTGCGGTGCGATGGCGATGCGGAGACGTCTCTTGGCATGACGAACCACGCGCGCCTATTGACATGAGGCGGCGCTCCTGATATCTTACCCACCGGTAAGATAAAAGCGCAAGCGATTCCTTGCGTTGAACAATTCCACGGTTCTTCAAGCCTGAGCGGGATTTCTCCCGCGGAGGGAATTGTCATGAAGATCGTCGGTGCCGTGCTGTTTCCGGCGCGGGATTTAGCGATCCGCGAAACATTGCCCTATCGGGGCGGGGACCTCCCGTCCCAATTACCCGGCCGAAGCGTTCGCGCCCCGCGTCGAAGCCTCGCCAATCCGCAGCCAGCCGGGCGCGCGACTGAGCCCAAGGCGGTCATTGCCATTCACCAGGACGAGAATGCGCCCATCTTCATCCTTCCGGCCCTCACAGCCGCCGTGAGAAGGGCCAAGGGCGCTTGATGGAGGAAAGATGCCAGGCAATCTCACTGCAGACGATTTGCCGCTCGAGCGCATCTACAAGTGGGAGCGCGAGCGGCCGGGAGCTGTTTTCCTCACACAACCCTTCGGCGGCGGAAACGTACGCGATTGGACCTGGGGCCAGGCCGTCGCCGAAATCCGCCGCATGGCCGGTTGGATGCAGGCTCAGGGTTGGGAACCGGGAAGCCGCGTAGCCATCCTGTCCCGCAACTGCGCTTGGTGGATCCTGGCCGACCTGGCCATATGGATGGCCGGATACGTCACGGTCCCCATCTATCCTTCGCTGAAGGCCCAATCCATCCGCCAGATCCTGGAACATTGCGCTGCCAAGGCATGCTTTCTGGGCGCCACCGACGAGCGGGAAGCTACCGAAGCCGGCATCCCCCCAGGCGTCCGCTGCGTGCGCTTTCCCACTTCCGCGGTGAACGATTGGCCGGCCTGGGAAGTTCTGGTGACCGCCAACCGCCCCATTGCCGGATCTCCGACCCGCCCCGGCGACGATCTGTCCACCATCATTTATACTTCCGGCACCACCGGCTCCCCGAAAGGCGTCATGCACTCTTTCGCGACCATGGCGTACGATGCCAAGGTACTGGCCGAGCTCATCCGCCTGAACTCCGCGGAGCGCGTGCTCTCCTATCTGCCGCTGGCCCACATCGTGGAGCGCGCCGGCATGGAAGGCACTGCCATCTACCTCGGATATCGCGTCTTCTTCAGCGAAGGCATCGACACCTTCATCAAGGACCTGCAACGCGCCCGGCCGACCATCTTTCTGTCGGTGCCGCGGCTGCTCCTGAAGTTCCAGCAAGGCGTCTTCGCCAAGATCCCGCAGCGCAAACTGGATCGCCTGCTGCGCATTCCCATACTGAACCGATCCGTCAAGAAGCGGGTTCTGCGAAAGCTCGGCTTGGACACCGTGCTCAACGCCGCCTGCGGCGCGGCTCCACTGCCCCCTGAGATCCTGCTCTGGTACCGCAAGCTGGGCCTCAACCTGTCGGAGGGCTACGGCATGACCGAGACCTTGATCACCCACCTGCCGGCTCCCGGTTCGGTGCGTCCCGGCTACGTGGGCTGCGCCATCCCGGGCGTGGAGGCCATGGTCAATCAGGATCAGGAACTCCTCATCCGCAGCCCCATGAACATGCTGGGCTATTATAAGGACCCGGCCAGCACGCAGGCCGCCTTCACGCCGGATGGCTTCTTTCGCACCGGCGACCAGGCGCGCATCGACGCCGACGGGCAACTGAAGATCATCGGGCGCGTCAAGGAGCAGTTCAAGACCAGCAAGGGTAAATATGTGATGCCCGCTCCCATCGAGAGCCAACTGCTAGCCCACCCCGTGGTGGATTCCTGCTGCCTCATGGGCTCCGGCTTGACTCGTCCCTTTGCCGTAGTCCTGCTGGCCGAGGAGACGCGCAAGACAACCGCTAACCCCGCCGAACGCGGGGCTGTCGAGCAGATTCTGGTGTCCCTCATGGATTCCGTCAACTCCCAGCTCGATCCGCATGAGCAGCTCAGCTTCGTCGCCGTGGCGGAGGGTCCGTGGACCGTCGGCAACGGGGCCATCACCCCCACGTTCAAGATCAAGCGGAACATTCTGGAGGGCCGTTATCAGCCTTGCGTCGATGTCTGGATGAGCCAGAATCGCCCGGTCGTGTGGGAAGCGCCCGCGGAAACCGCGCGCTCGGCGGCTTCGTAGGAAAGCCGGCCGCTCTACTTGATGACCGGCGGCCGCTGCGGCTTCGGCGCGGTGGGCGCGGTCTCGACGACCGGTAATCCAGCCTGCGCATTGTGGAACGGGACGCAGCCGCGATCCTGTACAGTAATTCTGAGGAGCCATTCGCTTGCACACGGCAAGTCCCACCCGTTACGACACCATGATCTATCGCCGCTGCGGCCAGTCCGGCATCGTTTTGCCGGCCATTTCGCTCGGCCTCTGGCACAATTTCGGCGGCGTCGATTCTCTCGAAAACAGCCGCGTCATGCTGCGCCGCGCTTTTGACCTGGGCGTCACGCACTTCGATCTGGCCAACAATTACGGGCCGCCCTATGGCTCGGCGGAAGAGACCTTCGGCCGCGCTCTGAAGATGGACCTGGCGGCGTATCGCGACGAGCTCATCGTTTCCACCAAGGCCGGTTACGATATGTGGCCCGGCCCCTACGGCAATTTCGGATCGCGCAAATATCTCCTGGCCAGCCTGGATCAGAGCCTCGGCCGCATGGGCCTGCCCTACGTCGACATCTTTTACCACCACCGGCCCGATCCGGCTACGCCGCTGGAGGAAACCATGGGCGCGCTCGACCAGGCAGTGCGCTCCGGCAAAGCGCTCTACGCCGCCATTTCCAATTACGGTCCCGACGATACCGCCCGCGCCGCCGCCATTCTGCGACGCCAGGGGACGCCCTTCCTCATCCACCAGTTTGCCTACTCCATGTTCCGCCGCGCCCCCGAGCAAGGGCTGCTCGATACGCTACGCCGCGAGGGTGTGGGCGGCATCGCATTCTCTCCGCTGGCGCAGGGCCTGCTCAGCGAGCGCTACCTCGCCGGCGCCATTCCCTCCGATTCCCGCGCGGCGCGTCCCAAAGGCTTCCTCAAACCCAAGGACGTGGATGAGCACCGCGTCGGCCAGGCACGCGCCTTGCAGTCCATCGCCCAGGCGCGCGGTCAGAGCCTGGCGCAGATGGCGCTGGCCTGGGTGCTGCGCGATGGCGCGGTGACCAGCGCGCTGGTCGGAGCCAGCCGCGTCGAGCAACTGGAGCAGAACGTCGCCGCCATTCAGAAGCTCGACTTCCGTGCCGAAGAGCTGGCCGAGATCGAGACGGTGTTGGCCCGCTAGGTACGGCGCGCTCCGTCACGCGCCGTTGAATGTTTCGACCGCCCGCACCATGGCGGCGATATTTTCCACCGGTGTGCCCGCCTGGATGTTGTGGACGGTGTTAAAGACAAATCCCCCGTCCTTGTGGAAGGCTTCGCAGCGCTGCAGCACTTGCTCGCGCACCTGGTCCGGTGTGCCGAACGGCAGAATCTGCTGGGTGTCCACGCCACCGCCCCAAAAAACCAGATCCCGTCCATATTTCTGCTTCAGCGTGTCCGCGTCCATGCCTGCCGCCGAGCACTGCACCGGGTTCAGAATGTCGAAGCCGCTCTCCACGAAGGACGGCACAAATTTTTCCACCGCGCCGCACGAATGCTTGAACGTCTTCCACCGCGTGTGCTCGTGGATCCAGTGGTTGACCTCCCGGTAATAGGGCATCCACAACTCGCGGAAGGTCGCGACCGAGCAGAAGGACGACGTCTGCGTCCCGAAATCCGTCCCGCAGATGTTCACCACGTCCACCAGATCGCCCACCCGTTCCGCGATCCGCGCCAGGTTCGCCAGCGCGATCCGGCACTGCCCCTGGAACACCGCATGCACGTAATCCCGCCGCGCCCGCGTGGAAATGTACCATTCCGTGATGTCGCGGATTCCCTTGGGATAAGCCAGGCCGACTCCCGGAACCAGCGCGATGTCGCCGAACGCCGTGCCGCCGAAATTTGCTACCACGCACCGCCCTGTCGCGGCCGCGCGGCGCGCCTCGCGCTCCAGGTGGGCCAGTTCCTCTTCCGGGATGGGGCCGTATTCTTCCAGATTATCGGCAGGGTCGAGATGGTCTTCGTCGAAGGGCGGCTGCCGGATGATGGCGTCGAAGAAATAGCCGCCGTTGGGCATTCGCGCGCTTGGCGGGTTGGAGCGGTCGCCCTGCGGGTGCAGCAGAGTATCACCGCGTTCATCGATGGTGACGTTGAAGCCCCCGGGCACCAGCACCTCGGAGCCGTCGTACAGGCGGAACGGCTTCCAATCCTCCGCGGGAAATCCGAAGCGCGTCATGCGCCGGATCACGCCTTCGGTGTCGATGCCCATGGCGAGTTTCAGGTCTTCGTCGATTTCCCCCAGCAACTGCCCCGGGTCGATCACCTTCACCGGCTTCGGTTCCAGCCCGAAATAGCTCCGCAGCGCCAGCACGCAGCTCACATGGATGCCGGTCACAAACGTGCCGCCGAAATCCACCGGTATCCGGTCCGGCTGCCGATGGTCCAGGCTGCACCGAACCCGCTCTCCGCTGGTAGTTGTCGTCACAGGACGCCTCCTGGCCACCGTAGCAGAATTCATTCGCGCCTTCCCGCGGTTCTGGGCTCTGGAACCGCGAGCGTGAGCGAGTCGGCCCGACCCCGTCACCAGCTTTCGGTGTTCGCTCCCAAGCTGAAGGCTGAAGGCTCCTAATGCTACAAAAGAAGAACATGCGAACCCCGAAGACGCCGCGGACGGACCCCGTCACCGTTGCTCCGCGGACCGCCTGGCGCCGCCATCTCATGTCCCTCGCCGCCCTCTGGACGGTAGCGCTCGCCGCGTACGCCGGCTCCTTCGGCGCCGGATTGGTGTTCGACAACCGCCTGCTGATCCCCGGCGATCCCCGCATACAGGCAGCCACCCAGCAGAACATCGCCCTCATTCTGGGCCGCGATTATTGGTTCGGACACTGGAACTCCGATCTCTATCGTCCGCTGACCACGCTCTCCTATCTGTTCAACTATTCCGTGCTGGGCAACGCTTCCAACCCGGCCGGGTACCACTGGGTGAATTTCGCGCTGCATGCCGTCAACATCGCCCTGGTTTATGTGCTGGCGCTGTGGATCCTCGGAGAATTGCGGACCGCGTGGGCCATGACCGCCGTCTGGGCCGTTCATCCGGTGCTCACCGAATCCATCACCAACGTGGTGGGCCGCGCCGACCTGCTGGCGGCCTGCGGCGTCCTCGCCGCGCTGGTCTGCCACATTCAGGCCTCGCGCGCCGCCGGACGGCGCAGAATGCGGTGGCTTCTGGCGCTCGCCCTGGCCGTCGCGCTGGGAATGTTCTCCAAGGAAAGCGCCATCGTCGCGCCCGCCGTCATGCTGCTCTACGATCTGGCGTTCCATCGGCGCAGCGCATGGCGTCCGCGGATCGCCAACTATGCGGCGGCCATTGTACCCTGCCTGCTGTTCCTGTATGTTCGCGCCGGCGTGCTGGGCCAATTGCCGAGCGTGTCCATTCCGTTCACTGACAACCCCCTCACCGGCGTGGGATTCTGGACGGCCCGCCTGACCGCGCTTCGCGTCATCGGCCAGTACGTCGCTCTGCTCTTCTGGCCCGCCAGCCTCTCGGCCGACTACTCCTACAGCCAGATTCCGCTGTTCCATGCCGGCGATCCGGCAGCCCTGGCGGCTCTCGCCGTCTGTGCCGTGCTGGCGGCCGCGGCCATCTGGACCTTCCGGCGCAGCTCTCCCATTTTCTTTTTCGTGGGTTGGTTCTTCGTTACCCTGGCGCCCGTCTCCAACGTGTTCCTGCTGATCGGCACCATCATGGCCGAACGTTTCCTCTACCTGCCGGCCCTGGGACTCGCCGGCTGCGTGGCCATCGGATTACGCGCAGCCTCCCAGCGATGGCCCGGCCGCGCCGCGCCCATCCTGCTGGCCGCCGTTTGCATCGCATTCGCCGTCCGAACCTTCGTCCGGAACCAGGATTGGGCGACGGAGCAGTCGCTCATGACCAGCGCCGCCCAATCGGCGCCCGCCGCGTTTCGCCCGCACACCATTCTCGCGACCCTGCTCTCCGGCAGTGCGGCCGCGGCCCAGGCCGACCAGACGCGCGCCATTCTCGACTCTCTTCCGGACAACCTCAACTCCGTGCAAGCCTACATCAGCGTGGGCATCGCGTATCGCGCGTATGGCGACGCCCTGGCATCGAAGAGTCCGGCGGAGGCCGGCCCGTGGTTTCGCAAATCGCTCGACGCCCTGCTGCGCGCCCGCTCTATCGAGCAGATCTACGGCCGCGTGTACCAGCAGGAAAACCTGCGCCGCGGCAAAGGGAAAATCGATTTCGACCTTCCGGAAGTGCACATGGAACTCGGCCGCGCCTACCTGCGCCTCTCGCAGCCGCGGGAAGCTCTCGAAGAGTTCCAGCGTGGACGGCACTTGACGCTGCATCCCCAGTTCTTCTTCGAGGAAATCTCGAACGCCTACCGCGCGTCGGGCGACTCCCGCCAATCCGCCATCGCGCTCATCGAAGGGGTCCTGCTGAATGACACGGAGCCGCCGTCGCCAGCCGTGAACGCTTACAAGACTCAGCTCTCGGCCAGGCTGGTGGACCTGTATCGCCAGACTGATCCGCGGAGCTGCGCCGTTCGCGAAGCCGGCGGAATTCGCTCCATCGATATGGGCTGTCCGCTGGTGAAAGAGCATGTCTGCGCCGCGCTGCGGGAAGTCTCTCGCGAATACCCTGCCAAGGGAATCCCGGAGGACTGTCCGGTGTTGTGATCCTCGGCCATAATCAAGGAATGCGTCGCAGGAGATTTGTGGCCGACGCCCTTGGTGTGCTGCTCGGTTCCACGGTTCGCACCTGGGGACGACCGAACCCGCTCGGCACACTGGCCTATCTGCAATCGGACGGTCTCTGGGTGCGCGACCTGCCCGATGGCCGGCCCCGCCGGCTCGTCGAAAGCGCGAAGCTGGCCTCGCCGCGATTCTCGTCCACAGGCGACTGGCTTGCTTTTTTGGATCGCGGCCAGGTGCGCGTGGCCTCGCGCGACGGAGGACGCGCCTACGCCGTAGGGCAGGGAAGTTCCGCGTCGAAGCAACCCGGCTTCTCATGGGCGGCCGGTTCCGACGACCTGCTGGTGGAGGACGACACGGGGCTGACCATCTTCGCCTCTCGCGACGCCTGGACGCGGCCCGTCCGCGCGCTTCCCGGCGCCAGCCTTCCCGCGGCGTTCCGCCCCGGCGGCCGCGACATGGTGTTCGGAGACGAGATCCCGTCCCGCGAATCCGTGCGCATCGGACGGCTCTGCCGGCTGGATTCGGACAGGCCGGAGGCTCCGCCGTTGGTCCTGGTTTCCGAGCCTTCGGTGGCGCAAGTACCGTGCGCTTTCGCGCCCGATGGCGAGATTCTCTTTTGGCGGGATCCCAGTTTCTCCGCGTCCTTCATGGCCGACGGTCTGGAGTTGTTCGCGATCCCCGCCGCCGGCGGCGCCGCGCGATCTCTCGGCGTCACCACCCTGGTTCACGACGACACATTAGCCGTCTCGCCCGATCGACGCACGCTGGCCGTCGCTGCCGGCGGCGGTCGCAATCATTGGGAAGGCAAACGAATCGCGCTCCTGGACCTGCCGGGCAAGGCACTTTCCTATTTGACCGAAGAGCGTGTCTGCGCTGTCAGCCCGTCCTGGTCGCCCGACGGACTTCGCCTCGCGTACTCGTCCGCTCCCTCGCCTGCCACCGCTCGCGGTGTCGCTGGCGGCGAAGGGGCCAAGCGCCTCTTGTCGCGGCGGCGCATCTGGACGCAGAATGTTTCGGGCGGCGCGCCCAGCGCGCGTACCGCCGACCCGCACTATCGCGACGAAAAGCCTCTGTGGTCAGCCGACGGCAAGCACATTTTGTTCTGCCGCATGGACGCCGCCGAAGCCGTCACCCTGTGGCTGATGGGCGCCCAGGGAGACAATCCGCGCCAGGCGGCCGGGCCGCTGTACTGCGACCCGGGTCCGCTGGGCGCGGAAGATACCTGGTTCGGATATTACGGATACATCGACTGGCGCGCCCGCTTCGACTGGTATCGCGGTTAGCCCACGCTAGTCCGACACCCTAGTTCGAAATATAGATCAGCGGGTTGTTCGAAGCCTGCCCGGAGATCGTGATCACTATCGCGTGACCACCGGCCGCCACCTTGGGAATCACGAAATTCGCCTGGTAGAGCCCGATCGAGCCCGGCGTCAAGCCCACGTAATTCACCGTCGTGGCCGCCACTCCATCTACCGTAATGCTGTTCGCACCCGACACCGGCGACAGCCCCGCCGGCGATGGCGCCCCGGAAGCCAGCGTGCCGGACGCATTCACCGGACCGCCGCCGGTGAAGTACACTACCACGGTATCGCCCACCTTGGCTTCCGAACTGGGACCGTTGACGCCGCCGTCCGAATTGACCACCACCGCCATGTTATTCCCGTACATGGAGATTCCCGGAGTTCCCACCGACGGAACCATTACCGCCACCGCATTGCTCGTCGAGGAGCCGTCCTTCACGATCACAGTCGCGACGCCCGGCTTGATATCTTCGGGCATCTGCGCGTTGATCTGGCCCGGGTCGGCATAAAACAGCGGCGCAGGTTCCCCGTTCACCGTCACCGAGGTGGTCAGCAGCGCCGTCGGCAGCGGTGTGCTGGTCGCCTGCGCTTCCTTGGTCGCCAGGCTCGAACCGAAAATTGTAAAGACGCTCCCCGCCGGCGTGTTGTCGGCGTTGAAACTCGCCGCGTTGACCACCGCCTGTCCGGGATTGACAAAAGCCGCGCGTCCCGCCACCGTGAAAGCCAGCAGAGGGTTCGTCGCCACCCATTCGAAATTCGCCGCCAGCGCGCCAAACACGCTGACCGCCCCGGTGTACTTGTTATTCGAGCCGTCGGTCAGCGTCAGCGACCCCAGACAGGCCGGCGTCACCGTGTAGGTCCCCGATGCCGTGACATTTGTCGTGCTGGTGTTCGAAGCCACTGTCCAGTTAGCCGTCGCATTTCCCTGCCCATCGAACTGCACCTCGCCCGCGATGTCGGCCACGCCTGTGATGGCCGATCCGGAGAGCGCATTGCCCGTACCGCTGAACGGGAACTCGCCCGAAAGCGTGCTCACCGCGCAGGCCGCCGGTTGCACCGTGCCGCTTCCGTTGAGCGCGTAACTGGCATCCGTTCCCACCACCGTGAACGACTTGGCCTGCAGCGTGGTCGCATCCACGGAATAAGCCACTAGCGACATCGAGGCGATGTCTCCACTCGTGATGCTGATCGTCCCCTGGCAGTTGGATGCCAGCGTGTAAGTTCCTGAATACACCAGCGGAGTCCCAAAGACTTGGCTCCCGTTCACGGTGTTCGAGGTGAGGCTGATGGTGACTTTTCCCAGGCCGTCAAAGGTAGCCGCGCCATCCGCCAACTGCAGCCTGGAGGTGATTCCGTTAGGCGCCAGCCGTCCGCTCAGCGTGAATTCGTACGGCCCCGTCAAACTGGAAACCGCGCATCCGGTGGTCGTGGTGGTTTGCGCCGCCGCGCCCGAGCCGTCAAATACCATCTGCGGGGTCGTTACCGCGATCGCGAAGCTGGGCGACGTCCCATAGACGCTCACCGAAAGCGCATACTTGTTACCCGCCGAGTCGGTCAGCGCCGCTGAGATCATGCACATGGAATTCAGCGAATACGTTCCGGTGGCCGTGATGGTGGTGGCAGCCAGGTTGGACACCTGTGTCCAGTTGGCCGTCAGGTTTCCTTGCCCGTCGAATTGCAGCACCCCGGCCACATCGAGCACGCCCGTCACCGACGTGCCCGACAGAGTATTGCCGGTGCCACTGAATTCGTGAATGCCGGATATGGTGGTGGGACAGGTGTCCGGCTGCGCATTGCCGCTGCCGTTGTAAGCGTAATTCGTGTCCGACCCGATCACCGCGAATGCCTTTCCCTGGTTATACGCTTCCACCGTAAAGGTCGCGCTATCGCCGTTCGTGATGTTGATCGATCCTACGCAGTTGGATTGCAGACTATATGTTCCCGAATATACCAGCGGCGTTCCGAATGCCTGGGTGGCAGTCACGGTGTTGGCGGTCAACGTCAGAGTGACCTTGCTCAGCCCGTCGAAATTCGCCGTGCCCACCGCCTGGAAGAGTTTCGACACGGTCCCGGCTGTCGTAACCTGCCGCCCGCTCATGAGAAACTCATAGGTTCCCGTCAGCGTCGATGACGTGCAGGCTCCGCCGCCGATGGTGGTCTGCGCCAGCACCGGCCCCGCCGCGAAGCAGAGCAGCATCGGCAATAGAACCGCGTAGGGTCTCTTGAATTCGTTCCATCCGGCGAGTTGCATGTGTTTCCTCCTGAATTACTACCTGGTATTAGAAGCGGAATCTCCGCCCGTTCTGGCGCTAACTTCCGTTAGCGCCGGGCTGCTTCCAGCGTCCGACGGTGTCCCGTCTGTCCTATTTGATGCAAACCCGAGGATTCGGATTGAGTTTCGGCGGTGCTTTTCCACCAGTACCTGATGCTTTTTGTACTCAAGTAGCCCTAAATTGCCCGGCTTCTGGCGCCCAGTTGCACGGGCACACGCGCTCGCTGCCGTCCGCGCGGCCAGTCCCGGTTTCCGGCCAATGGTAAAATCTGTTCTTCCTAGATGCCCCCGAAGAACCCGTCGCGGCCGCATTCCCAACCATCGCCGCCGTCCGCCGCGCCGCCTGCCGCCGCGCCGCCGCCGTGGCTGCGGGCGCTGATCTTGGCCGGCGCCTCCGTCGTCCTCCTGGCCGGCTTCTCCAACGCATTCGGCGACAGCGATGGCTGGTGGCATCTCAAGACCGGGCAGTACATCGTCCAGCAGCGGCGGCTGCCGGTTCCCGATCCCTTCGCCTTCACCACCGCAATGGGCGCGCCTGCTTATCCCGAAGAGCCCCTGATCCGCCATTTCAACCTCACCCACGAGTGGCTTTCGCAGGTGATCTTTTACGCGGCCTATGCCGCCGCTGGTTTCGGTGGTGTGGTGGCGCTCCGCATGCTGCTGCTGTTCTCTTTCTGCGCCTTGGTGGGCCTGTTGGTCTACCGCCGCACCAGCGGGTTCTACTGGGCTATGGCGGCCTCGCTCGCCGCCGCGAAGGTCATCCCCCTCCTCGCCGTGGAGCGCCCTCACATCTTCACCTACGTGTTGTTGGCGGTCACGCTGCTGATCCTGGAGCGCGGCCGGCCCTTGTGGCTTCTGCCGCCGCTGTTCTTGTTCTGGGCCAATTGCCACGGCGGCTATATCATGGGCTGGGTGGCGCTGGGCGGATACTGCGCCCGCTCTCTATGGCTGTGGTGGCGCGGCCAGTCCCTCGCCGGCGAGCGGCGCTTGTGGCTGGTAGCCGCTTGCTGTGTCCTGGTAACCGGCCTCAATCCCAACGGGTTCCAGATCTTTACGGTGCTGGCGAGCTACCGCCAGAGCGCCATGCAGAGCGCGCTCACCGAGTGGCAACCCCCGCATTATTGGGAGTTTTCGGTATACACCGTGCTGCTCTATTCGGCCGCTCTCTGCCTGCTGTGGGCGCGAACGCGGGCGCGGCTGGTGGACTGGCTGTTCTTCGCGGCCTTTGCCTTGGCGTCGCTCTCCGCCATGCGCAACGTCTTTCTCATCGCGCTCGTCGGACCCATCGTCGTGGCGGCCTACTTTCCCTGGAAGCGGGCGGCTGCGTGGATGGGCCAATGCCTGCTCCTCGCGCTCTTGATCCTCTCCTACCTGAATGCCGGCGCCGCCGTGAAGCTCGTCGCGCTCGTTGCCGCGCTCGGTGTGTTTTCCCTGCTTGCCGCGCGCGGTCGCATCCGCATCGCCGAAATCGGCTTGGCCATCGCGCTGGCCTCGACAGCCTACGCGCAAGCCACCAGCCGCGGGACTTTCCGCTTTGTGGCCGCCGAGGAGTACTGGCCCAAAGGCGCCGCCGAGTTCCTGCGCGCGCACCGCATCGCCGCCCCCATGCTCAATAACTACCATGAGGGCGGCTACCTGATCTGGAAACTGTGGCCTCAGGAGCGCGTCTTCATTGACGGACGCGCGCTTAACGAGGCCGTGTTCCGCGACGCGTACCGCATGTATCTGCTCGAATCCGGCGGAGGCCGGGACCCGGCGCGGCTCCTGGACGATTACGGCATCGATGTGGTTCTCATGAGCGGTTTCGAGTTCGTCGGCGGAATTCCCTACCCTCTGGTTCCGGCCCTTGCGCTCCTGCCCGGGACGGAGTGGAAGCTGGTGTACCAGGACCATATCGCCGTTGTCCTGATGCGCCATCTGCCGCCCGGAGTGAAGCCGCTCAACCCGCTCGATGTCCTTACCAGCCTGGAGAACCAATGCCGGTTCCACCGCCAGTTCTACCCCGCCGAGCAAGGCTGCGCCACCGGCCTCGTTAAACTGTTCCAGGCGCTCGGCGACGATGCCCGCGCACGGACATGGATGGCGCGCTAGGCAAACGGGCGCACCCTATTACGCTCCTTCTCACACCTGGATTCCCTGCGCCAAGAGGCAATCGTGACGACCAGTTGATCGTGTTTGTCTGCCGCCCGGTTGTTCCAGTCCCGGGGCGGTTAGAGCCCCTGAAATACGGCTTCCAGGGGTAGCTCGATTGCGTCTGCCCGAAAGGCGCTGCCGACCTCCTCGGGAACTCCGTCGTGATACTGGAACGCCCGCTTGCGGCGCGGGTCGATGACCCAGATATGGGGAACTCCGAAAGCGTGATATTCAGCGACCTTCTGCAGCACATCCGCAGGCTCATCCCGCTTGGACAGAATCTCGATCACGATGAGCGGTGGATTCCGGAAAACGTCCTCCTGAGGATCCGCCGTGGTCACGCAAACATCGGGCACGCGGGCACGCCGCTGTCCAAGCGTCAAGACTCGTTGTTCGGGCCAGACGAACAGATGAGGGAAATGGCCGCGCAGATAGAAGCCAACGTTTCCCTGGACCAAGCTATGCGGACGTTCCCCCAAGTTACGCTCCACCACCACGCCATCCAGGAACTCCCGGTCGCCGTCCTGATAGCTGGTGTCCAAGTACTCCTCGATGGAAATCGGAGGCGAATCCGGCAGGGCTGCCATGGCACCAGTTTACCTCCTTCTCACACCTCGAACTGGATCCCCTGCGCCAGCGGCAATTGTGACGACCAGTTGATCGTGTTCGTCTGCCGCCGCATATACGCTTTCCACGAATCGCTCCCCGACTCCCGCCCGCCGCCGGTATCTTTTTCTCCTCCGAACGCCCCGCCGATTTCCGCGCCGCTCGTCCCGATATTGATATTGGCGATCCCGCAGTCGCTGCCCCGCGCGCTCAGAAACGTCTCCGCCGAGATCAGATTGCTGGTGAACATCGCCGACGATAACCCCTGCGGCACGTCGTTGTGCCAGTGAATGGCCTCGTCCACGTGGTCGAATTCCAGCAGGTAGAGTATCGGCGCGAAGATCTCTTCTTTCAGGATCGCCATGTCCGGCCGCGCACGCACCAGCGTCGGCTCCACGAAGCAACCCGTAATCTGGCCGCCGCCCGAGAGAATCTCGCCGCCCTGCTCGCGGATGCGCCGCAGCCCGTCCATCATTTCGTCCACCGCGCGCCGGTTCACCAGCGGACCCATCAGCGTCTCCGGCTGCAGCGGATCGCCGATCTTTACCTGCTTGTACGCATTCACCAGCCCTTCGGTGATCCGCGGCGCGATCGCGCGCTCCAGAAACACCCGCCGCGTGGTGGTGCATCGCTGTCCCGCCGTCCCCACCGCGCCGAACAGAATCGCGCGCAGCGCGAGGTCGGCATTGGCATCGTTCATCACGATGATGCCGTTGTTCCCGCCCAGCTCCAGAATCGACCGCCCCAGCCGCCCCGCCACCACTTCCGACACATGCCGCCCCACTTCGGTCGATCCCGTGAAGCTCACCAGCGGAATGCGCGCATCGTGAATCAGCGTCTCGCCAATCGGCCGGCTCGGCCCGATCACCAGATTGAAGACGCCCTTCAGCCCATGCCGCTCCATCACCCGGTTGCAGATTTTCTGCACCGCGATGGCCGTCAGCGGCGTCTCCGACGACGGCCGCCACAACACGCAATCGCCGCACACCGCCGCAATCATGGCGTTCCACGACCACACCGCCGCCGGGAAATTGAAGGCGCTGATCACTCCCACAATCCCCAGCGGATGCCACTGCTCGTACATACGATGTCCCGGCCGTTCGCTGCTCATGGTCAGGCCGTATAATTGCCGCGACAACCCCACCGCGAAATCCGCGATGTCGATCATCTCCTGCACTTCGCCCTGGCCTTCCGCCAGGATCTTGCCCATCTCGAGCGTGATCAGCGCTCCCAGGTCGGCTTTGTGCTGGCGCAGTTCGTTGCCGATTTCGCGCACTATTTCGCCGCGCTTCGGCGCCGGAACCATGCGCCAGTCGCGAAACGCCTCCCGGGCGCGCTCCACCACGCATTCGTAGTCCGCCGGTGCGGCCAGTTGGACCTTGGCCAGTACCTCGCCGGTCGCCGGATTGAGCGACTCCAGTTCACCTCCCGACGGGCTCGCGATCCAGTCGCCGTAGCAGGCGCCCGAGTTCACCGGCTCCACATGAAGTCTCTCGAGAATTTCTTGGATGGAAGGATTGGGAATGCGCACGCCTTCATTCTAATCCGCCCTCGGTTCGCCATAATAAAAGGCGCCATGCGCTTTGCCAAGTTTGCCCTGTATTTCGCCCCCGTGTTACTCGTCGCACAACCCGCCTTCGAAGCTGCCTCTGTAAAACCGGCGGATCCCTCCGCCAACGGCTTTTCCACGCGAACCTCGCGCGGACAGATCGAGCTGCGCAATTGCTCCCTCCGCCAGTGCGTCGAGACCGCCTATGGCCTCCGCGAGTACGCCCTCGTAGCGCCCGCCTGGCTCGATTCCGTGCATTTCGACGTGGTGGCCAAACTGCCCTCCGGCGCTTCCCCCAGCCAGTTCGGTCCTATGCTGCAAACCCTGCTGGCCGAGCGGTTCGCGCTCCAGGTCCACCGCGAATCCCGCGACGTGCCCGGCTACTCGCTCACCGTCGCCAAGGGCGGTCCCAAGCTCCACCCCTCCGACCCCGGCGCCATGGGCAGCGGTACCAGCTTCGGCGCCACCATGGTCCGCTGCAAAGCCACCCCCATGGAGACGTTTGTCGACCAGCTCTCGCGCAGCCTCGGGCGGCCCGTCGCCGATGAGACGTCCCTCGCCGGAACCTTCGACTTCGACCTGCATTGGGCCCCCGATGACAGTCCCACCGGCGCTTCGTTGTTCGCCGCCATCCAGGAACAGCTCGGTCTCAAGCTGCAGGCCGGGAAAGTGCCGGTCGCCATCGTGGTGGTCGACAGCGTCAACCGCGCTCCCACCGGCAATTGATTTCACTCGGCCCCACCCAAAGTTGGGCCGCGCTCGCCGGCCTCTGCGGCTAGCATGGAGTATGCTCAAACGCCTGTGCCTGCTCGCCTGCCTGGCGGGCTCCGCCTTCGCGCAATGGGACGACACCCTGCTGAAGCCTTTCGTGATGAACCACCGCGCCGCCGGCGCCTCGCCCGCCGATGTCTCGTTCCTGCTGGACGCTCCCGCCGGCAAAGACGGGTTCATTCGCGTACTCAACGGCCACCTGGCCAAACCCAACGGCCAGCGCCTGCGCCTCTGGGGAGTCCACATTACCGATTGGAGCCGCGGCTCCATCCTGCTGCCGCCCAAGGAAGACACGCCCATGTGGGCAGCCACTTTGGCGCGCTACGGCGTGAACTGCGTGCGCCTGCACTTCCTCGATCTGGCCGCGCCCCGCGGCATCATCGATGCCACCCGCAACGATTCGCGCGCCTTCGACCCGCAGCAACTGGACCGCCTCGATTTTCTGGTTTCCGAGCTCAAGAAGCACGGCATCTACATGGATCTGAATCTCAACGTCGGCCGCTCCTACAAAGCCGGCGACGGCGTCGCCGATTTCGACAAAATCCAGTGGGGCAAAGGTCTCACGCTCTACGATCCCAAATTGATCGAACTGGAAAAGGAGTACGCCAAACAGCTCCTCACCCACCTCAATCCGTACACCAAGACCGAATACCGTAATGAGCCGGCGATCGCTATCGTCGAGATGCTCAACGAGAACGGCTTGTATCTCGGTTTTCGCGCGCCCACCCCCTACTACGACGCCGAATTGACTGACATCTACAACGCCTGGCTGGCCAGGAAGTACACCGCTCCCGAACTGGCTAAATTGCGCCAACAGGCCGGCGTGGCGGCCGATGCCAAGGTCCCGCGACTCACCGGCCGCGATGCCGCCGCCGCGCCACCCGAACGCTACCGCGCCGAAATGGCCTTCTACCTCGAAATGGAGGACCACTTCTATCGGGACATGAGCGGCTACCTGCGCAACACCCTGGGCGTCAAAGTCCCCATCACCGGTACCGCCGACCACAGCCATACCGGTAGCGGTTATCCCATGCTGCTCTCCCTGCAGCATCTCGATATCCTCGACGGCCACGTCTACTGGCAGCATCCCGGAGCCCGCGGCGCCGTCAACACCGCCATGGTCAACGACCCGCTGCATTCCACCGTCGTCCAGTTATCGCGCACCGCTGTCGCCGGCAAGCCCTACACCGTCAGCGAGACCAACCATCCGTTCCCCAACGACTGGGCGGCCGAAGGCATCCCCATCATCGCCTCCTACGCCGCCTTTCAGGATTGGGACGCCGTCATCCTGTACACCTTCGAGCCCAAGCGCGATGCCGACTGGCAGCCCTACGTCGGCGACCCCTTCGACATTTCGCTTGACCCTGTCCGCATGACTGCCATGGCGACCGGCAGCCTGCTCTTCCTGCGCGGCGACGTGCGTCCCGCCGTCACAACCGTCGAGCGCACCTACTCCCGGGACCAGGTCTTCGAGAGCCGCCGCCTGCCGCCCGCCGAACAGCCCTACTTCACGCCCGGCTTCCCGCTCTCGCTGCCGCTGGAGCATGCCGTCCGCATCAAGAGCCTGGACGGCGCGCCCACCGGCAAGTTCTCCGCGCCGCCCGCGCCCGGCGCCCCCATCGTCTCCGACACCAAAGAGCTCACCTGGTACACCGCTCCCGAAAACTCGGGCGTCGTCACCGTGGACACTGCGCGCACCCAGGCTCTCATCGGTTTTCTCAAGGCCAATCCGAAGACATTGCACACCTTGTCCGCCGACATCCACAACCAGTTCGCTAGCCTGGTATTGTCCTCGATGGACGCGAAACCGCTCACCAGTTCCTCCAAAATGCTGCTCACCGCCGGATCGCGCGTGATCAACACCGGCATGCAATGGAACGACACCCACACCCGCGTCACGCAGCAGGGCAATTCGCCCTCGTTGATTGAGCCGGTCTCCGGCGCCGTGACGCTGCGCGGTCTCGACGCCGCTCTCGCCGTAACCGCGACCGCCATCGATGGCTCCGGCCGCGCCATCGGCACGCCCATCGCCGCCAGGAAAACCGCCGACGGCTGGACCGTCCCCATCGGCGACCCCGTCACCACCTGGTATGTGATCGAGGTCAAGCGCCGGTGACACAAGATGGTGTTTAGTCACTCGACGCCCATAACTTCTTAGAAAACCTACAAACTCGGATGCTTCAGATGGAACCCCGCCACGTCCTGGTACGCTTTGCCCAACGCCAGCAGTTCCGCCTCTCCGAACGGACGCGCATAGAAAGTGATCGCCCCCGGCGATCCCGACTCCGCGAACCCGTTGGGAATGTTCAACGCGGGATACCCCGCTGAATTAGCCATCGCGAAATGCCGCTGCAGCACGCTGCTGCGCCGCGGCCCACCTGCGCCCCTGCCGCGACCCCCTGCCGCCGGAGTCGCCGGGGGAGTCGTCGTCGCCGCCGCATCCGGCGCGCCTCCGCGACCCCGTCCGCCGCCGCCTCCGCCGTTATTCACCGGCACCAGGTACACATCCACGTCGGCCGTCGCCGCGGCCAGTTGCATCATCATCATCGTCCGCGTCCGCTGCGCCTGCAGATAATCCACCGCCGGAATCAGTCGGCTCGACCGGAACCCGGCGGCGCGCGGCGGATTGCTCATTCTCTTATCGCCGCCCGTGCGGATCAGCTCATCGAAAAATGCCCCCGACTCCACACCGAAGCTCGACGCGTCCACATTCGTCTCCGGCATCGTCACCGGAATCAGCTTCACGCCCAGCGCCTGCACCTGCTCCATGGTCTTCTCGTCGTCCCGCTTGGCGATGGGGTCGCGTGTTTCCTCGAAAGCGTCCTTCAGAAAACCCACGCGCAGCTTGCGAATATCCAGATGCGCGTTCCAGTTGAACGGAATGTCGGAGACGCTCAGGTCGCGATCGTCCGCACGGGCGATCACGCTCATCACCAGCGCGCAATCTTCCGCATACCGGCACAGCGGCCCCAGCCGATCCTGCGTCCACGACAGCGCCATCACCCCGTAGCGGCTCACGCGTCCAAAGGTCGGTCGCAGCCCCGTGATGCCGCAGCGCGCCGAGGGGCTGAGGATCGACCCGCTGGTTTCCGATCCCACCCCGAATGCCACGCACCCCGCCGCCGTAGCCGATGCCGGTCCCGCCGACGACCCGCTGGATCCTTCCGTGAGGTTCCACGGGTTCATCGTCTGGCCGCCGAACCAGCGGTCGCCCTGCGCCAGTTCGCCGGTCGAGAGCTTGGCCAACAATACCGCCCCGGCGTCGCGCAGCATTTCCACCACGCTGGCTTCCTGGTCGATTTGCTGGTCTTTGTAGGCCGCCGATCCCCAGGTGGTCTTGTAGCCCTTCACCGCGATAATGTCCTTGGCGCCCCACGGAATGCCGTGCAGCGGACCTTTGTAGTGTCCCGCGGCGATCTCTGCGTCGGCCTGCTTGGCCTGCGCCCTGGCCACGTCGTCCAGGAACGTCACCACGCAATTCAACTTGGCGTTCAGCCGGTGCAGCCGCCCCAGGTACATCTCGGTCAATTCCGTGGACGTCACCTGCTTCGTCTTCACCAGTTGCGCCAGTTGCACGATCGGCCAGAAGGCCGCGTCCTCCAGATTCGCGGGCCGCTTGACCGTGGGCGTGCTGAAGCGCAGCGGTTCGCGCGTGCGGTTGACTTTCATGCCGGGCACCAGCGCGCTGAAATAAAACGGCGGCGCGACGTCGTTGGGAATGTGGATGGCGCGGACTTCCTCATACCGCGTAAGGTTCTGGTTGGCGGCCTGCAGCATGGCTTTCTGGTCTTCGTCCGAGAACGTGAGACCGGCCAGCGCCAACGCGTCGGCCAGCATGGGCTGCGTGATTCTCGGTGCGGCGTTGGGCTGTTGCGCCTGCGCCCACAGAATTCCGGGAAGCAGCGTGCCGCCCAGTCCAATGCTCGAAAAGAAGGCCAGGAATCGGCGGCGGGAGTCGTCGGTATGAGTACTCAAAAGTCCCTCCAAGGTGCGTGAATATTGGGTCTATTCTAACAGGCGCGCCGCCGGCTGTGAGTAAATGGAGGTATGAGATGCCTCGCTCTCATTTGTTGCGCCGCCGCCGTTTGTCTGGCGCAGACCACTGTCACCATCAGTGCGAACGCCGCCTCGCCGGGCATCGCGATTCCCAATAATTTCATCGGGCTCAGCTTCGAGGCGAGCTCCCTCACCAGCTCCACCGGGTTTCCCGCGCAGAACGCGGTGTTTCAGAATATGGTGTCGCAGATCGGTCCGGGATTGGTCCGGTTTGGCGGCAACTCTGTCGATCAGCTCACCGGCTGGATGCGCGGACAGCGCACCTCGTCCACTCCCACCGGCATCATCACCTCGAGTGACGTCGACGCCGCCTTTGCCTTCGCCCGCGCCGTCGGCTGGAAGGTGCTCTTCTCCGTGAACCTCGGCCATGGCGATCCCACCACCGACGCCGACGAAGCGGCCTACATTTACCAGACCGCCAGCGATGTCGTCTCCGGCCTGGAAATCGGCAACGAGCCCGATCTGTACCACAGCAACGGCCTGCGCCCGTCCACCTACACGGTTACCGATTACATCGCCGAGTGGCAGACCTACGCCAACGCCATCCGCGCCGAAACTCCCGCCGCCGTGCTCACCGGCCCGGCTGCTGCTGGCTCCATCACTACCTGGACCAGCACCTACGCCCAGCAACTCGGCTCGCGCATCGCGCTCCTCACACAGCATCTGTATCCGTTGGCGCCCACTTCTGTGAATCCCACCGCGTCCAACGCCGCCACCATTCCCAATCTTCTGGGCGCCGCCGCGCGCACCACCGAAGCCACCGATGGCTCCGAGCTGCAGCAGATCGCCGCCGCCCAGAAAATCCCCTGGCGCATGTCCGAAACCAACTCCTGCTACGATGGCGGCCAGACCGGCGTCAGCGATGTCTTCGCCTCGGCGCTGTGGGCCGTCGATTACATGTTCACCCTGGCCGCCGCCAATTCCGCCGGCGTGAACTTCCACGGCGGAGGCACCGGAACCTATACCCCCATCGCCGTTTCCGGTTCTCAGGTCACCGCGCGCCCGCTGTACTTCGCGCTGCTCCTGTTCCGCGCCGCTGCCCGCGGCCGCCTGGCGCCCGTCACCGTCTCCGCCAACGGCGCCAATGTGACCGCCTACGCCGCTCTCGATACCGACGGCACCCTGCGCGTCATGGTCATCAATAAGGACACCGCGCAGAACGCCGCCGTCGCCATCACCCCCGGCAGCGCCTACACCACCGCGCTCGGCATGCGCCTGTCCGCGCCCGCCGTCGATTCCACCACCGGTATCCTGCTGGGCGGAGCCGCCGTGCAGGCCAACGGTTCCTGGATATCGCAGCAACTGGAAAGCGCCGCCCTGGCGAAGGGCGTCTACACCACCACCGTGCCTTTCGGCAGCGCCCTGCTGGTGAGCTTCGGCAACGGCAGCCTGTCCGTGAGCAATGCGGCCGGCGGCGAGCCCGTCATCGCCCCCAACAGCCTGGCCTCCGCCTACGGACAAGGACTCGGCATGGTCGATGTCCCGTCGCCCGTCCCCGTGACGGGCCTCGCCGGCGTCACCGCCACGCTCACCGACGCCGCCGGCGCCGTGTATCCCCTGGCGCTCAGCTATGCCGGCCTCTCGCAGGTGAATTTTCTGGTGCCGTCCGGCGCCGCTACGGGTGTGGCGACGGTCTCTATCGGCGCGGCCAGTGGCTCCGTCCGCGTCAATCCCACCTCGCCCGCGCTCTTCTCCCTCGACCCCAGCCAGGCTGCCGCGGCGCTGGCGGTTCGCATCGAAAACGGCCAGACTGCGCAAACCGCCGTCCCCACGTTCGATTGCAGCAGCGGAACCTGCACCACCGTCCCCATCTCTATCGACAGCCAGTCGACGGTCTACGTCAGCCTCTACGGCACCGGCATCCGCGGCGCCCCGCTATCGTCCGTCACCTGCACCGTGGGCGGCCTGGCCGTTCCCGTGCTCTACGCCGGCGCGCAATCCACGTTTCCTGGACTCGATCAGGTGAACATCTCCATCCCCGCCGTGCTGCGCGGCGCCGGCGCCGTGAATGTAGTGGTGAGCGTCAATGGATCGGCGTCGAACACCGTGCAGTTGGCGTTCGGCGGCTAACCGCAAGATTCCCCAAAAACTCCGCCCCCGTCCCGGTCATCGTCACCATCGGCGCGCATACTTCCCGTTCCGATGTCACCATCGCGGTGCAATGAGGCGGACATCGCCGGTTACCACTCGATGGCCATGCCTACCGACGGCAGAATCGGAAACTCCTTGTTGATGGAAAGGCTCACCTGTCCCGACGGGCTCTGATAATTGTTGAAGCTCTGGAGAAAGGAATTGCCGTGATCGGTGAGGTTAATGATCTCTCCGTATAGTGTGTATTTCCATTTGGCTTTCATCCACGCTTTGTTGATGCGCAGATCGGTCCTCTGATATGCCGGAAGCCGCAGCTGATTGCGGCTCGCGGCCAGGTAGTATCCTTTGTCGGGAACTTCCCGCAGATACCCGGGAATCGGAAATCCGCTGCCGTAGCTCACCCGCAGGCTCAGGTTGATGGTGGGCGTCAGACGAAAACTGTTATGCACATTCACCGTGTGCCGCTGATCGTAGTCCGCTGGGAATTGCTGATTCGCCACGCCGTCGTACATCATGGTGTGGCCATAAGCGTAAGAAATCCAGCCGGTATAGCGGTTGCCGCTGCTGCGCTGCAGAAATATCTCGGCGCCCCGCGACCGCCCTCGCAACGAGTCGTAGTACAGCGGATTCGCCGGCGGATTGAAAATCTGCCCGTTGAGGATCCGCGGATCGTAGAACGATTGCCACGGCAGATCGCGATCCGTTCGCTGGTACACCTCCGCCCGCAGCCGGGTGCGCGCTCCCAGCTTCTGGTTGATCGCCGCCACCGTGTGAATCGAGCGGATGGGCAGCAGCGCCCGGTTGCCGAACGGCGAAAGGAATACCGAAATCTCCGGATACTGCGCCGCTTCTCCCCATCCCGCTTGCACGCTGGTGGTCTTCGTCAGCCCCAGCGAGAGCGAGGCTTCGGGCGAGACCGCCGACACATGGTCGATCGACTGGTCGTCCCATCGCGCCCCCGCCGTCAACCGCAGTCTCCCCCCGGCCGTCGACCAGGATTGCTGCGTGAACCCGCCCACCAGCAGGGCCGTGCCATTGGCGTGATCGAGCACCAGTGGAACCGGCGCCCCGGTCTGATACTGATTCGAGAAGCTCTGGCTGCGCACCTGCCGCGCCGAAAATCCCACATCCAGCGTCGCCCGTTCGCTCCATTGCCACGCGGCCGTTGAGTTCCCGACCCACTCGCCGTAATACCCGCCGGCCAGCGGCTGCGGCGTGGGATTCATGTCGTTATATTTCTCCCGCATCCACGCCGCGTGGCTCACAATCGCCAGCTTGCTCGACGGCGCATAGCGCCACGCCAGATTTCCCAGCGTGTAGTGGTAGCCGGCATTCAGCACCGAGTTGATGCTCAGCGTGGCCTTGTGTCCCGACTGGTCGAGGTCCGTATAGCTTTCCAGCACGGACACCGTCAGGCTGTTCCGCGGCGTCACATCGTAAGTCAACCTGGCCTGCACGTCCTCCATGTCGAAGACAAAGGAAGGGTCCGACACCGTGCGCGACAGGATGTATTGGACGTAGCTCTTGCGCGCCGCCACCACCCACGAGCCCTTCGCCTTGCCGCCGTTCCGCCGCCCTAGCGGTCCCTCCACGAGCAGGCCCGCCGCCGACGAGCTGGCGCTGGCGCGGAACAGCAGGCCATCCCGGCTGCCCTCGCGCGTGGTCACATCTAGCACTCCGGCCGTCGCGCCCTCATAGCGCACCGGGAACGCGCCCTTGTACAGATCCATCTCCTCCACCAGGTCCCCATTGAAGGCCGTCACCGATCCGTTCAGATTCACGCCTTCGCTGGTGTGGAATGGTTCGTGGAGCAGAATGCCGTCCAGGTACAATCCGATTCGGCTGATGTCGGCGCCGCGCAGCGAAAAGCGAGCTTCAAAGTCCTTGTCGGAGGTGACGCCCGGCAAGCCCTGCACCGCGCGCAGCGGATCGTCCGCCAGCACGCTGGCCAGGTTCTTGACATCGTTTCCCGCCAGCACCAGCACGTCCGGAGCGTCTCCCCGCGCTGTGTCGAAGGGGTCGCCCTTCGCGTACACCGTCTCCGTCTGCCGCAGCGTATCCGGTGTCAGCACCACGCTGAATTCCCTGGACGCGCCGCCATCCAGATGAAACGTGTGCTTCTCCATGTGGTACCCCACGGTGGAGATGTTCAGTACGTAGTCGCCGGGCGGGATGGCGCCGATCCGAAAGTTCCCCGCCGCGTCGGAATTCGTGCGGTACGCCGTGCCCGCCAGCCGGACTTCGACATCCGACAGCGCTTCGCCGCCGCGCGCATCGGCAACCTTGCCGCGGATTTCGCCGTCCGCGCCTTGCAGCGTGAAATCCAGCCGCCCATCTTGTCCCGCCTGCAATTCCACGGTTTCCACGCTCTTCGCCGCGAATCCCTTGGCCTCCACCGTGATCTTGTAATGGCCCGGCGCGAGCGACGTCACCGCGTACTGCCCGGCGCTGTTCGATTTCGCCGATCGCTCGGTTCCCGTCTCCACCTGCAGCACCACTAGCCTCGCCTCCGGCACCGCCGACTGGCCGGAGTCCTTCACCAGGCCCGAAAGCGTCGCGTGCTGCGCCAGCAGAGCCGCTGGAGCTAGAAACATCAGCAGAAGTTTCATGGAGATTCCCGCGGCAGCAAGGACAGCAGTTGCCGATGATCCGCCCGCAATTGCTGCAAGGCCTCGCCGACCGTCAGGCCGTCCGCGCCGCCCGCCGCCAGCAATCGTAGCGTGCAATGGTCCAATCCCTGTGCGCTCGCGAGCGCTCGCGGAGCCGCCTCCTGCCAGCCCGTTCGCGCCGTTCCCGGCGGAGTCTCCAGTGCGGCATACGGCTTCCACCGCGCCGCCGCTTCCGTCGCCGCCGCCCGTATGGCGTCCTGGTGGGCCGCTACCAGCTGTCGCAGCGAACTCCGGACCTCCGCGTTCAAAGCCGCCTCCGACGCCGGCGGATACCGCTCCGCCAGCCGCCGCAGAGCCCAGCTGTGCCGCAGCATCTCGTGCGCATCCCCCAGCGCCCCCGCCACGAACGTACCGCGGATCTCGGCATCGGGCAGATCCTGCACCAGACGCGGCATGAGCAGAGGACCCGCGTCGGCCCGGCCCGCATCGATGGGCTGCGCCCGCGCCAGCAAATCCGCGTCCGCCTCGGCCACGCTGAGTTCCGCCTTCACTTGCGGAAAGCCGCGCAGCGCTTCCTCGATCTGATCTTTCCGCCCGGCCTCATCCAGCGTTCCGCTCACCACCAGGCGATCTCCCGAGTGTTGGATCTCGACCGGCTCGCCCAGATCGGCGTCGATCCGGCGCAGCGCCCACCGCACTTCCATCTCCAGCGCCTCGCGCTCCGCCGCCGTAGTGCTGGCGGTCCCGGCCTCGGGCGGCGCCGCGCGGACTGCCGCCGCGGGCTCCGCCTCGTCGGGCGCCGGAGTCTCCGCGGCAACTGCCTCTACGTCGATGGTGATCCCGTCCCGCAGTTCCACGTGCTTGGCACGCGGCCGATAATCGAAACGAGTGACCTCCAGTCGCGCCAGCGCGATCAGGCCCTCGCGAGTCGTGGTCTCCACCCGAATTTCGTTGTCCACCGTGGTCACCGCGTCCGTTTTGGAAATCAGCGAGTCGTGCCACGCCCGGAACGAATCGGCGCTCAAGGGCCGCGATGGTTCGATGTGCGCCTGGCGCAGCACCACGTCGTCCACCGCCAGCAATCGCCCTCCGCGCCGCACCAGCACGCGCTGCCGCGAAACCGCCGAACCCTCCGCGGCTTCGGCGCGAATGGCGCGATCGAAAACCACGTTGGCCGTCAGCCGCGCCGGGACGGCCAGGAATACCACCGCCGCCAAAGCGGCCGCCGCCACGGGCAACGCCAGCCAAACGGCCCTCGGCACGCGCCGCCGCACGCCGGCGCTTCCGGACACGGCATCCGCGCCCGCGCTCCGCAGCCGCGCCGCCAGGCGCAGCCAGCCGCCCGCAGCCGGCGCCGCCGCCGGGTCCAATCGAGTTTCGCGAAACTTCAGGTACGCGTCGATGCCGCGTTTGTACCGCTCCACCTGCGCCCGGCATTGCCAGCACTGGTGGATGTGCGCCACAATCGGTTCGGCCTCTTCGCGCGGCAATTCGTCCTCCCGCGCCAGCAGCAACTCCTGCGGAGTGGGATGATTGCCGGCCGTCCAACGCGGTTCAGCGGCCATGAGCTTCTTCTCCTAAAATGTCGAGCGCGCGCCGTACGGCATCCACCACGGCCCAGTACCCGACGCCCAGCACCTCGGCGATTTCGCGATAGCGCAAACCGTCGGCCCGCAGATGCAGAGCCTGCCGCTCGACCTGCGACAACCGCTCGATGGCCTCTCTCAGCCATTCGTGCCGCTCCCGCGCCAGCAATTCCTGCTCCGCGCCCGGCGCCGGATCGCGCAGCACCCGCCCCCACAAGTCCCACGCCGATTCCTGCGCCGGCGTTTCCCTCTGCCCTTCGCGCAGCCGGTCGATCCACGCCCGGTAGGCCACGCGAAACAGCCACGCGCGCACCTGGTGCGTCGGCCGGCTCTCGGCCAGATGGCGGTGCAGCTTCAGAAAAGCTTCCTGGCACACATCCTCGGCTACGGGTTCGCCCGCGCCCGAGGAGCGCAGGAATCGGTAGAGGCTTTCATAGTGGTCCCCGAAATAGCCTTCCAGCGCTTCCGTGGGGCTCATGGGACTTCGAGCCGCGTCGTTGCCGGCCAGAAGAATGCCGGCGGGACGGGCAGTCGCTCTGCGGGGGAATCGGAACATGGTGCCAGTGTCAGCGCTCTCTTAAGCTACAACGGTGGAGAACGCCGAACTTGGGCGAAAAGGCGAAAATCCGACCCCGTCACGCGATGGTGCGGATGCGCCAGTTCCGGTACTCGATCCGCATGGGCGGTCCCACGTGCACCTGCACGCCGATCAGCCCCTTGCGCTCGCGATTCGGATCGTCATCCACCGTCACGCTCATCAGTTGCCCGTTGAGGCCGTGAATCATGGTGTTGCCGCGAATCGAAAGGTAGATCGCATTCCAGTCGCTGTTGATGAAGCGGACCATCTCCTTGTTGTCGCCCACCCGCGCCAGCACCACCGGGATGCGCGTCCCCGTGACGTGCGTCACTTCTCCGCGCTCCGCCAGAAACAGCCGCCCTTTCTCCTCGTAGTTGTTTCCGGTGTACTGGTTCTTGCCGTCGATGTCGTACTGATACCCGCGCATGGCGAAGCGGTTGGCCGGTGTGACCTTGTCTTCCACCACCACGCTGCGATAGTTGATGCCGCTATTGCCGCTGGCCGAGATCCGGTAGTCCACCCTCAATTCGAAATCCTCCGGCGCGCCGCCCCGCCAGATGAGGAACGTATTGCTCCGGATGACCGTTTCCGGCGTGATCTCGCCCGTCATCACCCCGTCGGCCGCGCGCCAGTATTTCGCATCGCCTTCCCACCCGCTGAGCGTCTTGCCGTCGAACATACTGACGAACCCGGCCTCGTCGCCATCCATCGCCTGCGGCCGATCGCTCTGTTTGGGCACATACGGCTGCGCCTGCGTCTGTCCCATCATCCAAGGCGTCGAGCACGCCGCCAGCGACGCCAGAAACAGTCTGCGTCCGCAAGTTTCCGTTGTCCGTGAAGCCATGGTTCATTATAGGATCGCGCCGTCACGGTAAGTCGTCGGCCGGAGGCCGCTCGAACTGGCTGATGCGGACGGTCCCCTGCGGAAAGACCGCGCGGATTTCCAGTTCCCCGCCCATGGCAGCGATACACCGCCGTAATGTGCTCACGTACATGTCCGTGCGATGTTCGAGTTTGGAAACGGCCGACTGATCCACATGGAGGGCCTGCGCCAGCTCCTGCTGTGTCATGCGCAGCGCATCGCGCAGTTCTTCGAGGGCCATCGCCTCTTTCAGGCGATGGTAGATTGCATCGCTTGCCGCGACTGCTGTCGGCGACATCCCCATTTCGAGTTCCCTGAACTTACGTGCCATCAAGTCTCTCCTTCCTCTCGGAGTTGTTCAAGATGGCGACTGTATATCTGGTCCGCCATCGGAACGAAAAACTCGTACCAGCGGTCGTTTCCGGTCTTGTCGCCGCCGATCAGCAGGATCGCGGCTCGCCGCGGATCGAACGCATACAGTACGCGGTACGGACGCCCGGCATGCTGCACCCGCAACTCTCGCATGTGACCATGCACGGATGTCTCGACGCTGGAGCACTAAAGGTGCCTCAGCGCCAGGCCGTACTCTTCGAGCAGCTTCGCATAGGCGCGAACGCTCGCCTGTTCCTCCGCCGTGAGATGGTCCCACCGGCCCCCGAATTCATCCGTGAATTCGACACAACATGCCATCCAGTTCATATTATGCCGTCAACGGCATCTGGCGTCAAGAGGTTCGGCTTCTTAGTGATATCCCGTTCCCGCCTGGACCTTCCCCTTGAACAGCGTATACACCACCACGCTGTAACCCACCGCGATCGCCATGCCGATGCCCCACCAGATCAACCCGATCGATAGCGAACTGGCGCCCGCGGCCGCATTGTAGATAGTGATGCTGTTGGCCGGGTCGGCCGACGAGGGCAGCAGCGCCGGGTACAGCGCTACCGCCGCGCCCCCGAGCGTCGCCACCAGATACACCGACGACGCCAGGAACGCGTTGCGCTCCCTTCCATTGCGCGTGAAGTGGACAATCCCCGCCAGCCCGCCCACCACCAGCAGCGGCAGCGTCCACGCCACCGGCGCGTTCTTGTAGTTGTCCAGCAGATGCGGCCGCACCAGCAGCGTCGCCGCCAGCGCGGTCGCCGACAGCGCCACCTGCGCCGGCCACAGTCCCTTCACCCACGCGCGCAGCCGCGCGTTCAGGCCGCCCTCGGTCTTCAGGATGAGGTACAGCGCCCCGTGCATACTGAGCGCCGCCAGCGCCAGCAGCGCGCACAGGATCGTGTACCAATCCAGAATGCCGGGATTCGAGCCCGGACGGAAATCCGTCCACAGCGCGGCGAAGAAATAGTGGTCGGCGCCCAGCGAAACGCCGCGCAGCACGTTCCCCAGCGCCGCCCCGAAGAAGACGATCAATAGCATGCTCGAAATCGCGAACGCCCCGTCGAAAAAGGCGCACCACATCGGATGCGCCAGGTGCATGCGGAATTCGATGCCGATGGCGCGAAATACCAGCAGCCACAGCACGATGTTCAGCGCCAGGTAGAATCCGCTGAAGCTGGAGGCGTAGAGCAGCGGAAACGCGTAGAACAGCGTCCCGCCGGCGGCCAACAGCCACACCTCGTTGCCGTCCCAGACGGGGCCGATGGATTGTAAAATCAGGCGCCGTTCGCCGTCCGTGCGCGCCGCGAACAGGTGCAGAGCGCCCGCGCCCAGATCGAAGCCATCGAGTACCACATACCCCACCAGCATCAGCGCCACCAGCGCAAACCAGATGGTTTCCATGGCTATGCCGCGCCTCCCGAAATCGTCGCCATCCCGTGCCCCGGTTCCTCCGGACCCTGCCCGATCACCCGCCACAGCAGGAACAGCACGAAGACTGAGAGCAGCGCGTACATCCCCATGAACCCCAGCAGCGTGAACAGGCTGTTGGCCGCCGACACGTTGGCCGAGTAGCCCTGCTCGGTGCGCAGCAGCCCGTACACCAGCCACGGCTGCCGTCCCACTTCCGCCGTCAGCCACCCGGCCGTGTTGGCGATATACGGGAACGGGAACGCCAGCATCAGCGTCCACAACATCCAGCGCGCGCGGAACAACGCGCCCCTCCATAGCAGCAGCGCGGCCATCCCCATCACGGCCACGAACAGCGTTCCCAGCCCCGCCATGATGTGATACGAAAAGTACAGCAGCGGAATGTTGGTGGGCCAGTCGCGCTGCGGAAATTCGTCCAGCCCGCGCACTTCCGCCCGCGTCGTGCCGTAAATCAGGAAACTGAGCAGCCGGTTCACCACGATCGGATTGTCGATGGTCTGCCGCTCCACGTCCGGCTGTCCCAGAATCACCATGGGCGCGCCGGCGGTCGAATGAAACAGCGCCTCCATCCCCGCCGTGGTGACCGGCTGGTGCGCCGCCATATACTTCCCGTGCAAGTCGCCCGAGGGGAAAATCTGGAAGATGCAGGCCGCGATGCCTGCCATGACGCCGATGCGCACGAAGATGTGGCCGCTCTCGCCGTGACTTCCCGCGAGCACATAGAACGCTCCCACCGCGGCCATCACGAACGCTCCGGTCACCACCGCGCCGCTCATGGTGTGGGCATACTGAATCAGCGTCCAGGGATTCACCAGCACGCCCCAAAAACTGGTCACCTGGAACGATCCGTCCGCCAGCCGCTGGTAAGCCACCGGATGCTGCATCCATCCGTCGGCCGCCACAATGAAGAAGCCCGATAGCCACGATCCCAGAAACACCAGAAATGCCGCCCACCAGTGGCCTTTGGCGCTCAGCCGCTTCTCCCCGAACAGAAACAGTCCCAGAAATGCCGATTCCAGAAAGAACGAGAACACGCCTTCCATGGCCACCGGTTGCGCAATCACGCCTCCTGTGAGCTGCGAAAAGCGCGACCAGTTGGTGCCGAACTGGAATTCCATGGGAATTCCCGTCACCACGCCGGCCAGAAAGTTGATGCCGAAAATCCGCGTCCAGAAGCGCGCCGCCTGATGGTACGCGGGGTTCTTGGTCCGCAGCCCCAGGGTCTTGAGGACCACAATCAGCGGGGCCAGCCCCATGGTGAGCTGCGGAAAGATGTAGTGGTACGTAATCGTGAAAGCGAAATGAATGCGATGGAGAAACAATGCATCGTTCATGAGGGATCACTTCATTCTACGGCGCTCCCTCAGAAGCTGTAAAACCGGCAAGGCTGGTCACCACGCGCAGCCCGGCCGTTTTGATGTGGAGCAGGCGAGGCGGGGCAGATAACTGAAAACTGTTAACTGTTAACTGTCAACTTCGAATCGAGGGTGTAGGATTTTCTGTGTAAACGTTCTCCGCAATAATTGAAGAGGAGAACACATGGAGAAGGTCAAACCCGAGCTCGTTGACGAGTTGCTGAAGGGATACGAGAAACCGGAAGACAT
>Ga0181529_10000811_pt1 | contig 43908 bp, 39 predicted proteins | sample PEATcosm2014_Bin_36_FD_119763 | JGI IMG/M metagenome (GOLD analysis project Ga0181529, IMG submission 119763) | Peatland microbial communities from MTU Mesocosm Facility, Houghton, MI, USA - PEATcosm2014_Bin10_30_metaG | ecosystem: Environmental > Terrestrial > Soil > Wetlands > Peat | place... | reverse complement strand
CTTGCAGATTATTTCCTGCTTCCTGCTACCTTGAAATCGGATCAGCTCTGTCTCAAGGGGCTGATCCGTAAGCAAATGCGTGGTACCCCCCCCCCCCCCCCCCCCCCCCTGAAGCACGGATTTAGGCCGGTAAAATCAAAAAAAAAATTTAAAAAAAACAAATTTAAAATTGGAGATGTTTACTTTTCATTCATATCAAACCCCTGTTTTAGCCCTGTTTCTGATCCAAAATCCCTCCCTTTCTCGTCATTTTCAGCCAAAAACAATCTGTATTTGTACGTTTCAAATCGAATGCGGCGGCAAAATGCGGAAGTATGATGGTAGAGGAGAGAAATCGATGAAACGTCTTTTTGCCCTTGCGCTCCTTTGCGCATTTTCCTGCTGCCTGCATGCTCAGGCAGTCGATACCACTGTCTGCGAGATTCTGAAGAATCCCGTCTCCTTCAACGGCAAGATCGTCAAGATCACCGGCACGGTTGCGGCCGGCTTTGATCAGTTCGTCATCAAAGGCGCGGATTGCGGCCAGAAGGTGGACGCCATCTGGCTCTCCTATCCTGAGGGAACCAAGGCTAAGGCCGGACCGGCAGCGGTTCTGGAACTTCAGCCAGCCAAGAACTTTTCCGGAACCGTGGCCGACGCCGAACAGCGCGCCGTGGTAACGCTGGAAAAGAGCAAGGACTTCAAGCAGTTCGACTCGCTGCTTTCGGCTCCCTTCAAGGGTGATGGACTCTGCCTCGGCTGCGGTCGTTACACGGTAACGGCGACGCTGGTTGGCCGCCTAGACGGCGTCAAGGCCGGCATCATGCGCGACAAGGAAGGCAAGATCACAGCCATCAACGGCTTTGGCAACCTGAACACCTATAGCGCGCGCCTGGTGCTGCAATCGGTCTCAGGCGTCACGCAGCAGGAGATTGACTACTCCAAGAGCGCCGCGGCAACCAAAGGAGATGTCATCGTTGATCCTGGCGATGCTATGGCCAAGTCTCACGCTGAACCCGGCGAGATGCAGGCAGAAAGAGTGGGAGGCGGCAGCAGCGATCCGCTTACCGATGCCCATAAAACGGCTTCGGCCTTCCCTGCGGGCAGTCCGTTGGGAGCCAAGCTGGAGCGCGCCGTCGAAGCCTTTGGTAAAAAAGGCGAAGACAACGGCGTTTGGCTAAGCTATGGCATTGGCAATCAGGCAATTGCGGCAGAGGAAGGGAAAGGCGCCAAAGATTCCCCCGACGGCGTGCTCTTCAATCTCAAACTGAACAAGGATGCCCTGAAAGGTTTTGGTCCCTCGATTGTGATTGCGTATGCGGGATCGATCATCGCCGATCAACGCGATCCGAAGATTGCCTCGAGTTACGCGGGAACCTACGATTTTGAGTACTACGCCTGGCAGACTTCGGTGGTCGCCGCATTGGGCGATCGACTGAAGACACTCACCTTGCCCGGCGGCTACCTCATCCTGAATCGCGCCTGGCCCGCTGCCGATATGGACAAGAACCTGGTGGACGGCATTAAGAGTTTTCTGGCCAAGGAAGAACTGCTGACCCGCTAGAACTGCAGGAGGATTCAAACGGCGCGCGGGGATGGCCTCCGCGCGCCGTTTGCGCGTATGCTGGAGAGTTGCACCTCATTTAATCAAGAGAAGGAAGATCATGGCGGAAATACCCGTTGAAGAGACCGAAACTCCCGCGCAGTTGCCCCATGTGCGCGTCGCCGTTCTGGGCGCGGGCAAGATGGGCGGCATCCTGTTGCAGGCCTTTTTGAAAGAGAATCTCTTTGCTGCCGAACAGATTCACGCCACCGTTGGCCATGCCGAGCGCGCCCTGGCGCTGAGCACGCAGTGGGGCGTGGACGTGACTACCCACAACCGCGAGGCCGCCAGCCAGGCCGATCTGATTCTGATCGCCGTCAAGCCCTTCCAGGTGCCCGCGCTGATCGAGGAGATACGTCCCGTCCTCACCAAAGAGAAGACCCTGATCTCGATTGCCGCCGGAATCAAAACGCGTTCGATTGAAGAAGCCGCAGGGTTGGAGATCGCCGTGATCCGCGCCATGCCCAACACGCCCTCGCGGCTGGGCGCCGGCGCTGCCGCGCTCTGCCGCGGACGATTTGTCCGCAAGGAAAAGATGGAACTGGCCGAGCGCATCTTCGAGACCGTCGGTCGCGCCGTCACCGTCGAAGAGAAGCACATGGACGCGGTCACCGGTCTCTCCGGCTCCGGCCCCGCTTACATCTACATCATCATCGAAGCCCTGGCCGAGGCCGGTGTCAAGGTGGGCCTGCCGCGCGAGATCGCAACTGAACTGGCCGCCCAGACTACCTACGGCGCGGCCAAAATGGTGCTGGAGACCGGCTACCATCCGGCCATGCTCAAGGACGCCGTCACCACCCCCGCCGGAACCACCATCGACGGCATCATGGCCCTGGAAGAGGGCGGACTGCGCGTCACGCTGATCAAGGCTGTCATGGCCGCCACCGAGCGCTCCAAGCAACTGGCTGCCGGATAAGGGTTGTTGCTTTTCTGCAAAGCAACGGGGAATGCCAATGACCTGCTACGACCAAGTCTCTGAAGCGGCCCGCTTCCTGCAAGTCAAGCTGGGCCAGCTCGAAACGAAGACGGCCATCGTTCTCGGCTCCGGGCTGGGCGCGGTGGCTGAGGCTATCGCCGAGCCGGTCATCGTCCCGTATGGCGCGATTCCTCACTTTCCTCAATCCACCGTCGAGGGCCACACCGGCCGGATCGTGGCCGGTGTGCTGGCCGGCTCTCCGGTCCTTGTTCAGCAAGGGCGCGTTCACTTCTACGAGGGCTATACGCCCGCCCAGGTCACCTTTCCCTTGCGTGTGCTAGGCGCGCTGGGCGTTCAATCCGTGATCTTGACCAACGCCGCCGGAGGGATTGCCGAGGGCCTGCGCGTCGGCCAGCTTGTGGCACTCAGCGACCACATCAACCTCATGGGCTGGAACCCGCTGGTTGGGCCCAATGAGCCGCGCTTTGCCGTCCACCCCGGCGCTGGTTTGCGCTTTACCGACATGACCGAGGCCTACTCCAAACGCCTGCGCGCTCTGGCCCGTGAGGCGGCGCGGGAGGATGGCTTCCCGCTTGAGGAAGGCATTTATCTGGCGGTGAGCGGACCGAGCTTCGAGACGCCAGCCGAGATTCGCGCCTTCCGCGCGTTGGGAGCAACACTGGTGGGCATGTCCACCGTGCCGGAGACCATCGTTGCGCGCCACATGGGCATGGAAGTGCTGGGGCTAAGCTGCGTTACCAATTTGGCAGCCGGGCTGGGCGCCGAGGCGCTGAGCCATGAGGAGGTCTTCCGCGCCGGACGCCTGGTGGAGCAACAGCTCACCCGGTTGCTTGAGAGGCTGGTGCCTAGGATCGCGGCGCTCGGAGAGAGCGGGTCTGTGGAAAACGGCCAACTGTAGCATTTTGCCACGGCCAAATTCTTCCGTTCTTCCCAGATTGGATGATTCTAATCAACTTGGTTCCCATCCGGTTTCTTCACCAAAGTTTCATCTTGGAACTATCAATCTACGTCTGACACGCCGATAAGATGGCTGTGATGAACAGTAAATCCATGGCGTGGATCAAACGGAAGTCGGCCGAGTGGTTGCGGCAGAGCGTTTCGCCGCGGCGGTTGGCATTGACTCTGGCGCTGGGCGCAGCCGTGGGCTGCATCCCTGTGGTTGGGATTCCCACGCTGATCTGCGCCGCACTGGCCCTTGCGCTCAGGCTGAATCTGCCGGCGATGCAAGCCGCCAACTACGCGGTCATGCCATTGCAACTGCTGCTGATTGTGCCCTTTGTCCATCTGGGCGGGCGCATCTTCGGTCCGGGCCGAGCAGTGGCGGGATCGATGCTTCATTCGCCCTGGATGGTGATGATCGCGCAGATGACCGGTCAGGCGCTACTGGCTTGGCTTCTGATCGCCATTCCGGCAGTATTGCTGCTGACCGCCCTGCTGACGGCCCTGCTGCGCCGGCTTCCAGCCGTGGCTGCGGCGGAAAACTGAAAGCTCCCCTGGCCTCACTTCCCCGCATACGGGTCCAGCACTGGCCGCGCGCTCTCGATCCACGCGGTATAAATCATGTCGCGCAGCATACTGGCTCCAGCCGCCAATCGCTGGGCGGTGAAGGCGCGCGACTCCGCTGATCCCGCGCCCGTGAAGCCGCCCGCCTTTTCGAGTTGATAGACCTTCTCCACATACGTCTGCGAGTGGCGCAGGTAGGCCACGTAGGCGTCGAAGATGTCGCCACGGATGGCTTTGGCCGGAGTCATCGCCGCCCGCACCTCCGCCTCGCGCAAGTTGGCGTCCACAAACGGCCCCTCGAACTGCCAGTGAATCTTGTGTTCGGTGGTGTAGCCGTGGGGATTCGGCCCCACCCATCCGTTGTATTGGATGCTGGTGTGCAGCGGCTGCGAACCGTCGCCCACATAATGGCCCAGCCACCCGGCATAGAAAAGAATAGCCTGCTCCACCGGCCGGGTCTCTTCATGCTTCGCCGTCAAGTTGCGATACTCGCGCAGCGCGGCCTTCAACCGCTCCCAAACCTCGGTAGCCTCCCAAGGTTGCAGGCCGATCTTCTCCGGGCGCTCACCCGCCGCAAAGACGCGCGCCTCAAAGTCCAGACGCCGATGCGGCAGCGGGCCAAGCGCGTCGGCCCGCTCCAAGTCGATGAAGTGCTCCGGCGCTTGCGCGGCCTCAAGCTCCGGCTCGGCGGGCGAGCGCCAGCGGTCCGGCTCCGGGCCCAGGTATTCGATCTCGGCGATAGCCTCCGGCGACCGCAGAAAGGCGGGCACATCCGCAGGCAGGGAAGCAGCTGCCAGCCGGTTAATCAGCCGATGGCCGCTATTGCCCCAGGCGCGGGCTGCGGGAGGTTGCGCCAGCAAGCAGGCCAGACCGGCCGCGGCGAGGGCCGACGCGATAAAACGTGAGCGGGAAAAGAAATTCAGCATGAAGCCAGTATAGGCTGGCGTTCAGGCGAAGGGAGGGAGTGCGCATTTTCAGGGGTGGAAAGCCGGAAAAAGAGGCGACATACTTATGATAAACGTCCATAATTCAGTTGATTATCACTCTCTAGATGGATGATTATCATACTAATAGTGGTTGATTATCATATTTTTTATGGATGATTATCATGTATTTTTTGGTTGATTATGCGCGCGAAATGGTGGATAATCTCCTCATGACAAACCGCCGCTTGATCGAGCCGCTGTTGGAGGCATTGACGGATACGCCCGCCGTCCTCGTCCATGGCGCGCGCCAGACTGGCAAGAGCACGCTGGTGCAGGCGGTCGAGTTAGCCGGGGGAGTGCGCCCCTACCTTACCTTCGACGACCCTGGCCTTCTGGCGGCGGCCCGGCGTGATCCTAACGGCTTTGTTGCCGGCCTGGGGCCAGCCGTCACCCTGGATGAGGTGCAGCATATCCCGGAGATCTTTCCGGTCATCAAAGCGGCCATCGACCGCCAGCGATTGCCGGGGCGTTTCCTGCTTACCGGATCGGCCAATGTGATGCTGCTTCCTAGGCTCTCCGAGTCGCTGGCCGGGCGAATGGAAGTACTCACGCTCTGGCCCTTTTCTCAGGGCGAGATCCGCGGGGGACGAGAGGGTTTTGTGGATGCTTTGCTCTCCCCGCACTTCAACGACTGGGCGGGATCGCCGGCCGCGCCAGCACGAGACGAACTGCTGGAGATGCTGGTTGCCGGGGGCTATCCGCCGGTGCTGGCTCGCCGGAGCGCGCACCGCCGGGACGCCTGGTTCCACTCCTATATCTTGACTATCCTGCAGCGGGATATTCGCGATCTGGCCAATATCGCCGACCTCTCGACGGTTCCGCGCCTGCTGGCGGTGGTGGCGGCGCGCGCCGGCGGGCTGCTGAACTTTGCCGATCTCTCGCGCACCATTGCCTTGCCGCAGAGCACTTTGAAGCGCTACTTTGCCCTGCTGGAGGCAACCTATATGGTGCAACTGCTGCGCCCTTGGGCCAGAAACATGGGCAAGCGCGTCATTCAGACGCCCAAGGTCTACCTTAACGACACTGGCCTGCTGACCCACCTGCTGGGAGCTACCGTGGAGCGCCTGAAAGCGGATGGCAATCTGGCCGGCGCGGTTTTGGAGAACTTCGTCCACATGGAGCTGCGCAAGCAGGCCTCTTGGAACGCCGCGCAGCCCGATCTTTTCTTCTGGCGCACGGCCTCCGGGCAGGAGGTCGATCTGGTTCTGGAGGATCGCACCGGAAAAGTCGCAGGGGTCGAGGTCAAAGCCTCCGCCACTCTGACCGCCAAAGACGTGCGCGGCCTGCTGGCGCTGGCCGAGGCCGCCGGAAAAAAATGGGTGCGCGGCGTGGTGCTCTACACCGGCACGGAGGTGATCCCCTTCGCAGCCAACCTGCACGGCGTCCCCATCGGTCGGCTTTGGGCGGAGTAAATCAGAGCAAAAAAAACGGGTGCCCCAGGTCCCGATTTTGGGACCTGGGAATGCATCAATTTTCATCCGTGAAGATCGCCTCGATGGTGGTTTCAAACAACCGCGCCAGGCGAAAGGCCAGCGGAAGACTGGGATCGAACTTGCCCGTCTCGATGGCGTTGACCGACTGGCGCGAGACCTCCAGCCGCTCGGCAAGATCGGCCTGCGACCAGTTGCGCTCCGCGCGCAGTACCTTCAGCCGGTTTTTCATTTGTACCTCATTTGCTGGATGGCCAGCGCGACGCCGGAAAGCCCGCAAAAGAGCGGATAAACCAGGATCAGATCCATCTGCCGCAGTTGGACGAAGCTCTCCAGGAATCCCCAGGTCACCGTCACCGAGAGCGTCGCGCCGATGCCCCAGAGCAACGCCTGGACTTGCAGGTTGCGCTGGAACTCGTCCTTCTCTTCAGAGAGATACATACCGAAGGCGGCAATCTGCAGGATGATAGCCAGCGCAGGCAGAAAGGCCAGCAACCAGGCTACCGGGCCGGTTGGGTGATGGTGAACAAAAAGCCAGATCGACAGGACAAGAAACGCGGCGTAGAGCACCATGGCGGCGGAAAAGCGCGCCAGGTAACGCCGCACGGCGGGGTTCTTCATGCAGTTCATGATTAGTCTCCTTTACTTACTGACAACTTAACTTTACATTTTTCGCAAGATAATGTCAAGTGTCTTTGACAATTTTTTTCATTGCGGCGGGATTGCAACGCTGGGAGATCAAATCCAATTGCGTCTCAACTGGGATCATTGGAAATGCACTACACTCATCCCATGGGTTTTAAGGAATTTCTGGCGCTTTTAGAATCGAAGCGTGCCGGAATTCAAAGGTTTGGAGAGTGAGAAAGATGCGTCACTTCAGATGGGGATGGATGGTGTTGGTCTTTGCGGGGCTGCTGCTGCATGCGCAAGCGCCGCGCTCGGCGGAATATGAGCAGGTGCAGCAGCGGCTGGCGCGGGGATGGAATACCTGGGATATGCGCTCGGTGGCGACGCAGGTTTTGCTGCCGGAGGGGCTGGCAATCCATGTGGGCATCCAGCATAATGCTACGGTCAATGGCGACGCATTTCTGGGTGATGCGCTGATTGGGCGGCTGGAGCCGGGAGCAGAGGTGGTGACGCCCGGATCGCACTCCTGGGATGGCAGCTACACCAGCGCCGATTATGCGTGGAAGGGGCATAAGTGGCGCGTGGAGAGCGCGCACGATGGTGCGGATCTGGTGATGCTGGTGACGCCGCTGAAGGCCGAGGCCATTTCAGCGCTGCCGCCGACCGTGGTCTTTAGCGGGACATCCGAAATTGGGATTTCCGGCAACGCGGGTTATAACGCGATGATCGCGAACACGGGTATAGATTCTGCGATTGAAATCGATTGCACTTGCTGGAAAGATCAACTGAAAGTTCATGGCGCCCTGCCTGTTGGCTCTCCTTATTTTGCTGTCGATCTAACCGCGCCTGTGGGAGTGAGCACACAAGAATTGGGCATGGCGGGAGAGTCGAAAATCCCACGCACGGTGGAGCAGATTCGCAGCATCCTCGACCGTGAGCGAAAGGCCTACGAGCAGTCGATTGCTGCGGCGGGCGCGAACGGTCCGATTCTCGACGCAATTGAAACGGTGCTGGGCTGGGACACGTATTACGAGCCGGAGAAGGCGCGCGTCTTTTCGCCGATCAGCCGGGTGTGGAGCGTGAACTGGGGCGGTTATGCGCTCTTTGACTGGGATACATTCTTTGCCGCCACGCAGGCCTCGATCGGCGACAAGGATCTGGCCTACGCCAACGCGGAGGAGATTCTGCGCGAAGAGACGCCGCAGGGCTTTGTGCCCAACTTTGCGCGGGCCGGCGGATGGAAGAGCACGGACCGCAGCGAGCCGCCGGTGGGCGCCATCACCGTGCTGGGATTGTACGAGAAGTACCATGATCGCTGGTTCGTAGAGGACGCCTATGAGCCGCTGCTCAAGTGGAATCGCTGGTGGGCCGCGCATCGGGAGATGGATGGCTATCTGACTTGGGGCAGCGACGGCGACAATGAGCCGCAGAATCTGGACGACAAATCGCGCGGCGCTTGGCAGGGCGCGGTGTATGAGTCGGGGCTGGACAATAGCCCAATGTACGACGGCAGTTACTACAATCCCAAGACGCATCTGCTGGAGGTTGCGGATGTGGGGCTGATGAGTATGTACGTTGCCGATTGCGACGCGCTGGCCAAGATGGCGGACCTGCTGGGCAAATCGGCGGAGGCCAAGGAGTTGCGCGGGCGCTCGGCGCGCTACCGGGCAAAGCTTGAGACCATGTGGGACGAGCCGACGGGAATCTTTCTGAACAAGGACTTGCACACCGGGCAGCCGCTCACGCGACTTTCGCCCACCAACTTTTATCCGATGCTGGCGCGGGTGGCCACGCCGGAGCAGGCCAAGACCATGGTGGAGAAGCACCTGTTGAACCCCAATGAGTTCTGGGGCGAGTGGGTGATTCCAGCCATCGCGCGCAACGACCCGGCCTTCAAGGATCAGGATTATTGGCGCGGCAGAATCTGGGGCCCGATGAACTATCTGGTCTATCTGGGTCTGCGCAACTACGACGACCCGGCGGCGCGCAAGGAGTTTGCGGAGAAGTCGTATGCGCTCTTTCTGAAAGAGTGGACGGAAAAGCGCCACGTGCATGAGAACTACAACGCGGTGCTCGGCACGGGCGACGACGTCACTAGCAGCGACCGCTTCTATCATTGGGGCGCGCTGCTGGGATATGTCGAGTTCATGGAAGCGGGCGGGGATAAAAGCTCCGTTGAGCTTTTATCAAATAAGAACAAGGTTAAATCGCCGGCCCTTCACGATCTTGGCGTTCTCAAATTTGGCTTCGAGGTTAGTGCGTTGCCTAATCCACAAGGCTGGAACAAATCGAACCCTATGCCTGCAAAGTGCGCTGGGCAGGCAGGAACGAGCATTGAATGCACAGTCTTTCATTATTCGATTCGCAATCTCGGAGATCGTCCAGTCAGAAATACCAGATCTACCTGCGATGATGACAGCATCGTACCGGAATACCGTATAAACGAAGGAAGATGGAAGCGCCTTAGACCCATTCTGCATGATTGCATTGCAACTGGCTTTATTGTGACTCCAATCCTGCCTGGGGAGGCGGCGGAGGGTAACTTTACAATTTCCCAGCTCGAACAGAGATTCAACACCGCGCCGCTCTATCCCGCTGGAGAGTATCACTTCCGCTTTTATTTTCAGCCGAGTGCCTGCATCGCCTCTCCAGATGGCTCGTTCTGCCTGGAAAGGCCCAAAGATCAGCCTGCTGTATTGTCGAATGAAGTCAAGGTGAAAGCCACGGAATTTGTTCCTTCTGACAAGTCAGAATAGGAATGCATTAAACTCAACCCATGGGCTTTCGGGATTTTCTTGGCAATCCGGCGACGGTGACGCATCTGCGCGAGAGCATTCGCGCCGAGCGCTTTCCGCAATCGCTGATCCTGGCCGGTCCACGCTAGTTTCTTTCTAGAACTTCTCGGCAATCCGGCGACGTCAAACCGAAAAGTGTTATAGTTCATCGCATGAACGCCTGTACTCTATTTTCCATTGCCATCTTGACTTTCGGTTTCACATTGCAAGGCCAACAGCCAGCATCGACGCAGAAACTGGATTCCGCGCCAGAGACAACTGCCTCTCAACAATCCGCCTCTATGCCGCCACCAGATTCGGCTCAACCGAGAGAGATGGAAGATTGGCTAAATTCTGGTGATGAACAAGAGAAGATCAATCGCCTCGTTAGCTTGGGGATTGACAAAGCTACGGCTAAAATCCTAACTTCTGATGGCATTTTGGACAATATTCTATGGAAATCCTTACGAACCGGATCTCGCCAGACCTATGCAATCTTGTTCATTCCTTGCGGCTCTCTCGGAGCAGACCTTTATCTTCTTTCAAAGCAGGGCAAGTCTTGGCACATTCTCGATGAGACCGGATTGGACTGCCACTACGATAACAGTGTTTCTGTTGAAATCATGCCGATCCGAAGCCCTGAAATAGATGAGGTTTTAGTTCACCACGTTGGCATGGAACGTGGAACTGGCTATTCACGGCAAAATCTAAACGTATTTTCTATCGCCAAAGACAAGCTCAAACTCGAACTCGACACAGAAGAAGTTGTCGTATCCATGTACACCAGATCAAATGGCATTGATGTCGATGAACTTCAAAGAAGCTCTTTCGTTGTCCTTCCGGTGAGCCAATCCCATACACGCATTCTTGAAGAGACTCAATGTGATCTGATGAATGACAAGTTGTCTGTACTCCGGCGGCAATTCCGATGGAATGCAATCAAAGGCCGCTACTTGCCTACAAAATTTGTCCCTGTCGTGGCCGCGCCTGATTCGATTGCTTCTTTCCCACCCGCCGCCAAGCAGCCAATGCATTAAACTCAACCCATGGGCTTTCAGGATTTTTTGGGCAATTCGGCGACGGTGACGCATCTGCGCGAGAGCATTCGCGCCGAGCGCTTTCCGCAGTCGCTGATTCTGGCCGGTCCTGCCGGGGCAGGGAAGTACACGCTGGCGCTGATGCTGGCGCAAGCAGTCAACTGCCTTCAGCCCACCGAGACGGATGGCTTGCCCGACTTTTGCGGCCGGTGCGCGAACTGCACGCGCATTGCGCTTTCGGCCAATCTGGACGCGCTGGTCACAGAGGCCGTCGCCGCCCGCGAAGAGATGCGCGACACCGACAAGCGCGAGACTCGCATCCTGATCCAGACGCACCCGGACGTGCTCATCATTCCGCCCGACCCGCCGCAACTGCTCATCAAACTCGGCCAGGTCCGTCAGGCGATTCATGTGGCCTACTATCGCCCGCCGGTGGAAGCGCGCCGCACCTTCACCATCTTCACCTCGTCGGCTTTTATGAAAGAGGCGGCCAACTCGCTACTGAAAGTTTTAGAGGAACCGCCCGCGCACACTTCACTTGTTCTGCTCACAGAAAATCCGCAGGAGCTGCTGCCCACCATCCGATCGCGCGCCGTGGTGCACCGGCTGGGCGCAATTCCCATCGCCGATTTGGAGGCCCTGCTGCTGAAGCGCCGCCCGCTGCTGAAGCAAGCCGACCGCGCCTTGACCGCGCGCTTGGCCGAGGGCGCCGTGGGCCGAGCGCTGACAATGGATCTGGATGTTTACCTGGCCAGCCGCCAGGACGCCCTCATCCTGCTGCGCACCGCGCTGCGAGAGCCTGACTACTCGGCGCTCTTCCACGCGACGGAAAGCTACCGCGCCGGGGCCGACGGCCAGGAGAAGACCATCAACCTGCTGCGCGCGCTGGGCAGCCTCATCGAAGACCTTATGCTGATCGTTGCCGGCACGCCGCGGTTGATCCGCAACCTGGACATTGAAGCCGAACTCATGCGCCTTGCTCAAGGGACGAGCCTGGATTGGATTGACTCGGCTGCCCGCGCGCTGGCGCAGGTCGAGAGTGGGATGCGCCGCAACTTGCTCCGCTCGCTCGCGCTCGACTCAATGGCTGTTACTCTGGAGAGAAACTAGTCTTTCCCCAAGGAGTCTCTTATGAATAATGAATCCGCTCCATCCCGCGCCGAAAAACAATCCGTCACACTGGCCCAGGCGCGCGCGCGAAGCCGGCCGCTCACCTCTGCGCCGATCCGGTTGACGGCCCACGAGCCGGAATCGGACGCCACACTTCGTCAGGCCGAGCTATTCTATCTGCAAAAGCAGATTCAAGCACAGACGCCGATGGTGGTTGTGCTGGAGGACGGCGAGCAGGTTGAAGGCTGCATCGAGTGGTACGACCGCAATTCGATCAAGTTGCGCGGCCGCCAGAAGACGCTGGTCTATAAATCGGCCATCAAGTATATGTACAAGGTGGGCGATCAGTCGGCGTAGCTCCCTTACCCGTGCGGAATCTGGCGTTACCGTGTGCGGAGATGCCTATCATTTTCTGCCGAAAGGGAAGCTTTATTTTCTCCGGTAAAGCGACCACCAGCGGGAGCTGGCCACGAAATTGAAGTGCTGCATCAGATAAGGACGATAGGCCTCCGCGATGGCCCTGTCGCTTTCTATATTAGTGGTTGGATAAGTGCCCACCATCACCAGATCGTACTTTCCAAAGAGCCGGTTTGGATCCGGCATATGAGTGACTGAAAAATTATCGCGTTGCACCAGCCACGGGCTTCCGCCCAGAGCGGGCTTTCGCTGCAGAAAATACTCGAAGGGGTTATCAAAGCCAAAGGTCGTGACAGACTCATTTTGGGTGGACGAACTTTTCAACAGGGCGATTCCATCATTGACGAAATCGGCGACAAAATGGCCATTGTCATAGCGAAACAAAGCCGAATCATGATAGATTTCATAAAACTTCAAATGCTCCATTCCAACGCCGTTGATGCTTGAGCCCTGGGCTTGCAGAACGGGTGACTGATAAAGATAGAGTGTTTTTATACTTTGAACATCCATAAAGAATCCCGCAAAAATGCTAGCTGCGCCGAAGGCAATCGCTGCGGAAATGGCTGCCTTCTCCCGGCAGCGGGGATAGGCTGCCGCTAACATTCCCAGCAGTACGATCATCCACAGAGATGCCAGCCGGCTGTTGGTTTCACTCATATTGGTAAGAAAGAGAAAAGGACCGGTGGCAATCACGCCTCCGCCCAGCAGCAGGATTCGATTGCTGAAACGCCGATCTGGATTGTTGCGCGCAATGAGCATGGCGGCTACCACCGTCATCACTGCCAGCGTCATGATCTCCGTGCTCCCGGCGATGGACAGGATGGCCCCGTCGGTGTTGAGCGAAGATCCGCGGGTATGGATCGCATAGAGCATATCGGAGACGAAATCATGGACGTCAAAGCGAAGATAGCCGAGCAAGGCGATCACTGAACAGGAAAGGCCCAGCAGAAAACCCCAGAGGCGCACCAGGTCCTGACGGCGAAGCGAAAGGGAAAACAACAGCAGAATGACGCCAATCCCCATGAAATTCAGCTTGAGAAAGGCCATAAGAACCACGGCAACACCGCTGGACAGGCCACCCCAGAACCGGCTCCGCTGGCTGGCAAATGCACATTCCACCAGCACGATTCCCAGCAATGCATAGCCGTGGCGATTGTAGATCATGGCGCAACTGAGAGATTCCGGGCTGGAGCCAAGCGGCGTGGGCGAAGTGGCGGTCAGGATCAGCCACGCGCTCACCAGCAAGGCGGGAATCGCAGGCATTCGGCGGCGCGCCAGAAACCATCCCCAAAACCCAACCACAATTCCAAAGCCCGCGTTGGCGATGGCAATAGCCTGTGGGCCACCGTGGGTCAGAAGCATGCCTCCCGCCACCAGCATGTCTTCCAAAGGGCCGCTGGCCAGATAGAAATCCCGATAAGGCACCTGGCCGCAAAAGAGCCGCCAGGCGGCGTCCAGCAAACCGAAAACATCATGGCCGTACTCGTTGATGGGGCCGGCCTCGGCGCCGCTGATAAAGATGAAATAAAAGGCGGCGATGATGACAAAAAGACGCCGGCGCAAGCGAGATTCCTGCTCGCTCATGCCGATCCATTTCATGGCGCGATCAAACAGGGAAAGGCTTTCACCGGAGAGAGTCGCTTCCGGCATCAAGGGAACTTCAGAAGAAGAATCGGCTGGCATCGTCAAAACGGCCTCGTCAACAGCTTACACTCAGCTGGTTAGATCAGGCCATCACTCTGTACGGCTCTTTCCAGCCGGTCGCGGAGAGCCGCGCCGATGCCATTAGCGGGCGGCAAGGGGCACAAAATCACCGTACAGCCGGCGTCATCCAGGGCGCGTAATCCGGCGTAGAGCGCGTGCGCCAGCTCTTCGAGAACGGCCCAGCGACCCCAATTGAAGACGGCAAATGCCTCCTGCGACTGGGCAACTTCAGCGGGCAGCATCACGCCAACCTGATCTTCAGGAAGGTCCAGCACCAATCCAGCCAGGCGCGCTTCCAGATCAACGAGGCCACCTTCGAGCAGCACCAGACGTGCCCTGGGCGCGTAGTGGCGCAGACCCACTCCGGGCGAAGGCAGCGCTTGACGCGGCTTGGCTTGCGGCGCTCCGTCGTCGCGATAGAGCTGAACCTCGCCGGCGGTGTGTCGAATCTGGAGGCTGGTCACTGCTCCGGGCCGGTAGATCAACATCGGCGTCTGGCAGGGATCAAGAACCGTGGACTCGACGCCATGCTCGGTTGGCCCGGCATCGATGACGGCATCAATGCGCCCGTCGAGATCGGCAAGGACGTGAGCGGCGGTCGTTGGGCTGATGTGGCTGAAGAGATTGGCGCTGGGTGCGGCCACAGGAACCCCGGCGCGGCGAATCAGCGCCAGCGCCACCGGATGCGCCGGCATCCGAACGCCGACCAGTGGGCGGCCGGCGGTGACCGCATCGGGCACGGCGCCTGTACTCCCGCCTGCCCGCGGCAGCAAGAGCGTCAGCGGTCCAGGCCAGTAAGCCTTCATCAGCTTGCGCGCCGCCTCGGGAACCCGCTCGACCAGCCCGTCAAGCATGGCTTCATCGGCGATATGCACAATCACCGGATCCCACGCCGGCCTTTGCTTGGCGGCAAAGATGCGCCCCACCGCCACGGCGTCCAAAGCATTCGCGCCCAGGCCGTAGACGGTCTCAGTGGGCAGCGCGACCAGGCCGCCGGAGCGCAGGATTTGCGCGGCGCGCTCCAAGGCTTCTTGCGCTTCCGTTGTTTCCAGTTGCGCCGGATCGACCGACAATCGCAGAGTCTTCATCTCTTCTATTGTCGCCTGAGGTGGGTAAGCACTGCCACTTAGTTTTGAAAGGGACGTTTTCACAGAAGACACATACTCGCAGAAGGCACAAGAACTTTGCTTAAAAAGCTTTGTATCAGGGCACGACTTCAGTCGTGCCGCAAATGGCCAATTCAGATTCCGGCTTTAGCCGCTGCGGAATTGCGAATGATAAAAATAAAACCGCAGGGGCTGAAGCCTATGTTAATGATGCAGCATTTGCGGCACTTGCATTTTGGTCGGATTTTGCATCGTCCCTATGGCACTTCGGATGAATGGTGGGGACGCTTACCCCGCGTTGAAACGCGGGGCGAATAACCGGTGCGCCTACGGCTCGGGCGACAGACTCTCACTGCATTTTTCCACGGCTCGATCAACCCGGCCCAAATTATTAAGATTTCAGGCCGGGTTGAAAGGACGAGTTATTTCCCTTCCAGCTTGGCCGGAAGGGTGACATTCATTTTGTTGAGCAGCGTCATCAGCTCCATGGGGAGCGGGAAGACGATGGTGGTGTTCTTTTCGACGCCGATCTCGGTGAGGGTTTGCAGGTAGCGCAGTTGCAGGGTCATCGGCTCGGTGGCCAGCAGGTGCGCGGCGTCCACCAGCTTCTGCGCCGCGTCGAACTCGCCCGTGGCGTGGATGATCTTCGACCGCTTTTCACGCTCGGCCTCGGCCTGCTTGGCCATGGCGCGCTGCATCTGGTCGGGCAGGTCCACCTGCTTGACTTCGACCGAGACAACCTTCACGCCAAACGGCTCCGTCCGCTGGTCCATGATCGCCTGGATGCGCACATTGAGCTTGTCGCGATGGCTGAGCAGTTCGTCCAGTTCGACCTCGCCCAGCACGGTGCGCAGCGTGGTCTGCGCCAATTGCGAGGTCTGATAGACGTAGTTGGCCACCTTGATGGCCGCGTCGTTGGGGCTGACCACATAGAGCGTGACCACGGCATTCACCTTGATGGTGACGTTGTCGCGGGTGATTACGTCCTGCGCCGGAACCTCCAGCACATCCTGGCGCAGGCTGATGCGCACCATCTGCTGGAAGGGCCGGAAGACAAAGATGATGCCGGGGCCGTAGGGCTGGGGCGAGACGCGGCCCAGGGTGAAGATGACCCCGCGCTCATACTCGCGCAGAATCTTGATGCAGTTGAGAACGTACAGGACGACGATGGCAATGAAGATCAGAATCGGTGTGAACAATGTATCCATGGGTATTTCCTCACTCAGGAGGGATTGTACTCCAGTTGCGCGCCTCGGTGGAATAAAATCGTTGGCGCGCTCCGGCGGCGATTGACGGCGGCGCGCCAGTTTTGAGAGGCTTGAGGTCATGGAATACAAAGGGAAAGTGGAGTATGCGCGGGAACGGAAGTTGCGCGCGCGCAACACGCGCATCTATCGCTCTTTGCATTGGCCGATCTGGATTTGGGTCTTTTTTCTGGCCCCGGGACCGCTGACTTTTTCGCTCTTTGCGCATGGCTTCAGCTTGGGCAACTCGCTCTGGCTGGGCGCGGTGCTGGTTGGCACCGGTGTGGCTGCCGTGCGCGGCAAGCTGCCCGGAGCCGAGCCGGGGCCGTACATCCTGCGCTTTGACGAGGACCGGCCCAATCCGCTCTATCGCCGGGTCTGCTACAGCTTTGCCTGGACGGCGGCGCTGACCTACGCGACGCTGAATCTGGAGGGGCTGGTCATCACCGTCCTCGGCGGCGGCTGGCAGATGAAGGCCATTTACAGTTATGGTTATCCGCCGCTGGCCGCAGTGATCTTACTGATCGGACTCACCGGCAACCTGCCGCGCGTGGGGCCCTCCACCCGAGGCGAAGGCCACGAGCGCCGCTACTTCTACGGCACGGTCTGGGCAGTAACCGTGGCGCAGACGCTGCTGATGATCCTGTGGAAGACGCTGCCGGTGAACGACGTAACCAGTTGGGTGAAGCTGGGGGCGTATGTGGCCGCGCTCGTGTTCATGGGCTGGCTGGCTTATCAAGGCGTGCTGCCGAGGACGAGGCCGATTCTGCCCGGTGAGAGCATGGTCGCGGATTGACCACCTTCGGTGGGGCAGACGAGCTGTGCGCATGGGTTTCGTGGTCTGCCAGCTCTCAGACTCGAGACCTGAGGCGCCCGGCATCCGCAGATTAATTTGTTGTCCGGCTCGGTCGTTTCCCACATCTGCCGCAAACTACGAGGCAGATGTGGGGCAGCCGGGGTTGGGGTCCGGCAGACTATTCGGAAGCCGAGAGGGAGACGTCCAAGAGGATCGGCCCTGGATCCAAAAACGTCTGATCCGGGAGGAGATTGACGGTGGTGGAAACGACCCAGAACGCACCGTCACCGGGCTGAAAGGTCTCGGAGAACGGGGCGGTGGAACAAACATTGGAAAAGCCCTGAGAAACAAATTCATAGGTCGCCCTGTAGGGGCTGGCGGCATTGCTGGTTGGATAGAACTGACATATCGCACCCGCGACCGGGGCGAAGGTCCCGCCGCCGCCAACAACTGAGTAGTGATAAAGCTGTGCCTGGAAGGTCGCGGTGAAGGTTTCGAAAAACGCGGAGGAATCGAAGGAGAGCGCCCCGTACGCCTTAGTCAGGGTAACTTGCTCGGGGAAGATCTGCACCAGACCCGAATAATAGTAGATAGAAGCTCCCTGCCCAAGGAAAAGTTGCCAAGCGGTGACCGGGCCCACGGTAGTGACAAACGGGGCGGTGGAGTTGCCGGAAATGGGCATGGCGAGCACGGTGTAGGGCTGGCCCGGTGAAGCGAGTGTGAGCGAGGCGGCATGACCCGTGGTTCCATCACCGACGCTGGAAAAGAACATGCGATTGCCAGGACCGGCGGAGCCCGTTGCGCCGGCAGGCCCTTGAGCGCCCGTTGCGCCAGCGGGGCCTTGTGGGCCTTGTGGACCTTGTGGGCCTTGAGAACCTTGTGCGCCGGTTGCACCGGCGGGTCCTTGCGCTCCTACGGCGCCGGTCGGGCCAATCGTCGCCCAACTCATTCCCATCTCACCGGCTACGCAGAGCGAGGTTGAAGCGACAATACGGACGGCGCCGGTCGTAGAATTTACGCAGGCGGAGATGTTTGTCGACACGGGCGCGGCCATCGCCACAGTTCCCACTAGAAACGAGGACACGAGTACTGCAAGTGATTTGCGAGAGTACATGGAAACCTCCGGGGAGAATATTGGGGGAGATATCGGGCTTTATGACTGATGATAAAAAAAACGATTTGGTGCGTAATTCTTTTCACCCGGCTCGCCATGGTTCAAGCTTGTTGCACCCTTCTGTCATCCGCTACCATTGCCCGAGGAAACAGGCGGGGATTTTGCCCGCTTCAGGAGCCTCGCAAATGCGTCGCATAAGCGCATGCACCCTTCGAAAGTAAAGTGTGTGCCCGGCCAGCTGAGCCGCCTGGCAGGCCCGCAAAGATGTGGGAGCCAAAACTTCAACCGCGACCTTACGACCGACGACTGGATTTTATGACTTACGCAACCAAGGAAATCTTTTACACGTTGCAGGGCGAAGGCGCGCAGACGGGCCGGGCGGCGGTCTTTTGCCGCTTTGCCGGCTGTAATTTGTGGAGTGGACGGGAGAGCGACCGCGCCTCCGCCGTCTGCCGATTTTGCGACACGGATTTTGTCGGTGTCGATGGGCCGGGCGGCGGACGCTTCGATTCGGCCAACGATCTGGCAGCAGCCATCGAGCGCGCATGGCCGGAGGATGCAGGGCTGGGCCGGCGCTACGTTGTCTGCACCGGCGGCGAGCCGCTGCTGCAATTGGACTCGAGCCTCATCCACGCGCTGCACGAGCGCCGCTTTGAAATCGCCGTCGAAACCAACGGCACCATCCCTGCGCCGGACGGCGTGGACTGGCTCTGCGTCAGCCCCAAACTCGGCGCGGAACTCAAGCAGCGCTGCGGCGACGAGCTGAAGCTGGTCTATCCGCAAGTCGGTTCGGACCCGGCGGAGTTCGAGCTGCACAGCTTCCGGCATTTCTTTTTGCAGCCAATGGATGGGCCGGAGCGCGAGACGAACACCGAGCTTGCGCTGCGCTATTGCCTCACCCATCCACAGTGGCGGCTCAGCTTGCAAACGCACAAGTTCCTCGGTATTCCATAGAATAGAAAGATGGAGATCTTCAAGGAGTTTACGATTGAGGCGGCGCATTGGCTGCCGAATCTGCCGGAGGGGCACAAGTGCCGCCGTCTGCATGGGCACAGCTTTCACATTTCAATTCATGTTAGCGGCCCGGTCGACCCGCAACTGGGCTGGGTGATGGACTTTGCGGAGATCAAGACAGCCTGCAAAACCATCGAGGAGCAGATCGACCACCGCTGCCTGAATGAGGTTGCGGGCCTGGAGAACCCAACCAGCGAAAACCTGGCTCGGTGGCTTTGGCGCAACTTGCGCCCGGCGCTTCCGCTCCTCAGTAAAATTGTCGTCCGAGAGACGTGCACCAGCGGCTGCGTTTATGTGGGCGAAGAAGAGGCGATTCTTCTCTGAATTGTCCTTAACATCCTCAGATGATCTTTGGGGAAAGATCTGCTTCGCGCTGAGGCCGCGGCAATTGATTTTGCTGGCCTGCGGGAAGAAACCGTATTCTGTCTATGTATCAAAACAAGACATCCGGACAAGACAAGAAGCCTGGATCATGGGCAGCGTAAACAAGTTAGCTTCTTTACCTATTCTTAAGTCGAATTCCGAAACACCACCCATTTCGGGCCGATCACAGGTCTGTTCCCATTCTGAAATAGAAAAAACTCTCTCACCCCGCGAAATGCTCTAATGTGGCACTGAATTGCATCGAGACAGATAGTCCGGGAACAGGCCATATTGGAAGGCCGGTTTTCTGAGAAGTTCATGCGGTCAGGAGCGCCTTGGATGCAGACCTCCAGTGTACAGAACACGACGATCCTCTATGCGCAGCTCTCGCTGATGGCCACTTCGGTGACCACCAGGAAGGTCAGCAACTCCGTGGACGGCGAGCTCTCCAGCCTGATCTCCGCCATCAAGTCGGGCAATACGGCCGAAGCTCAGGGCAGCTTGGCCGACTTGCAGATGATGGGCCAGACCAACGTCAATCCCGACAGCGCTTTGGGCGTCTTCCTGAGCAGCGTCAGCGCGGCGCTCTCCAGCTACAACATCAGTGGCGCGCAGAAGGCCCTGGGCGCATTTGAAGCCTCGTCGGCGCAGCGCGTTGAGCCGGTCACTCCAGCCTCGGCGCTGATGCTGGCCCCCAGCGCAGCCTCTGGACCGGGGGTGGGCGCGGTGGGGCCGGATCTGCTGAACCTCTTCACCGCCATTCACTCCGGCGACGCCACCAGTGCGCAAACGGCTTATGGAACATTGAACAACTTGTTGGAGAACAGCGCCGGGAATGCAGGAAATCTTTTTGGCAACGGCGCGGAGAGCGGCTCGCTCTACACTCTGATGACGCAGATCGGCGCTGCGCTCAATACCGGCAACCTGACCCGCGTGCAATCCACCATGGATAATTTCATGCAGAACTTATCGAGCGGTTCGCTGGTCAGCGCTACGGCGTGAGCGACTTCCAAAATCAACTGGAGAGGATTCTATTGATATGCAGTATGGCGTGGACCGAAAGGACCATACTACAGCCGGTCAGGAGAGCGGCGTTCCATTTCCGCAGCAGCGCGCCCAGAGCTGCTCAATGTAGCTGTCGGTCATGCCGGCGATGTAGTCGGCCACGGTGCGTGCTAGGCCTTCGGTGGCAATCTGTGCCTGATCGTCGTCAGGCATCAGGGATGGATCGTTCATCAGCGCGGCAAAAAGTCCCTGCACAACCACTGTGGCATGATGGTGAGCCTCTTCCAGTTCAGCGGAGCCGTAAAGGCTGGCATAGAGGAAGTTCTTAGCTCCGGCGCGGACGGCTTCCATCGGCGGGCTGAGTGCGGCGATGCGATGCGGCGCGCGGCGCAGTTCGTCGAGCGTGGAGATGCCGAGCTGGGCCACTTGGCGGGTGGTCTCTTCGATCAGATCGGTGACCAAAGCGTCGAGCAGGCGCTTGAGGGCCTCATAGATGGCCGGCTTGGGCTGTGCGGCGGGGAAATCGGCGCGGACAGCGTCATGAAAGGCACGGAAGACCGGGACGCCTGCGCGAACCTGATCGATGGAGAGGATGCCGGAGTCGAGGCCGTCGTCGAGGTCGGCGGTGGTGTAGGCGATCTCGTCGGCCAGATCGATCAGTTGCGCTTCGAGCGGCGGAAACTGGTCGAGGAAGTACTCGGTTAGTTCGGGATGCTCGCGGGCGGAGTAGTCTCGAGAGTGCTTGACGATGCCCTCGCGCACGCCGAGGGTGAGGTTGAGACCACGAAAGCCGGCGTAACGCTCTTCGAACCAGGAGACGATGCGCAGCGCGTGGAGGTTGTGGTCGAAGCGCAGGCCGTGGGTGCGCAGGCACTGGTCGAGAGCCTTTTCTCCGGCGTGGCCAAAAGGCGGGTGGCCGATGTCGTGGACGAGCGCGAGAGCCTCGGCCAATTCGGCGTTCAGTCCAAGGGCGCGGGCAGCGGTGCGGGCAATCTGCGCCACTTCCAACGTGTGGGTCAGGCGGCTGCGGAAGTGGTCCGAGGGGGAGTCGGCGCTCAACCGGGCAAAGACTTGCGTCTTGCCGGCCAGGCGGCGGAAGGCGCGGGCGTGCAGGACGCGGGCGGCATCGCGGGCAAAGGGCGAGCGATAAGCATGCGGCGGCTCAGAATGAGCTCGGCGGGCGAGTGCGCCGTCGGCTGGGACGGCGAGCACGCTGAGTGGCGGATTGTGCTCCGGGTTGGTCATAGCACAGTGAACAGAGGACAGTAGTCAGAAACCCGCTTGTCAGGGATCATCGTATCCCACCCTAGCCACAAAAACAAAAACGCGGCGAGGATGGGGCACAGTGTCTCAATCTCTTGATCCTATATCCCTAAGAACAACTTTTCATCACTCTGATGAACTCTCCGCATTTTGCACTTCCAACTTGTTTATACCGCAAACGGGAATCAATCGTTCAAATACGAGGATTTGCGGACTCGAATTTCTTCCACAAGAGTTATAAAGTGCACAGGATGGAATAGACACTTCCTGTGTAACAGGCGTAGGATGCAGCCGGGATGTACGGATAGGCTGGCGCAATCGGCTGGTTTAGCACGCGCCGGAAGGGCAGATGGAAAGTCAAATCGGAGGCAAGTATGAAGGCGATCAAATGTGTTGGGCTATTGTTGTTGGCTTTGGCGGTTCTGTCCGTGTCGGGCTGCGGCAGACATTCCAGCAGTGAAGTGTATTACATGGTGGTGACGCGTTCCTCGCTTCCCTACTGGCAGACGGCGGCGGCGGGCTTCAACAAGGCGGCGGCGGAGTATGGCGTAAAGGCTCATGTGGTGGGGCCGGAGAATTTTGATCCTCAGGCCGAACTGGCGGCGCTGCACGCTGCGATTATCGCCAAGCCGTCGGGAATTCTGATCTCGGTGGTGGATGCGACGCTGCTGCAATCGGAGATCGACAACGCGATCAATGCCGGAATTCCGGTGATTACCGTGGACTCGGATGCGCCCGGAAGCCGCCGGCTTTACTTTATCGGGACCAACAATCTTGAGTCGGGACGATTGGGTGCACAGCGGGTGATTGAGAAGCTGGGCGGACGAGGCAATGTGGTCTTTTTCACCATGCCCAACCAGCCCAACCTGGAGGAACGCCTGAAGGGATTCAAGGAGGTTTTTGCCACGCGTCCGGATATTCACATTGTGGACGTGGTGGACACCAAGGGCGATGCGCGCTATGCCTTTGATTGGACGCAGGAGGCGCTGGCGCTCGCCGGCGACAAAAAGGTGGATGCCTTTGTGAGCCTGGAGGCGGCCTCGGGCAAGGCGATTGCCGATGCGCTGAAGCGCTCCAAGGCGACCGACCGGTTGCTGGTGGCCTGGGATGTGGACCCGGATACACTGGCTGACATCAAGGATGGGACGATTGATTCCACGGTTTCGCAGAAGCCTTTTACCATGGGATACGTGGGACTGAGGGCACTCGATGAGATCCATCACAATCCGCCCACGTCGTTGAGCAAGGACTACAGCGCCAACTCCTTTGCGCCTTACCCGTTCTTTGTGGATACGGGAACCTCGCTGGTGGACAAGACGAACGTGGACTCGTACATTGACACAGCGGCGGAGGAGGCCAAGTAACGGGGCCACTTTGTGGCAATCAAGAACTTTGAGTTAATCAACAGGCCGGGGCATGCGTCATCCATACGACGCAAGCCCCGGCCATTTCAATATAATCCAGACTGCAGGTTTGGCCGGCATTTTAAGAGTGAAGAAGCGCGGGCGGATGGAGTCAAGCATCCGCTGCGACGCGGGAGAGATGGAATGCGGAAACTGGTCTTGCTGGCAGTGTTGGCTGTGATGACAATCCCCGCGGGAGCGGCGACCAAGGTGACGGTGGCGCAACTGGAGCAAACGATTACTGCTTCGCACAGCGCTTCGGACGCCAAGTTGGCGGATCGGCTCTCCGGGCTGGAACTGACCGAACGGCTGAGCGAGGCCCGGTTGGCGCGCCTGAAGGCCGGTTTGCCCGGTGAACAGGCTCGCCAGGCGTTGCTTGTCTTGGCTGATTCGGCGGAGTTTCTGAATCTTCCCGCGGATGAGATTCCTCAGGCCGCCGCGCCTGATCTGGCCACCCAGCGCAAGATCATGGCTCAGGTCGTTCGCTATACAACCAAGACGATTCATGAACTGCCGAACTTCTTCGCCACGCGAGAGACAACCCGCTTTGAAGACCGTCCGCAATATGAATACGGATATATTCCATTACATTATGTTGGCAAGACCCGCAAAAACGTGGTTTACCGCGATGGGCAGGAGATGGTGGATGTGGCGGCAGTGAAGGCGGGCGTAACCGAGCCGTCGGCGCAAGGAATGGTCTCATGGGGCGAGTTTGGACCGATCCTGAGCACGGTGCTGCTGGACGCGGCCAAGAGCAAACTGGAGTGGAGCCACTGGGAGCAGAGCGCAAGCGGGCTGTTAGCCGTCTTTGGCTACGCGGTGCCTGATCCAAAGTCAAATTATTGGGTGCAATACTGCTGTAAAAATGAAGAGCTTACTGCGTTGGCGCCGCAGGAGATTGTGCGCCAGAAAACCGGATACCATGGCGAGATCACGGTGGACCCGGCGACTGGCGCAGTCCTTCGCATCACCATTGATGCGGAGCTCCCGCTGGGCGAGAAGGTAAAGCGCGCGGCCACCATGGTGGAGTATGGCACGGTAGAAATCGGCGGCAAGAATTATATTTGCCCTGCGCACAGCGTGGCGCTTTCGCTGATGCGCTATGGCCATGCCTCGACCAACGACGCACATTCGATCCTCGACCATGACCCCATCAAGGTTTATGTGAATGATGTGGCCTTTGGGCAATATCACCGTCTGGGCAGTGAGGTGCACATTCTGGGAGAAAACGGCGAGGAGATGGCGCAGAGTTCTACCGGCGCGAGCGCCCAGCCGAATATGACCAATTTTCAGCCGGCTTCAGCGCAAATCGTTGCGCCGCCCGCGCCAACGCCCAATGCCCCGCCAACTGCCCCAGCAATTGCCTCCGCGCCACCTCCGCCCGCACAAGGTGCCGCGGCGCCCTCACTGGCGCCTGCCGCTGCCCTTCCATCGCAGTCCGCGCCCGCACAGGTTAACCCGCCGGAGCAGTTACTCACCCTGAAGGCCAACGCCCGCGCCGTGGAGCTGGATGTGGTGGTTACGGACAAGAAACAGGCGCCGGTCACCGGCCTGGGCGGGCAGGTCTTTGAAGTGCTGGAAGACGGCAAGCCGCAGACCATTAACTACTTTGAGGAGCACACTGCCAAGCCAGCGCCGCAGAGCGAAGCGCCCAAGCTGGCGCCGAATCTCTACACCAATCTGCCGTCAGCGCCGGTGGTGGATGCGGTCAATGTGCTGCTGCTCGACAAGATCAATACGCCTTTGGAATATCAAGTGAAGGTCCATCAACAGATTCTGGATTTTCTTGGGAAGATGAAGCCGGGGACCAAAGTGGCCATCTTTGTTTTGGCAAGCAGGTTGCGCCTGATTCAGGGATTCACCTCGGATGCCGAAGCCCTGCGCGCGGCCGTGAACGATAAAACGAATGGAGACATAACAGAGAAGACTGAAGCCTCGCGCTCGCGCCAGGACGATGCCGACGACCAGGATCAAGCCGATATGCACGCCGTCATGATGGGAGGAAAGCAAGGGAGAAACGGAACAGGCTACTCCAGAGCCCGCGAAGGCCTCACCAGAGCGCAGGCTGACATCGCCGGAAATCAAGCCGGGGAGCGGGTCGGGATGACGCTGACTGGCCTTGAATTTCTGGCGCGCTATCTGGCCGGTATCCAAGGGCGCAAGAACCTGATCTGGTTCTCCAGCTCCTTCCCGGTATCGGTCTTTCCCAGCGGCAAAGAGCTGAAAGGCACGCTGGGCACGCAGAGCTTCGATCCAGGCGCAAAAGAAGCCTCCACTCTGCTGGCAAATTCGGATGTCGCCGTCTATCCGGTCAACGCTGAAGGCTTGCAGATGGACAACGCAACCGAGGCCTCCGGTTACAACCAGAACAGCCTCGGCACGCTTTACAAGCAAGCCGATCAGCGCGCCATTGCAACGGAAGCCGTAAACAAGCTGGCCAGCGACACCGGCGGCAAGGCCTTCTATAACACCAACGACCTGGCCGGCGCTCTCGCTCGCGCCATTGACGACGGCGCGCACTACTACACACTCTCCTATACGCCGACCAATACGAAGATGGACGGCGGCTACCGGGGCATTGATGTGCGCCTGAAGGAGGGCAACTACGATTTGGCCTATCGCCACGGTTACTTTGCCGACGAGACGCCTTCGCCGGAGGCGCCGCCCAACTCCGATCCGCTGCATCCATTCCTTATCCGCGGCGCGCCTGCCTCTACACAGATTGTCTTCAGCGCGCGTTTGGCTCTGGCCGATTCTCAACACGCACTAGACAACAAAGTGGCCGGCGGCAATGCCAGGCTTTCTGATCCATTGACTCGTTTTCGCGTGAAATTCAATTTACGCCCGGATGACCTGAAGCTGGATGTCTCACCGGATGGCAGGCACACGGGCAAGATTCAGGTTGGCTTGCTGGCCTACGACAAAGACGGCGCGGCGGTGAACTGGGCGGGCGGAATATTGCCCATCAGCCTCAGCGCCGAACAATTCGCTGCGGCGCAGAGGACGGGCATTCCGGCGCATCTGGAGATCGACTTGCCCCGGATACAGATCTTCCTGGAAGCGGGCATCTACGATTGGAATGTGCGCAAGGCGGGAACCCTCGAAATCCCGATCCGCGCCACAACTTCCATGGTGTTGGATGACAAGGATTTTGATTGGACAACCCGCCAGTCGGTCAAGCCGTAGCCTCCGATTCACGGTGGAAAGAAGGGGGTTAAATAAGAATGCGGCACGCCGTTACTTGCCTGCCATTTCATGGGCCGAATGACCTGTACGGGAGCGGTTATTTCACCTTTTGCACATTTGCCGCCGGCTATTAACCGAATCATTAACTCCATTCTTAACCTCGGTATAACAGGCGGGTAGCAGGCATAACCTTGTTTCATGCCGCCTCCGCATTCCTAACTGAATGCACGAGGTGGTGCAATGCGCAAATTGATCTTGCATTTTTTTGGGGTTTCCCTGACTCTTCTGCTGATGACTGCGCCTGCATGGGCAGCCAGAAAACTCACGATTCAACAACTGAAGGATCTGCTGGTTTCCATGCACCAGTCCAACAAAAGCGATGGCAAGGTGGCAAATCTGCTCAAACAGGTTGAGCTGAGCGAAGAGCTTACGCTCAGCACGATGAACAATCTGCTGACGTACGCACCAGGCCCGCAGTCGCTGGAGTATATGTACGTGCTCGAAGCGCGCAGCGCCGATCTCGCTCCGCCAGCCTCCGATTTGCCCGCCACTCCAGCGCCCGATGCTGCCGCACAGCAGGCCATTCTTTCCAAGGCCGCAACCTATGTCAACAACGTTTACGCCCAGACTCCGGCTTTGTCGGCAACCAAAACCACGTTGCGCTACCAGGACAACCTGGAGGCCGTAGCACCCAGTTCTGGCATATCGTCAGGCTCAAAGCCCATGGAGGCTGGCTCCTTATTCCCCAGTCACATGTCGAGCTTCTTCCACTCCACAGAGGAGCCGATTACCAGCGAACACGGGGCCGAAAAGTTGCCTTTGGAAAAGGACAAAACTCCATGGGGAGCCAACGGGATGATCGCGCTCCGGCAGCCTGACCCCAGTCTGGTCTCAATCATTCAGCAGGCGCAAGTTGCCGGTGGGCTCAAGTGGCTGCGCTGGGAGCAAGTGTATGGGCGGCAAGTTGCCGTTTATTCTTTCGATGTGCCTCCGCAAGACTCGCGGCTCAATCTTGACGTATGCTGCTTCCCTCATGTCAGCCAAGCCGGTGACCTGGCCTTCTTCCAGGTACTGTCGAACGAACTGCCGGTAGTGCAGGTGAGCGTAACCTGGAATAGTACAGGACCGCCCGCGGATAGCGGAGACATGGGTGGCAAATCGCAAAGTATTGGAGGAGGCGCCAAGGGCAACTTTCAAACCAATACGGAATGGCGCGAGTTCAAAGCCACGGTGCCTTACCACGGCGAACTGTTCATCCATCCAGGCACCGGAATCGTGGTGCGGATGATTGTAGAAACGAATCTGAAATCGGACGAGGTTGTTCATCAAATGAACACCCGCATCGACTATGGCCCGGTAAAGGCCGGTGACAAGCTGCTGATGGCTCCGGTAAAAACCTTCATCACCACCGAGGTTGTACCGAACGGCGACTCCGGCGTGGGCAGTATCTACACCCGCCACACGATGTTCATCTCCGAGTACAAGGACTATCGTCTGGCCGAAGCAAAGTAGTGAACGTCCTGATGTGGCGCTCGTTGATTTGAGATCGGCTGCAGCGTTTGCCAGCCGGGACTATGGCTGTCAGTCTCTGCGCACGGCAATTAGTTTCGACACAACAATTCGCTCACCTGGAGATCGATCTGCCGAACACGGAGGTTTTTCTGAAGGCGGGAGTCTTCGGCTGATGGGCGCGCAAGGCGGGAAGGCAGTAGATCCAGATTCATGGCGGGAGGATCGGCTAGGGATTATTATTTGAAAACGGGAAGAGTATCAGAGTGCCGCATCGTTTTCGCAAAAGACGCGAAAAGGATGCGGCGCCTGGCTCTCCTGCGTGGCCTGTATCACAGCGGGCCCGGTTCTGAACCGGCATTCAATCCTGCTCGATAATTCAACCCTGCGGTTGTGCCTCCGGTAACGTCAATCGTCACCCCAGTGATACTTTTCGCAAGGTCTGACGCCAGAAAGACAGCTGTATTCGCGATCTCATCCATAAGTGGAAGTTTTTTTAGCATTGTGTCATTTTCCATTCTGCGAAGAATTACGTCCATCTCTTTTGGGTTGCCTTTAATTGCCTCTTTAAACACTTGAGAATCCGGTGATCCGGCAGAGCGTATATTCACAACGCGTACACCATGAACACCCAGTTCCGAGGCCAGATTGCGAGAGAAGCTCTCAATGGCGGAACATGCCGGGGCAAAGCCCGCGGTAAACGGATAACCAATGCCTCCGGGCGTTGCGGTTAGGGACAAGATCACCCCGGAATGCTGCTTCATCATGACCTTTCCCGCCGCGGTGGCCGTTAAGAATTGGCTTCGCATAGCCAGAGTAACCGGACGGACAAAATCTTCAACATTCAGCCGAACCAGAGGGATATTCTGCACTACCTGATAATCTATCGCGCAAAATGAGAGGTCAAGCGTTCCAACTTTGCAAATCACCGAGTCGATGAAAGCATTGACTTCGCTTTCGTTTATCGCGTCCACGAGCGCGGTCTCCGCGCGACCCCCGGAGTCAACAATTTCATTCGCAACATTTTCCTGTGAAGAGAGATGTCTTCCAGCCAAAAAGATCGTAGCGCCTTCCTTGGCAAGTGCTCTTGCGACCGAACTGCCTAATGAACCGCCGCCTCCGTAAATGACGGCATTCTTGTTTTGTAATATCTGAATTTTCATGAATACCTCCTCTGGGAATTGAAGAACCGCAACCCTGAAGAACTATTGCAAATTCCGGATAGCAAAACATAGGCCAATTTTCCACAGGCCGTCAACGGCGGGGCATGGTTGTGTCAAACTGAATTTTGAAACACGCTCAAATTTGCCTTACTCCGGCTTGACCGGCCCGGCAGCGCTTTCCTGCTTGGCCAGTTTGACGCGCGCCGAATCCAGCTTCTTCTGCACCTTGGCTTGCTCGACGGGGTCCACATCGGCGGGGGCAGACTTGGCGAATTGCTTCATGGAAATCTCCCACTGCGCGGCTGCCAAACGGATGCGGTTGGTCTTTTCGTAGAGATCGCCCAGATGGTCGTGAACGCTGGGGTCGCTCGAGTCGCGCTCAACGGCCTGGCGCAGGTACTGCTCTGCCGACTCGTAATCGTTCATCTTGAAGTAGACCCAGCCCAGCGAATCCAGATAGGCGCCATTCAGCGGATCCAAATCGACGGCCTTGCGGATCAGCTTGAGGGCTTCAGGAAGCTGCTTGCCGCGATCGGCCATCATGTATCCCAGGTAATTGAGGGTCATGGCGCTGGCCGGATCCTGTTGGAGGGCCTGACGGAAGAACTGCTCGGCCGGTTCATAGTGCTTTTGGCGCTCGGCCCATTCGCCGCGCATGAACAGCAGAGTGGTGCGGTCCTCCGGCTTGACGGTCAAAGTCTCTGCCTTGTTGAGAGTCTCTTCTGCATCCTTCCAACGATGGGCGCGGACGTACATCTGGGCCAATTCGAGCAGAACCGGGCGATCTTCACTGGTGTTGGCCAGCAGGCTCTTGGCCAGAGCAAATCCCTCATCGGCCTTGTTCAGATCAATCAACTCGCCGGCCAGCATCAGCTTCAGATCGCGATCCTTGGGGTTTGTGGCAACGGCCTTGCCGGCGACCTCGACGGCTTTGTCAAATTGCTTGTCGTCGCGCAGGGCATCAACTTCAAATTGATAACCGCGCACAGCCTGCTCGCCGCCCAGGTCAATAAGTTTTTGATAGGCGGCAATCGCCTCGGCGGTTTTGCCCTGCTCGTGATAAACCATCCCCAGCCGCTCCAGGAAGATGGCGCGATTGCTCTTCTCTTCGGCGGTGTAGGCGCCGTTGGCATGCGAAGTAAGATCGACCATTTTTTCATAGACCTGGGCGGCCTCGTCGTAGCGTCCCAGAACGTCCAGCAGAAGCCCTTCGTTGTAACCGATCTCGAGCAGCAGCCCCACGTTGTAGCCTGGGTCATGCGGCTCGGCGGGAGCCTTTTTGCGGGCGGCGCGAATGCTGGCCAGCGCGTCTTCGTACTTTTGCTGGCGGCGCTGAATCTCGCTGATGTGTATCAGCGCATCCACATCTTCCGGAGCGGCGTCAATCAGCTCGCGATACTGCTTGAGCGCTTCGTCCAACTGGTTGTTGTCCAGTTGCGATTGCGCCAGCGCATCCCGTATGCGCAGGTCACCGGGCTCCATGTCCAGAGCACGTTGATAGGCGGCTATGGCTTCTTTGTATCTCTTCAACTGCTTGCACGAGGCGCCCAGCACATCTTCCATCTTGGAGGTGCGATCGGTTACCGGAACCGCCTCAATCACCTTGACCGCCTTCTCCAAGTCATCGTTTTCGGCGTAGAGGCGAGCCAGATTGAGCCTGACCTCCTCCGAATCCGGCTCGACGGCGAGCGCGGCCTCGAACTGCGCCATGGCGGACTTTGTGTCGTGCTTGACGGTGTACAACTGGCCCAGCACCACGCGATCCTGCACGCTGCGCGGCTTGAGCGCGACGATCTCCTGGAATTCAGCGATCGCCTGATCGAGTGGATTGCCGCTGGGCGAGGTCGAGGAGGGAGCATTCTGCCCTTCGCTCAACTCACGCAGATAGATGCGCCCAAGAATCTGGTGCGCATCGACATTGTCCGGGGAGCTCTTGAGCAACTCGCGAGCCGTGCTTTCCGCCTCGCGCACGCGGCCGGCATTGAAGTAAAGCTCGGCCAGCGCCAGATGCAACTGCGCGGAGGTCGGATCGGCATTCAGCGCGTATTTATACTCTTCCACCGCCTTGTCGATCAGTTCCGGGTGTCCCTTTAGGATGGCCTCTTCTTCGTAGCTGCCGGCCAGCGCGGCGTGAAAATAGGCTTGGGAGCGATCAGGCACGGGCTCGGCAGCCTTGGCGGGTGCAATCTGGATCGGCGTGGCGACGGGCGTCTGAACGGGCGCGGCAGGCGCGGCTTTGGCGGGCGCAAGCTGGTCGGGCGCGCTCTGGGCAGAGGCGAGCAGGGCCATCAGCACAAAGGCCGATGCGACGGAGAAGACGAGACCGAGGGGTAGCAAACGCGTATTTTTTATCATCATCCTGGGGATTCCGCGCCTGTTCAGCCTGTTTCAAGCAGCTTCGCCTTCCAATTCCAGGCCGAGAGGCAGCGCAGGCAGCCGTTGAAAGAAACTCTGCCTACTGTACAGACGATTCTAATTGCCAATGGGCTTGAACGGCACGGCTAATTGCGAGATTTTCCTGAGCTCGGCCCGGAATGCGGCGCGGCGGCGGGTGTCGCGGGGGTGTTCGTCAATCATTTCAATCACACCCTGGCGACAAAATTAAATACGTTGCGCGAGGGTGGAGTATCCAGTATGGATGGATCAAATGAACGTATGGACTGAATGAACCCAAAGACCGAATGAGCCCGCTCAGCGGCGGGCTTTGATGAACTCCACGCGGCGGAAGCGCAGTGCGGTCCAATCCTCGTCAATGGCCACAGCGCGCACCGTGTCGAAACCCTGAGATTTGAGCGCATCCCAGCCGTTGTCGCGGTTGAAATCGCAAGTGTACTTTTTGGATGTGCCTTTGGGATAGGCAAACCAGACCACCGCATCGCCCGTGGCGCGCGTGGCCAATGGCCCGCTGAGCGCGTCCACTTCGCTTCGGCGCGTGACAAAGCCAAGAAAAAATTCGATGCGCGGAAGCGACTCGATATGGTGATGGAGGTTGAGGACGGGAAGGCGTGCAAGCTCCGGCTGAAAGCTTTCCGGCGCATGCAGAATGAGGATCTCCTGCTGATCCTTGAGATTGAGTTTGTCAAATATTTCTGCCATGGAACCTCATGGTAATGCGTTTCTTGAAATAATCTGCAAAATCTTTCTCTAACGCCCCACTCTGGTCCTTGCACGACTGATCTGGCCTCATAGAATTGCAAAACTCTCTCCCATCCATTCCGCAATTGTTACGCAGATCCTTCAACTGCGCTCTGAACGGAATGGATGGAAAAGTATTTCAAAACATATGGGCCAGACCAAGGACTGGCAGCACACCGCATCAGGCGGCGGGAAGCAGCGGGTGACTTCGACGGTAGTAGACGCCCGCCCCCGCCGCGAACAAGCCAAGCAGAATGTATATCGCAGTGGGTCCCTCTGGAGTGTCAGCTTCCTGGGAGCCCGAGGCGAAATAGTCGGGACCATCTGGATTAGGTTCAACGCTCAGATCTTCGTTGTCGTCGGGAAGCGTGATACCAATTGGATCGCCGCTTCCGTCCAAAGTGACCAGGGAAGGTGTCAGCGCGCCGGATGTGCTGCCAAGATCTGTCTCAAAATCGTTGAGGCAATCGATGGCCGAACACCCGGCAGGGTCCAACACAATCATCATGTTGGCGAAATAGATGCCCGTAAACGGGTTGAAGGAGTTAAAAAAGCCTAGCGCCCCCCCGCCAGCCGGTCCTCCAGTCCAGTAGTAGGCCGCGGGAGTTACCCATTGAGCTGTGGGTACTGAGACATCGGCTCCAACAAAGCCGTTGGATTCGCCCAAAAATGTATCGTATGCATACCAGTAGCCGGCATAGCCCTGGAGCGCGAGAGAGACATAGTTCTCAGCGCTCGTGGGAGGGCCTGCTACAAGAGCGGTTCGGGCGGACCAGCCAGCCGGGAGTTGGGGATTGCCAAACCCCCAGTTGGGGGCAGCTGTAATGACATAGAAATAAAAGGGAGCCGCAGCGGCCGGGCTGGCAATACCTAACATTGCGATCACGCCCACCGCGACAAGAAATGCTCGTTTGAGCACGGCAAGGGAACCCATATTCAACCTCCTGATATTGGTGCGACAGGCCGGGAAGCGGGCGCGATCCAAGCCTGCGGGTTAGGGACACGATCACCTATCCTAAGCATCTGACACGCGTTATTACTTTTTCTTGCAGGGAATTACAGATTTGACCAGGGGAAGCCAACACGTTCTTGAGCAGAATAGTACTATCGATTCCGTTAAAAAGGCAATATCTTTTTTTATCGGGCGAATCGGCGAATCGGATCTTGCAGGATCAGGAATCAGCCTTCAAGCTTGTAGCGCGTCTCGGCCAGGCGATAGAGCCGCCGCCAGACAAAACGGTTCATGGTGACGACGATTGCGGCTAGCAAAACCGTCGCCATGATGAGCGAGGAAAGCTTGCCGTCCGTGCCGAGTGCGGCGCTGATCTGCGACCCGAGGCCGACCGTTTGCAGAGTGCGGCTGCCGTACGCGCCGTACTCGGCCAGAATCGAAGTGTTCCACGCGCCGCCGGATGCAGTGACCATGCCGGTAATGAGATAGGGAAAGATGCCCGGCAGTATCAGCCGTGTCCAGCGCTGCCATGTGGTGAATTTATAAACGGCGGCAGCTTCTTTCAGATCGGAAGGGATGGCCATGGCTCCGGCTATCACGTTGAAGAGCACATACCATTGAGTGCCCAGCAGCATCAGGGCAACCGCGCCATAGCCAAGACCGATTCCTTGCTGCATCATGACGATCATCAGCACGGGGAAAAAAGCTGAGGCGGGGATGGCGGCGACGATCTGCGTAATGGGCTGGAGGACGCCGGCGAGCTTGGGACTGGAGCCGATGGCCACGCCAACGGGGATCGTCCATAGTGCGGCGATGACCAGCGTGGTCATCACGCGCGCGAAGGTGGCTCCCGCGCCCAAAAAGAGCATCCGCAGGTCGGCGGCGGTAACGTTCTGCAGCAGATGAATGGCCTGACCGGCGGTCCAGAGCAGAACCAGGCCGGCGAAGACGCCGATCACGATGGGAGTCCATCGGCTGCCTTTGGCCGCGTCGTCGTCAATGGGCTGGATGCGGCGGCACTGCGGCGAGGCGGCCAGGTGGTGGTAAATCTGCTCCTCAACGCGGTTGAAGGCACGCGAAGGCAGGCGCAGCAGCAGGCTGGGCGTGCTGAGCAAAGTCAGAATTGGCGAGGTGACGCGCGAGGCGGATTCCGTCTGCTCGAATTTGAATTTGTCGCTCCAGGCGATCAGCGGCCGCCAGATCAACTGGTCGGTGGCGACGATGATCAGCACCAGTACCGCCGATCCCCAGAAGAGGGCATGTTTGTCGACCGGCGTGGAGGTGGCGGCGCTGGAGAGATAGCTGCCCAGCCCCGGCAGCCGAAAGTCGTGCGCGCCAAAGGTGAGCATCTCGCAGGGGATCAGCACAAACCACCCGCTGGCCACCGAGACGATCGAGTTCCAGATCAATCCGATGGCGGAAAAAGGCAGTTCAAGCTGCCAGAATCGCTGCCAGGCCGAGTAGCGATAAATGCGCGTAGCTTCCAGCATCTCGCGGGGAATGCTCTTGAGCGAGGAGTAAAAGCTGAAGGCCATATTCCAGGCCTGACTGGTGAAGAGCAGAATGATGGAACCAAGCTCGATGCCCAGTTGATGGCCGGGAAAGAGGGCGATCATGGCCAGCATCACACCGGGCAGGAAGCTGAGCACCGGGATCGATTGAAGGATGTCCAGCACGGCGATCATCCAGGCTTCGGCGCGCCGGTTGTAAAAGGCGATATAGCCATAACTAATTGAAAAAGCAAGACTTATAAAGTAAGCAATGCTCATGCGCGCCATCGAATAAAAGGCATAGAGCGGCAGGGATCGCGCGGAGTGAGAGATCTCGATCTCCGGCACGGGCTTGGCCAGCCAGTAAGCGCCCAGGCGGATGACGGCAAAGAAAAAGGCGAGGGCGCAGAGCATCACCGCCGCGTCGATGAGAAACGGCCAGGTGCGGGTCGGGATGAGGGTGCGCGCCAGAGGCTGAGGCTTCATTTGGCCTCCGGGCGAGCGTCCTCGTCCAGCGTGTCGGGCAGAACGAAGCGGCGATGGCCTGCGTCATAGTCGAAGAGTTCGGCATAGCGGCCCCAGGTGACGGCGGTTTCAATCTGCCGCTGGCACTCCTCCTCACTGAACTGCTCGTCGAGCATATCCAGGAAGAACTCCTCCGGAACGGTGTGGTCGCGCTTGGTTTCCAGGGCGCGAATAATTTGACGGAAGAGCAGGATATGTTCGACGGCTGCCGTGCGGAAGAGTTCCTTCTGGCGGAGAATCTCCGAGTTGGCGAACTCCGTGCCGGCAGGAGTGATGGCCGCGTCGCCCTCCTCGACTTGCAGGAAGCCGAGCAGTTGCGCGGCGTCCACGATGGGCAGCAGGTCGTCAATCTCGAAGCTGAGGTCGTCGGCCAGACGATAGATGTCGTCACGTCCGCCTTTGTCCAGCAGCAGTTCGAGCAGGCCGGCGATGCCGCCGGGGCGGGCGTGGGGCAGCATCTGATAGTGCATCTGGCGCTGGTCGCGGACCTTGGGCTCGACTTGCTGATCCGGCGCCTCGGCGGGCGCGACATCGGGTCGCGTCAGAACCTTATAGATGTAGTCCACCAATTGTGTAAACGGCTCGGATTTGCGGTCACGGGGCTGGGCCAGTTGCACGCGGAAGTCGGTGCGGATGTGACCCGGATTCTTGCCGAGCACAATAATGCGGTCGGCCAGCAGAACGGCCTCTTCAATGTTGTGCGTCACCAGAAAAATGGCTTTGGTGGGCATGGTCTTGTTGGCCCACAGCTCCAGCAATTCACTGCGCAGGTTCTCGGCCGTCAGCACGTCCAGCGCGCTGAACGGCTCGTCCATGAAGAGCACCTCCGGCTCAACCACCAGGGCGCGGGCAAAGCCGACGCGCTGCTTCATCCCGCCCGAAAGCTCCTTGGGATAGGCGGCCTCGAATCCGTCCAGACCCACCGTGTCCAGCATCTTCAGGCTGCGCGCGCGGCGTTCGGCGGCCGGCACGCCACGAGCCTGCAGCGGCGCCTCTACATTTTCCTGCACCGTGAGCCACGGAAAAAGCGCAAAGCTCTGGAAGACGATGGAGACGTTCACCTCGGCTCCCGCAATCGGCTTCTCATGCCAGTAGACCTGGCCAGCGGTGGGCGTGGAGAGGCCGGCGAGCATGCGCAGCATGGTGGATTTGCCGCTGCCCGAGGGGCCAAGCAGGGCGACAATCTCGCCCGGAACGATCGAGAGATCCGTGGCCGAGATCACCTGAATGCGGTTCTGGCTGGGCTGCGCGTAATACTTCTCGATCCCCGAGGCGCGAATGATGGCTTCGGCGCTGGGGAGCGCGCTTGGGGCTTCGCGGTCAAGGGCGGCTTCCTGCATGGCATTCTCCGGTGGGGGTGTCCGCAAGGCCAGGAGCCGCGGCTTTCCTCTCCAGTGTAAGCTAACTCGGTTTCAGCCGGATGAATGCAAGCCGGGATGATCCGAAGATGGATGCGGGAGGCGATCCATCGGCGCATGCGAATTGTTATGATTGAGTCATGCAAGTGATGCGAAAATAGCGCGGTTTTTCACTTCTTGACTCTTCAGCGCATTGGAAAATCAGCATGAAAAACAGGGCCGTTGCTGTGTTGCTCTCTCTCCTGGTCGCCTCTTCCCATTCAATCGCCTCCGGCTTGGATGAATCGGCTGCCACACCTTACCAGTGGAGCAATGTGGCGATCGTCGGTGGCGGCTATGTGCCGGCAATCCTCTTTTATCCCACGCAGCGGGGCTTGATCTTCGCACGCACCGATATTGGTGGCGCCTATCGGCGTGATTTGTCAGCCAAGGCCTGGGTCCCGATCATGGACGGGATCAGTTCCTCGCCGAATTGGTGGTATGCCAGCCCGGAAGCGATAGGGCTTGATCCGAAGGACCCCAAGCGGATCTACCTTGCCGTGGGATATTACGCGTCGCCCATCACGGGAAGCATCAATTGGGACGGCAACGGAGCCATGATGGTCTCCTCGAACAGCGGAAAGACCTACACGACAGTTCCTCTGCCATTCAAGAACGGATCGAACGACAACGGGCGTGGAGGCGGCGAGCGCATTTCCGTGGACCCCAATCACCATTCGAACGTTTACTTCGGTACCCGGAATGCCGGTGTATTTCTATCAACCGATTATGGCGCGAGTTGGAACGCGATGACAGGTTTTCCGGTCGCGGCGACAATGAGCAATACCAGCCGATCCAGCGACGCGGGCGTGGTGACGGTGACTCCCTACGTCGTAAATGACGCAACAGCGGCGGTGTATGCGGGGCTTTCGGCGACCGGCGTTGCTTCCGACGCCATGGGTTTGTACGTGACCAGGGAACCTGGAAAGATCACCGCCCAATGGACTGAGGTCAAGGGGCAGCCAACGGGCATGCTCGTCCAGCATGTGGTTGTCGGACCGAACAATAAGCTGTACATCGATTACACGGATCATGAAGGGCCGACCGGAATTACCCGCAGCCAGCTTTGGGAGTTTACGCCGGACTCCACTTTCACTTCGGGCGCGTGGCGGCTGATTACCCTGCCAGGCGGACCGATTGGCGGTCTAGCCTTGTCGCAGAGCCGGAGTGGTTTGATGCTGGTTTCCACAGTGGATCGCTACTCTCCAGCGGATACGCGCTGGCTTCCGGCGATGATGGGAATACCTGGCATGAGGTGGGCGTGAACGGTGCGGCGTATGACAGCAGCGTATCGCCCTTCATCCGCAACGGCTCGCAGAACTGGGAAAGTGGAATCGCCATCGATCCATTCAACCCAGCGCATGCCCTTTATGGAACCGGCGGCACCGTCTATGAGACCGATAACCTGACGGACGGATTGCGGGGCCGCACCGTGAAGTGGTCCACCAAAGGCGCTCTCGGAATCGAGGAGACGTCCATCGTCTCCCTGATCGCTCCACCGTCTGGCGGTACTCTCCTCGTTGCCGGTTTAGGCGACTGGGGTGGATTTGCATTCACTGATTTGACCCACTCCCCCTCTCAAGGGAACTTCGATTCGCTTTCTCCCGCCCTTCCCTCGTGCTTGGATTTTGTCGAAAGAAAGCCCACAACTATCGTCGCCTCGATTGCCTCTGGCTGGAAACCCTATTCTGGCCCAATGGCGCAGATTTCCACCGATGGAGGCATGACGTGGAGCAGCCTTGCGGGCAATGTGAACACCAAGGGAAGCGGAACGATTGCGGCTTCAGCCGACGGCAGCGCCTTCGTTTGGGCTCCGGGCGACATAGGCGTTCAGCACGGGAATCACGGCATCTGGGCTCCCTCTGCCGGCATTCCAGCCCAGGCCCAGATTGCCAGTGATCGCGTGGCTGGAAGCGTCTTCTACGGATTCAGCGCTGGCACGCTCTTTCTCAGCATCGACGGCGGCCAGAGCTTTTCAGCCATTCAAACCGGTCTTCCCAACGACGGCAGGTTGTTTGTGCGTCCCGGCATTCAAGCCGATCTATGGCTCGCATCGCCAACTTCGGGCGTCTTCCATAATTTGGGAAATACGGCCCAGATCCAACTCATGAAGTTAAACAATGTGAGTGGCGCAACTTTGCTCGCATTCGGCGCGCCCGGCATTGGATCGAATGAACCGGCCGTTTTTCTTTGGGGAAGCGTCAACCATGGCAGTCTCCAACTCTTCCGATCTGTTGACAATGGCCTAACCTTCACTCGCATCAACGATGACAGGCATCAGTGGGCAGTCGGGCTTCACGTGATGGCTGGTGATATGCGCAGGTTCGGCGTTGTCTACCTCGGCACCAATGGACGGGGCATTATCATGGGAAATCCAGACAGCATGAACGGGCAATGATTTTGCTAAAGATGCTTGTAAAAACAAAGTCTTTTTCAGGCCGCCGACGATCTCTTCCGGCAAAAGATTAGAAAAGCTTTGGAACAATCCCACGGTTTGAGCGTATCATTCAAAGAAAGAGCCTTGCCAGGAAAGTGACATTCAGCCTTTGCCGCGAGAAGTGCATAGGAATTGTGCTTTTAACTCTTGTCATACAGTCCACATCCACCGCGGGAGAGAGATGCCGGAGACCGTAGCCAAACCGAGAATCCTTGTTGCCGACGACGAGCGAGTGATCGCCGATTCGCTGGCCATGATTCTGAACCTGAGCGGCTTTGAGGCGCGCGCCGTTTATTCCGGAGAGCGGGCGGTCGAACTAGCCGCAGAGTTCCAGCCGGAGATGCTCATCTCCGACGTCATCATGGCCGGATTGAGCGGCATCGACGCGGCGATCCAGATTCGCACGCAGCTTCCGCAGGTAAAGATTCTGCTCTTTTCCGGCCAGGCTGCCACCGCCGATCTGCTGGAAAAGGCACGCGCTCAGGGCTACGAGTTCGACATCCTCTCCAAGCCCGTCCATCCCCAGGATCTGCTGGCACGGCTCAGGGCGTAAGGCGAGGCGATTCTCCTTCCACTCCTGAAACCGGGTTATGATGAGAGAAAGGCCGCCAGGGGGCAACCGCATGAAGGAACTCATCTTTGAAGGCTTGCAGGAGGCCGATGGCGGCTATACCGCCGAAGCTCTCGGCGAGAGCATCTTCACCCAGGCCGATAGCTGGGACGAGTTGAAAACCAACGTCCGCGAAGCCGTGCAAGCCTTTTACTTCGACTCCGCCGCGCCCGCCTCCATCCGCCTGCATCTGATTCGCGACGAAGTGCTGGCCGTCGCATGAAACTCCCACGCGACCTGAGCGGAGAAGAGCTGGTCAAGCACCTCATCAAGCGCTGGGGGTACGTGAAAATCCATCAGGTTGGCAGTCACATCATCCTGCAAACCCAGCATCCCACGCCCCACCGCATCGCAGTTCCTGAACACGCGCCTCTGAGAATCTGAACACTCAACGCAATTCTTTCCAGTATTGCCTCTTATAAAAATCTCTCCAAAGACACCATCCTCAAGGGAGTTTAATCAAGAAAGGCATGCCCGCCAAACCCAAGCTCGGACAAAACTTCCTCGTGGACGACGAGGCCATTCAGCGCATTGCCGCCTCCATCGGTGATCTCACAGGCCGCACCGTCATCGAGATCGGCCCCGGTCGCGGAGCCATCACCGCCGCATTAGCCACCCGCGCCGCGCACGTCATAGCCGTCGAACTGGACCGCGAGCTGGCTGCCGGACTGCGCGTTCAATTTATGTTGGACGAATCGGCCCACGTCACCGTCGTGCCACAGGACGTGCTGCAATTTGACTTCATCGCCGCCTCGGTCACAGCCGCCGAGCGGTTGCTGGTTGTGGGCAATCTGCCCTACGGCATCACCTCGCAAATCCTGCTCAAGCTGGCCTCTAGCCACGTCGCGATCGACCGCGCGGTGCTGATGGTGCAGCGCGAGGTAGCCGACCGCATCGTCGCTGAACCCGGCTCGCGTGACTACGGCCTGCTCTCCGTTACCGCCCAGCTCTACGGACCGGCGCAGCGCCTATTCACTCTCCCTCCCAGCGCATTCTCGCCCCCGCCGGAGGTGCATTCCACCGTCTTCCGTTGGCGCTTTGCTCCGCGCTTCGTTGAGCTGGGAGTGGAGGAGGCCGGCTTTCTGCGCTTCGTCCGGCAATGCTTCCATCAGAAGCGCAAGACGTTGGGCAACAATCTGCGCGCCGCCGGTATCGCGCCCGCAGTGATTGCGGCAGCTCTGGCAGAGGCCGCAATCGAGCCGCAGGCCCGCGCTGAAGCCTTGACTATCGAGCAATTTGCCGCGCTGTGGCGCTTGTTGCAAGATAGCCATCAGCGCACCGCCAATGTATAACCGGCATTTGCTTTGGGCGTATCATAAACTCCGTAATCGCAACTGAAGACCGTCCAGGCTTCGGTACTATCTGCGGCGTCAGTCGTTGAGGTCCAATAATATTGATAGCCAATAAAATTGGTAAAGATTGGCGACCGGAAAGTGCTTCCATCCAGGTTCAAGTAGGTAGCATCAAAAAAATCCGCCAGGTTGTTTTCATTTCTGTCCGACAGGCTTAGCATCTCATTGCGATTCGGCATGCGCCAGCTTCCGGCTGTCGAACCGTCCGCAAGACCGCATTGCCCGCTGGCCAGTGTATTCACTGCGCCGACCGCGTCTGCCCAGTCTGTGTTGATGCAATCAGCCTTCTTCAGCCAGATCAGTCCGGTGACAGTATCGGTGATGGTTCCATTCCCGTTGTCTACCCATCGCTCGAAAGTTGCAGGCACGCCCATCTGATAACTTCCGTCGTCGCCCGCCGTAAAACTCACATATTGCCCCGTGGCTTGCAGCTTGATTGTGCCGCCGTTCCCAGAACCTTTCACCGCCCAGACTGCGTTGCTGGAAGCCGCTTTCACATTCGATACCGAATCGTTGATGAATCGCCCATCGCTCATGCGAATCGCCCATGCATCTGGAGAGCCTTCATCCCCACCGAAGTAACTGGTGGACGACCAATAAATGCCATTGAATACATTGGTGAATGGGTTGCCAATTGGCAGCGCCGGATTGGCTTGCGAGACATCCACCAGGCTTTCCAACTCGTTGATGTTCGGCATTCGCCAATCGCCTGCCTTCGAGTTATCCGACAGGCCACAAGCGCCGCTAGCTAATTGATTGACGTCGGTAAGCGCATCGGCAAAGAGAGCGGGAGTAAAGCATCCGGCATTCTTCAGCCAGATCAGCCCCGTCAGTTGATCGATCACGGTTCCATCCTGATGATCGGTGAAGCGGACACTGGGCCATGCAACGCCTTTCTTCCCGGATGCGTCGTCGCCAGGGAGATAACTCACACTCTGGCCCGTGGCGGGAAGTGTTACCAGCGGATTGCTGCCGTCATAGGCATTGAAGTCTGCGCCGCTCAAAGATTGGTTGGGCAGCGAGCTATATTGAATCACAGTGAGATAGATCGCGGTATCAGTCTTTCCGTTGCCTTGGAAGTTGCCTGTATGATCGAAGCGGATCACTTCGGCGCCGCTGCCGACAGAGGGATAAAATCCATACCCTGACTTGGTTGCCCACAACTGGTAGACAGCAGTTGCATCCCCCGTGGCGGACAGGCCAGAAAAGCTATAGTTGCCGCTCGCATCTGTTGTAGCGGTCTGTTCGACAGTGTTTGTATTTGTCAGCCACAGAGTTATCGCAACACCAGCCAACGGTGTTCCCTTGAATTGAACCGTTCCCGTCACGGTATTGGTGGGCGTCGGTTGTGCCGGATTTGTATTGCCGGGATCGTTCCTGCTTCCGCCGCACCCGCCCAAGACACAAACGCAGGCCATCACCAGTAATAGTTTTACTGTGCCCATTGGATCGTCCTCCTTTCAAAGCCGCAAAGACCCGCGCAGTGCAATAGATTGCTTCAAACGGAATGACTGCGGACAGGCGCTACAGAGGAGTATCGGAATTTTCTAATAAAATAATCAGCACCACGATGCACCGAGGTAACAACCTCAGAGTCCTTGTGCTTTCATGGTCTGCGCGGTATGAATGTGGCAGATGGCGATAGCCAAGGCGTCGGCAGCGTCGGCCGGCTGCGGCACTTCGGAAAGTTCCAGCAGGCGCGCCACCATGAACTGGACTTGCTCTTTCTTTGCCAGCCCGTAACCCACCACGCTGGATTTGATTTTGAGCGGCGCATACTCAGCCACCGGCAGCCCCTGCATCGCCGCCGCCAGCAATGCCACGCCGCGCACCTGCCCCAGCTTCAGCGCCGACTTGGCGTTCACCGAGTAGAAAACCTCTTCGATGGCCACCGCATCCGGCTGCCAGCGCTTGAGCTCAATGCTCAGTGCGCTGTAGACCTGCTCCAGCCTCTCGGCGGTGGTCTTCGACTTCACCAGCCGGATCGCCCCCATCGCCTTCATCGTCAGGCGCGGCTGCCGCCCGCCGTCGTCCGACTCGACAACACCGTAGCCGGTAATCTCCGTTCCGCAATCAATCCCAAAGACCCGCATGGCTGTGAGTGTAACGCAGCAGCGCACGCCCTGGCGCCCCGGCGCGCCTTGACCGCTATTTATGGGTTGCGTTCTTCAGTTCAATGATCGCAATTCCGACTCTTCTAGAAGCTTCGGAATATGGAGTTCCCGGATCCATCATTTTCTCGGCTTCTTCCGCCTTTTTCGCATTGATTGCAGCGGCGACTTTGCCGGCTTCCAGATGAAAAGCGGCGTGATCGGCCAAACACCTGGCAAAGCTGGCGATCTGGCCAAACTGGAGCTTTGCCTCACCATGCATCCATTTGCCGAATTCGCAGTGATTGTCCTTGGAGATGGCGGAGGCATCCAAATGTTCATTGTTATGAATCGCAGCGCGAAATTTGAACTTCCACTCAGCGTGCTTTTGTATGGCGATATCCAGATCCATGGTCCGGCTCCTCGTAAAAGACGAAAAATCCGTCACTCAAGAGATACCATTGGACGGCTGTGGCTGGAACTCCAAATGATCCATGCCGGTCAGGGTTTTCCGCTTCGTTGCATGGGCGTCCCATTTCGGACATCGAGAACACCCCAAAAAAACGGCGGCCTGGGCGCATTGCCCAGGCCGTCGCGGTGAACTGTGGGTATTGGACTAAGGCCATCGCGCTGAAGCGAAAGCCAGG
>Ga0181529_10000808_pt1 | contig 44003 bp, 35 predicted proteins | sample PEATcosm2014_Bin_36_FD_119763 | JGI IMG/M metagenome (GOLD analysis project Ga0181529, IMG submission 119763) | Peatland microbial communities from MTU Mesocosm Facility, Houghton, MI, USA - PEATcosm2014_Bin10_30_metaG | ecosystem: Environmental > Terrestrial > Soil > Wetlands > Peat | place... | reverse complement strand
GTTCGTTGAAGAATTCGGAAGTGCAACCGCAGGTCCTTCGACTCCATTTGGCGCAAAGGACGCGCCAAACTCCGCTCAGGATGACAGTCTTTTGTTAAGCGAATTAACGACTCAGGACACTAGCTTCTGGTTACCCAAGAGCTGTGTTGGACGAGGTAATTGGCCTTTGCCCATTTGGCGATGAGACCGCGCAAGGACAGCTCGCCCAACCCTTGTGTCCGCGCGCGCCGGAGGCAAGCCGGCAATCGTGGGGTAACTGGCTAGAGGCTAGCAGCTAGAAGCTAGAAGCTGTTTTGGGCAAGATTATGCCCGCAACGAATAGAATGCTTCTGAGATTCCAGAGAGGGTGGGGAGGAGCGTGGCGGTTCTGGCGGTGCAGCATATCCGGCGGATGCGCGGCGGCGCGCAGGGCCAGCTGATGCTGGGCGCGGATGGGCACGTCTACGTGGTCAAGTTTCAGAACAACCCGCAGCACACGCGGGTGCTGGCCAACGAACTGCTGGCTTCGCGGCTCGCGGCGGCGGCCGGGCTGACGGTGCCGCAGGCCGAGATCGTTGAAGTTTCCTCCTGGCTGGTGGACAATACGCCCGAGCTGGAGATCGACCTGGGGAAGACGCGGACGAAGTGCCAAGCGGGCTTGCAGTTCGGGTCGCGATTTGTGGGCGGGCTGATGCCGGGGCAGGTGGTGGACTATCTGCCCGAGGAGCAGATGGCCGAGGTGAGGAACCTGGGCGAGTTCGCGGGGATTCTGGCACTGGACAAGTGGACCGGCAACGCAAATGGCAGGCAGGCGGTCTTCGCGCGCAAGCAGCGGGAGCGGCGCTACCGAGCAGAGTTCATCGACTACGGGTATTGCTTTCACGCAGGGGATTGGAAGTTCGAGGATATTGCACTGCGCGGGGTCTACTACCGCAACGATGTCTACCGGGAGATCGGCGGCTGGGAGGCGTTTGAGCCGTGGTTGACGCGCCTGGAGACCATGGCGGCGGAGACGGTGTGGGCGGCGGCCGGCGAAGTGCCGCCCGAGTGGTACGGCGGCGACCTGAACGACATGGAAGCACTGGTGGAGAAGCTGCTCCGACGGCGCTCCAGGATACGCGATCTCATTGCGGAGTTCGGGAAGTCGGATCGCAAGCCGTTTCCGAAATGGGGCGGCGCGGGGAAGGAAGAGGCGGAAGAGGCTTGGAAACAGGTACGCTGGGGGACTAGCATGGCGGGGAGAGTGAATTGAAGAGCAGCTTTTAGCTGTCATCTGTCAGCAAAAAGCTAGCGGCTAGGAGCTTCACGAGAGCGATGAACGGCGGAACCCAGAGGCGGCAATGCGAGTTCCAACTGCTCCGGTATGTGCCGGATGCGGTCCGCAACGAGTATGTCCATATCGGGGTGATTCTGCGCGAGCCATCCAGCTCTGAGCCTGCAATAATTCGCTTTACGCGCGACTGGCGGCGGGTGCGCTGCCTCGATCCGGACGCCGACACGGCGCTGCTGGAAGGGATGGAAAGCGAGTTGCGGCGACGCTTCGAGACTACTCAGGAGGGCGACACGATGCGGCGGCTGGGCGAGTCGCTTTCCCTGAGCGTGCAGATGACCGAACCCAAGGCGTACCTGGCAGAGAGCCTTCCGGCGGGGATGGAGGAGCTGATGCGGTTGTATGTCGAGCCGCCGCCCAGGGAGAAGCTGGCGCGATTGAGCGGGCGGGCGGCGATTCAGGCGCGGATGCGGACGGAGTTCGAGCGGGCCGGGGTGTGGGATTTGCTGCGCAAGAGGATAGCGGCCTCGGAGTATACACGGCCGGGAGATCCGCTGAAGATCGATGTGGGATACCGGCCAAACGGAGTGATCCGCATGTTTCATGCGGTCAGTCTGGAGCCGGGCGTGGAGTTGGCCAAGGTACTGGCTTTCTCCTCGGCAGCGCTGCGCGCCGGCGTGGAGCGGGTGGAAAAGGCCGGCCTGGAGCTGACCGCGGTGATCGAGCCCGCAGCCCGGCTGGGCGCGACCGACGAAGAGCCGGAACGGCTGGCGATGTACCGCTTTGGGGTGGAGACCATGGAGGAGCACCAGATCAGGGTGCTGACCACGTCGGATATGGAACGGGTGGCGGAGACGGCGCGGCGCGAGCTGAGAGTGTGAGAAAGCAGCAAACAGCTAACAGCTAACAGCTGAGAACGAATAGTTACCGTGAGGCAAGAAATAGTATCCGGTTCTTGCAGATAATTTGCGGCTATTGTTGTAGGATTTGTTTGAGATTGGAAGCGATCTTTCGCGGGTCTTCAAACAAAGGCAGGAAGACTGAAAGGTAACCGACGACTGTTAGCTGTCAGCTTTGCGCTGTCAGTTAGAGAGAGGCATGGCCCATTGCGGGCTGTGCCTTTTCTGTTTTTGGGCGCGGATGCGGCGCGGTGGAGAAGCAGCTTACAGCTCATAGCTAAGAACTGGAAGCTTGCGGGAGAAGGAAGGTGCGCGTGAGGGTAGGAGAACAGTTGCGGGAGATCTGGAGAGCTGCGGCCGGGGGCGGCAAGAAGCCGGGCGTGGCGGCGGCCGCGGCAGATGCGGAAGCGGAGCGCAAGACGCTGGCTTTGCCCGCGATCTTGAGCCCGTTGCAGTGGCAATCCGGTCCTTCGGGGCGCCTGCTGCCCAAGCCGACGCCGGTGAATCTGCGCCGCTTTGCGGAGACGCCGGTAGTGCGGCGGGCAATCAACGTGATCAAGGACCGCATCGCGGCCATGGACTGGCAGGTGCGGGTGCGGCGCGGCTGTGAACTGGCCGACGTAGCTGAAGTCGCAAAAAAGCTAACAGCTTTGCGGCGGACGCTGGAAGAGCCGAACCCGGTGGACAGCTTTCGCACGCTCATCGAGCAGGTGATCGAGGATGCGCTGACCGGTGGGTATGGGGCCATGGAGATGGAGCCGAGCGGCGATCCGGAGCGGCCGGCGATGCTGTGGCCGGTGGATGGGGCCTCGATCCGCATCAACGCCAAGTGGGATGGGCAGGTAGATACGCCGCGCTATGCGCAGGCGCTGCCAGGGCAACTGGAATCGGGCGCAGTGGATTTACGCGACGATCAACTGATCTATGTGCGCATGAATCCGCGCAGCTTCACGCCCTTCGGACTGGGACCGCTGGAGGTGGCTTTCGAGACGGTGAACCAGTTCCTGAGCGCGCATCGTTTCGCGGGCAAACTGGCTGCCAATTCAGTGGCTCAGTATGCGCTGTGGCTGAACGAGGCTTCTCCGGCGCAGCACGACCGGCTGATCCGCTGGTGGCAGGACGAGATTGAGGGAACGGGGCGGGTACCGCTGATCTCGACCGAGCAGAAGCCGGAGGTGCTGCGCTTTGCGCAGGGCACGGATGCGGATCTCCGCCTGGCCTGGCAGGAGTTCTTGATCCGCATGGTGGCCAACGCCTTCGGGTTGCCTCCGCTGCTGCTGGGGCTGGAAGGCGATGTCAATCGCTCGACCGCAGCGGAGTTGGCGGACGAGGCGTTTAGCGGAGCGATTCTGCCGCTGGCGCAGCTACTGGCAGGGCATCTGACACGGGACCTTTTCGGCAAGTGCATCGGCTGGCGCGAATTCGAGTTTGTCTTCAACGCCCTGAATGCGCGCGATGAGGAGACCGAGCTGGCGGTGCAGGTGCAACTGCTGCAGGCCGGAGTCTTGACGGTGAACGAAGTGCGGGCAATGCGTGGATTGGGACCATTAGAAGCAGGGGTCAGGAATCAGGGATCAGGGATCAGTTGATCGACCGACCCCTGACCCCTGACCCCTGAAACTGAAACCTGGCGAGCGGAGCGAGCAGATGCGATTGGAAGCGATGGCGGTAAAGATTCCTCATGTGGACGGGCATCCGAACCGGGTGCCTTTCGAGGGGGTCTTGACGGTGGTGAACACGGCCAGCGACAAGGCCCCGGCGGGGGCGCGCGGACACCGGGTGATGTTGATGCGCGAGGCGGCGGAGAAGGCGCTGCCCTCGCTGCTGGGCATGGCGGTCGATTACCGGCCGGGCTGGGATGGGCATGACGCGCGGCGCAAGATCGGGCTGCTGACCGAGGCGAATCTGGTGGGACTGCGCCTGGTGGTGCGGGGCTATCTTTACGCGCGGGACTTTCCCGAGGTGGCGGGAGCGATCCAAGCGCAGGCGCCGCAGGCCATGGGCATGAGCTACGAGCTGGCCGACGCGCGGGTGGAAGATATGCGGGCCGAAGTGTGGAAGCTGACCCGCGTGACCTTTACCGGGGCGGCGATCCTGCTGCGCGAGAAGGCGGCCTATGGGGAGACGAGCTTCCGCATGGCGAAGAACAGCTAGCGTCCTGAGTCAGAAATTCGTATCAGAAAATCAGGCGGCAGAAAAGCAGATTCTTCGCTCACCACACCAGAACTGAAATACGTTCGGGGCCCCGTTCGCTCAGAATGACAGTACATTTGTTCAGCGAACTATCGACTCAGAACACTAGCAGCTAGCAGTAAAGAGCTAACAGCGGAAAGCTTACAACTAACAGTTGAAAGCGGCTGGCGAGCATTGAAGGGCGACCGGCGAATGGCGGTCTCTGGGAGTGTTAGCTGCCATCTATTAGCTGCTAGCTAAGGAAGGAGAGGCATGGAGAACGAAGAGAGAGCGGTTACGGAGCGGCTGGAGGCGGCGGCTGCCTCGCTGGAGAGGGCGCTCCAGTGGCTGGAGGAGCATCAGGGAGCTTTGACGGGCGACGTGGAGAGAATCTCGGCGGCCGTGGAGCAGACCCGGAGGGAGGCGGAACTGGCGGAGAAGCTGGCGGCCTCCGAGCGGGAGTTGGCGGAGTTGAAGGCCGCGGGGGCGCCCTCCGCGCTGAGCGCGCTGCGCAGGACGCTGCCCGCCGCGACTTCCGAGATGCTGGCCAAGCACGGTGTCGGCGAGGGGCCGGTGGATGTGCGGACCCTGGACGCGGCCCTGGCCGGGCTGAGCCTGGAACAGCGCATCGCGGTAAAGAGCCAACTGCTGCGGGCGGGTGCGATTGCGTAAAAGCAGCTTTTCAGCTTCTAGCTACTAGCTTCTAGCTAAAGGCTTGTGGCGTTCGGCCGGAAGATTGCTGGCTGGCCGGTAAGTGCGGCAGGAATTCATCCCATGTTCTGAGGATTGATGAGAAGGAGTCCGGCCGGAATAACCCTGAAATCACCGCTCGTATGGAAAAGCTGGCAGCTAGAAGCTAGTGGCTAGAAGCTGTACTTCGAGCAACGACTGGCCCCAAGGAGGGGGCGGAAAGAGCCTATGAACGCAACCTTTGCAGACATTCATGCGGCAGCGGATTTTATCGGGCCGGGCGCTATCGAAGTTCCTCTGTATCAGACCGAGATCTTCGACATCTGCCGGCGTTCAAGCCCCTTCGGGCAGCGCATCAAGCAGGTTCCCGCGACCGGACATCCGTCGCGCTTCTTCGAAGAGACGGCGATTCCCAATCCGGGCTCGGCCGGCTTCGTCAACCCGCGCAGCATCGTGGCGCCGGTCGTCAGCCCGACGCGGGTGGAGCGCAGCGTTCCGTTGAAGGCGATCGTTTCGCAGATCAACTACAACCTCTTCGACATCGAACTGGGCAACCAGCAGCAGCAGTTTGCCTATCTCCAGGCAAAAGACCTGGTGGACACGGTAAGCGGCGTGATGGTGACCCACGACGTAGCGCTGTGGAACGGCAACGACACCAGCCTGAGCACGCCCACCACCGTGCAGTACATGGGCGTGATCGCGCAGATCGTGGCGGGCGGCCTGACCACGACCATCGGCGCGACGGCGTCGATCGTGGATGGCCTGAAGTCCGCGGTGGCGCAGATGGTGGCCAATAACGGCTATCATGTGCGGCCCACGGCGATCTATGCCAACCCGGTACTGCTGGACCTGATCGACCGGGAGATGAAGACCGAGTTCAACGTGGTGCTGAACACCGACCAGATCACCGGCGGCTTCCGGGTGAAGATGCTGTCAACGCAGGCGGGCGATTTGCCGCTGATTCCCGACTGGAGCCTGAGCTACACAGGCACGCCGGGATCGGGTTCGGCGGTGCTGCCGGCCTATATCGTGACCGAAGATCTGATCGAGTATCACTGGCTCGGCGATCCGGCGCCCAGAATCTTCCAGCTTGGCTTGCCGGGGTCATTGACGCAGCAGTACGTGGCGGTCAAGTTCGGCGCGCCGGTGGTGAAGGGCGCCAGCTACGCGCACTATCAAGTGCTGGTGGACCGGTAGAGAAGCAAGAGACAAAGTGAACGAGTGAACCAGTGAATGGTGGACATCGATCGGTGGCTGGCGAAGGATCTCGCCAATAACTATCCAATGCCTGCTTGTCACTGGTTCACTAGCTCGCTTTGTTACTAGTTCACAGATTCACTGTCCACTGCTCACTGAAGGAAGAGGAAGCGTTATGGCATATCTGCAGCCAGCGGATTACCCGAATTACGGATTGCCGGATGGGACCACAGCCGACTGGATTACGGCCGCCACGGCGCTGATCAACAGCTATTGCCGGCGGCCGGACCTGAACGTGATCCAGTACACGGAGCGGATGCGGCTGACCGCTGGAGCGCAAACGGTGCTGCTGAGCTATCTGCCGCTGGCGCCGTTGGGGACCGCCACGACACCTTTGGTGAGCATCGAGGGACGCTACGCCCAGCCGCGGCGCGGAGAGATGCCGGAGCAACCGCTCCTCGAAATTGCGTGGGCGTTCTCTCTGCCGGGAAAGTGGACGGCGATTGACCCCAATTCCGTGGACTACGACCCAAACACCGGCGAACTGACCTTGCCGTGGAATGTACTGGGGCTGCCTTACAACGAAGTCTCGGTGACCTACACGGCGGGACTCGCGGTGATCGGCGACGACGTGAAGACAGCGTGCGCGCAGATTGTGCGCAATGCCCAGGCCACGCCGGCGCTGAACGCCAGCAAGACCAAGATCGACACGATGCAGATGCAGTATTTCTCGAGTTCGCTGGTGGACGCGACGGTGCAAGCCTGGCTGCGCCCCTACGTGGCGAACAGGCTGGGGTGAGCGATGAGCGATACGGCGCCGCGCAACCCGGTGGGAGCACCGCAGATGCTGGCCGATGCTCTGCTGCGCAGTGTGGCGGGGACGACGGCCCTGCTGCGGGTGACAGCGACGAATACAGACACCAGCATGTCCGAAGTGGGGCTAGTGGCCACGGCGTTTGCCGAGGTGGTGGTGAGCCCGGTGGCCATGCGCAAGCTGCGGCCCACCTGGCTGGAGGGCGGGGAATCGAAATGGGAGTTGCTGGTCTCTGCCACCAGCGTGCAGCGGCAAGTCGATGCGCTGGACCTGGCGTCCGCCCAGTCTCTCTTTGCCATGACTCTGGCAGTGACCGTGGCAGGGCAAGATTACCTGATCGAGTCGATCGCCTCCAGCGAAGCTTTCGGGCAGGTGTATCTCTACCGGCTGCTGTTGCGGGAAGCGCGCCAGCAAGCGGTGTAACGGAAGCAGGGACTTAGGGACTGGGGGACTAAGGGGATTGGGCGATGGAGCGACTGGGTGCGAGTCACTGGTGCGCGGGCGCTCTTCGCAATCTCGCGCTTCGGCAGCAAACTGCCGACAGTTGCGGGTTGGGACTGCAATAGAAGCTTGGCGCCAGCGCAGATTGGGGCGCTAGTCCCGTAGTCCGTAGTCCCTTGGTTCCTTCTCGGAGCAACCTCATGCAGAATGCGAAAGACTCGTTTTATGTGGCCCTGCGCACGCGGCTGGCCACGGTCAATCCGGAACGGACGGTGCTGCTGCGTGGGGCGGTGCGGCCGGGAATCCTGGTGGAAGAGGCGGAGGCGCCGTCTCCTCAGCTCCCCAGTGACGTGTTTGTCTTGCGTTGGCTGAGCCTGGGCGTGGATTTCGACTTGGCATCCAAGATGGCGGCCGAAGAGTGCGAAATCGTCTATCAGACCTGCGGCACGCAAAGCTTCGGCGGGCTGGACCGGGGCCGGGCGCTGAGTGCGATGGACGAAGAACTGGCGGCGATTCTTCAGCCTTTCTTCACGCCCAAGCTCAATTACACGGCATCGCCGCCAGCAGCGATGCTGACGCAGGTGTTCTGGGACGAGCCGGGCTTCGGGCCGATCGCGGTCCAGCGAGACAGGCTTGCCCGCTCGGCAAAGGTGATGGTCTACAGCTACCAGGAGCAGGGGGAGTAAATGGCGGCGAACTGGTTTTCTGCTCCCGCTCCGGTGGCGCGGCGGGTGAGAGGGTATTTTGCGCCGGTGAACCGCGCGGCGCACACGCCGGTGCTCTTCGATCCGGCCCAGCAAGGCGGCTTCAGTTTGGACGCGCCGCCCGCTCCGTGGATCGGCCTGGGCTGGATTCAGGGATTCGCGCGCAAGGCGGCCAGCAGAATCGCGCCGGTACTGACGGGCATTCCCGCTGCGACGCAGGGACAAGTGCGCGAATCCGTCGAGGCGCAGGTGAGCTTCGAGTTCCTGAGTTGGACCAAGCTGACCATGGCGCTGGCCACGGGCTCGCAGCATATGAACCTGCTGGCCACGGCGAGCGGGGCGCAAGCGGAAGCAGTTGGCGCGCAAGCCAAGGCGGCGGTTACGGCGCAGAGCGGATCCACCGCGACGTTCATCGCGCTGGCCTCCACGGATGCAGCGCAATTCGCGGCCGGCTCCATCGTGGCGTTGGATGTGGACTACACCGGACAGACCGGCTTTGTGGGCGCTCCGATTGCCGGGGCGTACCTGCGCCAGGCGCTGACCGATGTGGATTATATCCGGCGGGTGACCTTCAACGTGGCGCTGGTGTCGCAGGCCAACTCCTCCGGGCTCACGCTGGCCGAGCCGCTGCCGGGTGGAGTTCCGGCCTCGGGCGCAAAGCTGCAGGCTGTCCTTGGGTTTGTCGACCGCGAAGGCGGCAGCTTCTACCAGGAGTGGTCGGCGCTGTTTGTGGTGCAAGGCAGTCAGGGTGAGCGGATCTGTTTTCACTATCCACGGCTGCAAACCATCACTGGCGCGGAAGAGGCGGCGCTGCCCCTGGATGGCAAAAACAAGGACGGGCTGGCGCGCATGCTGCTCAGGGGACAGTTCATCGCTCTGCCAGTCACCGATCCGCTGGATGGAGAACGCGTGGTTTGTTATCGCAGCTTTCTGCCGGCAGCAAAGGCACTGGTGTAGGGAACCGGCGATCCAAACGGTGTTTTGAAAGGGCACGGCTTTAGCCGTGCCGATGAAGCGACAGGATACGCGGGCTTCAGCCCCTGAGGGAATGCCTGCCCGAGAACAAGGAATCGTAGGGAGATTCCGCAGCGAGTCAGCATGAAGATCACGATCCAAGGGCAGGACTACACCGCCGCGCTGGATGCAGTGCGGCCATTGACGATCGAGCGCAAGCTGAACCAGCCCTCGGTGTGCCAGCTAGCGCTCAGCCTGCCGGCAAACGGCAGCCTGGCCGCGCCCTCCCGCAATCAGTCTTTGGCGGTGACCGGCGACGACGGTACGCTCTACTTTACCGGCTATCTGGCGGCTGCTCCGCTGCCTGAGTACGCCGGCCTGGGCATCGAGGGGCCGCGCTACCGGTTGGCCATCGAGGCGCTCAGCGACGAGCTATTGCTGGACCAATTGCTCATGCCGCCCGCCACGGGAGCAACGGGAGAGACTGCCGGGACGCTGATGACCGCGCTTGTAACTCGGACGGGGGCGACCACGCTCTCGACACAAGGACTCTCGCTGAGCACGGCGGTCGGCCACTTCGCTCCGGAACCCGGCGCGCCGTTTAGCAAGAGCGCCGGGCAGGTGGCGAGCCAAGCGCGGGCGGCGTATCGCGCGCTGAATGGAGCGCTGGCGCTTGCGCCGGTGCAAACCGCCGTCCATGCACTCAACGAAACCGACGGCAGCCTGACCCTGGCCAACCTGGCTTTCACCGCCGGCGCAAAGCGCGCCCTGGCCAATGACGTAACCGTCTGCGGCGAGCACGAGCCGGCAGCTTATGTGACGGAGTACTTCCTGGGCGACGGCGTCACTACGCAGTTTTACCTGACAGCGGACCCATTCTTTCCTGCTGCCTCCAAATCCACGATCATCCATGAGCTGTTCAACGAGGCGCAGATCGATCAGCGCGTGTGGGGCAATCCCGGCGGGAACGAGTATCTCCGGCTGGGCGCTGGCGGGTTGGTCATGGGCGGCGGCAACGGCATCGATGGAGAGATGGCGCTCACCTGGCTCGATCCGGTGGAGATGGGCGGAACGTTGCTGCTGGAAGCCGTGGGCGTGACGCTCTCGCCGGGCAGCAGCGGAGTTCTGGCCGGATTCTTTGTGGGCATGGAGACACAGGCCTGCTGTACCGCGGGCTTCCAGGCCACGGCCCAGCAAGGCACCGGCGCGGTGAGCTTGCAGCCCCTCGTCCAGGGAACGCCGGTGGGAACGGCCTATGCCATGAACCCCGCCAACCAGTACAGCTTGCGGATCAGGGTGCACTGCGCGGAGAACCAGCGCGAGCTGGCCGTCTACCGCTCTTTTGGAGATGGTGGGGCGATCGTTTGCGGCGGGCAGTGGAATATGGTTCCGGGCCAAATTCAGATGGAGATTCAGCAGTTTACCAACGGCGTGGGCGCCATGCCGGTGACGCTTTACGACGGCGCCATCGCCAGCCTGCCGGGGACCTGCATGGTGGTGGCCGCCAGCAGCATCAACCTGAACGGAACCATGCGCGCCTTGAATTTGACCAATCTGGGATCGGGCTGGGTGGTGAGCACTCCGCCCGGCGGCGGCGCGTACACTCGGCCCGTGGGCACCACGGCCGAGTCGGCGCAATGCCACCTGGAGCGCACCGGCAAGCTGGTCTTCAACACCGGTTTCGCGCCCCTGGCCGGCGAACAGGTTGCCGTGAGTTACCGCACCGTAGGCCGAGCCGTGGGGCGGGCCGTGAATTCCGCCAGCCAGCAGGCGCTGGCGCTGGCCGGGATGCCCGCGGAGGCGGCGTGGATCGGTTCGGTGACCAGTCCCCCGGCGCGCAGCTCGGCGGACTGCCGCAATGCGGCGTTGGCTATCGAGCAAGCCTCGGCCGGAGTGACCGCGCTGTGGAGCGGTGCATACAAGGGCACCCGCGCCAGCTTTGCCGCCGATGTGTGGCCGGGCGATGCGCTGTTGTTGAATGCGCCCTCGGCCAGCCTGGACGCTCAGGTGGTCGTGCGGACGGTGAGATTGAGCTATCGCGCCAGCGTGCCGGATCTGGTGGAGTACGCCATCGCCTTCGCCAACGACTGGGCCTGCGATCTGGCCATCAAGACCAGCGCCACAGTGCCTGCCGATGCTTGGCTGCCGGCGCCGGTGGCGCCAACACTGTTGGCCAATCTGACCGGCCTCACGGTCACCGCGCTGACCGGCCTCACGGTGACCGTCAGTGCCGGCGCAACGCCACCCACGGGGGGCGGATTTGAGATTCGCCGGCGCGACTTCGCCTTTATGGCGGGACAAGATCCGGATTTGGTGATGCGGGCCTCGGTACCCAACCTGACCTTTTCCCGCCAGACAGCCAACGACCGCTTCTACATCCGGATGTACGACGGCTCGACGCCGCCGAACTATTCGGAGTTTTCGACGGCGCTGTTTATCAACCTGCCGGTGGGGTTGTGAGCCACTTCGCTGTCATCCTGAGCGAAGCGTAGCGGAGTCGAAGGATCTGCGGTTGTTCTTCTGGCGGAAGGTGGTTGCACTGCAACGCTTCGTAGAGGCAATCGGCAGATGGAGTTTGGCCAATGCGGATGATGAATGAATTCGAGGCGCAGGTGTTGAGCGATCTGAGCGTGCTGAAGGCGCAGATGACCAATCTCACCGGCGACGGCAATGGCGGGCGCATCGCCGACCTGGAGCGGCGCATGGAGCGGCACGAGCAGAACTGGCAGCGCGCCAAGGGTTTTCTGGCCGCGGTCAGCGTGGTGTTCGCGGTCTTCGAGGTGGCCGTCGAGGCCTGGCACCGGCACTGAGCGCTCCTGGCCGGATGCGACCCAAATGCTCCGCGCCCCATCCTTTCCGCGTTTTGTGCGGAAAGGATGGGAAACCAATCATCTCGACCGGCCCGGTTCTTATTGAGCTGCGCTGGCCGAGGGTATCGCTCTCCCACCCTTGCGACAAAAAAGAACTCGCAAGGATGGGGCACGGAGCTCTTGCGGCACATCAAGCGGGCGCCGGCAACCCTCCTATAATTACCCCATGAGCGAACAGGTTTTGGTGGGCATCGTGATGGGCAGCAAAAGCGACTACGAGGTGCTTTTGCCTGCGATTGAGATTCTGCGCGCGCTTCAGATTCCCTGCGAGGCGCGGGTGCTGAGCGCGCATCGCACTCCCGACCAGCTTTTCGAGTACGTGGCCACCGCGCCCGAGCGCGGCGTGCGGGTCTTCATCGCCGGGGCGGGCGGCGCGGCGCATCTGGCCGGCGTCATCGCGGCCAAGACGCTGCTGCCCGTCCTTGGCGTGCCGGTGGTAGCCACCCCGCTGAACGGGCTGGATTCGCTGCTCTCCATGGTGCAGATGCCCAAGGGCATTCCCGTGGCCACGCTGGCCATCGGCAAACCCGGAGCCGCCAATGCGGCGTTGTTCGCGGCCGCCATCCTGGCCCTCAACGACCCGGCGCTCCACGATCGGCTGGCCGCCTGGCGCGCCGCTCGCGCCCAGGAAGTGCTGGATGCCAAGCTGCCGGAGTAAGCAGCCGAATGGATATTTGCTCTCCCAAGTCCCAGAATCGAGACCTGGGAGAGCAGAGCCCCGCTCCTACTCCTTCGGCCCGCCGTTGGGATAATCCACGCGGATGGTCAGGATCTCGTAGGGATGGATCGGCGCCTTGACCACGTCGCCAGATACCGCCAGCGGCGCGCCCTCGGGCGTCTCCATCAGGTTGGTGACTGTTGCCCCCGTCGCGCCCGGCGGCACGTGGAACTCGACCGTCGATTCCTTCCCCGCCCACTCATACACGCGGAAGACAACTCCGTTGCTATCCTCTGCTTTCTTCATAGCCGTTAGAACAACATTCTCCGGCGAGACCGAGGCGAAGGAGTGCGAGGCGGGCAGCGAACCGGCATGAGCCGTGGTGACCACGGCGGTCAGCGGGTAGTTGTACTCGTAGCCGTGGCGCACGGTGAGCGCATCCTTCCACGTGCCGGCGTGGGGATAGAGCGCGTAGTGGAAGTGGTGGTGGCCCATGTCGGCCTCGGCGTCGGGCCACTTGGGCGAGCGCAGCAGGGTGAGGCGCAGCGTGTTGCCCACCGCATCGTAACCGTATTTCGTATCGTTGATGACGCTCAGCCCGTGCTTGCCGTCGCCCAGGTCGGCCCAACGCATCGCCGGAACCTCGAACTGCGCCTGCTCCCAACTGTTGCTGCGGGTGGTGGGCCGGTCGATTGCTCCGTAAGGAATCTCGTAGGTGGCAAACGGCCCCGAAGCCGCCAGCGGAAAGGCCGCCTTGAGCAGCACGTGCGATTCGTGCCAGTCGATCTCGTTGTCGATCTCGACCTGGGTGGCTCCGGGAGCGAGATCGATGGTCTGAACGAACTTTGAATTCCCCCGGTGCCCTGTGACGCGGATCTTGGGGGTTGGAGAACTGCTTCCCACAAACTCGACTGAATCTGAATGCTCGATGACCATCGGTGCCACGTCGAGTGTGCCTGGATCGACGTTCCAAGCGTCGTAGTCCTTGGGCGTGTCCTTGAAGAACTGAAGCTGATTTCCGCAGGAGTTGGAAGCCAGAGTTTCGAACTTCGCGCGCTTGTCAAAGAGGCTTGTGATGCACCCCGATTGCTTGTTCACAGTCACGCTGAGATTTGCGTTCTCAATGACAAGGCTATCCTTGGTTTCATTCGGTTGTGTCGCATGAAAAGTCGGGCCATCTGCCGCTACCGAGAAGACCTGATAGGTCTTGTAACCAAGAGCTGGAATGTCGCGGACGAAAATCCGCGCCTCCGTTACGCCGGTTTGTTTGTCAAACGACACCAACTCCGTTCCATCGATCTTTCCCGTGGCGGCATCTTCGGCTTGAATCCCCGCCAGGTTAGCGCCGGGTAACTGGAGCTTCACGGTTATCGAGCCGGACTGCTTCCAGCCCAGAGGATTGAAGACCACAACGGGGACAGCGTCAGCGTGCTTTACTGCAGTATCGATCCCAACAGCCACCGCCCCCAGCGCCCCCGCGTCGATCTCATTCGTGGACCAGCGGACTACGTCGTAGTCCTTCTGCGCGTCCTTGTAGATGATGCCGATGCCCGAGCCGGCCGCCAGATCGTGGAACTGGTTGAAGAGTACCTTCTTCCAATCTTCTGTGAGTTCCGCAGCGGGATAGCTCTTGCCGTCCAGCCAAGCCAGCGAGGCCCATTTTTCGGCATTCAGCACCTGCTCTTCGGCGTGGCGCATGTTGGCCTTGTGGTTGGCCTGGGTGGTCATTACGCCGCGGTGGTACTCGAAGTACAACTCGCTCTTCCACGTGGGGATATTCACCTTGCCCGCAACCGCCGGCGGCGCCGTGTAGCCCTTGGCAATCGACTGATAGTTCCAGACCGGGCTATCCGGCGCGATCTGCTTTTCCAGCCCCGAAAAATAGCTCTGCGCCGTGCCGAACTCGATCTTCGGCGTCACGTGGCCCGGCGCGGCCCAGTGGAAGCCCTCGTCCAGAATCGCCCGCGTCGGTCCGCCGCCGTGGTCGCCGATGCCGTAGAGGTCCATGATGCCCGGCAGCCCGGTAGCCTGCTTCTGCGCGATGGTGAAATCGCGCGCCAGCCGCACGGGGTTCAGATTGTCGTTGGCGTAGTCGTGGGGGAAGTAGGCCAGCACCTTCGAGCCGTCGGGCGACTGCCACCAGAAGAACTTGAAGGGAAGCTGGTTGGTGTCGCACCAGGCCATCTTCTGGGTGACGAAGTAGTCGATGCCGCTCCTCTTGTAGATCTGCGGCAACTGCCAGGTGTACCCAAAGCTGTCCGGGTTCCAGCCGATGCGCACGTCCACGCCGTAGGCCTGCTTGTACCAGCGCTTGCCCACCAGAATCTGGCGCACCAGGCTCTCGCCGTCGGGCATGTTCAGGTCGGGCTCGACCCACATGCCGCCCACGATCTCCCAGCGGCCTTCCTTGATGCGCTGGGCGATCTCGGCGTTCATGTCCGGGTACTTCTGGGCCAGCCACTCGTTGTAGGCCGCGGCGGACTGTGTGTAGGTGTACTGCGGATACTCGTGCATCAGTTGCAGCGCGGTGCCGAAGGTGCGCTTCACCACGTCCACGGTCTCGGTCCAGGGCCAGAGCCAGGCCGCATCGATGTGCGAGTTGCCGGTCAGGTGCAGCGTGGCCTGCTGGAGCAGCGGCTTCAGCGCTTCCAACTTGGCATGGGCGGCCTTCAGGCTATCGTCGAATTTTTTCTGGTCTTTTGCATCGAGAGCAGCCAAATCCACCGCGCGGATGCTGGCGTCGAGTGTGGCCATTTGCGCAGCATCGCCGGGCGCGAGCGAAGGCACCAGCAGCGCCGCCGACAGGAACTCCAGCCGCAGATCTTCGGGATTGGGCCGGTTTTCGGGGAAGTCGATCTTCAGCGTCGCTCCGCGAAAGCTCTTCACGTCCACGGTGTGCAGCAGCTTGATGGCGACGGTGACCTTCTCGCCGGGCTTGGCGTCGTCAAAGAGCACCACCGGCTCCAGGTCGTCGCCCATGGCCACACGGCGGCCGTTGAAGTAGAGAATCTGCGGCATCGGCCCGTTGGCGGTGGCATGAAACTGGAACCAGATGCGCGCGCCGGTCAGGTCGTAGCCGTGCAGGGTGGCCGGCACCTCGAAGGTCTGCCGGAACCAGACCGCCTCGTTGGGCGCGGTGCTGCCCACGGCAATGGGCTGCCAGCCGGTTTCGTCGAGATTGGCGGCTTCACCGTGGGCCAGGTCGCCGGAATGCAGCTTCCAGGCGCCATCGGGCAGCTCGTGCAGGCCGGAGAGACGGTCGATCACGGCGCGCGACTCGGGCGGCAAATTGGCGGCGATTTTGGCGGCGTCGGGCGCGCTCTGGGCGGCGCCGCGGCCGGTCATCAGGAGCGTTGCGGCAAAGACGAACAGGAGAGCACAGAAGCGCGAAAACATTTTCAGAGCAGAGATCATGGTCAAAGAACCCTCCGCAGCATCTTAGGTCATTCAGGTGCGGCGCGGAGGCCTCAAGGCTTGATTTTCAGACCCTGGAAATACAAAACCGATTTACTCTTTTCTGCACCGCCCAGGATGCCCGTGCCCCATCCTTCTTGCGGTCTTTGCGAGAAGGGTGGGAGACCGACACTCTCTACCAGTCCCTTTCAGCAACGTCCGACGCCGAACTATCTGGTTTCCCCTGCCCCGCTCTGCCGCAAATACTCGACATATCCCAGCAGCGCCCCCCAGTGATAGAACCGGTCGCTGCTCGATACGTCGTCCCCGGTCCCGGTCACGGCGTTGTAGTTCTCGTGCACGTGGCCCTTCTCGCGCCACTCTTTCAGGAACAGGCTGTAGGACTTCCCGGCAAAGTCCTTGCGGACGGCGGGGACCTCGTAGTTTTCAAGGCCGAGATAAACCAGATAGTTCATAGGACCCCAGATGCGGCCCCGCCAGTAGTTCTGGTCGGCAAAGGCCGGATCGTCGCGCGCAATTGCGGGAATCACCCACTCGCCTCCGAATTCCTTCGGATTGAGCAAGTGCTTTTCGATCATGGATTTGGCCTGCTGCGGCGTGGCCGCCTTGGCCAGCAGCGGATAAAAATTGGTCGGCGACAGCCGCAGGCTATTTTCATCTTTGTGGAGATCTCGGTTTAAAAAGATGCCCGCCTTTTCGTCCCACATCGTCGCCAGCTTCGCCCGGTAGCGGGCGCCGCGTTCGCGCAATTCCTTGGCTTCGGCCGTTTTGCCCAGAGTGTCCGCCATCTCGGCCAGCGCATCGCAGTCGGCAACGTACAGGCTCATCAGGCCCACATCGGCGAACTCCAGCAGGTGGGTCTTGGGGTTGTAGAAACTCCCGTCGTACATCGGGCTGTTGTCCAGCCCAGACTCGTAAACCGCTCCTTGCCAGGTGCCGCGCGAGCCGTCGTCCAAATTGGCGGGCTGGTTGCCTCCGTCGCTGCCCCAGGCGAGGTAGCCCCGGATATCGCGATGCTCCGCCCACCAGCGATTCCACTTGAGCAGCGGCGCGAAGGCATCCTCCAGGAACCACTTGTCGTGAAACTTGCGGTTGAGGCCAAGCACCGTGATGGCTCCGACGGGCGGCTCGGAACGGTCGGAGCTCTTCCACCCGCCGGCCCGCGCGTAATTGGGCACAAAGCCCTGAGGGGTCTCCTCGCGCAAGATCTCCATGGCATTGGCGTAGGCCAGGTCGCGGCCGCCCATGGAGGCCATGGTCGCGGCAAAGAAGGTATCCCAGTCGAAGAGCACATAGCCGCCCCAGCCCACGCTCCACACCCGGCTTACCGGCGAAACGACCCGCTGCTTTTCCGGCTCGTAGATGGTGTCCCAGCCGAGAGTCGTTTGAATCGCGTCAAGGATGGGGCCGTTCTGGCCCGCCGCGGCAATCGACTTTTCGTAGGCCGCGCGCTGGCGGTCGATGGCCGCCTGAATCTCGGTCAGGGAGAGCCGCTTGCCTGTGTTCAAGCCCACAGGCCCAACAAGATCGGTGGCGAAGTAAGGTGCTGCAATGGGAGCATCGACGAAGGTGTAGCGACGAGAATCACCTGTCGCGACGCAAGTGCAATAGAGCCTCCCCGCCTCCGGCGGGTCGCCGCCGCCCATTGCAACCACGATATGGTCCCCTTCTCTCTCAGCTGAACCCTCACGGTTCCAGGGAAAACTGATCGAAAAGACTACCGTCGGCGGCAGCGCCGAAATCGCCTTGGCCGCCAGCGGCGTCACCAGCAGCACCAGATCCGCGCCGTCGTGCGCGCTCTGCACTCGCCAGCTATGCCCCTTCCAGTCAACGCGCAGATCGGTGTAGCTTCCATCCCAGGAGTGCGGCCCCGGTGTTACCACCTCGGCATCCTTGTCCAGCCGCCCGATCAGCGCATCACCCAGAAATGCATCTGAATTCTCGGTCGAGTTGTGCTTCATGCCTACATGGATCGCGAGCCCCTCCGGCAGCAGCACTTGTGTGGCCACGCTGTGCACGTCCCAGGTATTCCATCCCCGCGCCAGGCGCTGCTGCACTTTTTCGTACTCCGCCGACCGGGGTCCCGCTGCATCGACGCCCGGCGCTACCCGCGACACGCCCTGCCCCACCGCAATGGACGCCGCAATCGCCAGCGCCAAGCTCCCAACCATTCCCGCTCTGCCGCGAACGCTCATTTTGCCTCGATTCCGCACGTCGCTCGACCTCTGTTCCAGAAGTCTCCTGTTAGGACCTGAAGGGCCAAAAGCAGGTCCTTCGACTCACCGCCCCCAAACTCAAAAACGTTTGGGGCCCCGTTCGCTCAGAGTTTGTGGATTTTTTTGAATTTGGGTGGCTTTTTTGCGTGTAAGCCGTTTGTTTTCAGCGCATGTTTTTGCAGAAAATCAAAAAAGTCACAAGCTCTCAGAATGACAGGATATTTGAGTGAACTATCGACTCAGGACTCTAGCCTGGGATATGGACAACTACAGTTCTTTATCGTCTCTTACCGCCAAAGCAGCCGGGTGTCCCAGGTCTCGTTCTTGAGACCCGGGACAACGGTTCACTCGCCGTCTGCGCCCAACCGGGAATCTTCTATTTGGGCGCGGCAATGCGGACCAGCAGCACGTCGTGGCTGTCCAGTTCGATGGGCATGTTTTCGGTCAGCTCGACATCTTTGCCCGTCCACAGGTCCTTGGCCTTCTGAACGCCGTGCAGGCCGAGCTTGGCCAGATTCAGGTGGAAGGGATGGGTGGCCTGGCGGTCGCTGCCGACATTCACCACGGCTACGGCCAGCGCTCCGCCGCTCAGGTGGCGCGCCCAGACCTCGACTTCGCCATCGCTATAAGCGCGGAACCCCTGCTTGCCGAGCTTGTCCTGGTCGATGGCGATTACCTCGCGATTGGTCAGGATGGCCTTGATCTCCGGCTTCATGGCGGTCAAATCGTTGCCGGCCAGCAGGGGAGCGGCCAGCATGGCCCAATACGAAAAGTGCGCCCGGTTCTCGGCCAGCGAGAGCTTGCCGTTGCCCACCTCGAGCATATCGGGGTCGTTCCAGTGGCCCGGCCCTGCGTATTTCTCCAGGCCAGCCTGCTGGCTGACGATGGCGTACATACGGTCCCAGGTGGGATCGATGTCGCCGGTGGTGCGCCACAGGTTGCCTCCCAGCGCCGGCGCCCACTCCCAGGGGGCATCCCAGCCGTATTGACAGAGGGAGTAGACGATCGGCCGTCCGGTGGACTTCAGAGCCTTGCCCATCTTGTCGTAGGCGGCGATCATCAGCCGCATCTGGGCGGCTTTGTCGTTGGGCGCCTGCTTCTGCATCACATCGGGGATGAAGCTGCACAGGTCGTACTTCAGGTAGTCGATGCCCCAGGCGGCGTACATCTTTGCGTCCTGTTCCTCGTGGCCCAGCGAAGCCGCGTAGCCGCCGCAGGTCTTGGTTCCTGGCCCGGAGTAAATGCCGATCTTGAGCCCCTTCGAGTGAACGTAGTCGGCTAGCGCCTTCATGTCTGGGAACTTCGCGTTGGTGTGCAGCAGGCCGGTCGCGTCGCGCTCGGCCTCCCAGGTGTCGTCGATGTTGACGTAGTTGTATCCGGCGTCTTTCATGCCGGTGGAGACAAGCTGGTCGGCGGCGGCGCGGATGTCCTTGTCGGTAACCCGCTCGGCAAAGAAGTTCCAACTATTCCAGCCCATGGGCGGCGTCTTTGCCACCAGCACCTGCGGTGCGGCCATCTTCGCCTTCGCTGGCGCTTGCGGTGCGGCGGACGGTTTGGAAGCGGCGGGGGTTTGGGCTAGGGCAGTGAGTGAGGCAACAGCGAGAGCGGCGAGAGACAGCGAAGCGAGAATGCGCATGGTTCGGTCCTCTTTGAAAACGATTTCAGACGGAATTCTATGCCCGTTATGCGCACTTCGGCAATGAAGTTTTTGGTCACGTTGCTTTCTCCGCTCAGGGCATCGCGCTTTCCCACCCTTTTCGCAAAGAACGCGAAAGGGATGGGGCACGGAGCCTGCTTGGCTTGTCCAGGAGAAAACTGGTTCGCAGGCGAATGCCAGGGGTGTTTGGCGTACCCTACTGAGAGGAATCTCCCGGCAAAGGAGCCTCAACCCGATGGCGGCCAATGACCCGAATGTGACCACGCTGTTCCTCGATTTCTCCCGCCGCAAGCTGCTCGATCAGTATTGGCCCCGCTTGCGGACCTGCGTCGAACCGCTTTCCCAGGAGCAGGTCTGGTGGCGGCCCAATCCAGCCTCGAACAGCATCGGGAATCTGATCCTCCATCTCAACGCGGATGTGCGCCAATGGCTGGTGGACTCCTTCAACCGTCAGCCAAACCTGCGCAACCGGCCGGCGGAGTTCGACGCCCATGAGCATCTTCCTGCCGTCGCCCTCCTTGACCGGCTCGGCGCCACCATTGAGGAAGCCTCTGTAGTTTTGGCGCAGCTCACCGAAGCCGACCTGCTCGAGCCCTACGAGATTCAGGGTTATCACGTCCGCGGCCTGGACGCCGTCTATCAGGTCATTGAGCACTTCGGCCTGCACTACGGGCAGATTCTCTATATCGCCAAAGACATTACCGGACGGGACCTGGGCTTTTATCGCGAGCTGACCAAGACTGGCCGGGCCTCCTGATCCGCCCGCTCGCGTGCGAGGGTGCCGGGATTCCTGCCTTGGCAGAAAGACGCTGTGCCCCGACCTTGGTTGTCATCCTGAGCGACCCTGAGCGTAGCGTAGGGGAGTCGAAGGACCTGCTTCTTGCAGATCCTGTCGAAAGGGTGGGAAAGCAAGAACCCGAACCTGCCCATTTCGAGAGCGAGAATTTTTGAAGAGTCTGCATGCAGCCCTCCTTGCCCGTCAATCACCCTCAATTGTGATTCGGCACACATCTCCCACCGCTCAAGGCCTGCTTCAATCGGGAATCGGTTTCCCCGCGACGACTGGGGGAGCAAGGCTTCTCACGGTCCGTTTGTAAACGCTTTCGGAACCCCGAAAAAATCCCTGGAGGTGATTTCCCCATGAGCCCCAAATGTTCCCGCCGCAACATGTTGAAGGGAGCCGGCGTCTCCCTGGCCTTGCTCGGAGCCGGTGACGCCGTGACTCAGTTGACCGCCGCGGAGATTGCCACCCGTTACGACTTCAAGCCCAAGCAGCGCAACGCGCCGGTGGGCGTGGCGCGGGGTATCTTTCCCGGCCGGGTGGTCTGGGCGCACGATCCCCAGGCAGCCCATTGGGGTGGCCAGATCGACTCCGCCGCTAGCCAGTGGTGGATGGATTCCTCGACCGACCAGAAGCGCGTGGACGCGATGCTCAAGGAAACGCTGGTGAGGCTGACCGGCGCTCTGACCAACGAAGCGGCCTGGGCCAAGATCTTTGGCCATTACAATCAGCGCGCCCGCGGAGTGCAGCGCGGTTACCGGCCGGGCGAAGCGGTTGCGGTCAAGATCAACTTGAATAACAGCAGCGCCGCGGGTCCGGGCAACGTCACCAACGTCTCGCCTCAGGTGGCTTTGGCCATGGTGCGGCAACTGGTGCAACAGGCCCAGGTGCACCCGGCCGATGTCATCGTCTTCGACGCCCGCCGTAACATCTATCCTGCCATCCTCACCAAGATTTGGAACGAGTTCCCCGAGGTCCGCTTTGTGCAGTGGGATGCGCCCGCCGCGCCCCAGCCCAGGCACCCCATCCACGGCGACTACACCGGCCTGGAACAGGCGCAATGGGTCGAGGGCGTCAGTTACTCGCTCAACCAGAACGGCTACTACGACGCCAAGCTCATCCCCCAGCAGATCAAGGGGGCTGCCTACATTGTGAACGTGGCCCTGCTCAAGGCCCACTCCTACCCTTACGCCGCGCACGAGGGGGGCGACGAGGGCCAAACCGGCATCACCATGACCGGCAAGAACCACTTCGGTTCGATCAAGGGCACGCCCGAGCTGCACGGAGCCATCAACACCAATCGCCTGGGCACGCCCCACGCCTACTCGCCTATCGTGGATCTGGCTGCCTCGCCGAATCTCGGAGCCAAGACCATCCTTTACGTGCTCGACGGGCTCTACTGCGCGCGCCGCCATCAGTCCTACCCGCTGCATTTTCCCAGCGCGCCCTTCCACAACCGGGTCGCGCCTTACGAGAATCCCGACTGGCCGTCGAGCCTGCTGGCGTCACTGGACGGCGTGGCCCTCGACTCGGTTGGCCTGGACATTCTCTACGCGCAGACCAAAAACAACGACGACGAGCACGGCCACGCCCGCATCCTGATCCGCGAAAACGCCGACGACTACCTCATGGAAATGGCGCAGGCCGAGAATCCTCCCTCGGGAACCGCCTACGTGCAGGGCGGCAAGCCGGTCGCCAGCCTGGGCGTCTTCGAGCACTGGGACAGCGACGACTCGCGCCAGTACTCGCGCAACAAGGACCCGCGCAAAGGCAAGGGCATCGAGCTGATCTACCTGCCCGCAAAGGGATAGCGCCCGGCTCGTCCAGCAACAGAAAACTACCCCTTGCAGGGCTTATTCGATGCGGCCCAGGCAGATGGCAAACCAGTGCTGCGGATCGGTCCAGGTTGCCGCGGGCGTGAATCCAGCCGCAGTGAGCAGTTCTTCCGCCTGGCCGGGCCGATATTTGTAGCTGTTTTCGGTGTGGATGGTCTCGCCCGCAGCGAAGTTCACTTCCCAGTGCAGGCGCGCGAACCGCACTCGCTGCAGGATGCGGCTGACCAAGTGCATCTCGATGCGGGATTCGGCCCGGTTCCAAACCGCGCGATGGACAAAGGCATCCGAGTTGAAATCGGCGCCAAGTTCCCGGTTGAGGCGGTCCAGCAGGTTCAGGTTGAAGGCCGCGGTGACCCCAGCCGCATCGTTGTAGGCGGCAAGAAGGATGGACTCTTCTTTTACAAGGTCCACGCCCAGGAGCAGGCTGTCGCCGGGACAGAGCCCGGCCCGGACCCTTTCGAGCAGCCGTGCCGCCTCAACTGGGTCGAAGTTGCCGATGCTGGAACCGATGTAGAGCACCAGCCGCCGCTCTCCCGTGTTCGTGGGCTCCAAATCCAGCTCATGGGTGTAATCCATTACCAGCTGCGCTACGCGAACCCCCGGAATCTCGCGCACGATGCGCTCCCGCGCGGCATCCAGCGCGCTGGGGGAAACGTCCACCGGCTCGTAGGCCACCGTACCTTGGCGTGCGATTGCGGCTGCCAGCAGCAGGCGGGTCTTATCCGCCGAGCCGGCGCCCAGTTCGGCGATGCGCAGCCATGAGCCCTGGGCCGCCTGGGCAATCATGGCTCCGGCATGGTCGGCGAGAATGGCGCGCTCGGTGCGGGTAAGGTAATACTCGGGCAACTCGGTGATCTGGTCGAAAAGGCGCGAGCCGGCGTGATCGTAAAACAGCCACGGGGGCAGGCGCTTGGGCAGGGAAGCCAGCCCTGACCGGACCGCCAGGGCAACCCGTTCAGTGACTCGTTCAGCGGTCGAGGGCAGAGACGATCTCGTCATCTTCTTCCTTGGATGCGGCGAAGGCGATGCTGGTCACAGAGTTGCCAGGCGGATTCCTGAAAACTGCCAGCGTGTCTCCGGGGGAAAGAAGTTCCGGTAACTGGCGCGGATGTGGGCCGCCGGCGTAGCGCAGGAGCCGCCGCGCAGTACCATCTGGCCGCTCATGAACTTGCCGTTGTATTCGCCCAGGGTTCCGGGCAGCGGCTTGAAGCCGGGGTAGCCGAGATAGGCGCTGGCCGTCCACTCCCAGCAATCGCCGAGCAACTGCTTCACAGCGTCCCCGCTTTCGATCGATGCCGCGACGGCAGAAGGAAAGAGCCGGGCGGAATCGAGAAGGTTGCCGGTGCAGGGCTGAGATTCGGCAGCGGCCTCCCACTCGAACTCGGTCGGCAGGCGGCAGCCGGCCCAGCGAGCGTAGGCGTCTGCTTCGAAAAGGCTGACATGGCACACCGGCACATCCTCTACGCGGGCCAACGGGATTTCCCCGCGCAGGGTGAAGAGGCTCCAGTTGCCGGGCTCGCCCAGCCAATAGAGAGGCGCCTGCCATCCGGCGCTTTGGACGGTGTTCCATCCATCGGAGAGCCAAAACTCGGGCCGCCGGTAGCCGCCATCGGCGATGAACGCGGCGAATTCTCCACAAGTGACCAGGCGTTCGGCCAGCGCGTAGGGCTCCAGCCAGACGCGGTGGCGAGGCAACTCGTTGTCGAAGCAGAATCCCTGGCCGGAGTGCCCGATCTCGTGGATACCGCCGGGAAACGAGTGAAAGCGCAGCGCGGGGCGTCCCGATCGATATGGATGCCCCTGGTCTCGATTCTGAGGCCAGGGAACCCCAAATTCCGAATCCGCGGCCGCTTCTGCCTTGTAGGCCGGCTTCAGGGGATTGGTGAAGAAGGCGTGCAGAATGTCGGTGAGCAGCAATTCCTGGTGCTGCTCCTCGTGGTTCACGCCCAGTTCGATGCGGCGCAACGCCTCCGGCTCGGGATCTTGGGCGAGCAGGCGCTCGATGGCTTGGTCGACATGTTGCCGGTAGCGCAGAACCTCGTCGAGACCGGGACGCGCAAAGGAGGCGCGCAGGCGCTTCTCGGGAAACGCGGCGAAGCTCCGGTAGTAGCTGTTGAAGAGCCAGGGAAAGTCTTTGTTGAAGAGCTGATAACCGGGTTGGAGCTGGCCCAGGACAAAGGACTCGAAGAACCATGCTGTGTGGGCCAGGTGCCACTTGGCGGGCGAGGCCTCGGGCAGGGACTGCACCATCATGTCTTCGGCGGTGAGGGGCTCGCAAAGGGCCAGGGTTTGGCGGCGCGCGGAGCGGAAGCGGGCGGCGATGTCCAGCGGGGTGGGAACAGAAGTCGCAGTCATGGTCATAGTCTTGTACAGGGAAGAGTGTACGCCTGCCATTTGCTGGAGCTTTTGACTGGTTTTCGATCTGTAGAGGGTTGGCGATTAACCTCCCTGCGGCAAAGGAGGCGAACGGGTTGGGTGGCCTGCTGCCCGGCCAACCAAGCTGCAAAAGGCAACAAAAACTTTAGTCGTAAATATCCCAGGCCAGGCGCGGCGAAGCTGCGCCGAACCTGGCTCGCCCCCTGCTTTGCCGATTCTGTTGTTCCGGTGCTCTAATGGCATCGAACAGTGAAGGGAGAGGACGCAGGGTGGGGATCGTTCCTCCGTTTCCTTCGACAGGAGGGAAAATGTTCAACAAAGACAGACACAGCCATTTGCTGGCGTGGGTGGTCTTCGCGGCGTTTTGCGCCGCGGGCACGGCCGTCTTGGCACAGGATTCCTCCGGGGTCTCGCCTGCTGCTCCGCAATCCCAGGCGGCGGCGAACGCAGAGCTAATCCAGGCGACCCCTGAAGAAGTTGGCGATTCGCTGATGATGCATCAGCGCTATCAGGCGGCGATCGCGGCCTACAAGAAGGGGCCGCGCAACTCGGCCGATCTATGGAACAAATTGGGCATTGCTTACCAGATGATGTTCAACATGGAGGACGCCACGCGGTGCTATCAGACGTCGCTGCGGTTGAACCCCAAGAACACCCATGTCCTGAACAACCTGGCCACGGTATACGACTCGCAGAAGCAGTACGCCACGGCCGAGCGCATGTACCGCAAGGCGCTCAAGCTGGAGCCGCAGTCGGCGCTGATTGAAAAGAACCTGGGCACCAACCTGCTTACCCAGCATAAATACAAGAAGGGCTGGGAGGCCTACCAGGCCGCGCTGGCTATCGATCCGCGGATCTTTGAGCAAACCAACAGCCCGCGCGTGGATAACCCGGCCTCGGTTCAGGAACGCGGGGCCATGAACTACTACATGGCCAAGGGCTGTGTGCGCGCCGGGCAGAACGACCGGGCCATCGAGTACCTGCGGATGGCGCTCAACGAGGGCTTCACCAACCCGAAAAAGATCATCGCCGACAGCGAATTCGCCAGCTTGCGGGGGATCCCCGCATTCGAACAGCTTCTGGCCGCGCAGGGGGCGCAGTAGCGCCGGCGCATTGCCAGTGGCTCGTCCCGCGCCGGGTCACGCAAGTTCCCTGTCTTTTCCCTGGGGCGTTTCAGCGTCTATGCTGATGTGGTTGCTGTTCGGCGACCCAGGAAATCCAATGAAAATTCGTCTTTTGACCGCAATGGTATTTGGACTGGCGCTGAGCGCCGCTCAGGCTCAGGATGCCTCCCGCTCCGTTCTGTACCACCAGCGTGGGAATGCCGTTGCCATTGCAGACAGTCTGGTTGAGATTCGCGATGGTATCCCTGTTGGGACAATCGCCGTGCTCTCAAATGCCGCCATCGGGCGGGTGCTTCGTCATTTCATTTCTTATGGTGTCTTATAATCAACGTAACATGAGACAAGCGATTTGCAACCTTATCGCGAGCAAAGGAGCGGATAACTCCGCGGTACAATACCTGCTCGCGACCAAACAGCGCAGGGACGCATTGGAGGCACTGAAACTGCACTCCATCTGCCACCACTCCACCGTTGACATCCCAGATCACTGGGAATATTCGCACGGTTCCAACGCCACCCGAATCAACGCCCTCTTGGAAAGAGCCCGAGAAGAAAACATCCATGGCTTGCTCCTTGAGAATGCGGCCATTGTTGCTGAGGGAGAATGCCCTGGCTGTTTTGCTTTTGGCGATGTCGATGTATGGGTGCCTACCATATCCCAACCTCTCGCAATAAGACTCAGACCGCTGATTAACCTCCAGGACCTTCCCCTCACAGGCGCGTTGCGCTATGCCCGGCGCTGGCCAACCTTTAGCGAAATGGAAAAACGTTCGCGCTTCGGATTGATGGCCCCCGAGGAGTTGCTATTGCAGTTATGCATACATGCCTTTGCGCATTGGCTTGTGGCGAGCCCAGGCATACTTCTCTACCGAGACATAGCGTGGCACACTCCAAGAGTTGATTGGGGGCGTTTCGATGAGATTGTGGAATCGACGCGATCCAAGTCGATTGCGCACTATCCGTTGAGGATTGCTCATGGCTTGTTCGGTATCTCTGTTCCCAGGAAATATCGATATGGCAGCGACTTCGAGATGGACCGCATCTTTTCTCCAGACCCTCCAACTGCGATATGGAAGCTACGTGTTGCGATCATGTCTAATTATGTAATCGATCCTAGCGATACATAAGGCGGCATTGCCTCTTAGCAAACAAGGCTACTTGACAGCTCGTGGTTCCGGTCATACAGTGCGTTGCCACGATATTGCCTTGCCCGGATTAGGCTGGGGCCTCCCGTTCCGGCAACGACGTTCCTTGTTAGCGTAGCCCCCAAGGCAAACCAACAGCCCGCGCGTGGATAACCCGGCCTCGGTTCAAGAACGCGGGGCCATGAACTACTACATGGCCAAGGGCTGTGTGCGCGCCGGGCAGAACGACCGGGCCATCGAGTACCTGCGGATGGCGCTCAACGAGGGCTTCACCAACCCGAAAAAGGTCATCGCCGACAGTGAATTCGCAAGCTTGCGGGGGACACCTGCATTCGAGCAGCTTCTGGCCGCGCAGGGGGCGCAGTAGCGTCGGCGAGTTGCCAGTAGCCTGTCTTGCGCCGGTCACGCAGTTTGCCTGTCTTCTCCTTGGGTCGTTTCAGCGTCTATGCTGATGTGGCTGCTGTTCGGCGACCCAGGAGATCTAATGAGAATTCGTCTTTTGACCGCAATGGTATTTGGACTGGCGCTGAGCGCCGCGTATGCCCAGGATGCACCTCCCGCTCCGCCGGCAGGGCAGGGCCCGGCACAAGGCTTGGGCCAAGGAGGTTGGCAGGGCCAGCGCGGCGGCCGTGGCGGAATGATGGGACGCGCGGGCCTGGGCGGGAACGGCGTGATGGGCACCGTCACAGCGGTCGCCGCCGATCACTACACAGTCAAGACCGAAGCCGGAGAGACCTACTCGGTGTCCTTCAGCGCCAATACCCACATTTTCAAAGCGCCGGCGCAGCGCGGTGGCCCAGGCGAACGCATGGGCGGCGGGCAGGGCATGGGCCGAGGCCAGGGGATGGGCGAGGGGGGAAATCCGCCGCAGCCGCTCAAGCCTTCCGACATCAAGGTTGGCGACGCTGTGGCGGCCATGGGAGAAATGGACGCGACGGCCAAATCGGTAGGAGCGATCACCGTGGTGCTGTTCGATCCCGAACAGGCCAGGCAGATGCGGGAAAGGCAAGCCAGCTTCGGCAAGACCTGGCTGCAGGGCAAGGTGACTGCCATTGATGGCGTCAAGGTGTCCCTCTTCAGCAACATAGACAGTGCGACCCACAGTTTTGCGGCCGACGAGAGCACCACCTTCCGCAGACGCCGCGAGCCCGTCACCCTGGCCGATGTGCAGGTGGGGGACACGGTTCGAGTCGAGGGAGCGGTGAAGAATGGGACCTTTGTGGCGGCGTCTGTGACGGTGATGGGTATGCCCATGGGCGCGCCCCCCATGCCTCCTCCTCCGCCCTCCGGCCCGCCACAGCCCAGGTAACCGGCTGGAAGCTCTGGAGGTTCTCCGGCCTTCGGCCCGATTACGGCTGGGCATACATGCGAGCCTCCCACCCTTGGTGCGGAAACAAAGACGCGCCAAGGGTGGGGAAATCCGCCGGCCTTCCCCCCAAACATGGGGCTTTCACGAACCTTCCAAGTCCCATGTCTCGGGGTGTGTCCGGTGCGTGCCACCCCTCCCGATGCGCGGCACACCGGGAAGCCCCGGCCAAACGACGAGCATCGTCCCCCCTTGTCAGCCGGGAAAGTTCACATAAATTGGGCTGCTCACCAACTCCAGGCCGCCCTTGGCGTCGCGAACCTCGACGCGAAGCCAGTGACGGCCGGCGGCCACGTTGAGGGCAAAACCCACGGGGTCGTTTGTGCTGTCCACGGCCATCGGCGGTGCGGGACTCGCCTCGCCATCCATCAGCAGATGCACAACGGAGCCCGCGCAACCGGCGGTGTGAACCTCGACGCGAACGGGAGCCGGGCCAGCGAGGCGCAGTGTTTCTCCCATGCGTGCATGGGCGCCGCCGCTCGATGCCTCGAAGTCCACCACCTTGTCGTGCGAGGCGGTCAGATCCACAAACGTTCGCCCTGCGCCAATGCCGGCGAGAATCGCGGGAACAGAGAGTTCGCTGGCCTCTATGGCCGTGGTTGGCCAGCCTACCGATCCCGGCGGCCCCGGCGGATTGGTGGCGTTGTGGCTGTCGCTGCCCCCGACGGCGGCCAGCCGGAACCCCTTGCCGAGCTGCGCGTCCCAATACTTGGCGGAGGAGAACATGAACCGGCCGCCGTTGATCACCTCGATGGCCGTGAACAGGCTCATGTCGGTGTCGGCAGGCTGCGTCCAACGGCAGCCCATGCAGAACTCGCCCTCGGGCGAGTCGGCGTGACTCACCGAGGCGATGCCGCCTTTCGAGCGCACGTCGCGCAGCACGGTATTCAAATCCAGGCCGCCGGAGGTCACCCGCCAATCCACGAACTGGGTGAGGCCGAAGATGTTGAAGTGTCCGTGAAAGGTAGTGATCTCGCGGCCCGGAATCAGCAGAACACGGTCGAAGTAGGGCTGCAACTCGCGCAGGTCGTTGTTTTGCGAGTCGGCGTTGTGGTCGGTGATGGCGATGAAGTCCAGCCCGCGCGCCGCTGCCGTTTGCGCGTTCAGAAAAACCGGGCAAGGGACCATCTTGCCGCTCTGGCTGGCGCAACTGCCGTCGCTGTGCGCGGTGTGCATGTGCAGATCGCCGCGATACCAGCGCGTGCCGCTGGCCAGCGGCTGCAGGGTGAAACTCGCATCTTCGACCTTCGAATTGAAGCGAACCTCGGCGCGAAAGTGGGAGACCGCTTGCGGCCGCATGTTGGGCACGGCGACGATCAAGCGCCACTGGCCGACGGGAATCGCGCCGGGCAGATAGGAGGGGGTGGCGTCGGTTTCGCCGATGGTGAAATGGCTCTTGTTACCGCCGCTCTCGCCGCGAAAGCGCTCCGGATCGGCCACCCCCAGGTCCAGTGTGGCGCGCTGTTCCTTGCCGGTGTACTCGAAATCCACGCTGATGCGATGCGTGCCGGCGGGCACCGCGAACGGAACCTCAAAGTAGGTTTGGTGCTGCGCGCCAGTGACATCGCCGCTTAAGACCAGGTCGGCGGGAGGATTCTGCGGCCATCCCTTTGGCGTGAGGACTGCAACCGCGAGGAACAGAACAAGACGTGCTGCCGCTATCCATGGTTTCATCATGGCGAGGAATGCCCCTGGTCGATTGTAGACACTCCAGAAAGCCGTGCGGACACTAGCCGCGCCAAGTTACGCGTCGCCGGTCTCGTCGCCGTCTTCCTCGTCGCCCTCGACGGAAATGCGCAGGGAGCGCAGAAAGTGCAGGTCGTTCTGGGTGAAGGGAGCCTCTTCGCCGCTTTCCTCGGCCTCGGCGTCTTCAGCGTCCCTGGCGGTCACCTCGTTCAAGCCGATGGTGGCCTCCAGCATCAGCAGTACGTCGAAGCCGTGCTGGCGAATATCCTGCACCACCCCGGCGATCTGCTCGCTCTCGATGACCGACTCATGGATGGCCTCGCCGAGTTGCTGAATGAGTTCCCGCAGGCGCGATGTCAAGGTTTCCTCCAAAAGCGGCGGCCAGCGCGAGCAACAGGCGCGGGAGACGCATGGGTTTTATCTACCTTACTTCCGTCTCTGCTTTCAGGCAACTGCGAACCACAGGAAAACCGGAAAAACTGCTCCCCGACCTTCGCTGCTACGATCATAATCGGTATGAAACCTCAGACCATAGGACGCGCATTGGGTATTGGGTTGCGTCTCGCCGGACAGATGGCCGGCAAACGCATGGCCGCGAGTGCGCAATCCCCGTCCAGCACCCCGGCTCTCGATCTCTCTGCCGCCGCCAAAACGAGCCGCGCCGCCGGGCAAACCGCCGGTCGCGCCAGCAGCGGCCTTGTCCGTGGCGTACGCGGTTTTCTGCGCCCCTTCACCCGCGTCGGCGGCATCCTGTGGCTGGAAGTCAGCGGTGTCTTCTTCTTCCTGCCCGTGGTGGTCTTCGCTCCCACCCTGTGGCGGGTGCGGGCCAGTTGGCTCAGGGGCGCGGAGCACAACACCTTCCTGGTCACCGCCGCTGTCATGGTGATTTTCCTCTACCTGAGTGTCACTTCCTTCTGGCGCGCCAGCAGGAAGTGACACTCAGGGCTTCCACACAAATGTTGAAACCGACCCGGCAGGAATCGTCGTCACGGCGGTCTTGCCGTGGAAGGCGACGCGGAACTCCTGGCTCGTGGTTCCGGCATTCAGCGTGTAAAGAACGATCGTTCCGTTGGGGTTACGAAAGGCCACGTCCTTGAGCTTGGTCCCCGCCGGCTCATCCGAGGCAATGCGCACCGCGCCGGGCAGCACAAACTTGCTGGCCTGCCCCAGCACGTAGAAATCCAGCTCTGGCTTTACCGCGGCTTTTTCCGGGTCGCTCAGGTCGATCGTCACCAGGCCCCGGCAGGTATCGCACCCACCCACAAAGGGGCCATGCTTTTCATCGGTGGCCAGCGCCCACAAGACGTAGCTCTTTGACCAGTTGCGGGTTACGGCGATCAGTTCGGCAGCTTCCTCGGCAAAGACATTGCCCTTTTGCCAGGTCCCGCCGCTCGATTCGGTCACCCACTGGTCCTTCTGGGGAAACTCTTCGTGATTCCTGGTCATGACAGACGGGTCGCCCGCGTAGTGGTGCCAGGCGGTTCCAGCGGCTACGGCTCCTGCCTTGGGGTCCTTCAGCACCGTCTCGGGATAGTCGGGACGGTCCCAGTTGTGGTCGTAGGCCATCACCTTGGGGCTCAGGTGCGCCGCGGCCAGCGCAGGCCCCAGATTGTTCGCCAGGAAGGCCGCTTGCTCGGCTGCCTGCATCTCCATGCCGCTATAGGTCGGGGGCGCGTAGAGCGGTTCGTTCTCCACGCTCAGCGCATACACCGGCACGCCCGCCGCCTGGTAGCCCTCGACCGTCTTCACCAGATAGCTGGCAAAAGCCGGGTAGGCCTCCGGGCGCAGCCTTGCGGCTTGCTTGGTCTCTGGATTCGACCCCAGCATGGAGCCCGAGGTCTTCATCCAGCCTGGCGGACTCCACGGCGTCAGCATCACCTTGATCGCCGGATTCATGGCCAGCGCCTTCGAGAGCAGGGGCAGAATGTACTCCCGGTCGTGCTGGAGAGAATAGTGCTCCAGCTTCAAGTCGCTGACCCCGGCCGGCGTGGTGCAAGCCTTCGCGCTCTGCTCACACAGGTCGTCGTACGAGTAGAAGGTCACCGCCAGGTCGGAGGATCCGATGGGCTGGCGCAGAAAGCTCAGTGCAATGCCGTTCTTGCGCCCAAACAGCATCTTGAAGGTCGAGTCGGTCTGCGCCGGCATCAGCTTCTTGGCAAACAGCCATGCAGCCGCATCGGTCAAGGAAGCTCCAAAGCCGTCAATCGTCTGGAATTGCTGTCCCTCGTCGACGGTAATCACCGGCAGAATTGCCGCCGGGCCGGCCTTTGCGGAAAAGTGCAGGTTCTCGCGTTGCGACAGGGCTTCGAGCAAGTCCGGAGTTGTCTGATACACCGACACCGATTGAGCGCTGGCAGCCAAAGCACCCAGGGCAAGACAAACGGTATAGATCGTGGAGCGCGGCATGAAGCCTCCTTCCCTCGGAAGGAGAATCCTAGTGCATTTGCACCCCTTGCGGAAGACCGCAAATGCGGATCTCTTTCCTGCTGAGTCGGAGGACTTTCGGCTGCTCCCGGACTGAGCACATGCAGGGAGTCGTCCGTTCCCCTTTGGTTCACGATCGGGCATGAAAATGGACACCGCGCAGAACGGGCCTCAAAGCCGCCTTCCGCTCCCGGAGGGAGCAAAGGAAAACTGCTCTGGATAGAGCGAGGCGGAATCTCGGGACCGCCGACTTTGCAAGGTCCCCTGTTAGCGCCTAGCGCAGCTTTTCCCTGACCTCGAGCCGTACAAGGTAAAGAAAGAAGATCAGGTTCAGCAGTCCCTGCACCAGGGCAGGGAAGGCGTGCTGGTTGGCGAAGAACCACATCTGGTAGCAGGCCAGCAGAAAGACCGCGCTCAGGGCCATGGCCCACGCCCAGCGCAGCAGCATCAGCAGTCCCGCGCCGGCGGCAATAAAGGCCACGGAGAGAAACAGAAACAGCGGCGGGTATTGGCGTCCCCCGACCACGCCGACGACGATTACACCCGCTAGCACCAGCAGGTAGAGCGCGATGGCCGCCAAGCCCGGCAGCGGCAGCAACTCTCTCCGCGGCGGCTGGGCTTCGTCTTTCTTGGCTTCGTCGGTCATAAGGAATGAATGTAGGCTAGCAGGTCGCTGAGCTGGTCGTCGGTCAATTTGGTGGGGTTCATCTGCCCGCGCCCATGCAAGATCGTAAAGGTCAGCCGCTCATCGGTGGGCGGCGCGCCGGAGGGCATGGCCTTGATCTTGGTGATCGCCTGCAAGCCTGGCCCGTTCAGCCCTTTGGTGGTGGTCGGGTAGTGGCACTTGGCGCACTTCTGGTGATAAACCTGCGCCCCCCGCGCCTCTTCAATCGTCCACAGCGCTTCGGGCTTTGAAGCGGGCAGCGAACGGCAGCCGCTCAGGACTCCAACCAAGACTCCGGCCAGCCCCAGGACGGCAGTTGCTCCCACAAGAAAATCGGCAAAAGAACATTTCCGCATCTGTCACTCATGATACAAGGCCGCTCAATCGGCTGCCGCAATCGCTTCCGCAATGCGGTCGATGGCTTGCATCTCGGCGGTGCTGTCTGGCCGGTGGTTGTCCACCAGAATTGAAAACGCCAGGGTATTGCCGCTGGCCGCGATCAAATAGCCCGACAAGGCATTGGCCTCGCCATGCGTTCCGGTCTTGGCCCACAGCCTGCCCTTGAGCGGCGAATTCCGGAACCGTCCCGCCAGCGTACCGTCCACTCCCGCTACCGGCAGAGTCTCCTGCCATGCCTTGCCCCACGTCTGCCGCGCGGCATAGGTCAGCAGCCTGGTAAACACCCGCGGAGCGGCCTTGTCCTCCTGGCTTAATCCAGACCCGTCGTAAAGGAAGAAATCGCCGTCGTCCACGCCTGCTCCCACCAGGAACTGCCTCACGACCCGCGTACCCTGCGCAAAGCTGCCGTCCTTTCCGTGGACTTTGCCCAGGAGCCGCAGCAGCAATTCGGCGTGCAGATTCTGGCTTGCCTTATTGATGACCGTAATGTCCTGGGCCACCGGAACCGAGAGATGTGCGGCCAGCACGCGGCGATTTTCCTGCGGAGCGGCCACGGTCTGCAGTTCTGCGCCGCTTCGGGGCGCCAGCTTCAGCGGTTCCGCCCGCTCCCCGGCAAACTCGCCGGTTCCATTTGGAAAGCGGTGCCGCGTGGCTGTCCCGCCGGCCACCGTAACGCCCCGCCCGCGCAATGCCTCAAGGAAGGCCGCCGCCGTGAATTCCGCCGGGTCGTCCATCGCCAGCCCAGTGTGGAAGCCCTCGGCGCCCACCGTGCCCCAGGCTCGCACCATCCGGTTTCCCGGCATCCGCTCCAGACCTGGATGAGCGGTTTCGCCCTTGGCCGCCGGCTTCATCGAATTGTCCAGCGTGTAGTACTCGATGTTCGGGGTCCACGCGGCCTCCGTGGCGTCGGGCGCGGCCTCGCCGGGCTTGGCGGGCTCGGGCGTCACCGTAAGCTCGACCGCGTTGTCGTTGAAAGTGAGCGCGGAAACCGGCGCGCCGTAGCTCCACTGCAGATCGTCCCAGTCCCAGGCCTGCCCGTAGGGTTCATCAAGATACAGGCTGTCGTCGCCCACCACGCTGCCTTCCACTGTGCGTACCCCGGCCTGCTCCACCTGCTCCGCCAGCAGCTCCAGAATGTCGGTGGCCTTGCGCGGCTTCTCCGCCTCGCCCGAGGGGGCAGCCGCCGGGGCTGCTTCGGGCGCACGGTAGGGATACCGTCGCGCGCTCATCGTCGGGTCGCCCGAGCCCAGCAGGATCAGGTCGCCGTGCAGTACGCCCGCGGCATCCACCTCACCACCGGCTACCACGTTGGTCGTCCAGGTGAGCGTCTCCACGGGTAACAGAGCATAGGCGGCGGCGGTGGTCAGCATCTTGACGTTCGAGGCCGGTGTAAACAGCCGCCCCTCGTTCAACCCATAGAGCTGTACCCCGTCCAGGGTGGTCACACTGATGCCAAACTGCGCGTGGCTCAGCGCCGGTTCGGCCAGAATCGCGCCAATGCGGTCTGCCAGCGGCCCTTTGGCCGCCGGATGCGCGGGCACATGCACCGCCGGGCTCGAGGCTGGCTTGGCCTGCTGCCCCTGACCTGTCAGCCCAATCAAAGGAACCAGAACCGCGGCCAACGCCAGCGCCGGATTTTGCCAAGAGGTTTTCATGCCCGGAGTGTACCAGCCCGCCTCCGCCTTGGCTCAAGCAAAGTTCTCGCCAGCGCCGACTTTGTCAGGGATTTCTTAACCAGTTCAGGGTGGAGTAGCTATATCTATTTTTGTCCTATAACTTGCGGTCGTTGAGCAATTCATGCCTCTATCGTGCCGGATGGAGGCATGAACCTCCGCAAAAGAACAAGCGCGTTCTTCTGCGGAGGTTGTTCTTTTGCCTATGCCGTTTTTTTGGCGGCCCCTTGCCACAGCTTTTCCATCTGCTCCAGCGTCCGGCCTTTGGTTTCCGGTACAAACCTCCACATGAACAGGGCGGCGAGAACGCTCATCGCGCCGTAGATCCAATAGGCGAACCCATGCTTGAAATGGGCCACCAGATAAGGATTCTCGTCGAGGATGGGGAATGTCCAACTGACCAGATAATTGGCGATCCACTGCGCCGCCACAGCCACGGCCATGGCCTTGCCGCGAATCTGGTTGGGGAAAATCTCGCTGAGCAGCACCCAAGTGACCGGCCCCCAGGAGAAGGCAAAACCGGCGGTGTAGACCAGCATGGACACCAGTGCGACCATGCCATGGCCACCGAGCCAAAAGCTCGCGCCCAGCGTAATCATGCTGATCGCCATCACCAGTGCGCCGACGATTTGCAGCGGCTTGCGGCCAAAGTGATCCACGCTCAGAACGGCAACTACGGTGAAAATAAGGTTCACCGCGCCCACGATGATGGTTTGCATTAGCGAGGCATTGGTGGACATCCCCATGCCTTTGAAGATATCCGTCGCGTAATAGAGCACCACATTGATGCCCACGAATTGCTGAAAGACCGACAGCGTGATGCCAATCAGGATCAGAATCGCGCCGAAGGAAAACAGGTCGCCGGAGTGATGTTCGGCAAACGAGGCGCGAATCTCGGAAAGTTCCTGTTCGCGTTCTTCAGGGGTCACCAGTTTGGACAGCACCGCGCGTGCGTCGTCTTCTCTCCCTTTCATCATCAGGAAGCGCGGGGTCTCGGGTACCAGGAGCAGGAGCAGCAGAAAGAGGGCCGCGGGAATGGTGCCGGACAGGAACATGTAGCGCCAGCCGATGGTGTTGAGCCAGGCATCGCCGCTGCCCGTCTTGGAAATTCCGAAGTTGACGAAGTAAATCACCAGCATGCCGAAGATGATGGCGAACTGGTTCCAGGCCACCAGATTTCCCCGCACCTTGGGCGGCGCGATCTCCGCGATGTACATGGGCGACAACATGGAAGCCAACCCCACGCCAATGCCGCCAAGGATGCGGTAAATGACAAAGTTCGCCATGAATCCGGGACCGCCGTGGCCAATGGGAGCGAAGGGGAACTCCGGCGCCGCGGCGCCCAGGGCGGAAAGCAGGAAGAGCACGGCGGCAATGACCAATCCGCGCTTGCGGCCGATGTGGGTGCTTACCCATCCGCCAACCAGTCCGCCGACGATGCAACCGATCAGCGCGCTGGAAACCAAAAAGCCGAGCAGCGAATTGGCGGCGTTGGCCTGGGCGGCATTGGTGAGATCCGTAAATCGCGGATCGATGAAATAAGCCTTCAGGCTGCCGACCGCGCCGTTGATTACGGCAGTGTCATATCCAAAAAGCAATCCGCCCAACGTGGCGATGAGGGTCAGTAAAACGACGTACGGATTTAATCGCGACATGGAGTTCCTAAGCATTACGGGTGGACTGAAGCCGAGACTTGCAGATCGTAGTTGTTCACGCGAAAGAAAGCCAGTCAGCGTCTTTCTCTCACAACGGCAGGTATGTGGAAAGTTTTCGTCTCTCTTGCACGGGCGGTGTTTCGGCGGCCGGCTTCCCGAGGGCAAACGATTCAATCCGGCAACTGTTTCGCTGCTTAAAGCGGTCGGGCTGCCGCATCCAGGTTGTGCGAAAACGGATTGTTGAAATCATAGCGTATTCGATCGACAATCCGGCGGGACCTGCCCGGTAAAAGCAGGGTAATTGCATGAAGCTGGCGAACCACGAAGCCGAACTGTTTTGAAAGGGCACGGCTTCGGCCGTGCCGATTTCGAGGCCCAAAATGCACCGGCTTTAGCCGCCGAGGGATAGTTTTGGACAATTCAGAACCTTCCCTCCTGGGCTAGTGTCATGAGTCAGAAATTCGCATCGGAGATCGGGGCGGGAAAAAAGCAGATTCTTCGCTCACCACCCCCGAACTGAAATACGTTCGGGGCCCCGTTCGCTCAGAATGACAGCCGCAGTTTTGTTAAGGACTTTAGACTCAGGACGCTAGAACGGGTCCACAATTCACGTGCCCTTTGCGACATCGTGCCAGGTGGCATCTTCCTAAGAGAAATGACCCTTAAGAGAAGCGGTTTCGGGGGACAGCGATTGTAGAACCGCTGTAAACGGAACGCGGCGGATTCTTCTCGAGAAGAATCCGCCGCGTGGGTTTGCGGGAACGCCGGGTGGAGTTAGAAGACGATCTTGGCGGCCATCTGCAACTCGCGCGCGGGAAGGGTTGAGGTGATGACGCCAAAGGAATTGCAGGGTGTGGAAGTGGGGCAGGAGCCGCTGTACATGGTGTTGGGCTCGCCGAAGTTGGTCCGGTTGGTGATGTTGAAGGCCTCGCCGCGAATCTGCAGGTGGGTCTTCTCGGTAAGTGCGAAGTCTTTGGTCAGGCCCGTGTCGAGCTGCCAGAAGCCGGGGCCGCTGACTGCGTTGCGGGGCGAGTTGCCAAAGGGAGCATAGGGCTCCGGGGTGGAGAAGTTGGCGGTGTTGAAGTATCCCTGGTAGGACTTGTTTGCCGCCAGGGCCGGGCCGCTCTGGTTGGGCCGGTACGAGTTGCGGCCGCTGATGGTGATCAGCGGCGAGACTTGCGTGTCGGTATCCGGGCTATAGGCAAAGGTGAGGGGGTCGCCGCTGCGCGCCTGGAAGATGTCGGTCATCTGCCAGCCGCCCAGCACGGTGTTCCAGGCCCGGTTCATGCCGTTTCCCAGCCAGTGGCCCTGTCCAATGGGCAACGACCAGACCAGCGAGGTCACGTTGAGCAGCGGACGGTTGTCGGCGGAGATGCCGCGATCGGCCTTCACATTGTAGATGTTCTGCACCGAAGGAATGTAATTGCCGCAGTTGTCGCATCCGCCGCTGCCGTCCTGAGCCTGAGCGGCCATGTCGATGGATTTGGACCACGTGAAGGAGTCCAGCAGGTAGAGTCCGGAGGTGAAGCGTTTCTCCACCTTGGCTTGCAGGCCCTGGTAATTCGAGCTTGCCCAGGGCAAGGTGCCCAGGATCGAGGTGAAGTTGGGATACGGTACGCGGCTCTGGAAATTGGTGATGCAGCCGCTTTTGGGGCTGCTCTCGGTAGCGGTTGTGCAGGTGGTTGGCTGCATCACGTTTGCCTGGTTGATGTCGTTGATGATGACCTCGTTGAGGCCGGTGTTGCCCACGTAAGCCAGGTCGAGCAGCAGACTGTGGCCCAGGTCGCGCTGCACACTGAAGAACCAGCTGCGCACCTGAGTGTCGGGCGAGTTGCGCGGCATGTACTGGATGGCCACTTCCAGCGGGTTGTAGTTGGTGGCGCTGATCATATTGGCCGGGAAGCTGGCCTCGGTGTTGAGATAGGTGGGCAGGCTGGGATAGACCATGCGCATGGCGCTGATGCCGAAGGGCGCATTCTGGGTCAGATAACTGGAGCCGGTGCGATTCCAGTGCGAGTAGCTGATGCCAAAGCCGCCGCGCAGCACGGTGTTGTGGGCGATCGAGTAGGCCGCGCCGAGACGGGGTCCGAGGTCCTTCTTGTTGGGATCGACCGTATAGGGGTCGCCGGAGCTGGCCAGCACCATGGTTTGGCTGGTGGGATTGAAGTTGGAGAGCTGGTTGTTAGCCTCGTAGAGGGGCGTTGCGTATTCGTAGCGCAGGCCCAGATTGACCGTCAGCCTCTGGTTGACCTTCCAGTCGTCCTGGATGTAGCCATCCCAGCCCCAGTCGCGGATGTTGGCGATGGGGGAGTTGGAGAGGCCGATCTCGGTGCGGTAGCCGAGCAGGAAGTCGGCATAGTCGTACATCTTGTTGGTTTGGGCGGTATGGCCCCCATAGAGAGAGGGGCTGATCGCGTAGTAGAGGCCGTTGTAGTAGCCATAGCCGCTCATCTGCGCGCCGTAGACATCGCCGCCCATGACGGGATGCAAGTCCTGCTGCGCCACGTGGAGCATGGTGTATTCGAGCCCGACTTTGAGGGTGTGGCGGGGCAGCATCCGGGTGTAGTTGAGCTTGGGATTCCAGAGCGTGGGGTTCTGATACTGGGGGCTGGTCCACAAGCGGCCCAGGTTGGTGAGGCCGCCATCGCTGAAGTACTCGTAGGTGATGCCGCCGGTGTATTGCGGGTCGGTGGGCAGGCCGGTAATGCCGAACTGCTGGGCCATGCTGGGTCCGCCAGCCAGCGGAGGAGTCTTGCCCGCCTTCATGCGCGAGAAGCCAAAGCGGGCCTCCAGCAAGGATTTCGCGTTGATGGTCCAGGTGGCTCCGCCCACAATCTCAATCACCGGGGCATAGACATTGCCGTCGCCGCCCTCGCCGGCGGGGCCTTGAATCGTTCCAGGATCGAACGCATTGAACGAGGCTTGCGAGTAACGGGTAAAGAGCCGCAAGTTCTTGCGCGCGTCGAAGTCTGTCTTCAGGTCGCCCTTGTCGCGGTTAAAGGTGTTGGGATGCAAGACGATGTAGTTGTTGTTCTGATTGTTGTTGGTGGTGGGGGGCAGTTCTGCCAGGACCCGCTTGGCGTAGTCGATGACGGCCGAGGCGGGGATTCCGGGCGCGGCCGCAAACGGCGGGTTCAAGTATTGCGTGCCGCCGAAGAAAGCTTGCAATCCCGGAGGCCCTGCTCCCAGGCCGACACCGAACATGGTGGCCGAGTTGCACGGGTTCACATTTGGAGCGACAGTTTGCGGGCCGCCGATGGGGCCGACGTAGGGGCAAGGGTTGTCGACCGGCAGGTAGCCGGAGCCGACGCCGGGGTTGTCAATGATGTAGTTTGCCGTAGGCATGCCAGCGCCGCCTGCCGGGCTGCCGCGTTCGGCGGTGGTGGGCAGGGTAGCCGTGTCGGTAAAGGATTTGGATTGGCGGAAGCCCTCATAGTCCATGAAGAAGAAGAGCTTGTCCTTCTTGATCGGGCCGCCCAAGGTGCCTCCAAACTGATTCTGGTGCAGCGCCGGCTTTACGATCTGGCCGGCCGCATTGGGGTCCGGCTTGAAGAATCCCGTGGCATCGAAATCGGTGTTGCGCACGAACTCCCATGCCCGGCCATGGACCTGGTTGGTGCCGTAGCGGGTGACGACGTTGATGGTTGCGCCGCCCGAGCGTCCGTACTCCGCGCTCATGTTGTTGGTCACCACCTGAAACTCCTGCACGGCGTCGGGCGACAACTGCACCACCTGGTTCGAGAAACCCTGGTTGGAGGTGCCATACATGTTGTTGTCGAGTCCGTCCAGCATGTAGTTGTTGAAGACGCTGCGCAGGCCGTTGATATTGAACGATCCTTCGCGCTGCGTGTAGCCTTCGGCCAGTTGGTTCTGGTTGGGAACCACGCCGGCGGTGAGTTCGACCAACTGCGAGTATTCGCGCCCGTTCAGCGGCAGTTCGGCGATCTCGCGCTCGTTGACCACTTGGCCGCGCTCGCTGGACTCGGTTTCCAGTTGGGTCACGTCGGCCGTGGTGGTTACCGTGGTGGCTGCGGTAGCCACCTTCAGGGATACGTCTACGCGCTGGTGGGCGCCTACCGTCAGTTCAAAGCCGGCAGCCGCGGGCTGGAAGCCCTTGGCCGTTACCTCCAGCCGGTAAGGGCCGATGGCAATGTCCACAAACCGGAACTCTCCCCGGTCGTCGGTGGTTGAAGTGCTGTGCGCCCCGGTAGCGGTGTTGTGCAGGGCTACCTGGCATCGCGGAACCACCGCCCCGCTGGGATCGGTGACTGTTCCCAATACGGTTGCGGTATCGAATTGCGCCCTGGCGCCAGCGGCAAAGACGAGAAGAAGAACGAACACTGCTAAGCGACGCATGACTCCCCCTGCAACCAAGATTCTCACGGAGAGTCAGGGCGAGCGCCGCAGGCAGGACTCGAAACTCATTCTTCAGGCAGGAGCCGAGCGAGCAGCTCTACACCGGTCTCGGTGTGAGCATGGCTGTTCTAATGATCAAACTACCGGGCGGGGATCAACTGTCAATGAATTTATGAAGATAGCGGCCGAAAAAACGCACAATTGTGAGCCAGATCACCAAGAGCTGCCGGACGCAGCAAAATCCTGCCGCCCGGCGCGCAGGACTACCGCCGGCCCGATGCTCCTTGCTGAAGAGTAATTCAGGAGTTGGCAGTCACCTCCCGGAGCCACAACTTCGAAAACTGGTCGAGAGACGGCTTGCACTAAGAAATCTCGATACCGATCCAATCTCCAGCAGACCCAAAATGTGCACTTTAGGTAACTTCGCGCAGACAATTTCAGTGGCGATAGCACATATCCAGGCTTTCTTCCGGGGCCTGGGATGGACCATGACCGTGGCGGATCGGCGACAGAACATGGGTCAAGAGGCTCGGATAGACCTCGAGCGGTTCCACAATTCACGCGCCCTCTCCAGCATCCAGCAAAGGGTCATTTTCTTGAGAAAGATGCCACTTGCGGGCGCTGGTTTCGGGGTACAGCAGTTGTGGAACGGCTGTAGCCGTCAATTCTCTCGCCTGTTTCCTTGCTGGGCCCGATGATTGCATAGCGTGGTTTGGCTCTGACTTTTCTATCGACTGCGGCTACGCTGGTGGGGCTGGTGCTTCAATGGGCCAGCAGGGAGTTTAGTTTCTGCGCTCTCCCTCCCACGGCACAGGAACAAGACAAGCACAGGCTGGGCACCGGAAGAATGTTGGTGGATCGTCCTGGGACCCCTCCTGGTCTCGGAATTCAGGGGTAGGAGGGCTGAACAAGACATCCTTGCCCCTCTCCAGGCGGTACGGCATTTGGTCTGAGGCTGACCGGAAACTTTGCACTGGGCGATTTCGTACTGATGGATAGGGAATGGACCGCCTCGCCGAAAGTGGGGCGTAAACTGTTCCCGCATTCGATCACTCTCCTCTGAGACAAGCGAAAGGCAGAAATGAAAAGGATTATTCTCGGGATTCTCGCGTTTACCGCTATGGGCGGCGCAGCTTCACTCTGGGCTCAAGTTTCGTCCCCGGTGCAGGCCCCTGCCCCGGCGCAAGTTTCGGCCCCGGCTCTGACGGCCGATGAGGTTGTCAACAAGTACCTGGACGCTGTTGGCGGCAAAGATGCAATCAGCAAGGTGAAGACGATGTCGGTCGAGGGCACCATGCAGGTGATGGGGAACGACGCCCCGACAACGACCATCACGGTGGATGGCGTGGGCACAAAACAGGAATCCGACTTCAACGGAACCAAGATCATTTCGTGCTACACGGACAAGGGCGGCTGGGCGGTAAACCCGATGGCGGGCGCCTCCGACCCGACGCCGATGCCGGATGACCAGTACAACTCGGGCAAGGCCGGAATCTACGTGGGCGGACCGCTCTACAACTACGCAGACAAGGGAAGCACGATCGAGCTGGCAAGCAAGGACGACAAGACCTATACGATCAAACTGACCACCAAGGAGAAAGTCAAGTACACCTTCGTGATCGATGCGAAGACGAATCTGGTGAACACCATGTCCACGGAGGGCCAGATGCAGGGCCAGCCTGTGACGATCGCGGCCAGCTATTCGGATTACCGGAAGACGGAAACGGGCTTCATGGTTCCCTACAGCATCGGCCTGGATCTGGGGCAGTTCCAGCTGAGCATAACGGTGAAGAAGGTTGAGCTAAACAAGACGATTGATCCGGCAATCTTCGCCATGCCGAAAGCCGGAGCGTAGAGCCTTTTCGGAACACACGTAGACTTTTTGGAGGGCGTGCAAGGTGGCTTTTTCTTTGGAGAAAAGCCACTTGAGCACGTGCTTTCGGCCTACACCAATTCCGAAAATGCTATAGTCCGGGCACAGCAGGCAGCGCCGAGCGGCTCTTTTCTGGACTTCGGGTCCAGGTCCTTGAGAAAGGGCCTGGTCCCGAGATTCGTTTTGGGGCACGATGGGCACAGTCAGAGCGCTGGGATGCCGCAGGCCCTAGCTTGATTCGGAGGCAGAACTGGAAGCGATGCCGTGCTCCAGCTTCTTCGACAGGAAGATGCTCGACAAGCAGAAACCAACAAACAAGTAATAACCGGGCAGGATTTTAGAAGCATTCGTCGGAATCAGCACTTCCTGGATGTATGGCATGCCGCGCACGCCGTCCCACGCGCTTCCGATGACGCCGTTGAACGCGACAAAGGACATGAAGATCGCGAGGGCCATGACGTCGGCCATGGACCACTTGGATAGCTCGAAGGCCAGCAGCCTCACCAGGCGGTTGGTGCGCAACAGCGCCGGGCGAAAGAGACAGGCGCCGAGCGCCAGCATTTTCAGCACCGGGAAGACCACGCTGAACAGGATCACGAGCACGGCCACCAGCGTCATCTCCGGCCGGCCCATCTCAATCAGTGTCTGACACACCTCAAGCACGGTTTTGCTGCGGTAGTAAAGAGATTGGTCGCGAAACTCGATGGGTGT
>Ga0181529_10000807_pt1 | contig 44041 bp, 38 predicted proteins | sample PEATcosm2014_Bin_36_FD_119763 | JGI IMG/M metagenome (GOLD analysis project Ga0181529, IMG submission 119763) | Peatland microbial communities from MTU Mesocosm Facility, Houghton, MI, USA - PEATcosm2014_Bin10_30_metaG | ecosystem: Environmental > Terrestrial > Soil > Wetlands > Peat | place... | reverse complement strand
GGGCTGGAAGGGAAGGTGCCCACCGCGCTGTGCGATATGCCGGCCAATGAGCTTTATATAGTCTCCTTCATGCTGCAGCTGATGGGCCTGCGCTGGTTTGTGGTGCGCAAGCCGCTGCCGAGCCGCTGGCCGTGGGTGGCCGTGGGATGCGTGCTGGCGGTCTATACCGTTTTGTTTCTGTTGCGAATTCCCTACATCGGCAATTTCATCAATATCCCGTTTGTACTGGTCTGCTTCGCCTCGGCATGGCAACTGTTGAAGCATGGGCGAGGGCCGTTCAAGGTGGTGTCGCGTGTGGCCGCGACTATTTTATGCGCACAAGGGTGCGTGGCGGCCTACCGCGCTGCATTGACCAACATGATCTACCATCGCCCGTGGGAGACCTTTCATGCGCAGACCGACCCGCGCTGGATGTATTCGCTGGCTGGAATGGCGTTTTTAGCCACTTTCATGGTGATGTGCTATCTGTGGTTTTTGGTGATTGAGTTGCAGAGGGAACTGTCCGAGATGGCGCATACGGATCCTCTGACCGGAGCGATGAACCGCCGTGCGATGGAAGAAGCGGCGTTGCGAGAGACGGCGCGCAGCATACGGCATGGCAGCCCGCTGTGCACCATCATCATAGATGTCGATCATTTCAAGCAACTGAATGACACGCACGGCCATGCCGCGGGCGATTGCGCGCTACAAGCCCTGACGCGCCAGGTAAAGACCATCCTGCGCGGCCAGGATTTGTTCGCGCGGACTGGGGGCGAGGAGTTCGCGATTCTGCTTCCGGACACCTCCGTCTCCGACGGACTGCTCACGGCCGAGCGGGTGAGGCTGGCCATTGAAGAGCTGGAGATTCCCTACGTGAGCGGCCCTCTTAAATTCACCGTCAGCGCGGGCGTGGCCCAGCTTGATACAGCCCACGGCGATTGGGAGGCCATGATGCGGCGCGCGGACGCGGCCATGTATGAGGCCAAAGGACATGGCCGCAATACGGTGTCGCTCTAAGTCTGTTCTGGAAATTTCCGAGATTGGCGGGGATTTTTGCAGGCCTCCGGCGGCATGAACCGCCCCCGAAGCGATACACTCACCTCATGCCCAAGCGCACCACATCTCGCGTCAGCCTGACCGCCTTTCTGGGCACGCCGGTCACGGACGCGCAGGGCCACTTGCGCGGAAAGCTGAAGGACATTGCCGTGGCCACCGGCGAGGATGCGGGCAAGGTGGCGGGGCTGGTGCTGAAGACGCGCACCGGCCTGTTCATTGTGCCTTCGCAAGAGGTGATGGAGACGCCCGCCGGGACGCTGGAGTTGCGCTCCAGCGGCGCGCTGGTTCCCTTGGAGGATCAGGGCAACTACCTCTACCTGCAACAGGATTTGATCGACCGGCAGATCATCGACATTCACGGGCGCAAGGTGGTGCGCGTCAACGACGTTGATCTGGAGTGGATGGGCCAGGGCGCGGCGCACCTGCTGCGCGTGGCCGAGGTCGAGGTGGGTCTGCGGGGAGCCTTTCGCCGCGTCTTCAAGGGGCTGCTGCCGCGCACGGCGCTGGAGGCGATCTCGCGCAGATTCGCCTTTCGCGGCATTCCCTGGGAGTTTGTCGATGTCATCGAGGTGGACCCGGCGCGGCGCGTGAAGCTGCGCATTGAGTACGAGCGCCTGGGCGAGATGCACCCCTCCGATCTGGCCGACATTCTGGAAGATCTGGCTCCGGCCGAGCGCGAGGCCGTCTTTTCTTCGCTGGATGAAGAGGTGGCCGCCGAGACGCTGGAAGAGGTTGAGCCAAAGCTGCAAAAAGCGCTGCTGGAAAAGCTCGACGAAGAGAAGATTGCCGACATTGTGGAAGAGATGGACCCCGGCGCCGCCGCCGACCTGTTGGCCGAGCTCTCCGAGGAGCAGTCGGACGCCATTCTGGAGGAGATGGAACCGGAGGAGCGGCAAGAAGTCTCGGAGCTGCTGGAGTTTGACGAGGACTCGGCCGCCGGCTGCATGACCACCGACTTTGTTTATGTGGGCAAGGAGGCGACGGTTGCCCAGGCAGTGGAGGCTTTGCGCAGCTTTGACGGCGATCCGGAGAGCGTCACGGAAGTGTATCTGCTCGACGAAAAGCGCGTGCTGATCGGCACCATTCCGCTGGCGCGGCTGGTGATGGCGCAGCCGGAGACGCTTCTCTCCGTGCTGGCCGAGCCGCGCGTTCTCTCCTGCCCGGTCAACCTGGGCCAGAATGAGCTTGCCGAACTCTTCGACAAATATAACCTGCACGCGCTGGCGGTGGTGGATGCGCAGGGGCGCATGGTGGGCGTGGTCCAGGCCGACCACGTGATCAGCTTTTTGCGCGACAAGCTGTAGGGACAGCGTATCAGCGGTATAACTGATGTCGTGCCGTAGATACAAAGCAACCGCAGGTCCTTCGACTCACTGCGCTCGCTCAGGATGACAGGTATTTTATGCGCAGGGAGAATGGCCGGGGGACCACAGCCGAGCGCTGGCTTGCATGGCAAGGAAGAGCAGCAGGCAGAGCGCTACGCCGCCGCAGGTGTCCAGCAACACATCGCTGAACTGGCCGCATCGGTTGGGCAGAAATCGCTGGTGGAACTCGTCGATGCCGGCCACGATGAAGGTGGCCAGGAGGGCCATCCCGTGGGCGCGCAGTTGCCGCGTGAGCTGAGAGGCAGCGCCGAGCAGCGCCATCCAGAAGCCGCGAAAACAGAGCAGGGAGAAGAGGCCGTAGCCCATGAAGTGTCCGGTCTTGCGGATGAAGCGATGAATGTCTCCCCAGTGCGCGTCGACGCCGCGGCCGCAGAGGGCCTCGGCCAGCCGCCGCAGCGGAGCGCTGGTGTGATCACTGCCCAGGTACGAGGATGACTCGACGGCAAAGAGGGCGACGCAGAGGACGACCGGCAGCCAGACGTGCCACTGGGCCAGTTTGGCAACAACCAGCGGCTGTCTGAGTGTCGCAGTTTGCGGTGAATATAGCCCGAAGACCAGGGAAGAAGAAGCCACGAAGATTGCTCCAGAGGGCCGGTAGAGGGATGGGGCGGAGCCACACCGGCGGGATAAGAGGTTTTTCGGCTCAAGCAGGCGTATCATGAGTCCGATCTTCAAGTTTTCCAATCTTTGAAGCAGCACTTGAGTAACCGAAGAGTCCACCCGCTTTCTTTGAGCTGATTCATGGAGGGGATTCTTCCGATAAAGGGAAAGTGGAGCGGGGATTGTGGTTTGCGCATCGGAAGAAGTGGTCCTATACTGAAATAAGACTATTTAAGTCGTAATTTGTGGAGCGAGTTTATGGCGCTGCATTGGAGCTGTCAAGTTGAGTGTGTTGAGTGAGTTGAAAGTGGGCGAGAGCGGGGTGCTGGTGGGACTCGATCTGCCTGAATCCGTGCAGAATCACCTGATGCATATGGGCTTTGTGCCGGATGCGCGGGTGACGGTGCTGCTGAGGGCGCCGGCCGGCGACCCCACGGTTTACGGCGTAGACGGCATGGAGATTGCGCTGCGGCACGAGACTGCTGCGTCGATACTGGTGAGCGCGGTGGAAGACGAGGTTGCCCCATGAATGCCTGTTGCGAGACTCCCGCCTTCGAGGCGCCAGTGGCACCGCCGCCGGAGGGGACGCTGCGCACGGTGGTGCTGATTGGGCCGCCCAACTCCGGCAAGAGCACGCTCTTCAACCGTCTGACCGGGCTGCGGCAGAAGGTGGCCAACTTTCCCGGTGTCACGGTGGAACAGCGGATGGGGCTGATGGCGGGAGTGGGCCGCGCCGACCTGACGCTGATTGACCTGCCGGGGATTTATTCACTCGATCCCTACAGCGAGGATGCGCGAGTTTCCATCAACGTGCTGCGCGGCAAGATGGTGGGAACGCCGAAGCCGGACGCGGTGCTGCTGGTGCTGGATTCGCTGCACCTGACGCGGCAACTGATGCTGGCCGCGCCGGTGCTGGCGCTGGGGCTGCCGACGCTGGTGCTGCTGAATATGAGCGACCTGATGGCGGCGCGCGGCGGACACATTGACGCACTGAAGCTGGCACGCGAGCTGGGCGCTCCGGTGGCCGAGATCAGCGCCGTGAATGGCACGGGGCTGGAGGCGGTGCCGCTGTTTCTCAACCAAAAATCAGATCATGCCGCCAAGCCGCTCTCGCTGCCGGTGGTGGGCAACGCGGCCAGCGCGCACAGTTGGGCCGCGCAACTGAGCCTGCGCACCGGCTACCGCGCACCGGTTTCGGTGGAGGGCACGCGCAGGATTGACAGCGTTTTGTTGCATCACATCTGGGGACCGCTGCTGTTTCTGGTGGTGGTGGTAGGCGTCTTTGAGGTGGTCTTCTCGATTGGGCAGCCCCTATCGGATGGGTTTGGAGCGATTCTGGCGGATGCAGGCAACCTGCTGCGGCCGCTGCTGCCGACCGGCTGGGTGCAATCGCTGCTGCTGGACGGCGCGTGGAAGGGCATCTCGTCGGTGCTGGTTTTTTTGCCGCAGATTCTGCTGCTGTTTTTGTTTATCGGAATTCTGGAAGACTCCGGTTATCTGTCGCGCGCGGCGCTGATTGCCGACCGGGTGATGCGCACGATCGGCTTGAATGGCAAGGCATTTATTCCGCTGCTCTCGGCCTATGCCTGCGCGGTGCCGGCGATTATGGCGACGCGCACCATCGAGAACAGGCGCGACCGTCTGGCGACGATTCTGGTGACGCCGTTCATGACCTGCTCGGCGCGGCTGCCGGTGTATATGCTGCTGATTGCCGCCTTCATTCCCAATATTACTTACCTGCATGGAATTATCGGCCTGCAAACGCTGACGATGCTGGGGCTGTATCTGGCGGGCTTTGTGGGCGCAATGACCACGGCGTGGCTGCTGAAAAGCTCGATCCTCAAGTCCAGCGAGACGCCATTCATTCTGGAGCTGCCGCAGTATCGAATGCCGACGCTGCGCTCGCTGGGACTGCGCGTGCTGGATCGCGGGAGAGTCTTTCTGCGTCAGGCGGGGACGATTATTTTGTGCGTGACGCTGGCGCTGTGGGTGCTGGCGCATCTGCCGGTGATGCAAGCGCCGGGGGGGCAAATCTCCGCGCCGGAGTTGGCCGAGAGCTTGATTGGGAGGCTGGGTCACTTCATCGAACCGGCGATTGCGCCGCTGGGCTTCAACTGGAAGATCGGCATCGGCCTGCTCTCCAGCGTGCTGGCGCGCGAGGTGATGGTGAGCACCATGGGTACGCTCTACGGTGCCGACCCCGGCACGCAGGCGCTCAGCCTGCACGCCGCGCTGCACCACGACATGACGCTGGGCGGCGCGCTGGCGCTGATGATCTTCTTTGCCTTCGCCATGCAGTGCACCTCGACGATGGCGGTGGTGCGGCGGGAGACCAATAGCTGGATGTGGCCCGCCGTCCAGTTTCTCTATATGCTGACGCTGGCCTGGATTGCGGCGTTTGTGGTCAATCACGTGGTGATGGCGCTCATGGGATAGTCAGGTACACCGAAAAACTCTTAGAATCTGTCACAGCTTAGGCCGCCGACCTCGGCGGGCACAATGAATTGAGGACTGAATGACCGATAAGCCCTATTGCCCACAAGCAGACATTGTGACCTTGATGAAGCAGTTCCATCAGCAGGTGAAGGAAACACCGGAGCTTCCCGACGCGGAGACGTGCCTGCTGCGCGCGCGGCTTGTCATTGAAGAGGCACTCGAGTTCGTCAAGAGCTGTGGTTGCACTATCACGCGGACGGCTGCCGGAGTGAAGGACGAAGAGCAGACCGCACTCATCGACGAGATCAATGTTGTTCTCGACCCCAACGGCAAGCCAGACATCGTCGAATACGTGGATGGCTGCATTGACCAGCTTGTGGTCACTTATGGCGCGCTGAACGCCGCCGGCGTGCAAGCTCAGCCCGCCTGGGATGAGGTGCAGCGCAGCAACATGAGCAAGGCATGGCCGCATTGCAACCTTTGCGACGCTGTTCTCGAGCGGGGTTCCGGCACGCAACTGGTTCATCCGCAGGACGCCGCCGCTCATCAAGGCGACTGGAAGCCTGTTCTCAAGATACATAAGCGGACGGACGGTAAGGTCATCAAATCGCCCACCTATTCGCCGGCAGACTTGAAGCAAGTGATAGAAGAGCAGATGCGCGGCATCTGAGAACCGGCGTCGCGTACTTCTCATGCGGTCCAACCCGGTGGGCGTCCTGAAGCAGCGCACCGCGCCATCCACCCAAGTAGTGTAAACAGACCCTATGATACAGAGGAATTAATAAAGGAACAGAAGACATTCCCAGCATCCCAAAGGACCATCAGGGGATGGAAAATCTAATCAAGTTCCGGGATTTTCGTCGTCAGTATTTGGCTAAGGCTACCGGTACTGCTTCTGGGAGACATCAAACCTGGACTACAGCATTTTCGATACTGGTGATTACAGAATCCATGCTCCAAAGTGGATTTTTCCTCAAGAAAATGCCACCTTCTATGGAGTCGTAATGTTAACAAGTGAAGCGAAAATGCTCTAGCCCGCCAGCGTCTTCTTGACCAGATCGCTGACGGCGCGGCCTTCGGCACGGAGGCTAGCGGCTTGCAGCTTCGCTTGCACGGCCTTCATGACCTGGCCCATCTCTTTGGGGGTGGGCTTCTGGCCGCTGGCGGCGGCAAGCTCGGAGACGGCCTCGGCAACCAGCGCGGCCAGGGCGGCTTCGTCCAGGGCCTTGGGCAGGAACTCCTCGATGACGGCGATCTCGGCGGCTTCAGCCGCGGCCAGCTCCGGGCGGTTGCCCTTGGTGAACTGGTCGATGGAGTCGCGGCGCTGCTTGATCATGGTGGCCAGGGCCTGCTGCTCCTCGGCGGCGGTGAGCGGGACGCGGGTCTCGATGAACTTGTTTTTGAGGGCGTTCTTGATGAGGCGCAATGTGGTGGTGCGCACCGCGTCGTGGGCCTTCATGGCGATGGTGATCTGCTGGTTAACCTGGGCTTCGAGAGAGAGTGCTTCGCTCATGGAGTTCTTCTTTCCTCTTGGTTACGTCCGTTGTAGTTGTTTGCAAATACACCCGACTATATAATCACGGGCGGTGGTTTCTGCATATCGTGGTTCTCGACCAGATCGTGAATTGTCGTTTCCACAATCTTCCAGGTTTTCGTCCCCTTATACAAATCATAAGGAAAGGCGGACATCGATCCCTCGTTTGTTTTCTGCTGCCTTGAGCTAGATTTGGATTGCATTGAGATCCCCCCGTTCATGCTCAGCCAGGGTTTCAAACTGGTCGATCTCGACCTCGCCTTCGGGGAAGATGGCTTTGACCTGGAGTTGCCCGCCCATCGCCTGAATGTAGCTGCGCAGGGTGGAAACGTACATATCGGTGCGCTTCTCCATGCGGGAGACGGCCCCCTGATTGACCTGGAGAACCTTGGCGAGGTTGACCTGGGTCAGCTGCCGAGCCTCTCGAAGCTGATAGAGGGTCATCACGCCGGTAGCCTCTTTGATGCGCCGTTCAATCTCTGCTTCCACCTCCGGCGAGAAGCTTCCACGAATATCTCTCCATTTTGTGGCCATGATTTTATTCTCCAATCTCTTTGAGATGTTGGGCGTAAATCGCTTCCGCGCGATGGATGGCGTCGGCGTACCAATTCTTGTCTCCCGTCTTGTCGCCGCCCAGAATCAGGTAGGCGTTGCGGCGCGGATCAAAGGCAAAAAGGATGCGGTAAGGCCGTCCATGGTACTGGACTCGCAGTTCTTTCATGTTTGGATATATCGATTCTCGAAGCGTGTCAACGTGAGGCCGTCCAAGATCAGGACCATGCATTTCAAGCATTCCGACACTAAAGGCGACGCTGGCTCGTTCATCCATGCTCAAGCCGAGATACCACGCCTGAAACTCGTCGCTGACTTCGACATCCCAAATCATTCATCAACTATACCTCCTAGGTGATATGCCGTAAAGGATATATTAACCTCACCAACGGTCATGCGGAGCGGGAAATCTCCCATTTTAGGACGGAAGATAGTTTTCCACAGGGAATATCTTCACATAAATCACAAAGTTGTGTATTCTGTGATTGACGGATGGCCGTGGGGAGGCTGGAACGGGCTGGTGTTGCGAAGAACCCGTCCAACGCCGGTTGAAGTTTAGCTTCCCCCGCAGGCCCCGTCAGAAAACGAGGAGAGAATCCATGATCCGCAAAACGCGCTTGTTCACGCCCGGTCCGACGCCGCTACTTCCCGCAGCCCAGTTTGCCATGGCGGCGGCTGACATTCATCATCGCACGCCGGAGTTCCGCGCGCTCTTCAGCAAGGTTCTGGCGCAGTTGAAGGTCTTTGTCGGCACACAGAATGAGGTGCTGTTGCTGTCGTGCTCTGGAACAGGCGCGATGGAGGCTTCGGTCTCCAATCTGGTCTCTCCGGGCGACCGGGTGCTGGTGCTGACGGCGGGCAAGTTTGGCGAGCGCTGGGTGGATTTGGCCAAGGCCTTCGGCTGCGTGGTGGATGTGGTGGAGAAGCCTTACGGGCAGACCTTCGAGATTGCCGAGATCAAGGCCGCGCTGAAGCCGGAGCACAAGGCGGTCTTCATGCAGGCCTCTGAGACTTCTACGGCGGTGAGCCACGATGTGGAAGCGGTGGCCAAGCTGGTGAAGGATACGCCGACGCTGTTGGTTGTGGACGGCATCACCGGCCTGGGCACGCAGACCTTCGATGTGGACGGCTGGGGCGTGGATATTTTGATTGGCGGCTCGCAGAAGGCAGTGATGATTCCGCCGGGGCTGGCGTATCTGAGCGTGAGCGAGAAGGCGTGGAAGGCGATGGAGACGGCCAAGAGTCCGCGCTACTACTTCGACCTGCGCAAGGAGCGCAAGAACCAAGTCAAGGGCGAGACGGCGTTCACACCTGCCGTCGCGCTGGTGGCCGGGTTGGGCGCGGCGCTGGATTACATTGCCGGACAGGCCGGCGGCGACTTGGAGAAGGGGCGCATTGCGCTGATCGACAATGCGCAGGTGAATGCAGCGGCGACGCGCGCGGGTCTGGTGGCGCTGGGCTTCACGCTCTTTGCTCCGACGTCGCCCTCAGCCGCGGCGACGGCGGTTGCGGTTCCGGAGGGGATGGATTCGGGCACAGTGGTGAAGGCGCTGAAGGCGAAGTTTAGTTTGGTGACGGCCAACGGACAGGGAACCATGCAGGGCAAGATCTTCCGCGTGGCGCACTTGGGCTTCTTCGACTACCTGGACACGGTGGCCTTCCTGGGCGCGATGGAGCACATTGCCAAAGACGTGCTGGGATTGCCGGTGAAGTTTGGCTCGGCGGTGGCGGCGGCGCAGGAAGTTTTTGCGAAAGCGGGGAAGCAGTGATAGCGAGTCAGCTTGCTGGTTGAGGTTTGGGCATCCCACCCTAGCCGCAAAAACAAAAACGCGGCAAGGGTGGTGCACCCAGGCACGGAGAGTTTATAGCTGGGAAGCGGGGAAAATGCAGGTCCTTCGACTGCGCAGGTCGCAAAGTGCACGATCTGCTCCGCTCAGGATGACAAGTAGGAATGGCGGGGAAGAACGATGTCCGAACTGAGTTTTGGAGAAAAGCTGCTGATTGCGCGCAAGCAGCTTGATCTCTTTCAATACGAGATGGCCGAGCGGCTGGGGGTTCATGCCAACTCGCTGACCAAGTACGAGCGCGACGAGGGCAAGCCGCACGCCGCCGTGGTGCGGATCTTTGAGATGCTGTGCGAAAAAGAGGGCATCCGCTTTGACGAGTATGAAGCAGGGCAGAAGGGCAAAGGAGAGAAGATGAAGATCGTACTGGCAGAGAAGGTTTCTCCGGCGACTTTGGCGGTGTTTGCCGCCGAGCCGGGATGGGAAGTACTCACGCACGATCAACTGCCGGAGGGGCTTCCGGCGGCTCTGGCCGATGCCGATGCGCTGGTGGTGCGCTCCGCGGTGCAGGCCGACGATGCGCTGATGGCGCACGCGCCGAAGTTGCGGGTGATTGGCCGTGCGGGCGTTGGCGTAGACAATATTGATGCGGCGGCGGCGACGCGGCGCGGCATTGTGGTGATGAATACCCCCGGCGCGAATGCCGTGGCCGTGGCCGAGCTTACGATTGCTTTGATGCTGGCACTGGCGCGCAAGCTGCCGATGGCGAATGCGACGATGCACGCCGGCAAGTGGGAGAAGAAGAGCTTGCAGGGGATGGAACTGCGCGGCAAGACGCTGGGCATTTTGGGGCTGGGACGGATTGGCCTGGAAGTGGCGCGGCGGGCCAAGGGCTTTGGGCTGGAGATTATCGGCAGCGATCCATTTGTTACGGCGGCGGTGGCAAGAGAGAACGGCATACGGCTGGTGACGGTCGAAGAGCTGATTGCGGGTTCGGATTATCTGACGCTGCACGTGGGATTGACGCCGCAGACCACCGGCATCATCAACGCCAAGACGTTGGCTGCGATGAAGAAGGGCGTGCGCATTATCAACTGCGCGCGCGGCGAGTTGATTGACGATGCGGCGCTGGTGGAGGCTCTCAAGAGCGGCCAGGTGGCGGGCGCGGCGCTGGATGTCTTCGCCGTTGAGCCGGCCAAGGATACGCCCTACGCGGCGCTGGACAATGTGATTCTGACGCCGCATATCGCCGGCTCGACGGGCGAGGCGCAGGAGGCTGTGGGGATTCAGATTGCGCGGCAGGTGCGGGATTATCTGAAACTTGGCGTGGTGCAGAATGCGGTGAATCTGCCGTCGTTGAGCCATGAAGAGTATGTAGTGCTGGCACCGTACATTGATCTGGCAGGCCGTCTAGGCGGCTTCCTCGCGCAGGCGGGCAAGCACGGCATTGAGGCCATTGATCTGGTTTACGCCGGAACGCTGGCCGAGGCGAAGATCGACCTAGTGCGTAATGCGGCGATTGCCGGATTGCTGGAAGGCTCGGAGAATGTGAATCGCATCAATGCGTCGTCGGTGGCCACGGAGCGCGGCATTCGCATTCACGAGGAGAAGGAAGAGTCGCATCGCGGCGGGGCAGCGACGGTTCTGACCATCAAGCTGCATACGGCCAAGGGCGAGAGTCGCGCCACAGGTACGGTGATCCACGGCGAGCAGCCGCGGTTGCTGGAGTTCGACGGCATCGACATTGAAACGCCGCTGGAAGGCAACTTGCTGGTCTGCCGCAATCAGGATGTTCCGGGCGTGATCGGCAAGATCGGCACGATCCTCGGACAGCAGGGCGTGAACATCGCCAACTTCGCGCTGGGCCGCGAGCGGGCTGGAACGAAGCCGGTGAAGGCGCTTGCCGTGGTGCAGGTGGACGCGCCAGTCAGCGACAAGGTGCTGGAGGCGCTGGGGACGATTGAGGCGCTGATCGAGGCCAAGGCCGTGCAACTGCCGGAGGCGGGGGCATAGTTTTTGATTCGCCTCAGTGCAAGAGAAAAACCACCGCTAAATGAGCGGTGGTTTTTCGTTGGATGGTAAAACAAATGAATGAGTTTCGGATCTGGGTTCAACGCATCTCAACGGATACGATAGACAAAAGCGTCTTCCAGATATTGGTCGCCAAACATCTGGCCACCCAGCCGCATTCCATAGGTGTCGGCCGCAGCAGCAAATGTTTGGCGCAGGGCTTTAATAAAGGGCTTATCCATAGGACGCAGAGAGATTGTAGGTTTTCTGCGGAATGGAAACCCCGCTCTCGTCAAGGCTTCATTGATCTCTGTATAGCCTGAAAGCGAAGACGTCTGGTCAAGTTGGTCGGAAGCAATCACAAGCCTCCAATCCTCGTAGTCAGGAATCTTGGCCCAGAGCGCCACATTGGGAGACTTTCCGCCCTGATCCAGCGCATCAATCATTTCTTTTCCGTTTTCGATATCGTAATTTACCAGCGTTGCCGTATCCATGGCAGCATCCCTCCTTTTTCATCTTCGATTGCCTTCAACAGCACCTCTGCATCCCAAGGCTTGTTTCTCTGATACCTGGCTGCCTCTGACCAATCCTGAACAGTCTCCAGATTTGACCTCATAGCCGGATTGGCATCAATTTCCACATCCAGTTCTGTTTTTAACTCTGCCAATTGCAGCAGCTTTCCCAAGTCATGCGTATGGCTGTCATTGACCAGCTTCTTCTCAGGGAAGTCATGCTCCTGAGTTCGCTTTGCGATACAGGCCTTCAAAGCACACTCGACTGAGTATCCTGCCAAATAGTATGCGCCATCCGGGAGTCCCGCGGCTAGCAGTGCCTGAGCTTCCCTCAATCTCAACTCGGCAAGCTGCTGGAAATCGGCTCGGTTCATTATTCAACCTTCTTACGCGCGGCTTAGGTAAGCGCCCTCGCTGGTGTCGACGCGAATTTTTTCGCCTTCGTTGATGAAGGAGGGGACCTGGACGACGAGTCCGGTTTCGGTCTTGGCGGGCTTGGTAACGCTGGAGGCAGTGGCCGATTTGAGTCCCGGCTCAGTCTCGACGACCGTCAGCTCGACTGCGGCGGGCAGGTCGATGCCGACAGCGGTGCCGTCATGGTAGCTGACCTTGATCTGCAGGTTGGGGGTGAGGTATTCGATGGCGTCTCCGAGCGTGGAGCCTTTCAGGACCGTCTGCTCGAAGTCGACGGGATTCATGAAGTAGTAGTCGTCGCCGTCGTTGTAGAGGAACTCCATCGATATCTCGTCGACCATGACCTTCTCAATGGCGTCGGCGGAGCGGAAGCGCTCCTCGAACATGGCGCCGGTGCGGATGTTGCGCAGCTTGGCCTGGATGAAGGCGCGCAGGTTGCCGGGGGTGCGGTGCTCGACCTTGAAGACCAGATGCAGTTGGTCCTTGTGCTTGATGATCATGCCGGGACGCATTTGTGTGGCGGGAATCGACATATAGTTTCTAGCTCCTTGCAGTTGTGGCGGAGGTTCCGCGGGAAGTGTGGCGTGGGCCTGTCTTTATTGTAGCTTAGGGGCGGATTGGGGACTGGATCGCGGGCGGGGATGGGCGATGCGAGTTCGCACTTCCGTTTCTCCACCGCACCTCTGGCGTGGTAGGCTGGCCTTTCAGTAAAAAGGAGCCTTTATCATGCATCCCAACCAGTCTGCCCACTTCAATCTTGTTGCCGCCGCCCACGCCGCCATGATCGAGCATGGCTTTCAGCCGGATTATCCAGCCGGAAGCGATGCCGAGGTGGCCGCGATTCAGTCCCATCAGGCGGAGATGCCCGCCGTGGCCGGAATTCAAGATCTGCGCAAGCTGCTCTGGTCGTCGATTGACAACGACACCTCGAAAGACCTGGATCAGATTGAGTGGGCGGAGCAGTTGGCCGATGGGCGTATTCGCGTGCTGGTGGGCGTGGCCGACGTGGACTGCCGCGTGCATCAGGGAACCATCATTGACAGTCACGCGAAGAGCGAGACGACCTCGGTCTACACCGGCGTCAAGGTCTTTCCCATGCTGCCGGCAGAGCTTTCCGAGGGCATTACGTCGCTGAACGAGAATGAAGATCGAGTGGCGCTGGTGATTGAGTATGCCGTGGACCAGGCGGGGACGGCATCGGATGGAAAGGCTTACCGGGCTTTGGTTCGGAACCGCGCGCAACTGGCTTATAACGCCGTGGGTGCGTGGCTGGAGGGCACGGCTGCGGCTCCGGCGAAGGTGGCCGCCAGCGCGGAGCTGGCTGCGCAGTTGAAACTTCAAGACGCGGCGGCACAGCGCATGGTCGGCGGCAGATTCCAGCACGGCGCGCTGGATTTGGAGACCATTGAGACGCGCCCGGTGATGCTGGCCGAGGAGGCGGTGGAGATTGCGCGCCTGCAAAAGAACCGCGCCACAGCGCTGATTGAAGAGTTCATGGTGGCGGCTAATGGCGTGATTGCACGTACCTTTGAAGACGCGGGCGTGGCCTCGATTCGCCGCATTGTCAGAACGCCGAAGCGCTGGGATCGCATTGTGGAGGTGGCTGCGGGGCTGGGAACGACGCTGCCCGCCGAACCGGACTCCAAGGCGCTGAATGATTTTTTGCTGGCGCAGAAGCAGAAGGACCCCGACCACTTTCCTGATTTGTCGCTGACCGTGATCAAGCTGATGGGACCGGGCGAGTACGTGCTGGTGAAGCCGAAGGAGGTTTCGCCCGGACACTTCGGGCTGGCCGTGCAGGACTACACGCACTCCACCGCGCCCAACCGCCGCTTTCCGGATATGGTGACGCAGCGGCTGTTGAAGGCGTGGCTGGCCAAGGCGCCGCAGCCTTACTCCGCCGACGACCTGGACGCGATTGCGGTGCACTGCACGCTGATGGAAGACAACGCGCGCAAGGTGGAACGCGAGATGCAGAAACGCATCGCCGCCGTGGTGCTGCAGAAGCGCATCGGGCAGAGCTTTCCGGCGATTGTCACCGGCGTCAACAACTACGGCGTTTTTGTGCGCACGCTGGACCCGCACGTGGATGGGAAAGTGGTGCAAGGCGGCAAGGGGCTGGACGTGGGCGACAAGGTGACGGCGAAGCTAATCTCAACCGATCCGCAGCGGGGGTTCATTGATTTTGCGGTGTGAGGTAATTCGCGATTGATTTGAATCAATTGAATTCGTAGCAATATGAGTGGAGGGTATATGCGTCGAATTGCGTTGGTTTTGCTGACTGTAGTGTTGCTTTCGATAACTATATCGGGGCAAGAGTTATCCGCTGGTGATAAACAGATTGTAGAATCTGCACGGTCAAAATATTACAATCTTGAGAGTTTGGGATTTCAGTCTGCCATATGCTCAGTTAGTTTTGATATTTCAACGATCCCACTTCTTCCTCTGGAGAAGAATGAAGAGAGTTATAAACTGTTGCGGGCTACGCGATTTATATTAAAGCTCGAAGGAATGAATCCATCCGTTTTGTACAGCTACCCAACTGGAACAAATGAACGTGCTCAACAACGTGTTGCTCCCATGGCGAACTTACTTAAATCTTTGGTCATGGGCCTGTTTCAGACATGGCCAACAAAGGGACTACATGGGCCAATTCCGGCATTCGACTCAATGATCCAGAGTGTGGTCGCCACGAACGATGGTTATGTAATGATATTGAAAGTTTCAGGAGGCCCAGTTAGGATTGAGATGAACAAAGATTACCTAGTCAATAGAATTATTAGCATTGGCGGAAAAATTGATGAGCATCCTTATTATGTACCAACCCCAGATGGATTGATTTTCGCAGGAAATTCTGCGATAGATGATAGTGAACAAGGGGGAAGGGTAGAAGTTCAGTATGTACTTGAGAATGCTCTCGTGGATGGTCTCCGGTTGCCAAGCTCAGCACACCTCCTAGTCAATCGGAACATTGACGTTAGGTTTGCCCTTTCTGATTGCACGGTAAACAAGGGGGTTGTCATTGTTGTTAAGCCTACCAAGGTTAATGACCAGAAACAACCATAGATATATATAGAAACAGGTTCCGCTTTCACGCGTCTTTACATTGAGCGCACAACTGCTATAGCCGTACTCTTTCAAACATCGACAAATCAATGATTCTCCGGCACCAACCGCGCGTCGAGCTGGCGGTTGAAGCGGATGAGGGCGATCCACTGGCCGTGGTCGTGCTGCTGCCAGACGAGCGTGCCGTGGAGTTGTCGGGCGATCTCTTCGGGCGGAAGGTCGTGGTGGAGGCCGAAGTAGCGCACGTCTGCCGCACGGCTGGCTGCGCCGAGGGTGAAGAGGGGCGAGGATTGCTCGTCCTTGGTGCTGAAGACCAGAGCGGCGGTGAATTTCTCCTGCTGCTGGGCGGCGCGGGCGATCTCGTCGGCGGTGAAGTCGGGGATGACTTCGACGGCGAAGGGCTGCTGCAGGTAGCCGAGTTCGGGGCGGGTCAGCTCGTCAGAGACAGGCCACGCGCTGAGCACGGTTGCGCCGGGGTAGCGCTGGCTGAGCTGGGCGATGCCGGCTTGATGGAGGCGGACGATGCGGGCGTAGGAGAGATTGTCTTCCGGGGCAAAGCCGTAGGGGGGATTGATGAAGATTCCCAGGATGAAGGCGACGGCGGAGAAGGCGGCCATGCACTGCCACCAGGGCACGCGGCGATAGAAGGTGTAGACGGCGACGAGCAGAATCAGCGGATAGAGCGGCAGCAGATAGCGGGTGAGCAGCGCGCCGCCGAGCACGCTGAAGAACAGGGCGTTGGCCAGCAGCAGGATGAAGATGCGGCGCAGAGCGGCGGGATGGATGCCGGGGCGAGGCTGGCCGTCCGCGTCAGGTTCGTCGGCTGATCTCTGATCCCAGTTCCCTTTCCCCTCTTCAGTACGTGGCTCCAGCAGCAGCGCGGCAATGGCCATCAGCACCGGTACAAAGAGGTTCATGTGCGCGGTCAGATGCAGAAGGCGGTGGACGAGGGCGGCGAAGAAGCGCGAGGGATCGAGGTTGGCCTGGGCGTTGTAGCGGAGGAACTCGGGATTGCCGAAGAGGAAGCCGGTCTTGAAGCGATGGTAGGCGAACCAGGCGACCAGCGGCAGGGCGCAACCGGCGAGCCACGCGGAATCACGCCAGAGCCGGATGCGAGCCATGCCGGGAGCGCGGCGGCTTTCAAAGAGACTGATGGCAGCTAGAGTGAGCGGGATAACGATGGCCGTCTCCTTGCAGAGCGCGGCCAGGGCAAACCATAGCGCGGCGACCCAAGGCTTGCTGGGCAGCATACGGTTCTGCGCGGGCAGCGCGTAGACCAGCCCCCAGAGCGTGCAGGCGGCGGCAAAGATGTCGGCGTGGGCGAGCGTGCTCTGCGCAAACCAGACGGGATAGAGGGCGGTGAGAAGGAGGGTCCAGAGAGCGACCGAGGCGACGCCCACCAAGCGCGTAGCCAGCCGGTTGACGGCGGTGAGTCCAAGCGCGGCGACGACCAGCACGGAGAGGCGCGTGACCAGTGGGCAGAAACCGAAGAGCTTCCACGAGATCGCCAGATAGATGCTGGGCAGCGGCGGATGGGCATTGCTCAACGTGGTGAATGGGATGAGCGAGCCGGTGCGGAAGAAGTCCCATGCGGCGGGAATGTAGTAGCCAGCCTCGTCCCAATAGTAGGGTAGGCGAAGCAGCGTGAGATGACTCAAGCAGAGCGCGGCAAAGATCGCCGGGAAGATGATCCAGGCGGAGAGGGCTTCGTTTGGGCGCGGCTTGATGAATGAATTCCAGCGCAAAACGGGGTCTCCTCGTGGATCATGCCAGTTGGGTTTGTGGTATCCCACCCTAGCGGTAAAAACAAAGACGCCGCGAGGGTGGGGCACCCGCCTGTCGCTATTCCTTAGTCTCTAGTCCCTTATTCCCTTTGTCACAAGTCCCTAGTTGATGGGCCCCTGCGGGAAGTTATGGCTCTGCGGCTCCAGGTTGAGAGCGCCAAAGGCGTGCTCGTACTGGGCCAGGTTCTGCCCTAGCATATTCCACAGCGCCTTGGCCTGCTGCGGGCTGAGATAGATCGCATTCTGGTTACGGATAGTGATTTGATCGGGGCTATCGCTGGAGGCCAGTCCGAAGACCAACTGGAAGTCCCAAACGCTGACGCGCACCTGGACGCTGTTGGCGTAGGACTCGCGGTAGTCGGGGGTTTGAACGAGGTTCATTTGCGGCTGCTGTGCGGGTAATGTCATGGTCTATCCAGATTACTCCGGCAGGGGCGGATGAGGCGAGATGTGGGTGCGAAGCCGGACGGCAACTCACGGAACAGCCTTCATGGTAGATTTACTATTGACGCGAAAGTGGCGGAATTGGCAGACGCACCAGACTTAGGATCTGGCGGAGCAATCCATGGGGGTTCGAGTCCCCCCTTTCGCACCAAGTTCTGCAAGCTGGAAGTCGCGAGCCTCTGAATGCATGGAGCGGGAGACCGGGATCGAACCGGCGACATTCAGCTTGGGAAGCTGACGTTCTGCCACTGAACTACTCCCGCAACCAACCACCTGCCGCAAGATAAGAACCGCCTTCACCATCGCGGCTCCGCTCTAATCATAACGGCAAGCGCCGTCAGCGTAAAGCCAAGGTTTAGGGACACTGCCACCAACTGCCCGCCATCGTGGCCGAGCCCAATGGAAAGAAACCCGAAAAGAAGCCACCCACGGCAACCACGGCAGTGATACTCTGCTTGCATGGATTGTGCGTGGTGCTCTTCACTGCCGCTGCAACCCTTGGGATAGAAGATGGATATTGAGATCGTTGTTCTTGGTGAGTCAAGCAAGTGGGTTTTGAATCAGCCCCGCATCCGCATTGGAGAAGCCCCGGGCTGTGAAGTCGGCCTGCCTGCAGGAAAGTATCCCGCCGTCGCCGGCGAACACGTAACGCTGGAAGTGGCGGAGGGCGCGGTCAGGCTGAGGCAAGGGAGCGGAGAGAGCTTCCTGAATGGCCATGCTGCCGGCACTGGCGCGACGGTTCGCTCCGGCGATGTACTGCGACTGGGTGCCGGAGGGCCGGAGTTGCGTATCGGCCTGCTGGGACGCGCAACCGTGGCGGGGCACACCGCACATGAACCAACGCGCGTCATCGCTCAGCCTACTGTTGCATCGCATCAACCCACGCGTGTCATCTCCGGTCCGTCCGCGACGGTCTATTCCCCTGCACCGGCAAGACAACTCCACGCAACTCAGGCAGCGCACGTAAGCACTCCACAGGCTCAGCCCGTGCAAGCCGCCGCAGCGCACGCGGCAGAAAGCGGCAATATGAACTCACTTGAAGGAAAGCTGAAGACACTGCGGCTCATTCTGCTGGCCAATCTGGCGCTGGTGGTGCTTCTGTGCGTATGGATTTTCTTGCAGGGCCAGGAATTGGCGCAGACGCACCGGGATTTGCAGGCGCTGCGCGCGCAGGCGCAGACCGCCGTCGGCCAGGTGATGCCGCAGCTCGATGACCGGCTGAACGCCTTTGACCAGCGCATGGACGGCATGGATGCGAAGATCGCCACCGCCCAGGACCGCATGGTCAAAGGCATGGACGCGGAGGCCAAGGTCGCCGAGGATCGCATGGTGAATCGCATGAACGCGGAGATTCCCACCATGCTGGACAAGTATGTCGCACGAAAGATGTCGGAACTGCGCCCGCGCTAGAGTGGTTCTCCAATGTATATGCCCTGTCAAGCTTTGTCGAAGGTGGCTTTTTCTTCCACCCCAGCGACGAAGACCTGTCGCCGGGGGCCCCGGAAAGAAAAACTCGGCTGCATGGCTTCGGTGTACTGCAATTGGAGAACCGCTTTAACCGCGCAGGCGGGCAATCAGACCGGACTGCATCGTTTTTCTTTGCGCGTTCTGCCACTCCAAACTGACTGCGTCGCTGGCGTATTCCACGATGCCGCGTACGCTGTGGAGCGCCGCTCCCGCTCCTGCTTTATCGTGCTTGCGCAGCAGAGCATGGGCGCAGCGCAGCGCCTCGCCAACCGCCCGGTCGGCAACGGCTTGCCCGCGCGCGGAAAAGGCCTTGGCCACCGGTTCAAAGAGCGAAGAGTTGCCGGCCGCCGCCACGGCACGGCACATCACCGCCTCGCCTGCCAGCAAATCGCTCTGCAACACCGCATAGGCGCGGCCCAGAGTCCGGAAGAGAGCCTGCCGGGGTTCTTCCCGGAGCGCGGCCAGAGAGGCCTGCACGCGCTCTGTACGCAGAATGGCCGACGGCTGCCTCTCTAGAAACTCCAGCGCATCGCTCTGCTTGCCCGCCTGAATCCGGCTTGCCGCCGAGGCCAAGGCAACCTCACTCTGCCGGCCCAGAGCGTTGCGGCCAGACAAAGCCTGATCAAGCAGCATACGCAAGGCCGCGTCGTCACTCTGCCGCAGCGCATCTTGCAGAAAGCCAATCGCTTCCTCGTAGGCCGCATCGTCCAGCAGCGCCTGAGCACGGGAAAGCTGGCTGTGTATCTGCTCTTGGCGGCGTTGCTCCAACTCTTCAGCGTGGGCAAAATCCAGCAACGAGAGCATCTCGCCTGAGGCGATGCCCTCGGCCTGACATAACTCCAAAACGCGCACCGCATCGGAGTACTGTCGGCCTTCCAGCGCCGAGCGCGCCCTGGCCAGGTAATCCTCGCGTCGCTCTTCCACCGATTGCTGCCGAATGCGCTCGTCCAGCAGCGACTCCAGACTCAGCAACCGCTCATCGCCGGGAAGCCGCAGCCGCGCCTTGTGAACCAATTCCAGCGCCGAGCGAGGACGCAGGTTGCGGCAGGCCTGAACCGTTTCATCCACCAGGAAGCGGTTTTCATGCTCCTTGAGCTGGCGTTCGACAAGGGCCTTCAGACGGTAGAGCGCCGACTCCGAAGGCTGCGCGGCCATCGCCTCCTGAATCGATTGCGCCGCCTGTTGCAGTTGCTCATAACTCACGGCCTGGGCAACGGCCTCCTCCAGCCTTGCGATGACCTGCCTGCGCCGACCCTGCTCCAATCCGGAGTTGGCGTCCTCCAGAAGCAGCGGCAGTTCGGGGTTGGTGGGATCAACCTCTTCGACTTTCTTCAGCAGCGCGATGGCCGCCTCATAGCGGCGAAAGCCGATCTCGCCGCGCGCCGAATCCAGCAGCGCGCGCGCCTGTGCCCGCCGCTCCGACTGCTCCGCTTCCTTTGTAAGGATGTTATTGAGCGCAACGATTCTGGGATTGGTTTTATCCACCTGGAGCGCCTTTTGCGCGGCCGTGATCGCCGCCTTGAAGTCGCCCTTGCGCCGCGCGGTCTCCGCCTGATGCAAAAACTCGTTGATGCGCTCCTGCTTCTCTTTTTCCTTCTGCGCCTTCTCGCGCAGCTTCACCAGCTCGGGATTGGCGGCGTCCAACTCCAGCCCGCCTTCCAGCACCGTCAGGCTCTGGTCGAAGCGGTTGTTGCTGAGGGCGTCTTCGGCCTGCACGCGAATCTGCTGGATGGTTTCATGGCGCTGGCGCTGGCTCATGCGCCGCTGAATCTCGGCCAGCATCTGCCGCGCACCGGCGTGTTTGCTGTCGATCTTCAGCAGTTGGTGGAGCACCGTGCGGGCGCGCGCAAACTCCTCGGCCTCCATCAGGCGCGCTGCATCAAGCAGCAGTTCCTGCGCCTGCTCTTGGCCCAGCTCGGTGATGACCGCGGCCAGATCGGCGGCCATCTCTTCGGCCGTCGAGTAGCGCTCGTCGAGCAACTTGGCCAGCGCGCGGTCGATAATCATCTCCAGCGAGGCGGGCAGTTCCGGGCGAAGGCTGCTCAGAGGCGGATGCGGCTCCGTCATGATCTTCTGCATCAGCACATTGTCCGCGCCGATGAAGGGAAGCCTGCCGGCCACCAGTTGAAACAAAACCACGCCCGCGGCAAAGATGTCCGAGCGTCCGTCGACCTCCTCGTTGCGCAGCCGCTCCGGAGCCATGTACGGCACGGTGCCGATGAGGTGGCCGGTCTTGGTCATGCTCTGGTCCCGCTCGCGTTTTTCCAGGCGCGCAATGCCAAAGTCCAGCAGCTTGGCCGAGCCGTCCGGCTGCACAAAGATGTTGGCCGGCTTCACGTCGCGATGGATGACGTTGTTGCGATGCGCATAGCCGAGCGCCGAGCAGACCTCCTGAAGAATGCGCAGCCGGTCGGCCATCGAGAGCGGAGATTCGCTGCGGATCAGCCGGTCCAGCGGATCGCCCTCGACGCGCTCCATTACGATGTACGGCGTACCGTTGTCGTCGCCCAGATCGTAAACCGTGACGATGTTGGGATGATTGAGTCGACCGGTTCTGCGGCCCTCCTCGTAGAAGCGGGCCAGCATTCCGGTGTCGCCCAGGAATCCCTGGGTAAGCGTCTTGATCGCCACCTCGCGGCCAATCTGCTTGTCGATGCCGCGATAGACGACGCCCATGCCGCCGCGCCCCAGCACATCGATAATCTCGTATTTGCCGATGCGGGTCAGCTCGCTGCTCGGCTTCTTCCCAGGGAATTTCACGCTGCGTTGCCTCTCGCCTGCGACTAGGGCCGCATATTAAAACTCTCCAGCAAAAACTGCTTGGCGTGGGCGCGCTCGGCGGAGCTGTCCTCATGGGTCAGGTCCAGATAGCGCAGGTAAAACTCACCCGCGCCATCCAGATCGTCTTCCTTCTCGCGGCTGCTGGCGCTTAAATAAATCTTCGCCGGCAACTCCTCCACCCGCTTGCGCACCGCCGCAATCAGCTCATTGCGCGCCGAGTTTTCCAGCGCGGTCATGAACTCCGCCGCATCGGTGGCGCTCCCGGCGCTCTTGATCCCTTTGGTGTCTTCAGGCTTCACGTCTTCCTGCAAAACATCCTTCTTGCGCTCCTGCCGGGTAATGGGTACAAGCTCCGTGCGATCTTCGCCGAGCGTGGCGCCGATGCGGAACTGCAATTGAATCACGCCGCTGATGTTGATGATCTTCTTGTGGTAGGTGTAAGGGCGGATGATGTCGCGGGTCGTGGTCTTGGGCGTCGCGTCCAGCGTGATATGCGCCCCCTCTACGCTCTTCTGCGCCAGACGCACAGCCTCATTCAGTCTCTTGATCTCATCCTTGTTGCCATGCGCCTCCGCGCCTTGCAAGGCGGTTTGCTGGGTCTGCAACTCCATCTGCGCCTTTTCATAGGCGCGATTGGCCCGGTTCCACATCTCGCTGGGAATCTGCTCCTCTCCAGCGCGGTACTCGGACTCCAGCGGCTCGATGGTGGGCACCACAGACAGATGATGATCCAGCACATCACCGGCCAGATCAAAGTCCGGGTCCACCGCCGAGCTCTCGCCCGCGCGAACCACCTTGACCGGCACGCCGGAACTCTCCAGGCCGGTAATGATCGCGTTTTCCAACTGGCCGGCGATGCCCTGGCTGTCGCGCTGCGAGGTCTGGTCGCGGAACTGCACGCGAATCGAGAGCCGGGAGCGCATGGCATGGGCCGGCGAGGCCGCGACAATCGCATCGCGCACCGCATCCAGATTCGATGCCTTGTACTGCCGCGCCGCCTCCAGATAAGCCCAGCCCAGCTCCGTGCCGCTGCCTCCCGGCTTGGCCAGATAGTGTTTTGCCTGCTCCAGAAGATAGGCGCTCAGCTCATTACGGTCCAAATCCAGCTTGTCATTGTAGGATTCGTTGCCGCTGATCTGATAGGCCTTTTGCAGGTAAGCACAGGCCTTTTCCAGGCCCATCTCATCTGCCACTCCGCGGATGGGGCTGTGCGCCTGATGCAGATTCTTTGCCTCCAGAGCCGCGCTCTGCACATAGGCCGGCTCCAACTGCTTCATCTGATCGGCTATCAGCGCCTGTTGCGCCACCGGCAGGCTGGACAACAGCTCGTAGGCCCGAATCATGTTGTGCTGCGCCTGGAAGTCCTTGCTGCCGGCCAGCGCCATCTCGGCGGCTTTCTTGTCCTTGGCCGTGAGCAGCTCTTGCCGCGCGTGTTGGGCCGATGCCTGCGCCTCCTCGGTCTTGCGGATGCTGGCGGCCTTCTCGAACTCATTGACGGCTCCGGCCCAATCCTCGCTCTGCTCCAGTTTGTTGCCCTGCTCCAGATGGTAGCTATAGACCGCATCAACCACCGCTGCCACGCGAGCTTCTTCATGCTCAAAGGCGCGATAGGGCAGGACGAAGGCGTACGCCTGGTCAAGTTGCTTGGCAGCCAATGCGGAGTTGGCCGACTGCATCGCCGCCTCCAACGCATTGCCCTCCCGCAAGACATCTTCCGCCAGAGCCTGCCCCGGCGCAAAAAATGCATCGATGCCGGTCACGGTCTCGCTGAATCTCCGGGCATTCCGCAAGTGGGCATAACCGGCGGCGCGCGCAGCCAAAGCGGCGCGATACTCGTCCACCTCGCCGCGCCCCTGCTCCACAATGGCGGCAAGCCGACCGCGAATCTCCTTGTCAAGCCGCGCTACAGAGGCCAGCTCCGGCGCCAGAGAGTGCGCTTTCTCCGCCTTGGCCTTGGCGGCCTTCAGCTCGGAGTACTCCGGCGACTCGGCAGCCAGCGAGTTGTCGTATTTTTGCAGCGAGACTGCAACCTCGGCGGCAATCAGCGACGCCTGAGCGCGTTTGGCCTCCGCCGTGTGCGGCGAGGCCGGGTAGCTGGAGAGATAACGCTGCCAGCCGTTCATATCGGCGGCGCGCTGCGCGCGCAGATACTCGGCCAGCTCCAGATTGGGCGCGGCAACAAAGACCAGCTTCACTCCTTTGACAATGGGAGGCGCAACCAAAGGAGTTCCGTTTCCCGCGTCGACCGGAGTTCCATGCAGAAGTGCCTGATCTGCCAGTGTGGAGAGCGAATATGCCCCGCCGCGGTCCAGCCGAGCGTTGACCGGCAAGACGCAGACCGCCGACCCGGAGCCGATTGCATAGCGCATCACGCCGTCCGAGCCGCGCTCCAAAACCCCGCCCGGAGCCAGGATCACCCGGCCCATGCGCGCGTATGCGGCTTTATCCACGCCCCCCGTCCCCATCTGGGAGCAGTCCCGCATCTCCGTCCTGCCGTTGATCTGCACATCGCCGAGCTGCACATACGCCGCGCCGGTTGGCCCATCGTAGAGTTCAATGGCCGTCAAGGGAAGGTCCTTCGCCCAGGCCGCCTGCCATCCTGAACCCAAGGCGACCAACGCCATCAGCCCCGTCGCCCAAGCCCGCGATCCCGTTACTCTTCGTACCATCGAGCGCGATCTCATGATTTCCCCAGCACTCCGGCGAGAGTTGCGGACTGCTCCGCATAAAAGATCACGCCGAAATCAAAACAACATGCAAGCAGAACGCGCACGAGCGTAGTTCAGCATCCTAATGAAATACTCTCTCAACAAGCCGGAATCCATTTACGCGCGCGCGCGTTTTCTGCTACGCTAACACTTCCCCATGAAGGTTGCAATTGAATAGACGGCAATATGCCTTAGGCAGTAGAGTGGCGTCACAGGAAAATGGCCGTATCTTCACAATCCCGAAGGCCTGAACAGGCGGCAGCGCGCAGATCTTCCGGTGCGCTGGGTGATAACGCTTCCAGCGAGGCCGAGCTTTCTCTCCGCTTGTGCGTCGGCTCCGACGGTGCTGAGCCGGATTCCTCGCTCTGGGAGAGCGATCTCCCGGCGGTTTGCCTGATCCTCGACCTGATCGCAGCCTCCGAGGGAGTTATACAGGCCAGCCGGGAGGGTCTGCTGGTGGCCGCCTTTCCTACCTTCCAAGCGGCAATTTTGACCGCGCGGCGTTTGCAGTGGGCCATGCAGGGCTTCTCTGAAGCAGAAGACCAACAGGCCGCCTCCCTGGCGCTGCTGGTTCATGCGCCGGATGAGGAGAGGGATGCTTCTTCCCTCCTCGAAACTGCCACTCCAGGCGCAATTCTGCTGACGGAAAAGGCCAGCCAGCCCTTGGAGAATCTTCCCGGCCTTCCCTTGCGGGCGGCCACTGGAAATGGACTGCGGGAGCTGGAGTGGCGCGGCCCGCAAAGCCAGTCCACACGCGCCTTCGACGAAGAGATTCTTGACCGGATGATTGCGGAGCAAGGCGCGCAACACTCATCTCCGGAACATCCGCCCCTCCCGTCAGATGCGGAACGCACTGAGAATTTTGCCACAACAGTCCAGACCGGGAATATCGTCCAGCTTCCTCCCAAAGCGGCGCGCAAGAGCGCGTGGTGGCTTGGCGGCGCGGCTGTGGCGGCGCTGGCGCTGGTGGCCGTCGGGTTCTATCTCTTTCACGGAAAGTTATTTCTGGACCCTGATCGGGATCAGAAGCAGAGTGCGCATCAGCTTGCTCCCCCTCCGGCTGCGCCAACCTCCCCGCCGGTTGAGCAGGGCGTTCAGCAGCAATCCGCCGCTCCGGCGCAGACCACCCGCAGTGAAGCTCCGGCAGCCGCCCCAGCCGCCAAGAGCGCGCCCAAAGCCGCAGTCAAGTCCCCTGCTGCGGAGTCCATGCCGGAGAAGATGCCCGCGCCCCGAGCGGCGGAGCCGCAAAGCGCAAAGAATAGCCAGTGCGATCTGGACCCGGGCCAATACGCCGGAGAGATTGACCAGGCCTCAAGAAATCTGGCACGCGGCAAGTATGCCGATGCCAAAAGAGAGTTCAGCGCCGTGCTGGCCTGCGATCCGGGGAATGCGCGCGCCCGCGAAGGCCTGGAACGCGCCCGCATGGCGGCCAACTCCGCCGAAGGCCACTACGAAAACTAGCGCCTACTGCACCGGCGTTTGCGCGTAGGTGTAGGACTCGTACGCCTGGAGGAAGATCGCCAGAGGCAGCGTGAAGACCCCATCCGGCTCGGGACGCGCGCCCCAGGGGTTGCGCAGGGTAACGGTCTGCGCGGCCTCGTCGTAGGAGAGAATCGTATAGCAGTGCGCGGGAACCCACCAATCCACCCCTGTCATCTGTCGGCTGGGCGGCGTGCCCCAGGTTCCGGCCACCAGCGCCATGCGGCCCGCGCGGAAGCGCCGCAGGTCGTTCATCGTCAGCGCGCGGTCGTTCACCATGCCCGCGTTGGCCTTGCCCACAAAAGCCTCCATCACCCGCACCGGAATTCCGCCTTGACCCAGGCTCTTGTAGGCGCCGAAGACCTCGCCATCCTCTTGTACGCTGCGCGCCAGCGCCGCGAAGAACCCCTTTTCGTCGAGGAATCCCACCAGCATCCTCGCCTCGGTTGCGGAGACGCCCAGACCGGTCAACTGGCTTGTCAGCCGCGCCTGGAGCGTCGCTTTGTCGATGCTGCCATCCTGCTGCACCACGGCGCGAACGGCGCGGTCATAGGCCACCAGCGCCATATCCGACTGATTGAGCAGCGACAGCGCCATCGGCTTGGTAAATACCGGAATGAAATCCGATCTCTGAATGGCCTCGACCAAACTATGCCGCAGTGAACGCTGCGCATAGCCCCGCATCAGCACCGCAACCCATGTGCCGTCGGAGCGGTCATAGCTGTGGGTGCGGCCATACTCCACATCCTCGGGAAAGACCACCTCTTCCGGCCCATCCAGAAAGTGAACCCGGTAGCCACCGCCGGGGTTGGTACGTATCGCTCTGTGCAGCGCGCCCGGCGCCACCTGGGCCACCGCGGCAATCGAAGCATGAAAGTAGCAACTGCCCAGCAGCCCCTGACGGACCGCCTGCGGGCTGATGCCTCGTGCTCCGTAGAGCGGTGCCGCGCTCTGTGCCCACGCGCCCACCGACAAGCCGATCCCCAACAACAGAACGGCGATTCCCGCAAAGCTCTTTCGCATCTTCCCATCTCCATGAGCGTGTGTATTCATTGCTATTTCATCTGATTTTTCAGCTCGCAGCTCTTCTGGTTGCCCAGGTTGCAGGCTTTGTCAAGCATCTGCCGCGCCACGTCGGGATTCTTTGCAACGCCGACACCTAGCCGATAATAGACGCCAAGATTGCTGCAACTGACCGCATTGCCGGCGTCGCAGGCTTTCTGATAGAAGGCAGCCGCCCTCGCATAGTCCTTGGCCACGCCGCGGCCACTGGAATAGCTATTGCCCAGATTGCTGCAGCCCATCGCATCGCCGGCATCACAAGCCTTCTTGTAGAGTGCCGCCGCACGGGAGTCATCCTGCGCCACGCCTTGGCCGTTGTGGTACTGCACTCCAAGACTGTTGCACCCTTTGGGCGGAGCGGCATCGCAGGACTTGGAAAAAAAATCCGCCGCCCGCACATCATCCCGATCAACGCCGTTTCCGCCGCTATACATATTGCCAAGGTCCTTGCAAGACTCCCAACTGCCTCCCGTGCAGACCTTCTCCAGCAGAGCACTGGCCTCGGTGTAGCGCCTCTGGCCATAGAGCGAGAGAGCCTGCTGCTCGATCTCACTGAAGCTCGGCTGCGGCTTCACAATCTCCTTAGGTGTAGGCTTCTGAACAACGGACTCTACGGGCGCCTTGCCGGTGACCGGCTCACCGTCCATCGCGGAGAAACTTCTCTGCTCCTTAGCACTTGTGGACTCATGTTCGTGTGTGTCAATTCTCGGTGCCGCCGCTGTAAGGGGCGGAGGAGTCATCGCCTCCGGCTGCGGCTGATGCTTATGCGGCGCATACAGCAACACCCCCGCAACCACCGCGCCCAGTGCCGGAATGGCAAATGCCGCCCATGCCCACACGGGAATCTTCTGCTTGTCCGGCTTGACCGCCGGTGGTATCGGTTGCACGGGAGGCGGAAGTGGCGTGGCAACTGTTCCGTGCGGCTCCCACGCCCTCTCAATGACCGTCTCCGTCGGCCGCCAAGCCTCCATCTCCGCGGTAATCATCGCCGTCGGCTCGGCACCGGGTTCATATTGCAAGCCGTTCAACAGACTCAGCAGTCCGGCATCCTGGGGGCGGTCGTCACGGTTTTTGGCCAGCAGCCTCATCACCAGCCCATCCAGCCCCGGCCAATCGGTCAGCTCCGAGCGCAGATCGCTGGGCCGTCGCGGCGTCTCCTCCAGGTGCTGCTTCATCCAGCCCGAGGTGTTGTGCGCGTGAAAGGGCGTCTGCCCGGTGAGCATCTCATAGAAGACGCAGCCCAGCGCATAGAGGTCGGTCCGGCCATCCATCTGGTCGGCGGGCATCTCCAGCCACTGCTCCGGCGCGGCGTAGTCAGGCGTCAGCAGAAAGCCGTGCGTGCGGCTGACGCGGGTGGAGCTGTCGGCCATGGCGGCGATGCCGAAGTCCAGAACCTTGGCCCGTTCCTTGCCGTCGGCGGTGGGCACCAGCAGAATATTCTCCGGCTTGATGTCGCGATGCACCGTGCCGTGCGCGTGCGCCGCGGCCAGTCCGGCGGCGATGCCGCGCACAATCTCCAGTGCCCGTGTGACCTCCAGCCCGCCACGCGCCTCATCCAACACCGCGCGCAGGCTCGGTCCCTGCACGTACTCCATGGCGATAAAGAGGCTGCCGTCCTCGGACTGATCGAGGTCGATGACTTCTACGATATTGGGATGGCGCAACTGGTGAGCGGCCCTCGCCTCCATGCGAAAGCGCTTGATGAACTTGGGATCCTTGCCCAGATCGCCGGCCAGAAACTTCAGCGCCACATGGCCACCCAGCAGCAGGTGTTCGGCCAGGTAAACCACCCCCATGCCGCCCTGGCCCAGCTTGCTCTGGATGCGGTATTTGCCGCGCACCAGAGAACCCTCCGCCAGCTCGTGCGACACAATCAGCATCGCGCCGTCTTTGGGGCACGTGGTGTGCTGATCCGGAAAATCCACATCGCAAACCGGACAGGTCTTCATCTTGTCGCCCTGCCAGAAACCAAAATTTTGCTGGCGTCAGAATAGCACGGCATCGGCAGGTTATGAATTTCCAGCGATTTTCAAGTGAATGTACATCGTGCTACAGTGTGAGCATTCACGGAATCTCATTTTGCCTATGTCCAATGACTCCTCAACTCCAAAGGCTGCCTGGGTAATCGGGCGCGCGCAGGACTGCGACCTGGTGGTAGCCGAAGCCGCCGTCTCCACCCGCCATTGCCGCCTGACGCAGCAGGTCGATGGCTTCCTGTTGGAGGACCTCGGCTCCACCAACGGCACCTTTGTGAACGGCAAGCGCCTTGCGCCCGGAGAGCCGGTCAAGCTCGCGCACGGCACACGCGTCACCCTCGGCGGCCAAATCGAGATGCCCTGGCCCGTTGCCGCGGACGTGAGTCGATCCACTCGCCCGCTGGCCGGCCCTGGCAACCGCAGGATCACCATTGGTCGCTCCCCGGACTCCGATGTGCAGATCGACCTGCCCATCGTCAGTTGGAATCACGCCGTCATCACCGAAGAGAACGGCATCTACATTCTGGAAGATTGCAATTCGCGCAACGGTACGGCCATTGGAGAGCTGAGCAACCGCGTTCAGAAAGCGGTTCTGAACCCCTCCGACGAGGTCTACCTCGGCTCGTACAAGATCTCCGCCCAGCAGTTGCTCTCGCTGGAGACCAAGGTTGAGATCGGCGAGGCCGCCTACCAGACCGTCTCCTTTCGCCGCGAATCGATGGAGGCCGGACGCGACCCCAACTGCGATATTCCCCTCGACTTCCCCATGGTCAGTTGGCGTCATGCGCGGCTCACTCGCACCCCGGCGGGTATGCTGGTCGAGGACCTCCACTCCCGCAACGGCACCTACCTGGACGGCGTGCGCGTCACCGGCAAGGTGCTGGCCAAGCCCGGTCAGGAGATCGGCCTGGGCAGCGTGCGCTTTCAACTGCTGGAGAGCGGCGAGCTGGCGCAGCGCGACTACAACGGCAAGGTCACCATCGAGGCCAAAGAGATCGTCGTCCATGCGCCCAATGGCAAGCGCCTGCTGGACTCCGTCTCGCTCACCGTCTTTCCCTATGAGCTGGTGGCGCTGATGGGTCCGGCCGGTGCCGGCAAAACCACCCTGCTCAAGGCGCTCAACGGCTACACCCGTCCGGTCGAGGGCACCGTCCTCTTCCGCGGCCAAAGCCTCTACGACTACTACGATCTCTATCGCCACATGATGGGCTACGTCCCCCAGGACGACATCGTTCATCCCCAGTTGACCGTTCGTCAGGCGCTTTATTTCTCCGCCCGACTGCGTACCGACCTGACCGACGCCGAGATCGATGCGCGCGCCCAGAAGGTGCTCTATGATCTGGGCATCCCCGACAAAATAGATACCGTCATCGGCTCGCCGGAGAAAAAGACCCTTTCCGGCGGCCAGCGCAAGCGCGTCAACATCGGCCTGGAACTCATCACCGATACGCCGGTACTCTTTCTCGACGAGCCGACCAGCGGCCTCTCCTCCTACGACGCCGAGTCGGTGGTGGACCTGCTCAAAGAGCTGGCCAAGACCGGCAAGACCATCCTCACCACCATCCACCAGCCCAGCCTCAAGGTCTACAAGCAATTCGACGACCTGATCATGGTCTCGCGCGACAGGGGCGAAAAGCCGGGAGCGCTGATCTACTTCGGCCCGGCCTTCCCCGATTCGATTCAGTTCTTCAATCCGCCCGCCGCCGGAGCCGCGCCGGAAAAGCCTCAAGAGCTGAATCCGGAGATGCTCTTTTCCGGCATGAACACCGCGCCGGAATCGGGACGCACCGAAACCTGGCGCCAGCGCTACATGGCCTCCCGTTATCGCCAGGAGTTCGTCACCAACCGCAGCGGCAAACAGCCCGCCGACAAAAATAAAGCCGAAAAGCCCCGCCGCCAGTTCGGTCTCAGTCAATGGCTGGCGCTGGTCAAACGCAACCTCATCGTCCGCCTCCGCGACCGTGCCCAGACCGCCATTCTGCTGGCGCAGGCACCGTTGTTCGCCGCGCTGGTGGCGCTGGTCGTCTACCCCCTGCACGCCGACAACTTCGGCGACCTCGCGCAAAAGCTGCCCATCGCCCACTTTCTCATGGTGGTGGCCGCCCTCTGGTTCGGCTGCAACAACGCCGCCCGCGACATCGTCGGCGAGTGGACCATCTACAAGCGCGAGCGCATGGTCACGCTCAAGCTGCTGCCCTACATCTTCAGCAAGCTGGCGGTGCTGCTGGGGCTGTGCATCTTCCAGTGCGGCTCCATGCTGGCCATCGTCTACCTGGTCTGCGGGCTGCACAGCGGCTTCTTCAGCGACTTCCTCGTCCTGCTGCTCTCCTCGCTGATCGGCGCGGCGCTGGGTCTGGCCATCTCCGCGCTCTCCAAAACCACCGAGAGCGCCATCGCCCTGCTGCCGGTGGTGCTGCTGCCCATCATCGCGCTCGGCGGCGGCATGAGACCCATCTACATGATGCCCAAGGCCGGACAGGTTCTCAGCACCATCATTCCCTCGCGCTGGGCCTTCGAGGCCAACCTGCTCCACGAGGCCGAGGCCAAAGAGTGGGGAGCCAAGCAGCCGACACCCGACCCCACCTGCAACATTTCGCTGCCCAAGGCGGCAGACGGCAGCCAACCACAGATGCCGCCCATGACTCCTACGTCGGCGACCATGACGCCCGCAGCGCCCATGCCGTCTGGCTCGCCCGTGCCGTCCGGCTCCATCAACCCCGCCGACATCAACCCCTCGCTCAACATTCAGGGGGACGCCGCCGAGGGCAGCTTCCCCGCTTACCTCATCAACTTCGTCGACGCCAGCGGCGTGGAGCACACCTGCCGCGCCTCGGCTGAGGAGCACTTTCCGCGCACCAACCCCATCGCATACGCCGCTGCCTTCCGCCATCGCTTCAGCGACTCGCTCGCCGTACTGGGCGCAATGCTGCTGGTGCTGGTGGCGGGCGTCATCGCCATCCTGCGCAAGCGCGACAAAGACCCGCAGTGAGAAAATAGGGAATAGGTACTAGGCTACCCGTTCATACGGGCGGTGGTGGAGGCGAATCAACTCCTCGGCGCGTAGCGCGGTTTGGGCGTAGGCGCGCCCTTGGTCGTCGCAGAATTCAACCTCTGCCACGGAGGGGGCGAGCAGTTCAACTACGGTTCCAACCTGGCCGCGAACAAGTCCCTTCTCAGGCATATCCCTGAGCACGGCGACTTCAGAAAGAAGCTCCATCTCTCGCACCTCCTTATCCTAGAGAATATAGCACGTAACAAATCGCGGAGCGATCTCGCCGCTGCGAACAATCCAGCAGCTTCGAATCATCGCTGTGCGCTCGCCGTGCTTCAACTCGAAGTCGATGATATATCGAGTGCCGTACAGGTCGGAAGCTTCGAGTGTGGCAGTCCTATTCAGAGCTGCGTCAATCAGCGATGCGCGAAGCTCTTCCGAGTGAGCAGTGGTCATCCCCAGAAGTGAATGAAAGACGCGCGCTTTATGCCGTCCGCGAGGATGTTCCAAACTCAAGCAATAATCTCTAAGCTTCTCTATCTCGACGATCGCCGACTCGCCGTCAGGTAACTTCATCAGACTCCTTGTTTTACCGCGAGCTGGCCGGGGGGCATCCTTGCGCCTTTTTTCTGGCGCAAGGGTGAGAGCCACAATCCCCGCATTACGGAATAATGGAAATGCTCTACTGCACAACCGCCGCTGCGGGCACAGCCTGTGTCAGCAGATCATCAGGCAAAAACGCCCCGGTCTGCTCGTCCTGCACCAGGCCGATCACCCCATCCGGCGTGGCAATCGGCGAACCGAAGACCGCCGCGTCCACCGGTTCGCTGAGGTGGATGCCCTGGCCATCGCGGCTGGCAGACATCTGTAGCACTTCGAAGGAGGGCTGTTTGGTTGTTGCGTCCACGCGCAGGCGGAAGACGGCAACCTGCGCCCAGCTATCCTGGGCAACCACATTGGCAGAAGCTGCGGCCAGCGGCGGCGCGACAGGTGGCGCTTGCAGCGTCAGCACGGCCAGCGAGGTGGGCGCGGTGCGGCGCATCAGCTTCAACTTGCTGTGATCGCTGCCCGTCGAGATGACGCTATCTTGTCCACTGGCTCCGCGCATCTCCACCGAGAAATCCTTGGCGCTGTGCCGCAGCGGATCGCCCAGCCCCAAAGGCCGAAGCTGTATCTCCTGGCTGTTCTTCGCCAGCTTGGCCGCGCCCGATTGCACCGCGCCCAGAAACTCCGTATCGTACTTCCACGGTGTTTGCGCCTCGGCGGTGGTCACCACCTGGGCGGCTTTAATGCGAAAGCCCAACTGCTGGGAGATCACCGGATAACTCGTCTCCGCCTCCGCCAGCGAGTAGCTCGATTCCACCACAAAGAGATTCGCCTGCGCGCTGGCCTCCAAGGTGCCGATCCATGCGGGCCGACGGTCGGGAAGGAAGCCGCCCACCACCGATGTGGCCTGTAGGCCGGAGTCGATCATTCCCAGAATCGACAGCGCCATGCCGCGTTGCAGCGCCGTCACGCCAGTGGCCGCCGGTACCTCCTGGTTGAGAGCGATCACCACGCTGGGATGCTGGGTATGCAGCGCCAGCTTCTCCAGCAGATTCAGCCGCACCTCCGCCACCATCTCGCCCTCCACCTTCACGCTCTGATCCTGGATCATGCGGCGCAGCGGCTCGGTGGTGCGCAGATCGCGAAAGAGTATCGTGACATAAAGCGGCGGCAGCGCGGTGGCCACGCCCTTCTTGAACACCAGCTCCTGGTTCAACGGCGCCGCAAAGACCGGCAGGCCATTCAGATGGAGCGAGCAAAGGCGCAGGTTCTCCAGGGTCGCCGATTGCGTCACGGTGAGATTCAGGTCCACGGCCAGCTTCACGTGAGCGGTGTCGATCTCCGCCACGTTGACTTCCTTGACCTGAAGATTTCCCAGAATCGCTGCCTGCTCTGCAGGCTGGGCCAACCCGCCCACCGCCGCAAAGGCACCGATACCGGCGATTGCAACTCTCATTGCTGCATTCATCTCCATCCCCTTTCTCCATGAATCATAACCCCGGAGGGGCGTGTCTTGATTGGTTCAAGGTAAAGATAAAAAATGTGCAAGGAGAGGGCCAGACACCTACATCCGGGAGTATATTGGTTCGTAGCTGGAAAACATCCTGGAAGACCAGCCGGTTTGCGCCTGTTTGCTTGGCAAGCCTGATTCAATCCAAATTCCCATTTCTCATCCCGTTAAGGAGGGATCATGCCCGATCAGAAAAACTCCGGACTCTCGGAAAATACCATTGGCGCAATCGCTTACATTACCATCGTCCCCGCGATATTTTTTCTAGCCATCGCGCCCTACAACAAGAGCGCCTATGTGCGCTTCCACGCATGGCAGTCTACCATGCTCTCCATTGTGGCGTTCCTCCTCTATACGGTCCTGAGCTATTTCCCTTGCTTGAATCTGCACTACAGTATCATTGTCGTCAAGGGTCTCTGCCTGCCCATCTTGTTTGTCTGGGCCTTCCTTTCCATCTACTTGATTATGAAGGCGATGAACGGAAAAAAGCTGCGGCTCCCGTTGCTCGGTGCCTGGGCCGAGAAGCAGAGTAACCGGTAACCCGTCCGCGCTCCAACGATCCCGCACACTGAAACGGCCTCCAAATGGAGGCCGTTTGCGCTTATCGCTCCGAAATGGTCCGTGACGTACGGAAACTATGATCTGGATTGAGCCGAAGGTCCATTGCGAATTGGTAGCGAGCGGCAACTCCATGCAATGGTGGTCGCTGTAGGACTCGAACCTACGACCTCCTGCGTGTGAAGCAGGCGCTCTAACCGACTGAGCTAAGCGACCCGGAAAATGCCCCACCCATCTGACGCGCCAGCACGGCATCCCATGGGTTAGATTAACATCAGCGGGGCTTTACAGCCAACCCCGGGCCGGTAAGTGCCTGCCGGAGACTACCGCAACATATAATGCACTGGAATACCAATACATTTCGGCCTGTAGACGACTTCCCCGGCGACCGGAAGCCTGGGGCGCGCCCCAGTTCAGCCTCGCGCACTATTTCCTGTCCGGAAACTTCTCATTCGGCGCAACCTTCCGCACAGAATGGGGTTACAGAGAATATGGCTACGCTGGTCCTGGACAACTCGTCCCTGGGAGCGGGTCCGGCTGCATGGCCGGACAAACGGCGAGCATCGGCCTCGAATCAGGAGCCGGACGGGGACGCCGCCATGATGCAGCGCGCCGCCGCGGGCGATGAGGCGGCCTTCAACTGTCTGGCGGAGAAGTATCATCGCCCTATCATCCACTTTCTTTTTCGGATGGTGCGCAACCAGGCAATTGCCGAAGAACTGGCACAGGAGGTTTTTCTGCGCGTTTACCGCTCCCGGCAGAGTTACCGGGCCGAGGCGAGGTTTACCACCTGGCTCTACCGGATCGCCGTCAACCTGGCCGTGAACCATGCGCGTGATACACGGCGCGAGCGGTCCGTGCAGACGGTTTATCTGGACGCTTCGGACGAGGAGACAGGCGCCACGCCGGATGTGGCCGATGATAAGCCGCTGGCGGAAGAGCGGTTGTTGAACCAGGAGCGCGGCAGGGCCATTCGCGCACGTGTGATAGAGCTGCCGGAGAGGCAACGGATGGCGGTCGTGATGCACAAGTACCAGGGGATGGATTACCGCGAGATCGGCGCGGTGCTGAAGCTGAGCGAGTCGGCCGTCAAGTCGCTGCTTTTTCGCGCCTATCAGACGCTCAGAGAGACATTGAAGGATTTTGTCGGATGAAACGGGCCGGTCGAAACCGGCGTGGAAATGAGGTGGTTCTTATGAAAAACAGTTGCGTTGCAATGGACGCTAAGCTGGCCAGCCTGCTGCTGGACCCCGCCGCTGCGCCAGCCAAGGTTCTGTCTCACGTTGAAGGCTGTGAGCGCTGCCGACGTGAGCTGCACGAGCTGCACGCAACCATGACTCTAATGGAGAGCTGGGTAGCGCCGGAGCCAAGCCCCTATTTCCTGAGCCATCTCGAGGCGCGCCTGCGCGAAGAGCGCTTGGCCGAACCAGAGGGCTGGTTTGCCGCGCTGCGATCCCGCTTTGTCTATGGAACGGTGCCCCATGTTCGTCCCCTGGCGGCGATGGCGATGTCCATCCTGCTGCTGGTGGGCGGCGGAGCTTATCTGGGCATCACCGACTGGGAGCAGCCGCAAACCGCGCCGCATCAGGCCGCCGTGGTGAGTGATTTGCAGACGATGGACAGCAACGCCCAACTGCTGGATCAGTTGGAGGCGCTCTCCAGCAACAACTAGTGAAGTTTCGTTGCTGTTAGATTTGGGCACCTGTTCTGCGCGTTTTTTGTCAGGGCGGGATGTAAAAGGACCGGGCGGGATGTTGAGCGGAAGACATAATGCGGGAGGGATTAGCCGTACGGCGATAGCCGCTGCTGCCCTGCTGCTTTGTGCGCAGGCAGCCCGCGGACAGCACACCGGAGCATCCGCGCCTCATCCCTCTCCGGTGCCGCGCGCCTTTGCTCCCGCATATCCGGGTCCGCCCTACATGGGGTCAGGCCATCCACGGCCCATTTATCCGGGCTATGCGCACCCTGCGCAATTGCCGCCGGGGCACTTGGGCGATTGGCTCAGCCAGCACCACAATCTGCCCGTGCAGGAGCAGGAGAGGATGCTACGCAACGACCCCAGCTTCCGCCGGCTTCCTCCTGCCGATCAGCAGCGCGTCGTGCAGCAGTTGCATCAGGTCAATCAGTTGACCGAGGAGCAGCGCCAGCGCCGTCTGGCTCGCGCCGAGATCATCGAGCGCCTCTCTTCCCAGGATAAGATACGCGTCAACAACTCCGCGCGCCGCTGGGCCGAGCTGCCACAGCAGCGCCAGACCATGATGAAGAGCGCCTTCCAGGATTTGCGCGCGGTTCCGCCAGACCAGCGCCTGATGATGCTTAACTCCGCCCGCTACCAGAGCGCCTTCACCACCGAAGAGCGCAGCATCCTCTCCGACCTGCTGCGCGTGGAGCCGTACCAGCCGCCACGCTAGATTTCCTTTTCGGTGATGTGCTCGCGCAGATGCATGTCCGCTAGATTGCGGCTTTGCAGAATGCGCGCCTCGGTCACATCGCGGAAGATGTAGGTAGACTGACCCTTCACATACGGCGCTTCCAGGTTGATGAAGTCCGCGCGCTGCACATCGTCCAGCACAATCGTGGGCCGCGCATCAGGCTTCACGGTGGAAACTTCCACATTCGTCAGCTCCACATTTTTCGCATGGCGGATGTAGAAGCCGTGCGCCGGCGTGGGGCCAAACATGGTCGGCTCCGGATAGAATGTCTCGCGCTCCGGCGGCTGAATCTTGGCAGCCTCCGACGGCGCGCCGCCTTCATTCTGCACAAAGATATTCGAGAGTTTGATGTCTTCAATCTGGTAACCTGGCAGGCCGTGGATCACCGAAGAAATCTGGTACGGCGTCGTCCACGGAGTCATGATGTGCTCCTCCGGGCGCCCCACCACAATGCCGGTGATTTTTTCCGCCGTGTTGTAGCTGACCAGGTTGTTGATGAGAACGCGGCGCAGCGTGCCCACCTTGGTGCCCGCCGGTCCACGCAGCCGCGCGCCCAGGCGCAGAAAGATGGGTGAGGTAATCACGTCGCGCATGGTGATGTTGGTGATGCTGATGTCTTCAATCAGCGCGCCGTCCACGCTCTCCAGCGCCAATCCCTGGCAGCCTTCAAAGACGCAATTGGAGATGGTGATGTTGCGGAAGCCGCCGTTGGATTCCGTGCCGCACTTGATGCGTCCGGTGCGAAAGACGTGGGGGGCGTCGGGCGGAAACTTCTTGAAGCTGCCATCCAGCACAGTGCCCAGTTCGTAGATTCCGGTGACGAAGCAGTTGGTAATCGTCACATTATCCGTGGAGCGGTTGTAGCCCAGCGCATAGGAACTCTTGGGGCAGATGCCGTCGTCCCACGGCGAGTTGACGGTGCAGTTGGAGACGCGCACATTGCGGCAGCAATCGATGTCCATGCCGTCGCGGTTGGTGTCGATCTTCAAGTTGTCGATCGTCAGATTATCGACGCCGGTCAGCAGCAGCCCGAAGTGGCCGCCCTCCAAAATCGAAAAGTCGCGCAATATCACGTTGCGGCAGTTTTTCAGCGCGATGGATTTGTTGCCCACGCCCAGTTGCTCGGCTCTCTGGCCGCGCGTCAGGCCCTTGCCCCATATGAGGCCAGGGCCGGTGATGGAAATGTCGTTGAGTCCGTCGCCCCAGATCAGGCTGTTGTGCCAGTGGCAATGGCCAAAGTCCTGGTAGTCTTTTCCCTCGGGATTCGGCTCGGGCTGATCGTAATAGCCCGTCGCGGAGTAAGCACCGCGCTCCGGTGATGGTGCGGCCAGAATCGTGGCGCCCTGCGTGAGAAGCAGATGTATTTTGCTGGCCATGCGAATCGAATAGCTGGCATATACCCCGGCGGGAAAAACCACCGTGCCGCCGCCCACCCCTGTCGCCGCCGCAATGGCTGCGTTGATGGCGGGCGAGTCGATGCTCTTGCCGTCACCCTTCGCGCCGTAGGTGCGCACGTCAAAGAGATACTGATTGGCCGGTGCGGCCTGCGGGTTCGGTTGCGCTTCAGCGGAGAAGGCTCCCACTGTCGCCGCGGCCAAGCCAGCGCCGCTCCACTTGATAAAATCGCGTCGTGCGGATCCAGAATTCATGTTGCTCCTTATTCCTTGCCTGCGGGCGCGGCAGTTTCTTTCATGGTAACCGATGTTTTGATGGGCATGATCTCCGATGCCGGCGAGGCCAGCGAGAGCGCAACAATGCTATCAATCGCGTCGGCGGGATTATCCGTCAGTGTCACATCCACGCCTGCGGCAGTCTGCCTGCACGTAGCCGTGCCGCCGGTCAGCACCGCGCAATCCACAACCTTGGCCGAAAGCGGCGGCAGTTGCAGCGTCTTGCCGTTGAAGCTGGCAAGGTTGAGAATGTGCAGATAGATCGTCTTGTCGCGATAGGTGGAAACGCCAAAGTCGCCGGGAAGATACGGTCCGCCGCGGGTGGCGTAGATGCTCTGCCCGTAGAGCTTCAGCCAGTCGCCCACCTCGCGCAGACGCGCGGCGTGCGCCGGTTCAATCTGTCCATCGGGGCGCGGACCCACGTTGAGCAGAAGATTTCCGTCGCGGCCCACGGCACCCACCAGCAGATGCAGCACTTCGCTCAGCGACTTGATGCGGGCATTCAACTGGTAGCCCCACGCTCCGTCGGTCAACGTGGTGCACAGCTCCCAGGGATGCTGATTTTCAAAGTTGCCCATGGCGCGGTCGCCCTCGCGCGAACGGAAATCCGCCGGGGCATCGGTGCGGTCGTTGATGAGAATCGACGGCTGCAGCTTTCTCAGCTTGGCGACGGTTTCTACATCCTGCCAGGTAAACGTTCCGGTGTAGGGATCGCCCTTGGGGCGCGCCTGCCAGCGTCCTTTGAAGTTGACGCCGCCAAAGCCCAGCCAATCCACGCCGCCGCCGTCAAACCAGAGAATGTCGAGTTTGCCGTAGTGCGAGGCCAGTTCATTCAACTGGCGCTGATACTGCTCGCGCAGTTCAATCGCGTTGGCGCGATAAAGCTCTGGGAAGTAGAAGCCGGGATAGCGCCAATCAAGCGGCGAATAATAGAGGCCAACGCGCAGACCTGCCTTGCGCACCGCGGCAACATAGTCGGCGACAAAGTCATGATGCGCCGCCGACTTCATCGCCGTAAAGCTGCTGCCCGGATCATCGAAGAGCGCGAAGCCGTCATGGTGGCGCGCCGTCAGCACCGTGTATTTCATTCCCGCGGCTTTGGCGACGGCGGCCCAGGCATCGGGATCAAACTTGTCGGGATGAAACTGATCGGCCAGCTTGGCGTACTCATCGACCGGAATCTGCTCCTGCCACTGCACCCACTCGCCGCGTCCGGGAATCGAATAGACGCCCCAGTGCATGAAGAGGCCGAACTTGGCATCGCGCCACCAGGCAATGCGCTGCGCCGCGTCGGCGTCGGTAACCATCGGCGCCGACTGCGCCCGCGCCACGGATGCCGTGCCGAAGTTGGCCGTCACCCCCAGTAGAATCACAAACGCCGCAATCAATCTTACGTGCAATGCAAGTGCTTTCATCGTGTCCTCTCCATCTTCTGTGCGCACACTTCGCCTCAGTCGGCGACCATGCTCTCTCCCGGCAAAATCGGCCGCGTCCTCGGCAGCAAGCCGTTGTAGGCAAAGCTGCCCATCAGAGCCAGCGCGCCCACATACGCCGCCAGCTTCACCCAACTCGTCGTCGCCGTCTGCGGCAGCGTCTTCCACAGTACCAGAAGCAAAGTCTGCGCCGCCGTCACCGCCCACACCGAGCCGTAAAAATACCGCCGCTCCGTGCCCTCGCCCTTGGTGGACGGACCCACGCGCGGCAGATTGCCCGTCAGCCCCAGCAGCAGAATCACCGCTGCCACCGGCGGATAGCCGTAGTTGTAAATGAATTTCATCTGCCAGCCGCCGCCCGCCGCGGCAATCACCAGCCCCTCCAGATTCAGCAGAGCGTAGCTCAACACCGCCGTCCAGGCAAAACTGTAGCAGACCTTGCGGTAGAGTGGATTGGGCCGGTCCTCGTCAAAGCGCAGAATATATGGACCCGGCTCGGCTCCCGGCAGCCGCCCGCGCACCGCGGCCACGCCCGTGCCGGCCAGCACCAGGCCCAGCCACAGCGAGTTGCCCCAACTGAAGCCATGCGCAAACAGCGTGAATGTCAGCGGTCCGGGTGCCAGAAAAAACACCCAAATCCAGATCGGCCAATGCAGCGAGCGATAGATGCGCGTATTGCGCGTGCGCATCTTGCGCTCGTCGGCAAACTCCACTTTCCCTCTGTATCCCATGCACTCCAGCCTCGCAGAGCCGCCGAGGGCGCGTCAATCCGCCCGTCTTCCCAAGACTCACAGCGTCGGCAGATAGATCAGCTCAATGCCTTTGCCATTCTTCGGGTCTTTGTTGCGCGAGTACTGGCGGCTGGCGTCGTTATCCCAGTGCTCGGTGACGCCCAGGCTCATGACCGGCTTGCCGTTCTGGCGATAGGCCGTGCCTGAGGGCGGATGATCGGCCAGTGCCTCCTCCTGCAAATAATCGTCGGCGTTTTCGCGAATTGCTATGCGCGGGTGACCGTCCGCGCCCAGGTTGTTCTTGGTCTGCGAGAGAAGAATATCCAGGCCGACCGAGTCCAGCGCCACGCCGTCCAGCGAAGCCAGAACGCTCGACGGCCAATCGGTGTTGGCATACGGCTCAACGCGATTGTTGAAGGGCGCATTGGGAAAGTGTAAAGGGAAGGTCTGCCAGCGGCGACCGCAGTAGAGGCCATCCAAGACGTACAGAATCGTCTTGGCGCCGAGGTTGGGCGAGGCCGAAAGATCCACGATCGGCGAGTAGGCGTGCGGCTTGCCCTCTTGATTGGTATTGATGGCGGCGTGCAGCTCGGGTGTGCCTTTGATGGAGCCGAAGTGGTTCTTGCCAGTCATGGTGATGGCCGTCTGGCCGTCGTCGCCACCTTCGGCAGCCCCCGAATACGGATAGGAGTGCGCCTTGAGCAGCGCCAGATTCACAATGTAGGTCGCATCCTTGATCTGCTGCGGAATCAGCTTGGCATCGTGATAGGTGTTGGCCGAGTAGCTCACGCCTTCAACCCAGTTTGCGCCTTCCAGGCCGTGATGGCCTCCATAGGCTGGGTTCTTCGGCTGGGTGGGATCAGGCTCTTCTCTCTGGACAAAACGAACATCTTTGTACTCGCCCCAAATCTTGTTGAGCATTCCCGGATAAATAAAGCGGCGGGCATCGTAAATGACGATATTGGAGGGCGGAACATGAGCATGGTTCACAAGCTGCCGCACCATGGCCAGTGCCATCTGCGGCGAGAGATCGAGCAGATTGCCGGGTCCGTCCGCGGAGGTGCTGTTGTTCAGGTTCACCTTGACGGCGACAATCTCGCCCGTCTTGTAGCCGGTCTTTTCCAGATTGTGTTGATTTGGGCCGCGCGACTTGCTGTTGTAGTACGTGAAAATCGTCTTCCATGCCTCGTCGTCCGAGGCCGCGCCGGTCAGCTTGCGCAGCGTGTTGCTGAGCATCGCGTCGATGCGCGCCTGATCGTTGTTCTTGTCCATCCACCACTGGTCGGTCTTGGACTGGATGTCGCCGCTCCAATGCGCGGCCTTGGGATCGCGCGCCCAGACCACGCGCCCCGGATAAACGCCGCGGGCAATACCCAGCGGCACATTGCGCTGCGCGGGCTGGAAGTTGTAGTGCTCGGCAATCTCCGCCGCCGAGGCGGCTCTGGTGTGCGCCAGCCACAGGCCGCCGGCAACCACCGTCAGAGCGCAAAGGCTAATGGCTGCCCAGCGATAGCGATGCACCAACCGGCGCAATCCCGCCAAAGAGAAGACGCCCGCCACCGAGGCGCACATCCACAGAACGAAGGCGCTAGCCACGGGAAAGGCCGCCCGCTGGCAGGGATAGCCGGCGCGGCTGGGCTTGGGAAGTACGCGCACCAAAAACCACGCGAGTGCCGTGAATCCAACGATCGCCGCGCCGATACGCGCAAGTCTGCTCTGCCTGTTTGTGCCGCTCATTCCGAATTTCATCCTCATCCCCTCATCCCGTCATTGATCCGTCCGCAATCCCACGAGCGGCAGCGGCGCATTCTCATGATAATTTATTCCCTCATTGCGCGCCGCAAGTCCTCAGCGCGCCAGCGGTTGGGTTTCTTCGTCCATTTCAATCCAGAGAAATCAACATTCGGAAAGCGCGGGTCTTCCGCCAGCGATAATGAACGAAATCGCTGGCGAGGGTGAGAATATCGCCTGTGTCCAACTCGTCGGCCATCTGAACCAAACAGGCATTCGCGATGCTGACCGGAAGATCACGATATGTACGCAAAATTTCATGAACGGATGCCGTGGAGCGCGTAAGTTGGAACGGTATCTGAAAGATGCCCTCTTCCAGATTGGCCAGGATTCTATCCGAAGCGCGGGGAATCTTGTTGAGCAGGAAGCAACTCTCGGAGAGAACCGCTTCGCAGGTGGCAAGCGGCTGCTCTAACTCTTCCAGGACGCGAACGCACTGCTCATGATACCGCTCTCATGTATCAAGCAGAGCAATAATCACACCGCTGTCAAGCAGGACGGGCTTCATCGCCCATGGCCTTCCAGATGCGCCGTGTGCCCCGGGTCTCGATTATGAGTCCCAGAGTTCCGCCAAGAGTAGCCCATTACGCCGTGGCCGCGTTCGCCACCTGCTGCAAGCCCCGCGCTTCAATCTCAAACTCGCGGATTTTGTATTTCTGGATTTTGCCGCTTAGGGTGGCGGGGAACTCGGTGACAAAGCGGATGTGCTCGGGAATCTTGTAGTAGGCGATCTGGCCTTTGCAGAACTCCTTGATCTCCTCTTCCGTGGCTTCCACTCCCGGCTGGAGGCGCACCCAGGCGGCGACGATCTCGCCCAGACGCACGTTGGGGATGCCGACCACCTGCGCCTCGCTGACCTTGGGATGCGTATAGAGAAACTCCTCCACCTCGCGGGGATAGATGTTTTCACCGCCGCGAATAATCACGTCGCGCGAGCGTCCCGTCAGGTGGATGCAGCCGTCCTCATGCATGATGCCCAGGTCGCCGGTGTGCAGCCAGCCGTCGGGATGGATCACCTGCGCGGTGCCTTCTGGATCGCCGTCGTAGCCCTTCATCAGCGCGTAGCCGCGGATGCACAGCTCGCCCTGCTCGCCGATGGGAACCTGCTCGCCGGTGGTCGTCGAGATAATCTGAATCTCGGTCTGCGGCATGGCGCGGCCCACGGTCTTGACGCGTATCTCGATGCTGTCGCCGGCGTCGGACATGGTGGTCACCGGCGAGGTCTCGGTCTGCCCATATGCGATGACCAGCTCGCCGATGTGCATCTCGGTGAGGACGCGCTTCATCAGCTCCACCGGGCAGGGTGCGCCGCTCATCATGCCGGTGCGCAGGCTGGTCAGGTCGTAGCT
>Ga0181529_10000806_pt1 | contig 44044 bp, 34 predicted proteins | sample PEATcosm2014_Bin_36_FD_119763 | JGI IMG/M metagenome (GOLD analysis project Ga0181529, IMG submission 119763) | Peatland microbial communities from MTU Mesocosm Facility, Houghton, MI, USA - PEATcosm2014_Bin10_30_metaG | ecosystem: Environmental > Terrestrial > Soil > Wetlands > Peat | place... | reverse complement strand
CACCAAACCAGAACCGCCACGCTACGCCACGCCGTCAGATGTGTTTTCCAGGCCGCTTGAGAATCACCGGCCATCAGCCAACCTCGAAATTTCATAACTTCGCTTTAATCAGCGTCTCCCTAGGTCAGGACGATCTTGTCGCCGTCCTTCAGCGTCACGATGGCTTTCTTCCAGTCGTTTGTCCGGCCGGCCTGCAACGTGCGTTTGCGGCGGGCCTTGCCGCGCACGTTCAGCGTGTTGACCTTGGTGACCTTGACCTTGAACAGTTCCTGCACGGCCTGCCGGATCTGCGGCTTGGTCGCCAAGCGGTCGGCCACGACGGTGTATTGGTTGTATTTCTCGCCCTGGCGCGTGCCTTTTTCCGTCAGGCGGACGGTCTTGATGATTTCAAAAGCGTTCATGTTATTCCTGTTTCAAACGGGCTTCTACGGTTTCAAACGCGCTCTTCGTGAAGAGCAGCTTGTCCGGACGCAAAACGTCGTAGGTGTTGAGCGAATCGCCCGTGGTGAGCGAAACGGCTTCTAGGTTGCGCGAGGCAAGCGTCAGGTTCTTGTCCGCCGCCGCGACGATGAGCGTCGTGCCCTTCAGCTCCAGCGCCGAGATGACGCCGACAAAATCTTTCGTCTTGGGCGATGACAGTTTCAAATCGTCCACGACGACCACATCTCCGGCCTTGAGCCGTTCGCTCAACGCCTTGCGCAGCGAGAGGGCGCGCGTCTTCTTGGAAAGTTTCTTCGTGAAATCGCGCGGCTTCGGTCCGAACACCACGCCGCCTCCCGCCCACAACGGCGAGCGGACGGAACCTGCGCGGGCGCGGCCCGTGCCCTTTTGCTTCCACGGTTTCTTGTTGGAACCCTGGACTTCGCCGGCGGTCTTGGTGCAGGCGGTGCCGCTGCGCTGGGCCGCGTTATACGCCACCACGGTGTCGTGGACGGCTTGCGTGCCTTTTCCGTTTTCAACAAGCGCAAACTTCACTTCCAGTTCGCCCGAATGCTTTCCCTCGAGATTTTTAATGGCAATTTTCATGGCTCGTTATTTCTTGGCGGCGGGTGCTGCGGCGGGTTTGGCCTCGGCCTTCTTGTCGCCGCCCTTTTTCTTGACGGAGATGCTCACCGGCGGCTTCCAGCCCTTCGGACGTTTCTTGGATTCGCGGATGACGACGTAATCGCCCTCTGCTCCGGGAATCGAACCTTTGATCAAAAGCACATTGTCCGTCTCGCGCACCTGGATGACTTCCAGATTTTGCGTCGTGCGCGTGTCCTGGCCCATGTGGCCCGGCATCCTCATCCCGCGCATGACCGTGCCGGGAAACAGGCGCTGGCCGATCGCGCCGCTGCGGCGATGCCAGCCCTTCGCGCCGTGCGTCGAGTCGCCGCCGGCAAATTTATGGCGCTTCACCACGCCCTCAAAACCGCGGCCCTTCGTGACGCCGATCGCGTCAATGAAATCGCCGGGCGCAAACAATGCCGGTCCGACGATGTCGCCGGGCTTCACGTCCTTGGAAAAATCACGGAACTCGCGGATGCGTTTCACCGCCGCGCCGTTTTGTTTCTTGATGTGGCCGAGCAGCGCCTTGGTCAGCCGCTGTTCCTTCTGGTCGTCGAAGCCGAGCTGCACGGAATTGTAGCCGTCCTTGCCCGCCTGCGTTTTCACCTGCAGCACGCGGTTCGGTCCGGCCAGCACCACCGTCACGGGGACGACGTTGCCGGTCGCATCATAGACGCGCGTATGTCCGATTTTCTTTCCTAAAAGTCCGAGTGGCATAAATTGATTCGTTAAAAGTTAATGAGTTATGCCGCGTCAAATCTTGATGGTGATGTCCACGCCGGCAGGCAGGTTGAGCTTCTTCAATTCGTCCACCGTTTTGGCCGTCGGGTCGAGGATGTCAATCAGCCGCTTGTGCGTGCGCTGCTCGAAGGTTTCCTGTGATTTTTTGTCCGAGTGCGGCGAGCGCTGCACGGTGAACCGCTCGATGCGGGTCGGCAGTGGGATGGGCCCGGCGACGCGTGCGCCGGTGCGTTTGACGGTGTCCGCGATTTCGCGCGCGGACTGGTCTATGACACGGAAGTCATAAGCCTTGAGGCGGATTCTGATACGTTGAGCGGCCATACAAAGAACAATTGTCTGTTAATGGTTAAATAAATTTCCGCCTCCGATTCATCGAAAGCGGGCGCGCATACTACCACCTGAACCCCGCAGTGCAATCTTTTTTTTGGAGAATTTTTGTTCCTCCCTCTCTCAGCCCACAACTTCCTTCCGCACTCCCTCGAAAAACCAAAAGGGCGCGGCTCGTCAGTCGCGCCCGTGCTTCTCTTACTTCCCTTTCCTCTCCGCCTCGATTTTCCTTCTCCGCATCCGATGGGGAGAAGGTGGCCAAAGGCCGGATGAGGTGTCTTCACCCTGCTTTCCCAACTTCTTCATTCTTCATTCTTCATCCATCTTCCAACTTCTATCTTCCAACTTCTCCCTTCCCTCACGCCGCCACAGCCAGCGTGCCCCTATGGCCGGGAAGATCCAGCGCATTCGCCGTCACCGTCACGCTCGGCTTGGCCGACGCATCCTTCGTCGCCACGTATTTCCATGCGCCCGATGCCGCGTCGAACGTCGCCGCCCCGTTCTCCACCGCCGCCTTCGTGTTGTCCACGATGGACACCGTCACTCCCGTCACCTCCATGTCGTCGTGCGCCTTGATCACGATCGTCTCGCCCGCATGACGATGATAGCCCGTCACGTCTATCGCATCCACCGTCGGCGGGTTCAGGAAATCCCCCACCGCCAGTGAGAACGCTGATTTATGCACCGCCTTGCTTTTGGCCACATACGGCTGCTTGGCCGCCGGATCCGCCATCACGCCCTTGGCATAGTGCGCGCCCTGGCTGAACAGCTCCTTCTGTGCCTGCTGCGCCGGGGTGTTGGGTTGGTTCTCCCATCTTCCATCCCCCATCTCCGCTTCACGCTTCACGCCGCTCCCCGCCTAATTTGGAAAGTTGAAACCGGGCCTGCCGGGGAAATTTGAGTTGTTCGCAGAACGCTTTCCGCCGGCGGCTTCCAGCAAGGCGGCTGCCGCTTGCTGTCCCGCGCGCCCCGCCCGCAACGGGTTCGCCGGCGTCTGGTTGGCACGGAGCGGTTCTAGCAAATATGACATGCCGCGTTGCTGCATCATGAAAGGCGCCATCGGCGGCCTGCCGGTCAAATCCAAAGGGGTTTGCGACATTGCGTTCACGGCATTGACGTCCGCCTTGGATTTCAAGAGCAATTGGACGATGTTGGTCTGCCCGGCCAATGCCGCCAGATGCAGAGGTGTGTCGCCAATAACGGAAAGTCCCTGCCTCATCATAAAAGCCGGGCCGGACGCGTATTCTGGTTGGACGACATGGGCGTTGGGGTCTGCTTTATGTTTGAGCAAAAAGGCGGCGGCTCCGGTGGCACCCTCCATTGCCGCCCAATGCAGGGCTGTGAATCCCGACTCGTCAACCAGACTCACATTCGCTCCGGCACGGATTAAAATCTCCAAGGTGTTTGTTTGGTCATGGAACGCGGCCAGATGCAACAGAGTTCCTCCGTTGGTTGAACTGGCAAAGTCAACCGGCACGCCCCTTTCCAGAAGAAGCTTCAGGATGTCCGCATAGCCGGCGGCGGCGGCGATTTCAACCGCCGAGGCGTTCATTTTGTTATGCGACGCTGCGAGCGACTTGTCCTGCGCAAGCCGGGCCGAAACGGTTCTCAAATCGCCGGCATAGACCGCGTCAAAGAAGTTTTCCATTGTCCCGTGCTGTATGAGCAATTGGGTCACATCTGTTCGTTTGGTGATCAGTGCATATCCCAGCGGCGAAAGTCCCCAGATATCCTGCGCCTGCAAATCACAATTGGCCGCAATGAGGATTTTTAGACTGTCCATGTCACCATTGGCGGCGGCGATGTGTGCCAGCCCCTTGCCGAGCGCCATGTTGGTAATGGCGGAAGGATTTTGTTCAAGAACTTTTTGCAGCGCATCGGCCCGTCCGGCCATGACGGCGGAGGCTTCATCCCAATTCGCGCCGTGGGTTTCTAGAAATTCAACCATGTTGGTCTGGTGCATCATCATGGCGAGGCGCAATGGGGTCTCGCCGAACTGGTTGGTTAGGTTCGCCAGTTGCGGATCGGCGTTCAAGAGCCGTGTGGCCGAATCAATCTTGCCTTTGCGGACGGCCTCGAAAATGTCTGTCTCGGCAGATTGCGCTCTCGACATGGCGAAGGGATCGGGATTCCTCGCTGACAAAATTCGCGGCGTTTCGCCGGCATTGTTCGTGGCATCAAGATTTGCCCCCTGTTGCACAAGCCAGTCGAAAACGTCATGCGTCCCTGTCTTGGCCGCGATGAGCAGCGGCGTGTCGCCGTCATTGTTGCGAGCCTCAAAATCCACCTTGGCCGCGACAAAAACGTCCCCGATGCCGCGCATGAAAAACATCGGCTGTTGATTCCCCAAAGCCGCCAGATAATGCAGTGGTGTTTTGCCATGGTCGTCCTTGGCGGAAAGATCCGCTCCGGCTTTCACCAGCATGCCCACGCAATCCGCCGCTTCGCTCCACGGCCATTTGCCGGACAGGAAAAGATGAGCCGCTGTCCGGCCTTGCTTGTCGCGCAGGTTCGGATTTGCCCCGGCATCCAGCAGCGCGCGGGTGGCTTCCTGCTTGGACGAGCTTTCGGCGGCGATTGCTAGAACGTGCAATGGAGTCATTCCATCATTGTCTTGGACGTTGACATTGGCTTTTGCCTGAATCAGCGTAAGGGTTGCGGACGGCCATTGAACGATCTGCTCGACCGCGGCATGGAGGGGTGTTCGCCCTTGAAAATTGGTGGCGTTGACGTCGGCTCCGCTGGCAAGTAATGCGCGCACTTGATCGCCTGACAAATCGTTGTATCCCTTGACCGCGCGGTGCAACGCGGTATTGCCGTCCGCGTCAGCTTCATTGACGTTGCCGCCGCCTGAACCGAGAAGCTTTAACAGCGCTGTTTGATCATCTTCAAAGAAAAAGATGTAGCGGGAGGTTTTCCCCTCGGTCACCAACTGAAGTGCGGTCTGTCCGGCATTATTGGTGGCCTTGGCGTCCACGCCGCACGCCAGCAGAAAGCTGGCGGCCTGCAGCACCGGGTTTGGCCCCTGCTCATTTTCTCCGACCGTCAAATACTTTACATAGATGGCCTTGCGCGGGTCGTTTCCCATGCGATCCAGCCAGTTCGTCGGCGGACGGTCTTTGACATAAAAATTCCGCTCCTGCAAAAGAACCTGGAGCAGCAGCGTGTTGCCGTCCGGGTCGCGAACAGCCACATTCGCCCCCCGGTCCACCAGCAATGCGGCCTCGGCTAAATGACCGTTCAACACGGCCACCTGCAACGGCGTCAGCCCGAGTTCGTTGCGCGCCTCAAGATTGTTCGTCGTCTCCGTCAACGCCTCAAGCGCGCCGATGTTGCCGCTCGTCGCTGTATCGTGGAGGGATGTCGCTATGGCGCGGTCGGCAGGCGGGGCCACCGACTTGTCGCTCAACAGCAGCCGGATCGCCTCGGTGTTTTGCGAATGCTCCGCCGCATCGAGCGGCGTCCAGCCGTTTGTGTCGCGCACGTCCGTCGGCGCGCCGGCGGCCAGCAGGAGTTTCATGTGCTCGACTAGGTTCTTGCCTGCGGCAATGTGCAGCGCCGTCTGTCCGGCGAAATTGGTCGCGGCGGGAGACGCGCCGGCCTGCAGCCAGAATGTCGTCATCGCAAGCTGGTCGTTTTGGACGGCCCAATGCAGCGGCGTCTGCCCGTCTTTGTCCGTGGCCTGCGCAAGATTTTTATTTTCAGATAATAGCCGCCGCGCCTGTTCAATGTCGCCCATCGCCGTGGCGGCAAAGGCATCGTAGTCCGCGCCGTTTTTTATCAGCAACGCAAGAATCTGCTGCCGGCGTTCGGGATCTGAACCGGCAACCCTGGCTGCCTGGCTGGCTTCCTGGGAACGGATGGAGGCCGTGAACTGCAGATTTGCATCGCTGCCAAAATTCTTGAGTGTGTTGCTCGTTTGATGCCACTGGGCAATGGCGGATGCCCTGCCTTTGGCCGACTCCGCCGCCGAAAGTGCAAATGCCTGCAACAGCGGATAATTCCCTTCAATATTTGTTTTGGCTGAAACGCCTGCTTTCAACAGGGCTTGAACGGCTTCCAGTTCACCGCACTGGGCGGCCTCTGCCAGCCAGATTGGGCCGTGCTCGGCAAGACTTTCGGCGGCCGTCTTGACGGGCCGGCCCATGTAATTTGGCGGCAATTTCTTCACCAACGCCTTCTTTCCCAAAGGACGCTGCGGATCCTGTCCAAGCATCTGTGCCACAAGCCTGCCGTCGGCGCGTGTGATGTCGAATGAGATCGCCGTGTCTTTATTGTAACCGGCCTCTAAAAATGGATTTGCCCCATAATCCAATAGCAGGCTGAGGACCTGATCAAGGTTGGTATGCACGATCATGTTGTTGAAAGCAAAATGCAACGGGGTTTGCTCAAACGGAGTCGGACGGTTGGGGTTGACACCCGACTTCAACATCAGTTCGCAAATTTCGTAACAGCCCGATTGCGCCGCCTCATCCAAAGCGTTCATCCCGGCACCGCCGCTGCCCAGCGTGTCTCCTCTGGCATTGATGTCGGCACCCAGCTCCATCATGCGCTTTACCAGCGGGACATTCCCCGCCTTCGCCGCTTCGAGCAACGGCAGCTTGCTTCCGTTGTCGCGGGCGAAAACCAGGTTGGTGTTGCTCTCCAGCAACTGGCTGGCGGTGTTGGTGTCGTTTTCCGCAATGGCATCGAAGAAATTTTCAACCGTCTGGTAGTCCGGCATTGTCTGCGCCCGGACCGTCGAAACCATTTGAAGAAGAATCAGGCAGACCATGATGATGGAATTGCTCCGCGCAAAGGCACTTGTGTGTTTTGCTTTCATGCGGGGATTATGACAGAAACGCGCCCGGCTGGCATTTGATTTGTTTTGCCATCCCAATGGCAAGAAAAGGTGCATAGGGACGACGGCAGTCATCGGATTCCCAGGATATATTTCGATTGTCATTTTCCCGTGAAAGAATTAAAATGCCCGATTATGAAAGCCCTCCTAGCCTGTGCCGCCTTGATGCTGCTGACCGCAATTTCCTGCGTGGCCGGACTTCGGCTGCCGGAACCGCCGCAACAGCACAAATCGTGGCATCCAGACCCCGCGATTCCCACCAACATCCTCTGCGCCGTTGAAACAATATATGCACAGGGCTTTCCCGATCCACGAGGCTGCGAGTATCACAATATCGAGGTGGCGGTCAGCGGCGTTTGGGACGGCAAGGTTTCCATGGTTAAAACGCGCGGCTGGGTGCTGCCGGAAAAATCCGGGACAAACCAGTTTGCGATCTGCTGGAACGGGCTGGTTTATCCCGTCGCAAAAATTTCCGCGCCCGCCGACCTCCACGCGGAAACCACCAATGTCGTTTCAAATGCGCGCTTCGGAATGCGTGGCAACTCGGCAGCGGGTGAATTGCAGACCGTTATGTTTAGCGGAGCGCAGTCCACACGCGTGCTCCTGCTGTTGCGCTTGGGCGAAACAGCCGCCGCCTTGACCAACTGGTCGCCAAACCAGCGGATGATGATGTTTAGCGGCGGCGGTGGTGATGGGCGTTCGCCCAAAGATCCGTATCTGGAATTTGCCGGCGACTGGGCGTGGGCGATGTTCGACCGGACCATTTGCGCCCACATGCGGGGCGATGAAGCGCTGGCGCTGGCCACCGCCCGCCAGCTCGCCGATGTGCAGCCGAAGATTGAAGCCGAATGCGCCCGGCGCGGTTTTCAACAGCAGCCGTATTATGATTATCAGCGGCGGAACGAGAAGAGGCCTTACCTCGATTTCCTCGACCAGTTGCCGCAACTGCTGGCCGACCTGGAGAGCCGCGAAAAGGAAGGCCGCCGCGTGAGCGTCATTCAGGGAGGGTTGCAGAACATCACCAACCAGACGGAACGCATCACCGAGCTCATCCGTGATTTGGATCTGGTCCAGGCACGTCAATGGAGCCAGCCGGGCGGTGTCAACCTGCCGGAAGACCCCATCGTCTCTGCGCTCATCCAGGAAGGCGACCCGGCCGTTGACCCGTTGCTGGATTGCATGGACAACGACAAGCGGCTGACCCGCTCGGTCGGTTTTGGCCGGGATTTCTTTCGTGGCCGCACGGTGATTCCCGTGGGCAGTGCCGCGCGGGCCGCGCTGCTGTCCATTCTTCAGGCCGGCTTTGGCGACGGAACGGCGCAAATCCGCGCGTATTGGAACAAATACAAGGGCATGAGCCTCAACGAACGATGTTACGCAATCCTCAATGACGACACCGCACGCAGCCGGTGGCCGGAAGCCGCCGCGCACATCACCCAGCGGGAAAATGTAGCGACGTTTCCCGGCGGCTACAGCATGGTCAAGCCAACGCCGACCAATGAATCCGCCCGGCTGCGCGGGGAAGATTTGCGGGGCAAATCCAATCCGTCGGTGTCCGAATTGATGGCGCGCCGCGCACTGGAAGTGCCGGACGCGGATCCGAACTCCTACGATATTTCTGCGGCGTGTGAAATGGGGTTGAAGCTGGCGGCCTGGGATGCAAAGGCCGCCGCTCCCGTGATGATGATGCTTTCAGGCCGTTGCGCCACCGTGATGAAATATTCAGGCCAGAACCTCGGCGCATTGCTTGCCAAACTTTCGCTCGCCCGCGCGCAGGCTGGCGATCCCTACGCTTTTGGAGATTATGCGGCATGGCTGCCGACGGCGAGGCCCGCAGACATGGGGTTTTCCATTTCAGATATTTTGGGCCTCTCGAAAAATATCCAACCAACGCTGTTCTCGAATCGGCGGCGGAAAAGATGTTCAACGACACCAACTCTTTGTGGAGCAAACTGCCGTGGCCGCAAAACGGTTTTGAAAATCCGGCATCCTCCGACTTGGTTAATGTGGCCGCCTTCCGTCGTCTGATCGTGCGCGAACTGGATCGGAAGGAAGTCAGCGGCTCAATTTCATGGCAGTCTTCCGGGTCCGTCAATTATTCTGTAAACGATTTGAACATGAGTGGCGGCTTCATGTATTCATTCCCTGAATCCAGCCAGATCACCAATGGCACCAGCGTCGAACTTCGCTGGTGCGACTGGATTGCCCTGTCGCTGGCAAGTGGAAAACATATTCCGCCCTTCAATCCCTTTGCATCGGTTGAAAAGCGCGACGCAGCGCTCGAAAACATCAAAACCTTGCTGCGTCAAAATTAGTTTGGGGCTTCGCGGGATGCATTGGTAAGACGATGGTTGTCGCGGAGCGACATGGCCGTCTGTCTGATGGCCGCCAGCCCGACCTCGAATTCTCCGAGGACAAACCCGCCACGTCAATTCCCTGATTCACGACTTCACCCTTCCCCAACTTTCAACTCCCATCCCCCTCATTTTGAATTCTTAATTCGCAATTCGCAATTCGCCCTTCTCATCTCCAACTTCTCCCTTCCAACTCCCGTCCCGTTTCCATTGTCCGGCGGCAGATTGCCGCACGCCATTTTGTCCCGTTCCGGGAATTATTTTTTCCGTCTTGTGCGGGTGTCCTGTCAGGCCGGAAATAAACCGAAATATCATTCCTGTGCTCGATAAAAGCCGGCGGGCAGGTTCGTCGCCGTGACGTCCAGAAATTGTATTGAACCCGTCGTGGCCGGATTCGTGTAGATGGGCAGCCAGTTCACTAGGTCGGTTGATTGCAGGATGATCACCGGATTCGTGGTCAGCACGCCATTCAACAGCAGTTGAAACCCGTTCGTTGTCATCATCAGGTTGGTCGAGCCTGTGTTGAGGCTGAACGGTTGCACGAACAGCGTGACGTTGGTGGAAATGCTTCCATAGTTGTTGGTGATCACCACGCTGTAAATGCCTGAATTCGCCGGCTGGACATTTAGCAACGTCAACATGGGATTGGTTTGATTTAGAATGTTGGTTTCGCTGAATTGCCATTGGTAAGCCAGCGGTGGTGTCCCGGTGGCGCCCACGGAAAAGGCCGCATTGGCATTCATGTTGACCAATGAGTTGGTAGACGCACTTGTGATGATGGGTGCTGTGCCTCCGGGAATAAAGCTGATCTGATCCAGCCAGGCGGCATTCGCGCCAAAAAATATTGATGAACCGGCATAGTTCCACGCCAATGTCTGCGTGCCTGCGCCCAGGTAAAACGTTCTTTGCTGCCAGCCTGTGGAGATGCGTATGCTTCCCAGCTGGAGCCCATTGATTGAAAATGACAATGTCCCAAAGGATGAAATATCCCACCAAAATGTCAATGTCCCGGGCCCGGTGACAGTGGTCTGTAATAGGGACTGCTGCCCGTTGCCAACCGCCCCGCTTTGCGCGGCCACAACACCGTCATATGTCGTGTTTGTTTCGACAAACCATGTCGCATTGCCGCTGTTTGTCCAGATGAGTCCGGGTGCGTTCAGTGCGGTTGACAAGCTTATCAATTGAGCATTTGAGCTGGTGACGGAACCGAAGTAATTGGTGACCACAACGTCATAACTGCCTTCGCTTGCCGATTGAACATTTAACAAAGCCAATGTCGCATTGGTCGCCCCGACGATGTTTGTCCCATAAAACTGCCATTGATAGCTTAACGGTGGAGACCCGTTTGCGGTGGCTGTGAAACTGAAATTTGAACCTGCCACCAGCGTTTGATAGGCCGGCTGGATTGACACGATGCTCGGCGGGGTTCCAGTGACGGTCAAAGTCGCGTTGGAACTGGTGATGAACCCATAACTGTTGCTGATTACGACGTCATAAACACCCTGGTTGAAGGGTTGCACGTTTGTTAAACTCAACAGTCCGTTTGTCGCCCCGGCTATGTTGGCCCCACCAAATTGCCACTGGTAGGTGAACGGCACCGGACCTACTGCGGTTGCGTTAAAAAATGCATTCGAACTGGCAGATGCGATCTGGTTGGTCGGTTGCACCGCGAGCGTTGGCGGGTTTGTGTTGACGGTTAAGATGGCATTTGAACTGGTAATCAACCCATAACTGTTCGACACAATGAGGTTGTAAATCCCTGCGTTGGCTGGCTGAACGTTCGTCAAACTCAGAGAAACATTCGTTGCTCCAACAATATTGGTTCCATTCCATTGCCACTGATAAACTATGGGCTGCAGGCCCAGTGCATTTGCCGTAAATACAATTGGAAGACCAGCATAGGCCGTCTGATTTAATGGTTGTGGAGTAATCAATGGCGGTCCGTCCATCACAAGCGCAAGACTGTGATATTGCCCTCCTGCAATGCCAACGACTTTATTCAAACCGACAGGAACATTTGTCTGACCGCTGCCATTGTTTCCCCAGGCGACCACCGTGCCGTCGTTTCGAAGTGCAAGATTATGTGTGAAGCCCGCAGCAATGGCCACGGCATTGGTCAAATTGGCAGGCACGTTCGTCTGTCCATATGTATTGTCACCCCAGGCAGTCACCGTTCCGTTGCTCTGTAAGGCAAGACTGGATGATGAACCCGCAGCAATCGCAATGGCATTCGTCAAGCTGGCCGGCACATTTGTCTGGTGAGAACTGTTGTTTCCCCAAGCCACCACCTGGCTGCTGCCCTGAAGGGCCAGCACATGGTTGGCACCAGCGGCTATAGCCACAACATTGCTTAAACCGGCGGGAACATTCGTCTGGCCATTAGAGTTATATCCCCAAACCTTTACCTGACCATTGCTTTGAAGAACAATGGAGTCATTGGCGCCAGCGGCTATGGCCATGACATTGCTCAAACCGGCGGGAATGTTTGTTTGACCATAGCTGTTATATCCCCAGCCTACCACTTTGCCATTGCTTTCAAGCGCCAGACAATCATTGAATTCCCCTGCTGCTATGGCCACCACGTTGCTTAAACCGGCAGGAACATTGGTTTCTCCATAAGTGTTGTCACCCCAAACCCTCACCGTTCCATCGCTTTTGAGAGCCAAGCTGGAATTGTCGCCGGCGGCAATAGCCAGCACATTTCCCAAGTTACCAGGTATGTTTGTTTGGCCAAATCCATTTGCTCCCCAAGGCACTATCTGGGTGCGTGGTGTGGTCAACGTGGCGTTGGAGCTGGTGACCATGCCAAAGGCGTTGCTGATGACGACGCTGTAACTGCCCTCGCTGCTCCAGGGTGGCAGGTTCAAAACTGCATTTGTTGCACTTGGGATATTGGTTCCGCTAAACTGCCATTGATAATATAACGGTGGCGTGCCCAATGCGGTAACCAGAAAACTAACTGCTTGACCCAGCTTTGCGGTTATATTTGCAGGATTCGTCGTGATTGACGGCATCGTTGCACCGGGTGCATAGTTGACTTGGTCCAGCCACGCCGCGTCCGACCCGGTGTTAATTGTGGCATTCTTGGAATAGCTCCATGTCAATGTATGAGTCCCCGAAGCGACGGCATAAGATATCTGCTGCCATTTGACCGTGCCGGAAATTCGAAACTGCTCCGAGCCATCAAATGAAAAATTTGCATAATCATTGTTCGTTTCCGACGAAATCTGCCACCAGAAGCTCAGAATACCCGGCCCGTTGACCGTGGTCTGGACGGTGGACTGCTGGCTGCCGGTAATGGCTCCGCTTTGAAGGGCGGCGATGCCATCATGAGTTGTGCTTGTTTCTGGAAACCAAGGCAGATTGCCGCCCGAAGTCCAAGTCAGGTTTGTCGCATTCAGGGATTCCGTGAAATCCACCATATTAAGATAAACAGAAGTCGTGTTGGTGATGCCAAAGGCATTGGTGATAATTAAGCTATAATTGCCCTCGTTGGTAAACTGCGCGTTTGTGAAAGTTAAAGATGCATTGGTTGCACCATCCAGATTGGTCAGATTGAGCTGCCACTGATAATACAATGGCGGCGTTCCCTGTGCCGTTGCATTTAAGGTCGCGTTCGACCCCACCAATATCACTTGGTTTGTCGGATTGAGCGTTATAAATGGTGGCGTTCCTCCGGGAGTGAAGCTGACTTCATCCAACCATCCGGAATCTCGCCCGCTGTTGCTGACTCCAGAGTCGGTCTTGATGTAGTCCCATTGCAATGTCTGGTCTCCTGCTCCAATATAGTTTGTCTGCTGTTGCCAGCCGTAGAATCCTCCAGTAATGTTTCCAGAAATCCGTGCCTGCTCCGTTCCGTTGATGGAGAAATTCAAATAATCATTCACTGCTTCGGAGCTGACATTCCACCAAAATGTCAGGGTGCCTGGCCCGGTCACAGTGGTCTGAACCGTTGACTGCTGGTTGGCAATAATTGCCCCGCTTTGCAATGCGGCGAATCCGTCATAGGTGGTTGCGGTTTCAACAAACCACGGCACGTCCCCGCCTGTGGTCCAGGTCAGGTTGGTGTCATTCAATGCCGCCACCGGATCCACCACGTTCAAATAGGCGCTCGAACTGTTCGTAACCCCGAAGCCATTGCCAACGACGGCATCGTAGTAACCCGCATCGGCCAGCTGAAGATTTGAAAGCGTAAAGGTTGAATTCGTGGCAGTGGCGATATTTGTTCCGTTAAGCCGCCATTGATAGGTGAATGGTGGCGTGCCGTTTGCGGTCACGCTCATGGTGGCGTTTGAGTTGATTGACACGATTTGCCCCACCGGCGCAATTGTCACAAATGGAGGGGTGCCTCCGGGAGTCATATTGACCTGGTCCAGCCATGCCTGCGCCCGGTTAAGCGGGTCTGCATCCGTTTCATAATCCCACACTAGCAAGTTGGTTCCGGCGCCAAGATAGAAGGTCTGCTGCTGCCAGTAATTTTTGCCGCCTATGCTCGACTGTCCCTGTCCGTTAAACGAAAAGGTCAGGAAATCGGATGAACTGATGGACGCTGTCTGCCACCAGAAGTTCAACGTGGCGGGGCCATTGACGATGGTGGAAAGAATTGATTGTTGTCCGGCAGTCGTATTGCCGCTTTGCATGGAGGAGATTCCGTCGTGCGTTGCAGAAAAGCCGAATCCCCATAAATCGTAAGTAGCAGGATTGGGTTGGACGAACCACGGCATGTCTCCACTGGTTGACCAAATTAAATTGGTTGTATTTAGAGCCGCATTCACATCCATCACGGCCAGATAGGCGTTGGAACTGGTGGCCGAGCCGTAGGCATTGGTGATTATCACATCATAACTGCCTTGGTTGGTCAGTTGGAGATATGTCAGGGTCAAAACCTGATTCGTGCCGCCACTAATGTTGGTCCCATTAAACTGCCATTGAAAGGACACGGGCAATGAGCCGGCTATCTGGACGGAAAACACAGCATTGAAACTGGCCGCCTCAGCCTGGCTGGCTGGCTGGGTAAGGATAATGGGGGCACCATTGGTGACCAGCAGCGTAAAATTGGAACTGGCGGTTGATCCCATCACATTGGTGATAATCACATTGTAATTGCCCACGTTTGTCGATTGGAAATTCGATATCGTCAGCCAGTTGGTAGTGGTGACCGCAACATTTGTCCCGTTGAAAAACCACAGATATGTCAGGGGCGCAAGTCCCGTGACTCCGAAGCTTACCGTGGCGTTGTTACCGTTGTAAATTGTCTGGCTCGTGGGCTGTTGGGTGATTTTTGGCGACAATAAGCTAATCAAGTCGTAGATCACAAGATTGGTGGTAGTCGCATTGTATCGGAACAATTCTGTTTGATCGCCGGACACGGTTTGCACCGTCGCCGAAGACGACAAATTGAGGATTACAGCCCCCGTTCGTGTATCAAATACTTCAGTCGGACCGAACGCAATGGAACCATCAGGTGTGATGGCATAAACATTATCCGAGAACTGATTCAACAGCACTGATACATTCGTTGCCGAAACCATTTGCACCTTGTTGAAGATCCACTTCTCCGATGCGTCCAATAATATCGGGGTGTCCAGTGGGTCACGATATTGAAGCGGGCCGTATTCAACCGGCAACAGCGTGTTTGTGCCGACCATCAAGTGCGTTATGACCGACTCTGAGGAACCGGCTCCCCAACCATATTGCAGCCAGGTGTAAAGAGTGCTGCCATTCCTAGTGGTAATCAATCCACCCACGCCATTTGGAGTCGCATTGTTTTCGTAGTCGATATATGCAGTTCCGCTGTATTCGAAGAGATTCGTCCCCGCATTATAATCAAAGGCGTAAATATTCGGCGCCCAGGCTCCGTCCGTGAAATAGACCAGATTCGATTCGCTGGCGGTAAGATGCAACGGATTTGAAATAGCGTAAGTGTTCGGCGTCGAAATTTGCTTTTCTGAAACGACTGTGAACGAGTTCAAATCCACCTTTGAAATCGTTCGGCTGCCCGCATTGATGACATAAAGCGCATCGCTTGCCGGCGTCATGGCCATGTCAGTCGGATTGGTGTTAACTGTGATCTCATTTATGATCGCACCATTGGTTGAATTGAGAGCAAGCAAAGTTCCCGGCACAGAACCGCTGGCTTGGTTAAGCGCATAAATCTGCGGGCGCAAATTATCCGGCAACAGTTTGATTATCGCGCGCCCCGGCAAGGGATAATTGATTTGTGAAAAGGCCTCGGAGGCAAAGGAAACAATTAAACAACACATCATCATGAGTATTGCGCAGGGCTTTCCCCGGAGGATTGGAATGCAATGTTTCATGGATTTCCGTGCTGATGGTTGCTCTCGCAAAACTTTATCATTTACCCGAAAGTCTTCCAAGCAAAATCCACGCTTCGAACCCTCATCGCACTTGCGTATGTGGATGTCAGTTTCGCTTTCACCCCCGTGCAATGCTCCAACTTCACATTTCATGCCCCGACTGCATTCCGCCAAATTACTCTTTAATTTTTGGACGGCCGTAAATTGCCGCGCGCCATTTTGTCACGTTCCGGGAATTATTTTTCCCGGCTTGTGCGGGTGTCCTGTCACAGTCGGGCTGGGTCCGGTTCAGGTCTTGTTCAGGTGTTCTTCAGGTCTTATGTCGGTCTTATGGCCGGATTGGCTTGTCCAGGCCTGTTTCGGGCGATTTTTGTCCCGTTTTGTCTCTCTGCTTGCGATCCTTGCGGACGGCCACCATTGTCGCGCGATGTTCGTTCAAATGTGAACCGGGAATGCTTGAACCGGGATTCGGTGCCGGTGGTTTTTCACCGTTGGACGGGCAAAGAAAAAGTCCGGGAACGTTTCGTTCCCGGACTGTGCAAATGGCGTTGAACCTGCAGGCTTATGTCCGTGCCGCCGGCTTCTTGGACGCCTGATCCAGTATCGTGGTGAGCACGCTGTTGGGCACCTGCTCGAAGGTCAGCGGCTCCATCGAATACGACGCGCGGCCTTTGGAGAGCGAACGGATGGCGGTCGCGTAACCGAACATTTCAGCCAGCGGCACCTGGGCGTTGAGGACGGTCTGGCCGTTCTTCGCCTCGATGCTGTTGATGATGCCGCGGCGGCGGTTGATGTCGCCGAGCAGGTCGCCCTGATATTCGTCGGGCGTGGTGCATTCCACCTTCATGATCGGTTCGAGCAGGATGGGCCCGGCCTTTTTGAAGGCGTCCTTGAGCGCGAATATCCCCGCCATCTTGAACGCGAGTTCGTTTGAGTCCACTTCATGGAAGCTTCCGTCCACGATCTCCACCTTGATGTCAATGACCTGGTAGCCGGCATAGACGCCGCCCTTGATGGCCTCTTCCACGCCGTCAATGACCGCCGGGATGTATTCCTTGGGTATCGTGCCGCCGACGATTTCGTTGAGCACCTCGACGCCCTTGCCCTTTTCGTTGGGCATGACCTTGATGCAGGCGTGGCCGTATTGTCCGCGTCCGCCGGACTGGCGGATGAACTTGCCTTCGCCGTCTGCGGGCTTGGTGATGGTCTCGCGATACGCGATCTGCGGGGCGCCGGTGTTGGCCTCCACCTTGAATTCGCGCTTGAGGCGGTCAATGATGATTTCCAGATGCAACTCGCCCATCCCGGCGATGATGAGCTGGCTGGTCTCCTCGTTGGTGAAACAGCGGAACGTCGGGTCTTCCTCGGCGAGTCGTTGCAGGCCCTCGGACATCTTGTCGCGGTCCTGCTTGGTCTTCGGCTCGACGGCCATGCTGATGACCGGCTCCGGGAACGTCGGCGGTTCGAGCGTCACGTCGTAATTTTCATCGCAAAGCGTGTCGCCGGTGGTGATGTTGCGCAGGCCGACCAGCGCGGCGATGTCGCCGGCATAGACCTCGTTGATATCCTTGCGCTCGCTGCCCTGGATGACCATGAGGCGGCTGACGCGCTCGCGTTTGCGCGTGCGCGGGTTGTAAATGTTGTCGCCTTTCTTGAGGTGACCGGAATAGACGCGGAAGAACACGAGCTTGCCCGCGTAGGGGTCGGTCCACAGCTTGAAGGCGAGCGAACAAAACTTGTTGTTGTCGCTCGTCTCGACATGAACGACATTTTCCGTGCCCGGCTCCAAACCTTCCGCGCCGGGGACGTCGAGCGGGCTGGGGAGATAATCCACGACCGCGTCCACGAGAACCTGCACGGCCTTTTTCTTGAACGCCGAGCCGCACAGCACGGGAACAAGCTCGATCTTGCACGTGAGACGGCGGATGGCCGCCTTCAAGATTTCCGGCGAAATCGGCTTTTCTTCGAGCACCAGCTCGGCAATCACGTCGTCCTTGTTGGACACGGCGTCAATCAATTCGGCCAGGGCCGCCTTCGCGCGCTCCTGATGTTCGGCGGGAATCTCGGTGACTTCGTAGTTGAGTCCCTCGTTGGCCTCGGTCGGCCCCCAGTTCACGGCCTTCTGGTTGACCACGTCAATCACGCCTTCAAAACCGCCGGTGACCGCCTTGCCTTCCACTTCACACGGGCCTGCGCCAAGCGGGAGGAATATGGGGAACGCATACGCGCGCAGCTTGGTGCGCATGTCGTTGAGCGCATTTTCAAAGTTCGCGCCGATGCGGTCCATCTTGTTGACGAAAGCGATGCGCGGGACGTGATACTTGGTCGCTTGACGCCAGACGGTTTCGGATTGCGGCTGCACGCCCGCGACGCCGCAGAACACGGCGACCGCGCCGTCGAGCACGCGCATGGAACGTTCGACCTCGGCGGTGAAATCCACGTGGCCGGGGGTGTCAATGATGTTGATGCGGTGCGGGACGTTGTTGAACGCCTTGTAAATCTTGTCCTCGCCTGGCTTGATGCTCTTCTGCGTCCAGAAGCAGGTGACGGCGGCGCTGGTGATTGTTATGCCGCGTTCGCGTTCCTGTTCCATCCAGTCGGTCACGGTGTTGCCGTCATCCACGTCGCCGATCTTGTGGATCAGGCCGGTGTAAAAAAGAATGCGCTCGGTGGTGGTGGTCTTGCCGGCGTCAATGTGCGCGGCAATGCCGATGTTGCGCGTGCGTTCCATCGTGTATTGACGGCCCGGCGCGTTGACAGGTTTATCTTTTTCCAAAACAGCACTCATTTTTTTACAGGTGTTGACCCGTTGAATTATTAAACCGTTAAATCGTGCTGCGCGAACCCAGGTTCAACGATTCACTATTTAACGGTTCAACGGGAGTTTAATTATAGACTACCAGCGGAAATGTGCAAACGCCTTGTTGGCCTGGGCCATCTTGTGGACTTCGTCGCGTTTGCGGATGGCGTTCCCCTGCCCCTGATAGGCTTCGAGGATCTCCGTCGCGAGCGCGGCCTTCATGGGCGTGCCTTTGCGGGCATCCGCGAAATCCACGATCCAGCGCAACGCGAGCGCGGCCTGGCGGTCGCTGGGAATCTCCAGCGGCACCTGGTAGGTGGCCCCGCCGACGCGGCGCGGCTTGGTCTCGATGCGCGGCTTGGCGTTGTCCACCGCGCGCTGCAAAATCTCAACCGGGTTGCTCGCCGGGTTCTTTTCCGAAATGCTTTCAAACGCGCCATAGACAATCCGCTGCGCGGTGTTCTTCTTGCCGCCCTGCATGATGGTGTTCACAAGGCGCGAAACCAGAACGCTCTGGAATTTTCCGTCCTTGCTTGCCGGCCGTCTGGTTGCTTGTCGTCTGCGTGACATCTTTTCTTTGAATCGTTAAAGGGTTAAATCGTTGAATCGGGGAAATTATTTCGCGGCGGGTGCTGCTGCGGCCTTTTCCTTGGGCCTCTTCACGCCGTATTTGGAGCGGCTCACGCGGCGTTTTTCAACTCCTGCCGCGTCGAGCGTCCCGCGCACGATATGATAACGCACGCCGGGCAAATCCTTCACCTTGCCGCCGCGTATGAGCACGATGGAATGTTCCTGCAAATTGTGCCCCTCGTCCGGGATGTAGGCGATGACCTCGTGGCCGTTGGTGAGGCGCACCTTGGCCACCTTGCGCATGGCCGAGTTTGGCTTCTTGGGCGTGCGTGTCATCACCTGGATGCACACGCCGCGCCGGAACGGCGAGTTTTCCAAGGCGGGCGACTTGGACTTATACTTCACTTTGTTCCGGCCTTGGCGAACGAGCTGGTTGATTGTCGGCATTTTGTCTTAAAATTGAACGCGGACTATATCAAACAAAATCTTGGTTGCAATACCTTTTTCAAGAAATTTCGGATGCAATAAAAACAGCCGGGACGGTTTCCCGCCCCGGCCTGATGATTTTAATGATGTCCGCCTGCAAAGACCGTGAACCGATGCAACGAAGCCCGATTCAACGATTCGCGATGGGTTTCCAGTCACGGCACAATCTTCGACACCGGATCGCTCCACGGACCCTTGCCCGCGCTGTTGAAGGCGCGCACCCGCGACCACACCCGCGAACCGCTCGTATGACCGCTGGTTGTGCAACTGGATTTCGTCACCGTGTCGCGATGCACATACGAAGTGGGCGTCACCGGGTCACCACCGGCTACTTTCTGCCGCTGCTCTGCGGCTTGCCTCCGCAATTCTCAATACGGCAGCGGGAACCTGGCGGTCAGCTCGCGCACGCGGGCGCGGACTTTGTGCGCGGCGTCGGCATTCTTAATATCCAGCAGCACTTCGGAGATCATGTCGGCAATCGCGGCCATCTCATTTTCTTTCATCCCGCGCGTGGTGACGGCGGGCGAGCCGAGGCGGATGCCGCTGGCCTGGAACGGCGAGCGCGTCTCGAACGGGATGGTGTTTTTGTTGACGGTAATGCCGGCTTCGTCGAGCGCGATCTGGCAATCCTTGCCGGTGATGTTCTTCATGCCCACGTCCACGAGCATCAGATGGTTGTCCGTGCCGCCGCTGACGAGGCGGTAGCCGTTGCGCTTCATGCCGTCGGCGAGCGCCCTGGAATTTTTCACGATCTGTTCCTGATAATTCTTGAACGACGGCTGCAAGGCTTCGTGGAAACAGACGGCCTTGCCCGCGATGACGTGTTCAAGGGGTCCGCCCTGGATTCCGGGGAAAACCTGCGAGTCAATTTCCTTCGCGAACTTCTCGCCGCACAAAATCAATCCGCCGCGAGGCCCGCGCAACGTCTTGTGCGTCGTCGTGGTGACGAAATCCGCGTGCGCCATCGGGCTGGGATGGATTCCAACCGCGACCATGCCCGCAATGTGCGCGATGTCCGCCAGCAGATACGCGCCGACCTCGCGCGCGATCTCGCCCATGCGCTTGAAGTCAATCGTGCGCGGATACGCGCTCGCACCGACGGTGATCATGCGCGGCCTGTGCTCGCGCGCCATCGCGGCGAACTGGTCGTAATCAATCCGTTCGTCGTCCTTGCGGACGCCGTAGTGGACTATCTCGAAAAATTTGCCAGAGAAATTCGCCTTGTTGCCGTGCGTCAAATGGCCGCCGTGCGACAAATCCATCGTGAGCATCTTGTCGCCGGGTTTCAGCACGGCGAAATAAACGGCCATGTTGGCCTGGCTGCCGGAATGCGGCTGGACGTTGGCGTGCTCGGCACCGAACAGCTTTTTCGCACGGTCAATCGCGAGCTGTTCGATGACGTCAATGTTTTCGCAGCCGCCATACCAGCGTTTCTTCGGATAGCCTTCGGCGTATTTGTTGGTGAGCACGGAGCCTTGCGCCTCCATGACGGCGGGGCTGACGAAATTTTCACTGGCGATCAGCTCGATGTTTTCCTGCTGGCGCAGCCGCTCGTGCTCAATGGCCTCGGCGACGGCGGAATCCACGTTGCGCAGGCGGAGGTTTGCGGAGGGAAACTTGGCGTCCATCTTCAGCACGCGGCGTTCGTGGCGTCCGCCCTCGAACTTCGCGGCAATGAAGGCGTCGAGGATTTTTTTGGCGGAGTCGGGGCCGGTTTTTGCGCCGCTCAGGCAGAGGACGTTCACGTCGTTGTGGCGGCGCATCAAGTTCGCGGACTGTTCATCGTCGGCCAGCCCGGCGCGCACGCCGGAAATCTTGTTCGCGGTGATGCAGACGCCGACGCCGCTGGTGCAGACGAGCAGGCCGAATTCGGCCTGTCCGCCGGCGACGGCCTTCGCGACGGGTTGCGCGAAGTCGGGATAATCGTCCGCCGGGTCCTTGGTGGCCGCGCCAAAGTCCACGACGCTCAGGCCGCGCTGTTGCAGATGCTTCTTCAGCGTCTCCTTCAATTCATAACCGCCGTGGTCGGCGCCGATGGCAAAATTGGCGGTGGTTGTGGTTTTCGCGCCGTGGGGCGCGGACAGGATTTCGTGTTGTTCCATAAATTTCAATAGCGCCGTGATGCCGTGCTGGATTTGTTCGCGGCAATGCACATAGACGTCATACGGGCTGCCAATCGGGTCGCTGATGTCCTTCTCGTAAGGGTCAACCGACTCGTCAAATTCGCGCAGCAGGAATGTTTTTTCCGCCGCCTGCGGATAGAGCAGAGCCACCGTGTCCACATGTCCGTGCGTCATGCCGAAAATAAAATCCGCCTGCCGCACCAGGTCCGCCGTGAACATCCGGCTCCGCTGGCCGGAGATGTCAATGCCCAGTTCGCGCATGGCCGTGACGGAATGCGGCGTGGGCGGCTGGCCGTCCACCGCGCCAAGTCCGGCCGAGAGCACGCGGAATTCCCCGCGCCCGCTGGTGGCGTTTCGGAACAGCGCCTCGGCCATCGGGCTGCGGCAGACATTGCCGGTGCAAATGAACAGGATCGTTTTCATTGCGCGCAAAGGTTCAAGGTGATTTGTGAAAGGCAAATCGTCAACCTGAAATCAGGAGCGCGACTGCCGGACGACGGCAAGTCCCTCGATCAAATCCACCGCCCGCGCCAGAACCGGGTCGCGGATGAAGGGTTTTTGCGGCTCGACCGGGCGCGGCGGTGCGGAATCCTCGTCCTCATCGCCGTCCTTGATTTTCTCGCGCACCAGGTCCGCCTCGCTCGTGTGGTCAATGAAGGAGGCAAAATCGTTTGTGGATGGAGGCGAATTGGTCTCGTCCTGCGCCAGCGTGCCGAACGGGTTTTCAAGGAAACTTTTTTCGTCCTCCATTTTTACGGCCACGGCGATGTCCGGCTTCACGTCCGTTGAACTGCCGAAAATCAAGCCGTCGTGCGCGTCGCGCAATTCGCCCGCCAGGTCTGCCGCCACGCCGCGCGTTTTGTCGTTCACGAGGATTGCCAGCGGCGACTTCTTTGGCGCAAACAATTTTGCCGCCGCCTTCTCCGAATCCACATCGCCGCCGTCGGCGAAGCGCAGGTCCAGGACGGTTCCGGCAATTTTATTCGTCGTCGCCAGCGCGCTTTGGGCCGACTGGATTTCTTCCGCCAGATTCTTTTCAACATGGCCGACGCGCAGGTAAGCCACATTGCTTTCCAGCACGGCCGATCTGGCCAGCGCCGTATTTGTGCCGGCGGCGCGCGAGACACTTTGTGCCGCCAGCAATATTGCAGCGGACAAAATTGAAAAGCTTAAAACAAATCGTGTCATGTCGCTCTAAAATGGTTTGTCTGTCGCGGAAAGTAAAGCGGAAGGATGCACAATGGGCCGGTTGTGCGCGCCACGTTGTCGTCATAGTCCAGCAGCCGCGCGAAATAAAAACAGGCGGAACCATACCGCCGGGAGCGGTGGATGATTGATTAATCGGATGGTTCTGCCGGCGCTGAAGAGAAATTTAAGCCATAAACCGGGTTTATTTTCCCGTGCGACCAGCAACAGCGCCGTTGGAAAAGTCATTTTGCTCATGGGAGAAGTCGTTTTTCCGGCGGAGAAATCGTTTTGCAAACGGGAGCGGTCATTTCTCCGGCGGAGAAATCATTTTGCTCATGGGAGCAGCCATTTTTCCGACGGAAAAGTCGTTTTGCAAATGGGAGGAGCCATTTCTCCGGCGGAGAAATCGTTTTGCAAATGGGAGAAGTCATTTTTCCGGCGCGGAAGTCGCTTTGCAAATGGGAGCAGTCGTTTTTCCGGCGGAAAAGTCGTTTTGCAAATTTGCAAACCACCGCACAAACTTGCAAAACCATTTTTCCGGCGGAGAAATCGTTTTGCAAATGGGCGCAATCGTTTTTCCGGCGGAAAAGTCACCCGGCAAATTTGCCGGATGGCAGGTCTTGCGTCAAAAACCCAGCAAAACGGAATTTTCACCGCCAGAACGGGGCTGAAATGGATGTCATCAAGCCTTCCGGCCAGCCGGGAAGACAGTCCCGGTCATGTCGGGAGGTTTCGGAATAAAGACCAGCGTTGGTTTTGAAAATAATTCTTCGGCTTTCATAAATCCGGCTCAAGGTTTGCGAAGCTCATAAATCGGTTGTTTGCCGGGCAGCGTGAAAGTGCGATGGACAAAAACTGCATTTGTCGGCAGACCAAGCATTTCAAAGTTATTTAACGCTGGTCGTTGAATTGGTTTGGCTGGCCTTCCATTTTTCAAAGGCGACTTCGGCGACTTCGGGATTAATTTTACGAAGCGCGATTAACGCCCCGTATCGGTTCGACTCTGCAAACTTGGTCAGAATCGGAATTGCTGGTCGCCCGTTAGTGCCAAGATATCCAAGTCCAGAGATGACATGGGACAATGCCATCTCATTTGTTTCCGTTTCCAGATATTTTACTAGAGCGGGGACTACTTTTGTCGAGTCTATGGAAATTCTCGGCAAAGACTCAGCCGCTGCTTGACGCAACCAAGTATCTTCACTTTCGAGAAATTGTAACAAAACAGGAGCAGCATTGCTTGCTTGCTGGCCAAAGTAATCGCCCAAGCATCTTGTTGCATTAGCCGAGTGATCTCAAAGAGGATTCTGCCACCTGCCAGGCCTTTTGCATGGTTAGCACGTTGGTGGCGCGCATCCATTCTTCAAAAATCGCATCATTAACTTTCACATCCGGGGTCAAAGCCCTTGCAATGTCATTGGTCTCATCTCGAAAAAAGAATGCACCTTTATTCAGCCACGAAAAAACAAACCGGTTGCTGAAGGTAATCAAGCCTTGCGGCTCTATGGAACTTGGTTCGGCATGAAATTTCGTGACCGCGTTCGTTTTTAGTGGACTTGGCAAATCCAAATTCCAGCTAACAATCATATTTGAAGCTTGGCCAAACATTTCACGAGTGGCGTATTCCTGAAATGCGGGCGTGTTTGTCGGGATTGTGTTGTGCAAAGTCAACACAATCATGTTCGCCAGCAGGTTTGTAAATATCATTTGGCGGGCATTGGTTCTCGCAATTCGTATAGCGGCGGCTTGCCGGGAGGAGATAGGTGGCGAACAAAAACGGCGTTGGTCGGCAGGCCAAGCATTTGGAAATAATTAGTTGGAGTTTGAGTTTTAAGATAAGGGAGCCCATAACCTAGATAACTGAAGAACACAACCTTGCCGGAGATGCCTGATACATGAATGCTACAATAAGATTTTCCGCTATCCCATGTGAATTCATAGTAAGGCAGAGGATACACCTTGCCATCAGTCCATCGGTATTTTTCCTGACGAGCTTCTTTTGGTTTATTGAAGTCGAGTTTGTCCAGCGGCAAACCAACGGATTTCATAGTTGTTTCTGCAAGTGTTGTGGCGGTTTGCATGGTTAAAAGATTGGTAACGCGCATCCATTTCTCAAAAATGGCATCATTCGCTTTTACATCCGGTGTCTGCGCGCTCATGATAGTGTAGGGCATATCACGAAAAAAGGGATACCCATAGTTTAACCAAGTGAAAGTAAAACGATTGCTAAACTCAATGTAACCTTGTGCCCACTTTGAATTTGGCTTGGCCTGAAAAGCCGTCACCATGTTTGTAGTGATTGGACGAGGCAAGTCGAGATTCCATTTTGTCATCATATAAGTTGCCTGATTAAACATTTCTCGGAAAGCAAACTCTTGAAATGCGGGCGTGTTTGTCGGAATGGTGCCTTGCAATGTCAGCACCACCATGTTTGCCAGTAGATTAGTTATGATCATGGTTGATGCCAGTTTGTTGTATCAAGAATAACTTCATAGGTTGGCGGCTTGCCGGGAATTTTCCTGACAAACAAAGGTTGCTTTGGCAGGCCAAGCACATCAAAGTAATTTGTTGGCGGACGGATACGGATGGACTGATAAAAAGTAGTAAAATAGACGGGCTTGCCAATGATTCCTGAAACATCTATCCGCGTGCGGAATTTGAGATCGCCCCATTCAAATCCGTAGTAAGGCAGCGGATAGGTCTTTCCATCCTTCCAAGTGTAGGTTAATTGGTGGGATCGATCCGGCTTGTAAAACTTGACTTTTACATCCATCGCTTTCAATGAGTCGCCCGCCAGTTTCTTCGCTGATTCCATTGTCAACAAATTCTTGGCACGCATCCATTGTTCGTTTATGGCGTCGTTCGTCTCCACGTTCATCGTTCGCGTCACATTTTTGTCACTTTTGAAATCATCGAATTCGTCAAAACGCCCGAAGTCAAATGCAAAATGATAACGGTCTTTGAAAGTAATACCGCCATCTATTCCTAAAATTGTGGGTTCTGCTTTGAAGTGAGTAACATTATTTGTGGCAATCAAGCTTTGATCCAAGTGCCATGCTGCCGCCACAGCCTGAGCGTTGGCGACCATTGCATTATAGGCGTAGTCCTGAAACGCTGGTGTGTTGGTCTGGATGATGTTAAGGCTGGATACCAGCACCATATTTGCCAGTAGATTGGTTATGATCATAATTTTATTGGTAGAATGGAAGGTCAGGGTCGCCATACAGAGTGATTTTATTTGCGAGATAACAGGGTTCGGGTTGTCCAGTCCAAAAATTTGGAACACGATCTGCGTAATTTAGCGCATCTCGAAGCGTGTTATGATCCCCACACCAAGCATTCCAAAAGCCTTCAAAAAACACCATGTGAGATCCATTGATTGTCGTGCCCTCGACTGAAGCGGCGCTATAACAATTCCAGCCCAGAAAGGCGCGGGGGAACAACTGGTATTTGTTGTTCCAGTCGTCTTCCGAGACGATTTTCTTTGGGATGCCGAAGACTGTCGGCAGGTTGCCGTTGGCGGTGTGGCAGCCATCCAGAAACACAAAGCGGTAGGGGTGCAGGCTCGGCATATTGGTATTGAGCGGATTGGCAGCGTTGCCGAGAATGGATTGCAACAGGTCCACGTTCAAATTTGAACCGTGTCTTTGCCCAATGAGGTCGGCGGCGGCGTGCCCAAAGAAGACAAAGTTCCGCGCGTCGCCAAACTGCAATAGATTTACCAACGTTGTCCAATCCTGGCTTCTATCGAGGGTGAAGGTGTAGGGAAGCCCCCAAGTGGTGTTTTGCTGGTTGATGACGGCATCATTGTCATTGCCGTAATGCGAGTTGTAAACCAACTGCGCCGCCCCCTCCATCATTTTCGCCAGTTGATCGCCGGAGTCGCCTTCGTTGACAGGCTGCCCGTAAATTTGCATATAGGTAATAACCCAGTTGCGGTGCGTGCCATTATTTTTTTCAGAATAATATCGCTTGAAGCCGGAAGACGCGCCGCCGCTGTTTGCGTCATTTGCGCGAACATTGCCCGCCGCCACCGGATAAGTGGTCACGGTCACATCGTAGAACGCGGATGGCAGTTGGTTGCCATTATCATCCAGCAAGCTGACGATGACGCCTTCCTGCGTCGTGTCGGGGTAGTCACAAAAACCGTTGGCATCCACAGATCCGCTCAAGTTGGTGAACAAATTGCCTTGATCGTCATATACGGTCATTGTCCAAGTCCCGTTGGCGTTGACGGTTTGAGCATGGACATATAACGCGCCTCCGCAAACCGAAAGGTTGTCTGGAAAAGAAACGGCGTTCTGCACATTCACAAACTTTGTTCCTGCCGAAATATCTTCGGCGTCATCGTCGGGTTCCATTTCAAAACCCAGCCGGTATAAACCGTTTGACGTTGCCGTCGTATCCCATATGGCAAACCAGACGCCATTGCTTTGAGAAACCGACGTGTCAACTGCGGTGCCGTTGACAGTCAGCATTATCACGGAGTTTGTGTCGGCATTTGCACCGATGTTCAGGGGGATGGTCACCACCCCGGACAATGAGTCCGGCAGTTTTATTTGGGCGAAATCCAAGGGGTTGTCCGCAAGTAATGGATTTAGCCCAAACAATTTCTTCGCTGCTCCCGTCAACCCATCACCATCAAGATCAACATCATCATAAACCGTGCTGTAAGCATCGGGCGTGAAACCGTCCGTCATCGGATTGTGAGGATCGGTCTCGTTTGCATCCACAAAACCGTTCCCGTTGGCGTCCTCCATGTAATCGGGAACTCCGTCACCGTCGCTGTCGAGGGGAAGTTGAGGGTTATTCGTTGAGAGTTGAGAGTTTGCCGCCGCCACATAGTGCAGGCCGATATTGACCGTGTTGCCCCGGTCTTCCTTCGCCTGATTTGGATTCGTCGTGTATTGCGCGAACCCCGCGTCGCCCACGCTCCGGCTCCCGGCATGATAAAGCGCCGTCGTGTCCGGCAGATAATAGTTCCCAAACGGCCCGGCCTGATACGGCGGCGCAGCCGCCAGCACCTGCTCGTTCGCGCCATCGGTGAATCCGTCGCCCGTCGTTGTCGTTTGCAGTTGGCTGTTATCGCCGGCATAAACGAATTCCGAAGGCAGCAGCGGCCAGTAGCCGTTGTAGTCGAAATCCAGCGGCAGGCCGGGCGACTGGAAAAATTCCACCCGGTCAAACAGGTTGTCCGTCAGCGTCCAGTTCCCCGCCGAGGCCGGCACCGGCACGATGAACTGGAAGCCGCCCCGGAACAGGTTGTTGCGCGCCGCAAACGCCAGGTCCACGTTCACCGTGCCGTCATACCAGTCATAGGTCGGCTGCAGGTTGACCAGCATGTTCTCAAACGAGTTGTTCATCCACGTCAAAGCCCCTGAACCGTAAAATGCCGTGTGAGGGATGCCGTAAAAACCGCCGTTGTCCGGCTCGCCAAGGCTGATCTTGCCCCCGTGCAGTTCGCAGTCCTGCATCGTCCAGTTCACCGCGCTGTTGAGCGAGGCCAGATAATTGCCGTATTCGTTGGCACCGGCCCAGACATGATACCAGGCGTTCGCCGCGTAGAAATGGCAGAACCGGAAGTCCAGCACCGGCGCGATGTCAGTGGTGATGCCCCCAAAATCCGGCACGAATGAAGCGATGCAGGAAGAAGCAGCCTGTTCCTGAACCAGTTGAACGTCTGAAAAGATGACCGGCTTGTCCGGCATTCCGTGGCTGGTGAACACCGACCCTTGGTTCAGCCGGAATCCCCACCATGAATAAACTCCCGCACCCGGCAGATACTCGTTCCGCAGGCCAATCGCCGTGCCCGGCAGCACCGTCACCGTGCCTCCGTTCAAGACCAGCATCCCCACCGTGTAGTCCAGCGCGTCATAATAATATCCCAGGTCCGGCGCGCCGTTGGTGTAGCGCTGCGCCTGCGGGGCCAGCGTCATCGCCCCGGAATTCGTGGTGTCGGCGGGAATGACCACCGGCGGGCAGGTCGTCTTGTTTTTCAACTCGTTTTGCAGGCGCGGGCTGATGCCGGAAGTTCCCGCGTTGTGAAGCGGGCTGCCGGTCGTCAGATAATAATTGCCGGCGTCAGCCGATGCGAAATTTGTAGTGTCGGGATTGAAGGCAACATTGACGGTCGAGAGGCTTGACGCCTCCGGGGAATTTCCCCAAACGATGCTGTTCGTCAGGGCGATCAAGCTTGGCGTGGCATTCGCCAGGCAAAAAGCGCCCACGTCCGCCGTCACCTGCTCGCCCTGGATGGAAATGGAGTTGGTCGCCGCACCGACCGCCGCGCCGCAATCGGCAAACAAAACATTGTGCAGGCTGTCCGTCGAACTGCCCGCCACAAGGTTCACCACGCCGTAGTTGCACTGGACAAACTGGCAGTCCCACACATCCAGCCTTTGGGAGGCAACCGGCGTCGTCACCCCCCAGTCCGCATATTCAATCCGCAGGTTGCTGATGGAGTTGCTCTGGGCATAAGCCAGTTCGAGATACGGCACGCCGGTCGTGTAGGGTTGCGGCGGCCCGTCATCGGAACTGAACGGGTTCCCGCTGGCGGGATTTAAAAGCTGTTCTCCATACGAATCATCATCCACCGATGTCAGGATCGCCGGAAAATAGGGCGTGCTTCGGCAGTCCAATGCGCCCATCACCTGCAAACTGGAATTGAAATTCCAGTCGAACTTCAACACCGCCCCGCCCTCGATGGTGGTGCTGCCGAACAACTGGACAGCCGAACCGATGTAATAAGTGAAGCCGCTCTTGAAAGTGTAATCCTGCCGCGAACCCGTCACGGCCATCGCGGAAATATCGCCCGTTCCGGGTTCCGTCGTCAGTTGCGCAGCCGGGGTGACAACTGAATTTGTCCCGTCGGAAATGATACAGGCGTAATAACCCGCGTCGCCGTCCTGCACGTTGTTGATGGTGTAGCTGCTGTTTGTCGCGCCCGGAATGGCGACGCCGTTGAATGTCCATTGAAACGTCAGGTTCGTGTTGCCGCCCGTATCCACGCTGAACGTCACCGTGTCGCCGTCATAAACATCCTGGCTCAAGGGCGGCGTGGTGATGTAAAAGGAATATGCGGCGGACGTGCGCGCCCGCACAAACAGGATCGGGCGGTTGTTTTTTTGCAGTTGCACCGTCTCGGCATTATCCACCACCCCCGTCACCGTGAGTTCTGTCGCCCACGAGTGCGCCGTAAGATCGGATTCCGTCGCCACGTCATAACTCTGCCCCTCAATCGTGTTGTGAAGGACAACCGTGAAACAGCCGGGCGTGGCAAGGCTGTTCCCGGGAACTTCAAGCCAGAGGCCGTTGGTGCTGACGGCTGAACTGCCCGTCAGCGTTTGATTCGTCAATCCCTCCGCCTGCGCCTGCGCCTGCTGCATTGCGGTCAAGGCCGGGTAGTCAACGCCCCGGTCGTCTATGAGATAAACATTGTTTGTGCTGACGGCATAAACCGGCAGACCGGGATAGGGATCAAAGGGCAGCGGCGCGGAATCGGATTTCAACGTCCAATATGTGCCGGGCGGGCTGTCGTTCTGTGTCGAGACCTCCGGCACGCTCAACGCCGGCTCCGGCGTGGCAAAGATGCCGTAAATGGTTTGAAGCGCGACGGGGTTGTTTGTGAAGAACCGGGGAATGTCGTTTCGGATCGGAAGGCTTTCGGCATCTGTCTGTGAGTATAGATTGAGAGTATGCGTGAAAATGAAAATCACGCCCAAGGAGACCATCGCCAATTTTTTCATGCTGTTTCTTTCTCGCGGAACCCCGAAACGGAAAGGCGCGGACTTGACACGCCCCAGCTAGAGGCACCGCTAAGCGCCTTCACAAGAAGCACACCAAGCCGCGCCCGGTTGGCGCGTGCCTGACATGGCCTTGTGGTGAAAATTAGCGGTTTTCTAGCTGGCCCCGTTGCAAAGCAACGCAAATTGGTTTGTGTTTAAGATTTATTACATTCGTTTGAAACTTTCCGATTGACGGTTTTGGTTCTACGCCTTTTGCCAAACATTGCAAGAATTATTTTCGTAAAGTGGAGGCGGCGGTCGCACGCGTCAGCCGAGCCGTTTGCGAAATTCCGCGCACGCCCTGGCCGCGTCCGGCGCGTTGAGTATGGCCGAGACGACACAGATGCGTTTCGCGCCCGCCGCCAGAACGTCGCCGAGATTTTCCAAATTGATGCCGCCGATGGCGAACCACGGGCCGATCACGTTCGCCGCCGCCCAGCGGACGTATTCCAGCGTCACGGGTTTCGCGCCCGGCTTGGTGCCCGTCGCAAACACCGGTCCGATGGCGATGTAATCCGGCCCGGCGTCCAAAGCGCGTTGAGCTTGGTCGGGCGAATGTGTCGAGAGACCGATTAGCAGCGATGAATTGGCCGAAGTGATCTGGGAAATCTTGGTGTGGCCGGTGTCAAAGAAATCTTCCTGCCCGAGATGGCAAATGTCCGCGCCGATGTCGCGCGCGATTTCCAGATGATCGTTGATGACCAGGCCGACGTTCGCCTGTCTGGTGACCGGCAGAATCTTTTCCGCCATGCGCCGGATTTCCTCTGGCGGCAAATTTTTCGCTCGTAGCTGGATCAAATCGCTGCCGCCGTCGCAGAGCTGTTGCGCCACGAGTTCCGGCGCGCGGCCATGCAGATAGGCCGTGTCCACGAAGGTGTAAAGTTTGCAGTCCGATAGCGGTTTCATCGGGTCCGGTCGAACATCATGTCCCAAATCGCCTGCGACCGAAAGATGAAATTGCCGGGGCGCGTCCGTAACAGCGGCGAGAACATCAACCCTTGCAGCCAGCCTGCCCAGCGCAGACGCCGGGAAAAATTCTCGTCGCACGCCCGCGCGATCCGTTGCCTTGCCTGCGCCCACGAAATGTCGCCGCGACTGAAGTCGGCGAGCGGCCCGCTTGCGAGCCGCGCTGACTCGAAGGCCAGCGACATCCCGTTGCCCGTGACCGGCGGGATCATCGTGAGCGCGTCGCCGATGCAGCACCCGGACTTGTCCGTCGCGCGTTGCGGCTTCAATGACAGACCGGCAATAGAACAAAATGAATTGTCGTCGAACTCCGCCCGCGCGAGCCGTTCGTTCAAAACGCTTCCCGCATTTCCGCGCAGCAGGTTGAACCCGTTCTGTTGCGGCGCATCGGAACTTTTCCGGCGGAACAAGCCGCACACGTTCACCTCGCCGCCAGCCAGTTTGCAGATGCCGACGTAACCATCCTTGAAAACGTGCATCTCCAGGTCGGCGGCGGGCGAGACATTCCGCGCATGGGCTTTCAAGCCGAACCAGCGCCAGCCATTTTCCGTCGCCTGCACCTGCCGCCCGTTCGCCCGGACGATTCCTTCGGAAAAATCACTCTGCCAGCGCGTGCCAGTCCGCAATTCCCCGCCGCATTTCTGAAATTCATCCGCAAGCAGCTTGTCCATGGCGAAGCGCGAAAGGCACAGCGCGGGCGACGGCAATTCTCGCACCGCCGAACTGGAATTGCCGGAAAAGAAAACAGCGGAACGTGCCTCGATTGCGCCCGCTTCCAGAAATTTCTGTTTCAAGCCCATTGCGTCAAGCACTTCCAATCCGCGTCCGCTCACAAATTCCCCGCAGACACGGTGACGCGGATAATTTCCGGCCTCAAAGATCGTCACGGGAATCTCCCTTTTCCGCAGCGCGATTCCCAGCGTCAATCCGGCCAGCCCGCCGCCGACGATCTGAATGGGTTTGGGCGCGGCCATTTACTCGGCTTTCCTTGCGACGAACAAATGGCTGAACAAACCCGCGCGGCGCTCGGCCAGCCGCCAGCCTGTCTTGTCCGGCCACAGCGCCGAAATCTCCTTGCGCACAAATCCAGCCGCGATGCTCGCCTCGGCGTCGTGCCGCGTGATTTTACCGCAGCCGATGAGCCGGAGACTTTGCGCGCAGGGGAACGGAAAATGAAACCGGTGCGGCTCGACGGCGATGAACAATTTCGCGCGGGCTGCGATGGTCCGAAACAATTCGCGCAATTCATCGTCCTCAAAATGGTGGAGGAACAGGTTTGCCACGACCACTTCCGTCTCCATTTGCGGCCAGTCAAAGACATCCGCCACCACCGCTTCCGCGCGCCAGCCGCATTTGGAAAACTCCGCGAGCGTTTCGGCGGGAACATTCTTCTGAAGATCCAGCAACGTCGCGTTGAGTCCCCGCAAACGCGACGCCTGCGCAACTTGCAGCAGAAAATTCCCGTCGCCCGCGCCGAGGTCGGTAATTTGCCTTGGAGCAACGGCCAAATTTTCCGCCAGCACCCGCGCCATGGTCTTGTGGTTTTGCATCCACGCATTGATCCGGCGCAAATCGCGGCGCGAACGCAGAGCGACCGGGTCGTCCGGCGGCAGCGTGTCCAGAGTTTCGGGTTTGACGATGCGTTTCATTTCGAGGTTGAGGATGAGGTCGAGGACGAGGAGGAGAAGGATTTATTTCACTTCCAAAAATGCGCCGTGGCAGCTGAAGCCCGCGCCGAACGCGGACATCCACCACAACCCGTCCGGCACGGAATCGTTCAGCGCCGCCTGCAATACAAAATAAACCGTCGGGCTGCTGATATTCCCAAACTCGCGCAGCACGGCGGCGCTGTGCCGCACGTCCGCCTCGCTCAATTGCAAATTATCCCGCAGCGACAAAATCACGTCACGCCCGCCCGTGTGCATGATCCAGCCCGTGACCTCCTCGCGCCTGATGTTTGCCGCCGCAAGCGAATCCGTGAACAGTTTGCCCGCGATGGCCCCGGCCACCTGCGGCACCTGCGGCGACAGGATGTTCCGCAACATCCCGTTCCTGTGGCTGAAGCGCAGCGTGTCGCGCTCCGAGGCGACCAGTTGCGACGCCGCGAACTTCCATTCCACCCTGCGCCGCTTTTTGGGCGGCGGCACGTTCGAGAGCACCGCCGCGCCCGCGCCGTCGCCAAACAGGCACGCGCTGATCAACACCCCCGGATCATCGTCCATGAAAAACGCCGCGCTGCAAACCTCCACGCACACGGACAAAACCTTTTTGGCGCGACCGGCGGACAGGATGGATTCCGCCGCCCGCAAGTTCGGCAGCGCCGCACCGCAACCCTGGCCCACCAGGTCCAGCCCGAAGACATCCGGGCGCAAACCGAGCTGTTCGCCCACGTAGCTCGTGAGGCCGGGACACAGGTAGCCCGTGCAGGTGCTGATGAGCACCGCGTCCATTTCAGCCGCCGCACAACCCGCATCCTCCAGCGCGCGCCGCGCCGCCAGGGTGGCGAGGGCGGGGGCATGACGCGTGAACCGCGCCTGCAACGCGTCCGGCGTGGTCTCAAAAACCTCCGTGAGCGGTTCTAGGGCCAGATGCCGCGCGTCAATGCCGTTGTCCCCGCAGAGCACTTTTTTCAGGATGGCGCGCGAACGCGCCTTGAGCAGGGGAAACAGCGCGGCATTCCGCAGCGCATCCCAACTCTCGCGCTGTGAAAAACGCTGCGTGGGGACGGCGGTGCCAAGCCCGGCAAAATACATGAGCGACATTAGCCCAACCCGCACCCTCCCGCCACTCAATTGAAATCAACCTCCGTATGCCGCCTCCTCCATCCCCAACTTCCAACTTCCAACTTCCAACTCCTTGGTGCCTTGATGGTTGAAAGCCTGCCATTATTCTTTATATCAAAGCACAGTTGCCGTTCGGCGGTCAGGAAACAACCGTAAAATTGAGCGATGAGCGGCCTCCACAAATCCCTGCTGGTTGGGACAGAAATTTTAATTCCCAAGCACTTGAAATTGTAGATGAAAATACGAATCCTGTTTTCCAGATTCGATATGACAGCCCTACTCAAATCGAGGTATATGGGATTTTTGTTAACGACTATCCATTGACTGACTTTTAACGGATTGCAGCGGGACAAATTGGCTCAATTTTCCAGAAAAATGGACCCGCCGTCCACAAAAGCGGACTCGCCGTCGCCAAAGGCGAACCCGCTTTTTCAAAAAGCGAACCCGCCGTCGTGAAAGGCCGACCCGCCTTTACAAAAAGCCGACCCGCTTTCGCCGTAGGCGGACTCGCCGTCGCCAACTCTGGGCTCGCCTACGCCAAAGGCGGACTCGCCTTTGCAAAAAGCGAACCCGCCGTCGCCGTAGGCGGACCCGCTTTTTCAAAAAGCGACCTCGCCGTTGCGAAAGGCGGACCCGCTTTTCCCGAAGGCGAACCCGCCTTTACAAAAAGCGGACCCGCCTTTTGAAAAAGCGGGTCCAGTGTAGATTCAGGCTGAACAACTTATGAAAAAACGCCTTATTTTGTGTCGGTGGCCGGCGGTTTTTCATCGGTGACCGGTGGAACGGGCGCCGGAGTGTTGTGGGAGGTGGTGGCGTTGAGGTGTTTTCGGTAGTTCAACGCCTGTTTGCCCAGTGGGGTGCTTTTGCCCAAGGCACCTGCCACGGCGTCCACCGAGCTGCTGAAACTGGCGTAATTGGCCGCCGCGCTGTTGGCGAAAGCCTGTTGCGCAGTGGTCAGGTCGGTTTTCACCCCGTCGCGGATGTCTTTTTTGCCGGCCAGGTCGTCACGGATAACGGTGAGGCTGGCGGTGACTATGGTTGGATCCAGGCCCTTGCCTGTGAGTGTGGTCGCGTTTTTTCCGACGAATGTGATCAATCCATCCAACGCGCCATGTAACTGATCGGGATCAATGTAGCTCATAGTTTTTTAATATTATGAATTTATTATTTCCGACTTTTGATATTTTATTACCGACGCTCAATTTTAACCGCCGGACGATTTGGAGCTTCCCAAAAATTGGCTTTTATTTAGCATTTCTTGCCCGTTGTTTTTGACGCTTTTTCGGGACGCTATGAAGGGAGCGCACGTGTCTCGCGGGCAAGTTCGGGCGTCGCGCCCGAACCATCGTTGGACAAATTGGTTTGTTGATGGTTTTCGGCGAGACGCCGAAAACGGCAACCGGGACGGTCGCGCTCCCCGTCGCAGAGCGACGTGGTGACAATAGCCCGGCATTTCAATGCCGGGTTCAATCCACAAAGATTGCCAGTCCCGGAGGGACGACCGGAATGTTCAAAATGATGACGCCGGAAATCATGTGCCATCCATTCAGCCGTCCCTGCGGGACTCGTGCCGGTGACGGCAGATACCCGGCGTTGAAACGCCGGGCTATTGCCGGGTTGTCTCTTTGGGACGGTAAACAATTTGATTGTTTGGCACTCGCTGACGTTTGGTTTGTTCTTGCCAAACTTTTTTGGCAGGCGCAGAGTCCAAATTGTGAACGGGAAAAATCTTACTCTGGTCTTCGCGATTGCGCTCGTCTTGCAGTTCGGGATGCTTGCCGTTTCCGCTCAGACCCGCGAATACCAGTTTACCGGCTCGGAGAGGACTATCATTCTGAACCCCGGCACATATGACATCACCGCCTACGGCGCTCAAGGCGGCTTTTACTATTACTACGACATATCCGGCACAGGCAGTCTAGGAGCTAAAGTCGAAGCTCAATTTTACTTCTCGAATACGGTGACACTTACCTTTCTAGTCGGCGGTGCTGGTGCTGGTGCATATGGTGCCGGTGGAGGTGGCGGCGGTGGCAGCTTCGTTGTCAATGACAGCACGCCACTGCTTATTGCAGGCGGTGGTGGTGGCGGAATATGGAGCAATATCGGTGGCGAAGGCATGAACACAACCAGCGGCAGTAGCGGCTACGGCGGTGGTGTCCCCGGCGTCGGAGGCTATGGCGGCAGCGGCGCTTTTGGTGGTGGCGGCGGCGGTGGTGGCTTTTACAGCAGCGGTGGTGGTGGCACTTTCGGTGGTGGTGGTGGGGATAGCTTCTACGATGGTGGCAGCGGTGGTGGAGGTGGCGGCTACAGCACCTTCGACGGTGACGGCTTCGGTGGTGATGGCGGTTTTGGCGGTGGCGGTGGTGGGGAAGGCGGTTATAACCCAGGTGGTGGTGGTGGCGGCGGCTACAGCGGTGGCGGCGGTGGTCGAGGTTTCGGTGGTGGCGGCGGCGGCGGCTCCTTCATTGATTCATCTGCAATAGTGGAATTCCCCGAGGTTTCCGGCATTGCCAGCCCAGACGGCTCACCCAATGGTGAGATTATTATTCTCACGATACATCCAACTCGCAGGCCGCCGGATCGTGGCGATCCTGTTCGTCGGTAAAGAAGTTAGTCCCTGCTTAGATATTCAATAAATATACACGGTCTCACCTTACGTTCCCGATTTCATCCACCAAATCTTCCACGACCCAGTTCGAGCGTGCGGCCTGCAATCCGTCCGCCGCGTGGCCGTGCTGCCAGACGGCGTAGCGGAGGGTCTTAGCGTAGGAGACGAGGTGACGAGTCTCAAATTTCCCGAACTTGAACATTCGTCAGAGACACCTTGCGTCGTCTCCCGCACCAATTATTTGGCTATGGAGCAGGCGATGTTAGGACTGGCCGGGTTCACGTCCAGCCGGCGTTCCTTGGGCAAGATGATCAGATCCATGTCTTCCATGGGAATCGCCCCCAGCAAAACCTGGTCGCCCATGACAAGCGCGCCCACAAAGCCGATCCGGTTTTTGAAGCGGATTTCCAGCGGGCCGACATAAGGCACGAGGCACTTGCTGCCGTCGGCAAGGGTGACTTCCTTGTTGTCCAGTGAATCCAGCTTCAGTTGGAGGCGGATGTGTTCGGGGATGCAAAGATGCACCGCGCCGGAATCCGCGAGCGCCTCGACCTCGACGGGCTCAAGCGAAGGAATTCTTACGTTTCGCAACTGGATGCACGCATTCACAAGACCCATATTAATACTATGGTAGAAATCTAAAGCTTCGAGCGATTCTTCTCAAGCCCTTTCAACAAACTTTCCGCAGCTTCACCTTACGTTACCGATTTCATCCACCAAATCTTCCACGACCCAGTTCGAGCGCGCGGCCTGCAATCCGTCCGCCGCGTGGCCGTGCTGCCAGACGGCGTAGCGGAGGGTCTGCGCCACGTCCGCCTGCAATTGTGTCTGCGCGAGCAGGCCGGAGATGTAGCCCGCCAGCGCGTCGCCGCTGCCGCCCTGCCCCAGATGCGGGTTGCCGGACGGGTTCACAAAAATCTTGTCCTCGCTGCGGCCGATCAGGGTCTGATGGCCTTTCAACACCACCCAGCAGTTGCCCAGCTTCTTCGAAATATTGCGCAATGATTGCAGGCGCGCGGCCTGGATCTTGTCCGGTGTCGTTTTCAAAAGGTGCGCGGCCTCGCCCGGATGCGGCGTGACGACGCGGACGGCGTCCTTGGGAAATTCCCCGGTCGGAATCCAGTCGAGCGCGGTGGCGTCCACGATGACCGGCAGTTCGGATTCGAGCCACAGCGCCCGCGTGAGCAGTTTCATTTCATCCGGCAAATCCGTCCCGGCAAGGCCGCAGCCGACCAGGACGGCGGTGGTGGTCTTTGGAAAATTTGTTTCCGGCTTCCAGACGCTGACCATGGCGGACTGCAATTGCGGCGCGACGACGGGATAAATTTTCTCCTGCGCGAACAGCGTGACGAGTCCCGGCTGCGCGCGTTGCGCCGCGTGCGTGGCGAGGACCGCCGCACCGTGATATCCAAAACTGCCTGCGACAACCGCCAGATGCCCGAACGAACCTTTATGTCCGGCGGCTGCGCGGCGCGGCGGGAAACCTTGAAAATCCTCCGGCTGCGTCCAGTTCATTTCCGCTTCAACCGGGCAGGAAACCAGTCCAACGTCTTCCGCGACTTCCAGCCGCCCGACAAACGGCCACGCGGCCTGCGCGAGCATTCCGATTTTTGGCGCGCCAATCGTGAGCGTTATTGTCGCCTCAATTGCCGCGCCGAAATGTTCGCCGGTGTCCGCGTCCAGGCCGGACGGCACGTCAATCGCGAGGATGGGGATTTTCGATTCATTGACGCGCTGGATGAGTTTGATCCAGCCGTTGTCGAGCGGACGGTTCAGGCCGATGCCAAAAAGTCCGTCAAGGATGAGCGCGGGTTTTTGCGCCAGCGCGGTTTCGAGCGCGGGCAGGAAATTTTCCGGCGCGGCGATGTCGAGGAGTTCGCTTTTGCGCCCGTCCAGAAATTCGCGCGCGGCGCGGGCGTCGGCACCGTTGTTGCCCTTCCCGGCGAGGATCAGAATCAAGTCATCTGCGCGCGTGAGCCGTCGGGCGCGGCGGGCGACACGTTTGCCGACGCGGCGGATGACCTCGGCCTCGGTCTGGCCGCCGGCCCAGGTGGCGCGCTCCCATTCGCGCATCTGCACTGTGGTTATGACAGGAACTGACATGGCGCGAGTTTAATGATTTTTCGCGCGGGCAAAAAGGATATTTGCGTTGTCACCGAATTGTAACGTGATTGAAATTGTGCGGTGAAGCGCCGCGTGACATTCTCGTGACGTGAAGCCACGCATTTTAGTAGTGGATGACGAGCCGGAGGCGGTGGAACTGGTTGAGTTCAACCTCAAGCAGGCGGGCTACGCCGTCAGCACGGCGGCGGACGGCGCTGAGGCGCTCAAAAAGGCGCACTCTCAGCCGCCGGACTTGATTGTGCTCGACGTGATGCTGCCGGAGATGGACGGATTCGAGGCGTGCAAGGTGTTGAGGCTCGACCCGGCCACCACGAAAGTCCCCATCATCATGCTCACGGCGAAGGCGGCGGAGATTGACCGCGTGCTCGGCCTCGAACTCGGCGCGGACGATTACCTGACGAAACCTTTCAGCCCTCGTGAACTTCTCCTGCGCATCAAAAAAATCCTCGCGCGCGGCGAGCCCGGGGAAAAGCCGAAGGACCAGTTGCGCTTCGGCGACCTGCTGATTGACATTCCGCGCCACATCGCAAGCTGGAAGGGCAAGGCGATTGAACTGACGGCGACGGAGTTCAAGCTGCTCACCGTCCTCGCGCAACGTTCCGGACGCGTGCAGTCGCGCGACCATCTGCTGCGCGATGTCTGGGAATACGACAGCCTGATTGACACGCGCACAGTTGACACGCACATGCGGCGGTTGCGCGAAAAGCTCGGCCCGGCGTCGAAGCATCTGGACACGGTTCGCGGCGTCGGTTATCGCTTTGTCGAATGACGTGGTTCGTCCTTTTCATTCTCGCCCTCGTCGCGGCAATCGCCATCCATTTCTGGTGGCGGAAGAAATTTCTGCGACAGCAAATGTCCCTTCACGCCGACATGGAAACTTTCCAGCGTCGGCATCAGCAGACGACGATTGACGCCAAAGCGCAGCAGCAGGTTCTCTTTAATTCCATGCTCGAAGGATTGCTGCTGCTCGACCGCAACCGGAAGATTTACCTCGCCAACCGCGCCTTCAAAAATCTGTTCGGACTGAAAATCGAGCTGCGCGGCAAGACTGTGATGGAAGCGTTGCGCGTCCACGAACTCGCCGAACTCGTCGAGCGCGCCGAGGCCGAGAAGCAGGTGCTCGATTACGAACTGAAGCTGCCGGACTTGAGCGAACGCTGGTTGCAGGTCAATGCCGCCGTCATCACCAATTCCGCCGGCGAACGCGAAGGGACGATTTTAGTTTTCCACGATTTGACGCGGCTCAAACAGCTTGAACGCACCCGCCAGGAATTCGTCGCCAACGTCAGCCATGAACTGCGCACGCCACTCTCGCTCATTAAGGGCTACGTTGAAACGCTCCTCGACGGTGCGCGCAACGATCCCGCCATCGCCGAACGTTTTCTCAAAATCATCGAACGTAACACGCAGCGACTTGATTTGTTAATCCAGGATTTGCTCACCATTTCCGCGTTAGAATCTGAACGCATCAAGCTGAAGCTGCAAGCGGTCGAATTGCGTCCGCTCGCCGAGAAAATCTTTGCCGACCTGAAACCACCCGCCGAAAATAAAAATATAGAGCTCATCAATCAGCTGCCCGAACTCAACGCGACCGCCGACACAAACCGGCTCGAACAAGTCCTCGCCAACCTTGTGGACAACGCCATCAAATACGGCCGCGCGCAAGGCCGTGTCATCGTCGGCGGAAAAAAACTGGACGACGGCAAGTTGGAAATCTTCGTGCAGGACGACGGGCCGGGAATTCCGCCCGAATCGCTCGACCGCGTATTCGAGCGGTTTTACCGCGTGGACAAGGCGCGCTCGCGCGACCAGGGCGGCACGGGCCTGGGCCTTTCGATTGTGAAGCACATCGTGCAGGCGCACGGCGGCGAAGTCTGGGTAAAAAGCGAACTCGGCAAGGGCGCGACGTTTTTTTTCACGCTGCCGGTCAATGAAACACAGAATCAATTAACGCTATAACTTGCCGGCGATTCCACTTGCATCCGGCGGCATCCCTTGGAATACTTATTTCGTCATTTGGCGAAATGTAAATATGCGTGAGTTCATGACCATTACCAAGGCACTGTCCGACCCGAAACGGGTGCGGGTTCTTCTGGCCTTGCGGCGAGGCGAATTGTGCGTCTGCCAGATCACCGAATTGTTCGGTCTGGCACCATCCACTATTTCCAAACACCTCTCCATCCTCCAGAACGCCGGCCTGATTCTTTCCCGCAAGTCGGAGCGATGGGTTTATTACCGCCTGCCGGACAAGTCCGCCCCCGTCGTGGTGCGTGAAGCCTTTGATTGGGCGAAAAAGTCGCTGGGCAAATCGGTTGAGGCCGTCGCCGACGCAAAACGACTTAAGAAAATTCTAAAAATGGATCTGAAGGAAATCTGCCGCCGCCAGTGCCGTTAATCAATCATGAGCACCCCGACCGCCCCGCCAAAACGCCTCGCCTTTTTTGAGCGTTACCTGACGCTATGGGTTTTCCTGTGCATGGTGGCCGGAGTTGCCATTGGAAAACTGCTGCCCGATCTCACGGCGACGTTGAGCAAATTGGAATTTGGACAAGGTTCCCATGTGAACATCGCCATCAGCCTGCTGCTGTGGCTGATGATTTATCCAATGATGTTGAAGGTGGATTTCAGTTCAATAGGCGGCATCGCACGAAAACCCAGGGGACTGGTGGTGACTTTGTTCATCAACTGGCTGGTCAAACCTTTCAGCATGGCCCTGCTCGCGTGGGTTTTCATGCAGCACGTCTTTGCCGCGTGGATTGACCCAAAGACGGCGAAGAATTACACCGCCGGCCTCATCATCCTCGCCGCCGCGCCCTGCACCGCGATGGTTTTTGTCTGGAGCTATCTGACAGACGGCGATCCCGCCTACACGCTCGTCCAGGTGGCGGTGAACGACCTCATCATGCTCGTGGCCTTCGCGCCGATTGTGATGTTTCTCTGCGGCGTGGCCCATGTCATCGTGCCGGCCAAGGTGCTTGTCACATCCGTCGTGGTGTTCATCGTGATTCCGCTGGCGGCGGGTTGGCTGACGCGCACGACGCTCCTCAAATCGCGCGGCAAGGGCTGGTTCGAGCAAAAGTTCCTGCCGAAATTTCATCCGGTGATGATTGGAGCGCTCCTGTTGACGCTCGTTCTAATATTTGCATTTCAATCGAAGAATCTTACCAGCCGCTGGCTTGCCGTGCTGCTCATTGCCGTGCCGATTGTGATTCAGGTTTATTTCAACGCCGGACTGACCTATCTGCTCATGCGGCGTCTGCGCGTGGAGCACAATGTTGCCGCGCCCGGCTCACTTATCGGTGCGAGCAATTTTTTTGAACTAGCCGTGGCTGTCGCCATCACGCTCTTTGGTGCCGATTCCCCCGCCGCGCTCGCAACCGTCGTCGGCGTGCTGGTGGAAGTGCCGGTGATGCTTTCCGTTTGCAATTTTTGCAACCGCTCACGCGGCTGGTATAATCAAAAATGCGTTGCCGTGTGACGAAAACCAATTTCCATGAAACTTTCTGAATTAAAAAACAGCCTCAACCAGCGGCCCGAAGCAAATGTTCGTTTTCATCTGCCAAATGGAGAATTCGTCCCTCCTCATGCTCATGTTACCGAAGTGGCGCGCATTGACAAACGATTCGTGGATTGCGGCGGCACATTGCGCAACGATTCCCTCTGCCGCTTGCAGACATGGTTTGCGGATGACGTTGACCACCGGTTGACGGCGGGAAAACTCGTGAAGATTCTTGAGAAGGCAAAGTCCTTTCTTGAGTCGGATGACCTTGAAGTGGATGTCGAACACGAAGTCGGTTTTATCAGCCAGTTTCCTCTTGAATCAGCAGAAGTTTTGCAGCACGAAACCATTCTTCATTTAACCGAGCGTCATACGGCTTGTCTGGCGATGGACAAATGTCTGCCCGCTTCCAAGCCCGCGTCGGATTTCAACCCGCTTAAATTCAACTTCCGTGACCAGCAATCCTCTTCCGGCTGCTGCTCGGAGAAACCAGAACCAAAATAAATTGAATCATGAAAAAAAACGTATTGTTTGTCTGCATCCACAACAGCGCGCGCAGCCAGATGGCCGAGGCGTTCCTGAACCAGATTTGCGGCGATGAATTTGAAGCACACAGCGCCGGAATTGAACCCGGCAAGCTCAATCCAACCGTAGTCGAAGTGATGCAGGAAGTTGGCATTGATATTTCCGGCAACCAGACCAAGTCCGTGGCTGTTATGCTCAAATCCAGCAAGCTCTTCGCCTACATCATCACCGTCTGCGACGAGACGAGCGCGGAACGCTGCCCGATTTTCCCCGGCGTCACCACGCGGCTGCATTGGGGTTTCCCCGACCCGTCCAGTTTTCAAGGCGCGGAAAAACTGGCCAAGACCCGCGAAGTGCGCGACGCCATCAAGGAAAAAATCGAGCAATGGTGCGGGGAAATTTGCTGCTTGGCGGCTTGAGTTTGAAATTTAGCCACGGATTATTGGCAAATTGAGGACCGACCGCTTAAGGTTGCGGAATTATCCCCACTACCAATAATTGCCATAGGTTGCTTTGTGATTTATTTGCATTTTTCAAATCAGCAACCGTCTCAAACAGCGACAGTAACCAACAGTTTTAATTCTCCTGTTGTAAAACACGCCATCAACTGCCGCTGCGTGAAATCATGCCGGCTGCGCGCCGAACCGTAATCGGCCAGATGCCTCCCGCCCAACCACATCGCCAGTTCCGCCACCCGTTCCACCGTCGCTTTCTTCGCCGCTTTCTCGCTCATCCCTCTACAGACGCACCAGATATCATATGGTTTCTACAAAGGGAGGCAGAATTAAAAGCAAAATTCAGTTTAGGCTACATCCTTTTTACGGCCACTGATAGAAATGAAATCACATCTGACTCATTGTTTTAAGGGTTGAAGAAAAAAGGTTGGCTTGCGGGTTTGCGCCCTGCCACAAGGTAGGGCATGAAAAATCAAACTCGAAACAAGCCGACCCCCGGCAAGTTCTCCT
>Ga0181529_10000805_pt1 | contig 44069 bp, 41 predicted proteins | sample PEATcosm2014_Bin_36_FD_119763 | JGI IMG/M metagenome (GOLD analysis project Ga0181529, IMG submission 119763) | Peatland microbial communities from MTU Mesocosm Facility, Houghton, MI, USA - PEATcosm2014_Bin10_30_metaG | ecosystem: Environmental > Terrestrial > Soil > Wetlands > Peat | place... | reverse complement strand
GGGCATGGCCTGCGTCGGTTGCGGCGGTGTCGCAGGAGCGGGAGGCGGCGGAGCCACTGGCGGCTGTGGAACCGGTGTTTGCGGCGCTTGAAATAAACGCGTGAATTCGCCGGGACCGGAGGCGGCGGGCGGCGGCGGGGCGACGGGCTTGGCCTGCGTCGGTTGCGGCGGTGTCGCAGGAGCGGGAGGCGGCGGAGCCACTGGCGGCTGTGGAACCGGTGTTTGCGACGCTTGAAATAAACGCGTGAATTCGCCGGGACCGGAGGCGGCGGGCGGCGGCGGGGCGACGGGCATGGCCTGCGTCGGTTGCGGCTGAGGGGATTCGAAGAGGTCGGTGAATCCCTGGGGAGCGGCTGGTTGCGGCGGCGTCGCGGGAGCGGGAGGCGGCGGAGCCACCGGCGGCTGTGGAGCAGGCGTTTGGGAGGCTTGGAATAGGCGCGTGAATTCGCCGGGACCGGAGGCGGCGGGTGGTGGCGGGGCGACGGGCATGGTCTGCGTCGGCTGCGGCTGAGGGGATTCGAAGAGGCCGGTGAATCCCTGGGGAGCGGCTGGTTGCGGCGGCGTCGCGGGAGCCAGAGGCGGCGGAGCTGGAGCTTGCACGGGGATCTTCCACATGCCGGCACGCGTGGTTGCCGGCGGTTCGGCGGGGACAGGCGGCGGCGTCTGCGCGGCCAGCCATTCCGACAGGTGCAGGAATGGAGGCGCCACGGTGGTCACAAAAGTGGTGCCCTGGAATTCACCCACTTCAATCAGCTTGCTCATGGCCTGAGCGGGGAGTCCGCGCAGGCGCGACAGCAGAACGTCGTTCTCGGGTGTTCGCCCGCCAACCAGGACGTGAACGGTGACGTCGCGGTTGGTGGAAAGTTGCCGGGCGCGGAAGCTCCGAGTCCCCTCGCCGGCCAGTGGCTCGATCAGTTCATATTTCTGATAGAAGTCCATATGGTGTCCCCGCCGTACCCCAACATAGTACCGCGCTCGGGCTAGCGTAGGCCGCAGCAAACCGCGTATGCTACAGTAATCCGCACGGGCTTATGAAGTTACTATCCAGAGTGGTCTGGTCGGAAGGGATGTACCTGGGACCTCATCATTTCCAGGTGCAGAGCCGGTACTTCGAAGACTCGATCCAGTTCGCGACATCGTCGTTGTGGTTCGCAGCGTACGGATTGGCGGGAATCGAACTGGACGCGGACGCGCTGCACAACGGCACGGTGGCGCTACTGCACGCGCGCGGGATCATGCCGGACGGACTGCCGTTCAACATGCCGGAGAGCGACACGCTGCCGAAGCCGCGCGCGGTGGGCGAATTATTTCCGCCGACGCGGGACGGGGTTACGGTACTGCTGGGAATTCCGCCGCGCAAGGCCGACGGGTTCAACTGCCTGGTGGAGGATTCGACCCCGGCGACGACTCGGGATGCGCGATTTGTGGCGGAAACGCGCGTGCTGCACGACCAGAACAGCGGCGCCGATGAGCGGCCGGTGCGGCTGGGCCGCAAAAATCTGAAGCTGCTGATGGACACGGAGCCGGCGGGCGACCTGTTGACTCTGCCGGTGGCGAGGGTGATCCGCGACCGGACGGGACATTTTATATACGATGCGGATTTCGTGCCGCCGGTGCTGGAGATCAGCGCCAGCCAGCGGCTGATGCTGCTGACGCAGCGGCTGACGGAAATTCTGAGCGAGAAGAGCGACACCATCAGCCGGGGAGCGAAGCGCGGATCGTCGGGACACGCGGAGTTTTCGACGCGCGAGATTGCCAATTTCTGGCTGCTGCACGCGGTGAACTCGGCGCTGGCGCCGCTGCGGCATCAACTGGTGGCCAAGCGGGGCCATCCGGAGGAGCTGTTTCTGGAGCTGTCGCGGCTGGGCGGGGCGTTGTGCACGTTCGCGCTGGAATCGCATCCGCGCGATCTGCCGCTGTACGACCATCAGAATCTGAGCGAGTGCTTCGACCGGCTGGACCGGCACATTCGCGCGCACCTGGAAACCATTGTTCCGACGAATTGCATCTCTATCCCACTGCACTCGGCGGGCGACTACTTCCACGAGGGCGAAGTGACCGATCAGCGCTGCCTGGGGCGGTCGCGGTGGGTGTTTGCGATTCGCGCCAGGATGGGGGAAGCGGAACTGATGGTGCGAACGCCGCAGTTGATCAAAGTGTGCACGCCGCCGTTTGTGCGGGAACTGGTGAAGCGGGCGTTGCCGGGAATGGCATTGACGCATCTGCCAGTGCCGCCGCCGGCGATTTCGGCGCGCGTGGAGACGCAGTATTTCGGAATCAGCAGAAGCGGGCCGTGTTGGGACCATTTGTCCCAGACGCGCAAGATTGGTGTTTATGTGCCGGGTGAATTTCCCAACCCGGAAGTGGAGATCCTGGTAGTTTTGGATAACTGATATGACTCCTTCCGTCGAAAACCGCAGGCCGGAAAACCTGGCCCTGCACTTCCAGGAAGTTTTGACAGCCATCGAACGGCTGCGCGGCAACCGGCAAGGCGTGACCGATGCCAACGCCTTTCGCCACCATACGCGTGAAGCTCTGAAAACGGCGGCGGGCCAGGCGCTCACCGCGGGCTACACGCCGGAAGACGTCAAGTACGCCACCTATGCGACGGTGGCGTTTCTGGACGAATCGGTACTGAACTCGCGCAATCAGGTGTTCGCGGACTGGGCGCGGAAGCCGCTGCAGGAAGAGATGTTCGGCACGCAGATAGCGGGCGAAGTCTTCTTCCAGCATCTGCAGCAGTTGTTGGGGCGCAACGATTCTGCGGATCTGGCCGACCTGCTGGAAATTTACTATCTGTGCCTGCTGCTGGGGTTCGGCGGCCGCTACAGCATCGGCAATCGCGGGGAGCTGAACCAGATCATGAACATGACGGCGGCCAAGATCTACCGGGTGCGGGCGCGATTCTCGCAGCTTTCACCGGCGTGGACGCTGCCGAAAGAGGTAGTGAAGAGCCGCACGGATCCGTGGGTGCGACGGTTGGGCATCATCGCGGCGGTGGCGGCGATTGTGATGGTGCTGTTGTTTGTGGTGTATAAAGTCGTGCTGGGCAGCGGTGTTCACGTGACGGTAGCCTGCAGCCAGGCGGCCGGCGGGACGCAGGCGAGCTAAGGGGGACGCATGACGACTCTGTACGTGCTTCTGGCTGTCACGCTGGCGATATTGATCGCTCTCCTGGTGGTATTTCTGATCCAGAGAAAGAAGAAAAAACAGAAAGCGCAGGCGGCGGCGTTCGGTGAGGAACCGCAGGTTGAAGGCGGCGACGAGATTTCCGCGCTGGTGCGGGATGCGGACGCCAAGATCGGCGCGGCGAAGATCCAGCCGGGCGCGCGGGTGACCACGCTGCCGGCGTACCTGATTCTGGGCGACACGGGCAGCACCAAGACCAGCATCATGTTGCACTCGGGACTGGATCCGGAGTTGATGGCGGGGCAAGTGTACCAGGGCGGCAATGTGGCGCCCACCCGCACGGCGAATTTCTGGTTCTCGCGGCGCTCGGTGTTCGTGGAAGCGGGCGGCAAATTGCCGGCGGACACTCCCAAGTGGAGCAAGCTGGTGGGCAAACTCGCGCCCAAGACATCGGTAGTGGGCTCGGGCGAACAGGCGCCGCGCGCGGCGGTGGTGTGTTACGACATCGAGAACTTCACCAAGCCGGGCGCCATGGAAGCGGCGGCGCTGGCGGCGCGGACATTGCGGGCGCGGCTGGGCGAGATTTCGCAATCGATGGGAATACAGCTTCCGGTGTACGTGATGTTCACGCGCGCCGACCGGCTGCCGTTTTTCACGGAGTACGTTCGCAATCTGACCAACGACGAAGCGACGCAGGTGCTGGGCGTGACGCTGCCGATGGTGCAACAACGCAGCGAGGGCGTCTATGGGGATGAAGAGACGGCGCGGCTGACGGGGAATTTCGAGCGGCTGTTCCGGTCGCTGGCCGATGCGCGGCCGGAGTTTCTGGGGCGAGAAACGGATGCCACGAAACTGCCGGCAGCGTACGAGTTTCCGCGCGAGTTCCGCAAGCTGCGTCCCGCGGTGGTGCAGTTTCTGGTGGACCTGTGCCGTCCCAGCCAGTTGACGGTGGGCCCGTTTCTGCGGGGATTCTACTTCACGGGCGTCCGTCCGATCATCATTAACGAAGCGGCTCCGGTGCAGGCGGCGGCGCCACAGCAGGGCGGATACGGGCAGGCGCAGGGCGCGACCGGCATCTTCAACGTGGGCGCGATGGCCGCCGCGCAGGCCGCGCCGCCGCCGGTCGCCACCACGCGCAAGGTTCCGCAGTGGCTGTTTCTGGGTCATCTGTTCACCGACATTCTGCTGGCCGACCGTTCGGCGATGGGCGCCAGCGGGGCCAGCACCAAGACCAGTTTCTGGCGGCGGTTTCTGTTTGCCTCGGCGGCGGGATTGTGTTTTCTGCTGACGGTGGGCTTCACGATTTCGTTTTTCAATAATCACGCGCTGGAATCGAAGGTGCGGGACGCGGCGGTGGGCATCACGTCGGTGCAATCGGCGGGCGGAGGACTGGCGCCGGTGGAGTCGCTGCGCAAGCTGGAGACGCTGCGGCAGGCGATGCAGACGCTGGTGGAGTATCGGCGCGAGGGTGCGCCTTTCTTCTACCGCTGGTTCCTGTTCGTGGGCGACGACCTGTATCCGGAAGCGCGGCGGGTGTACTTCGACCGTTTCAAGCTGCTGCTGTTCGGGCAGACGCAGACCGGGATCCTGCAGAATCTGCGGACGCTGCCGGCCACGCCGGGTCCGGATTACGGTCCGACGTACAACGCGCTGAAGGCGTATCTCATTACCACATCTTTCCACGACAAGAGCACGCACGAGTTTTTGACGCCGGTGTTGATGACGTGGTGGGTGGCGGGGCGGACGGTGGAGAACGACCGGGCGCAACTGGCGCAGAAGCAGTTCGATTTTTACGCGGACCAACTGAAAGAGAGCGACCCGTACACGTCGCAAAGCGACAGCGACGCGATTGCGCACTCGCGCCAATATCTGACGCAATTCGCCGGTTCGCAGCGGGTGTACGCGTTCATGCTGTCGGAAGCGGCCAAGGCGAATCCGCCGATCGACTTCAACAAACAGTTCCCGGGGTCGGAGCAGGTGGTGCGTGAACCGCACGTGGTGTCGGGGGCGTTTTCCAAGGGCGGCTGGGCGTTCATGAAAGACGCGATGGCGCATCCCGACCGGTATGTTTCAGGCGAAAAGTGGGTGCTGGGCGACCAGGGTACGGGGAATATCGACCTGGCGCAAACGGTGCAGGACGTGAAGGCGTCCTACTATCTCGACTTCCTGAACGAGTGGCGCACGTATATCAAATCGGCGTCGGTGGTGCGGTATGCCAGCTTGAAAGACGCTTCGGACAAGCTGCGGACGCTGGCGGGCAACCAATCGCCGCTGCTGGAGCTGATCGCGCTGGCATCACGCAATACGGCGGTGGACGACCCGGCGGTGGCGACGCAATTCCAGCCGCCGCAGGCGGTGGTGCCTCCGACCACGACCGACGTGGTGATCGCGCCTCCCAACCAGAACTACATGCAGGCGCTGACCACGCTACAGACATCGCTGGAACAGATAGCCAATTCGCCGGGCATCCCGAGCCCGGATGCCGCCAAACCGACGTCCGACGCAGCGCAGCAGGCGACGGTCAATACGCGGCAGATGGAGCAGGCATTTCGTCCCGATCCGGACGGCGGAGTGGACAAGAAGGTGGGATCGCTGCTGGAAGATCCCATTACGTTCGTGCGCGGATTGATCGGGGCGCTGGGACCGGCGGAAATAAACCAGAAGGGCGCGGGAATGTGCGCCCAGGTGAGTCCGGTGATGAAGAAGTATCCGTTCAATCCGAAGGGAACGGAGCAAGCCACGCTGGCGGACGTTTCGGCGCTCTACAAGCCGAAAGAGGGCGCCATCTGGCAATTCTATGAGAGCTCCCTGCAGAAGGTGATTACGCGCCAGGGTTCGACGTTCACGGCGAATCCGGCGGGCGGACTGAATATCAATCCGACCTTCGTGGCGTTCCTGAACCGCGCGGCGGCGTTCACCGACCTGGCATTCCCGGCGGGCGCCACGGATCCGCAATTCAAGTACGTGGTGAGTCCGCTGGCTTCATCGCCGGACATCGACAAGATCACGCTGGTGATCGACGGGCAGACGGCGGCATTCTCGACGGGAACTCCGGGAAAGACCTTTACGTGGCCGGGACCGGCGGAACATTCGCTGCAATTGAAGCTGCAATTCAAGGGCGGCAGCCAGGATTTCACGATCGCGACGTATGACGGTTTGTGGTCGGTGTACCGCTTCATCATGGAAGCGGAGGGCCATGCGGGAACACAGGTGGAGAAGCGTCCGGTAACCGGGTCGCAGCCGATGCGCGGACCTTCGGGACAGCCGGTGGTGGTGCGGCTGGACTTCAACCCCAACCCGCAGAGTTTCTTCTCGGGGCTGGGCTGTGTGGCGGAGGTCGCGAAACCGTAAATGCAGCTACCCGCGAGGATTGGCAAGTACGAACTGGAAGAATTCTTGGGCGGCGGGATGTCCCATGTGTATCGTGCGCGGGATACGGTGATCGGACGCACGGTGGCGGTGAAGATCCTGACCGAGGCGGGCTGCCAGGATTCGGAAGCTAAAGCGCGATTTCTGGCGGAGGCGCGGATGGCCGGCGGCATCGCGCACGACAACGTGATCAGCATCTTCGATTTCGGCGAAGACGATCAGCATCGTCCGTTCATGGTGATGGAGTTTCTGCGGGGCGAGGATCTGCGGCAAGCCATCAAGAACGACCGCACCGGGGATCTGAAGAGCAAGCTGCGGATTGCCCTGCAGGTAGCGCGCGCGCTGCAATATATCCACGAGCAGAAAATTATCCACCGCGATATCAAGCCGGAGAATATCCACGTGACCGGCAACGGCGTGGTGAAGCTGATGGATTTCGGCATTGCCAAGACCGAAGGGCTGGCCATGACGCGGGCCGGATACGTGCTGGGGACGCCGTACTACATGGCGCCGGAGCAGGTGACCGGGCAGAACATTACCGAACAGGTGGACGTGTACGCGTTCGGGGTGCTGCTGTTCGAACTGCTGTCGGGGCAGAAGCCGATAGCGGGCGACACCGTGGAGCGGATCTTCTACAGCATTCTGAACGAACCGCTCAATCTGCAGCCGCTCTACGACGCCAACGTTCCACAGGCGGTGTGCGACCTGGTGGCGTCCTGCACGGCGAAGACTCCGGCCGCGCGGCCGCAAGGATTCGCGCCGGTTTGCGATGAACTGGAACAGTTGATTGTGGATTATGGGGCGCCCACCATGGCGATCCGGGCCAGCCGGGTGGGGCTTCCGTCGCTCGATCTGGAAATCGCGAAGGGAGACAAGGCGAGGTCCGAGCAACCGGCGGAAGTTGCGAGTCCGCTCAAGAAGTGGCTGGCGCCCGGGATCGCGGCGGCCGTGGTGGTTCTGGCGGTGGGGTTGTACCTGGCGCTGCGGCCGCCGGCCAAACCGGCGGACGGCACAGGCGGCACGGTAGCGACGAAGACCACGCTGGAGCCGACGCTGGCGACGCCCACCGGCGAGATGGACCTGGTTCCGGCGGGAGCTTTCAAGTACGGAAAAGACGATCAATCGGTGACGCTGCCGGCGTTTTATATCGACAAGACCGAGGTCACGAATGGGGCGTTTCTGCAATTCCACAACGCCATGGGGTACCCGTTACCGGCCGGTTTCCCGAAGGACAAGCCGGATTATCCCGTGGTGAACGTGACCATTATCGACGCGCATGCCTTTTCCAAATGGGCCGAAAAGCGGCTGCCCACGGCGCAGGAGTGGGAAAAGGCGGCTCGCGGCACGGACGGACGGCTGTTCCCGTGGGGCAACACTCCGGACACCAGCCGCTGCAACGTGGATGGTCCGCGATTGCGTCCGGCGACGGACTTCCCGGACGGGGCCAGCCCGTATGGGGCGCTGAATATGGTGGGCAACGCATGGGAACTGGTGGAACAGGAGATGACGCCCAGTCCGGAAGCGATCGAGCACTATCGGATTCTGATCGATCCTCCGCCCAAGAGCACGGAGCCGTGGTACCAGATGCGCGGGATGTCGTTTGGCATGTCGCTGGCGTCGGAAGCGGTGCGGGATTATGGGACGGTGCCGGCGCGATTCGCGGGTCCGAGCATCGGCTTCCGCTGCGCCAAGGACGCGAAGTAACGGGCGGCGGGGCGCGGACTCCCCTCCGCTGTGCCATCGGGCTACGATGAAAGGAGGGCAGGAATATGGAAGACTCGGATAGTTATATCGATTGGACTGGCTGCGAATTGGTGGAACGAATCCCCGGCAAGGTATCGCGACGCCCCATCATCCGAGGTACGCGTATTCTCGCGGACACGATCGTTCAGGATGCCGAGCTTGGTTCTCCATTGGACGAAATCCACGAGAACTATCCCGACTTGTCGCTGGCCGCCATTCAGCAGCTCATTTCGTTTGCCCACTCGCATCGCGGACAGCGCGTGCCGTGAGGGTGTTGCTCGATCACAATCTACCGCACAAGGTGCGAACCAGCCTGGGCATGCTCGGGGGACATCAGATCGTTACCGCCTCTTACATGGGATGGGGAGGGCTGACAGACGGTGAACTGTTGCGGACGGCTGAAGACGAGGGCTTTGGGGTTTTTGTTACCGGCGACCAAAGCTTTGTTCATGAGAGAACCTCACCTGGCGCCGGTTGGCAATTGTAGCTCTCTCCACGAATAACATAACTGGCCGATCGTCAGGGACTGTGTGCCGCAGATTCTCGCCGCGATAGATCGGGCCGTCCCCGGTTCCGTCCAGACGGTCGATTGCGGCACATATAGCCGCAAGAGGACGTAGAGGGAGTAGTCGGCGAGCCCGGCGTGGCTACCCGCAGGCAACCCGGCACGAAGGCGCATCGTCTTCGGATTGCGGATTCCGATCGGAGGCCAAAGCGGGCGGCGGGTCCATGCATGCCGGAACACGGTATGCTCAAATCAGGAGCGCGGATTATGGCGAGTCTCGATTGGTCGCAATGTCCAGCCGTGGAGAGCATCCGCGGTAAGCGTAGTGGCGCCTGGGTGTTCCGGGACACGCGGACGCCCGTTTCCGTGGTGTTCGACAATTTGGAAGCTGGAGCGACCGTCGGCGAGGTGATGGACTGGTTTCACCTCACACGGGAACAAGTGGCGGCGGTGCTCGAGTTCGCCGCGCGGAGTCTTGACGTGCCGCCTGCAGCGCCCTCCGCCCAAACGGTTGATGTTCATACTCTTCGATAACGGAACCCCCGCTCCGCTTCGCTACGCCCTCAAGGGTCATGTGGTGGTGGAAGCAATTGAACGCGGATGGGACAGGCTTGTGAACGGCGAATGGATAGCGGCCGCCGAGGCCGCGGGCTTTGAGGTGCTACTGACGACCGACAAGAACATGCGGCATCAGCAAGACCTGACGGGTCGAACGATCGCTTTCGTCGTTCTCGGAAACCAGCAATGGCCAGTTTTGCGCCGATACGTGGAAAGGGTGGCGGCTGCCGTGAGCGCGGCCACGCCGGGCAGCTATACCGAAGTCGAGATCCCCTTCGAGTAGACGGTCGTCACTTGAGCCCGGCATCGAGTCGAGGCAAGTCTTGAGTGGCAAGCGCGGGCGCGCGCGCCACTGAGATACCATATAGAAACACCCTTGCTCGATACCGTTCCAGACATACTGGCCCGAATTGTCGCCAGAAAACGTGAAGACCTCGGCCGCGCCGCCGCGTCACAGGACGAATGGGAACGCCAGGCCGAGAGCCGCCTGACGGCGCGCCGCGATTTCGCCGCTGCGCTGCGCGGACGCGCAACGGCGGTGATCGCGGAAGTGAAGCAGGCGTCGCCCAGTAAAGGCGTACTGGTACACGATTTCGACGCGGCGCGCATCGCCAGCGACTATCAACGGGGCGGGGCGGCGGCTTTGTCGGTGCTCACCGACGAATCCTTCTTTCAGGGGAGTCTGGCGGACCTGGAAGCGGCGCGCACGGCTACCGGATTGCCCGCGCTGCGCAAGGACTTCACCATCGCGGAGTCCCACATCGTAGAGGGGGCAGCGCATGGGGCGGACGCCATTCTGCTGATCGCGGCCATTCTGACGGAGCGCGAAATCCGCGACTTTCGCGAAAGAGCGGCGCAGTACCGCATGGCGGCGCTGGTAGAAGTCCACAACCGGCGGGAATTGGATGTGGCGATCGCGGCGGGCAGCGAGATTATCGGCGTCAACAACCGCGATCTGACTACCTTCACGGTCACACTGGAGACGTCGCTGCGGCTGGCGGAACACATTCCGGCGGCGGCGTTGCGGGTGAGCGAGAGCGGGATCCATGGCGCGGCGGATGTGGCGACGCTGCGCGCGGCGGGGTACACGGCGTTTCTGGTGGGCGAACACCTGATGAAATCGGGAGACGCGGCGGCGGCCTTGCGGAGCCTGGCGGCGGCATGACGATCAAGGTTTGCGGGATCACCAACGCGGAAGACGCCGAAGCGGCGGTGGCGGGCGGGGCGACGGCCATCGGTTTCAACTTCTTTCCGCGGAGTCCGCGGTATATTACGCCGGAGACGGCGGCGGCGATTCCGACGGCGGGAGTGGTGCGGGTGGGCGTGTTCGTGAACGAGTCGCCGGCGCGGATCGCGGAGATCGCGCGCAGGGCAGGGCTCGATGTGGCGCAGTTGCACGGGGACGAGACGCCGGCGGACTATCCCGAGGGATTGCCGGTGTGGAAAGCGGCGCGCGTCGACGAACGGTTCGACCTGTCTCGGTATACGGATACACCGGCCGCAGCGCTGCTGCTGGATGGACCGGCGGCGGAAATGTACGGCGGCTCGGGACGGGCATTCGACTGGAGACTGGCCGCGCAATCGTCCAAGCGGATCATCGTGGCGGGCGGACTGGATGCGTCCAACGTCGCGCTGGCGGTGGAATTGGCGCATCCGTGGGGTGTGGACTCGTGTTCTCGCATCGAGAGCGCGCCGGGAAAGAAGGATCTGAAGAAAATGTACGAGTTTCTGCAAGCGGCGCGGGCGGCGCTGGGAGCATGATGGCGCAACCGGATAGGGGCGGCCACTTCGGGCCATACGGCGGACGGTTTGTCCCCGAAGTGCTGATGGCGCCGGTGGAAGAACTGGAACAGGCCTATCTGCAGGCGCGCGACGACCCGGCGTTTCAAGCCGAACTGGCGGAGTTGCTGCACCACTACGCGGGGCGGCCGACGCCGCTGTACTTCGCCAAGCGGTTGAGCGAGAAACTGGGCGGCGCGCGCATCTGGCTGAAGCGCGAAGACCTGCTGCACACCGGCGCGCACAAGATCAATAACAGCCTGGGGCAGGCGCTGTTGGCACGGCGCATGGGAAAGCGGCGGATTATCGCGGAAACCGGCGCCGGACAACACGGCGTGGCCACGGCGACGGTGTGCGCGCTGTTCGGGCTGGAATGCGTGGTCTACATGGGGGAAGAAGACATGCGCCGGCAGCGGCTGAATGTCTTCCGCATGCGGTTGCTGGGCGCCAAAGTGGTGCCGGTGGACAGCGGCAGCCGCACGCTCAAGGACGCTATCAGCGAGGCCATGCGCGACTGGGTGACGAATGTCGGCGACACCTATTATTTGCTGGGGTCGGCACTGGGATCGCATCCGTATCCGATGATGGTGCGCGATTTTCAGAAGGTGATTGGCGAAGAGGCGAGGCGGCAGATCCTGGAACTGGAAGGGCGGCTGCCGGACACGATTTTCGCCTGCGTGGGCGGCGGCAGCAACGCCATCGGCATCTTTCACGCATTTCTGCGGGACAGCGCGGTGGAACTGGTGGGCATCGAAGCGGGCGGCCGCGGTGCGGAAACGGGCGAACATGCGGCGCGGTTCCGCGGCGGCGCTCCGGGCGTGCTGCAGGGCGCGTTCAGCTATGTGCTGCAGGACGAGCACGGGCAGATTGCGCTGACGCATTCGGTATCGGCTGGGTTGGACTACGCCATGATCGGACCGGAGCATGCCATGCTGCACGACGAGCGGCGGGCGGTGTACGTGGCGGCGTCGGACTCGGAAGCGATGGACGCGGCCAAGCTGCTGTCGCGGACAGAGGGAATTATTCCGGCACTGGAATCGGCGCACGCGGTGGCGGAGGCGGTGGTGCGCGCGCCGGCGGAGAAGGACAAGCTATTCCTGGTGAACCTGTCCGGGCGCGGCGATAAAGATGTGGACATTTATCGCGAGAACTTGAAAGAACTGGATCCCGAAGAATGACGCGCATCGGACGATTGTTCGAAGAGCTCAAGCGCGACGGGCGCAAGGGCCTGATTGCCTATGTGACGGCGGGAGATCCAACGCCCGAGCAGACGCCGGCGCTGGTGGCCGCGCTGGTGCGCGGCGGCGCCGACCTGATCGAACTGGGCGTGCCGTTTTCCGACCCGATCGCCGATGGTCCGGTGATTCAGCGCGCCGGCGAGCGGGCGCTGCGAGCGGGAACGACGCTGGGGAAGGTGCTGGAGATGGCGGCGCGCATTCGGGAGCATTCCGAAGTGCCTCTGCTGCTGTTCACCTACCTGAACCCGGTGGTGCGATACGGGCTGGAGCGGCTGGCGAAGGACGCGGCGAAGGCGGGCATCGACGGCTGCCTGCTGACCGATGCGTCGGTGGAAGAGGCGCGCGCCTACGTGGAGGCGATGCAGGGGAGCGGCCTGGATACGGTATTTCTGGGCGCGCCGACGAGCACGGAACGGCGGCTTCGCCTGGTGGCGCAATACTCGTCGGGATTTGTGTACCTGGTCTCGCGGACCGGCGTGACGGGCGAACGGGATTCGCTATCGGATGGGGTGGCGCCGCTGGTCGCGGCGATGCGGACGATCACGGACTTGCCGCTGGCGCTGGGGTTCGGCATCGCGCGGCCGGAACAGGTGGGCGAGGCGGGCAAACTGGTGGACGCGGTGGTGGTGGGAAGCGCGTTCGTGCGCGTGATTGAGCGATATAAGGGAACGGATCTGCTGGAGGCGGAATTGGAGAATTTTGCCCGTCAACTCAAGGGAGGCTTCGCGGGGGCCCGATGAACCAGGATGAAGCGCAGGTGAAACTGGAGGAGTATCGGGTGCTGGTGGATGAAGTGGACCGGCGCATTGTGGAGCTATTGAACGAGCGCACGCGGGTGGTGGAAGAGATTGGCCGCGTGAAGCGCGAAGCGCAGTTGCCGATCTACGAGCCGAAACGCGAGGACCTGGTTTTCGCGAATATTACGGCGTCGAACCAGGGCCCCATTACTTCGGCGGGGCTGCGGCGCATCTTCGAGCGCATCATCGACGAAATGCGCACCATACAACGGCTGCGAATGGCCTCCGGGGGAGACAAGAAATGATCGTGGTGATGCAGCAGGGCGCCACCGAAGAACAGATCGATGCGGTGATCGAACGCATGGTGGACGCCGGCTTCGACGTGCACCGCTCCACCGGCATGGTCCACACGGTGTTAGGCGGCGTGGGCGGCGGCGACGATCTGGATCTGGCGATTTTCGAGGTGCTGGAAGGCGTGAAGGAAGCGCTGCGCATCGGCGCTCCATATAAGCTGGCCAGCCGCGGCTTCCGGCCGGGCGGGACGGTGGTCGAGGTGGGCGGAATCGCGATTGGCGGCGAGCGCGTGGTGGTGATGGCGGGGCCGGGGAGCGTGGAAAATCGCGAGCAGATCGAGCGCTCGGCGGAAGTGGTGGCCAGGGGCGGGGCGGCGATCCTGCGCGGCGGCGCGTTCAAACAGCAGGGATCGCCGTATGGCGTCCCGGGTACCGGCGAAGAGGGACTGCGCCTGCTACGGGAAGCGGCCGACCGCAACGGGCTGCTGGTAGTGAGCGAGGTGCTGGACGTCACGCAGGTGGCGCTGGTGGCGCAGTACGCCGACATCCTGCAAGTGGGCGCCCGCAACATGCAGAATTTCACGCTGCTGCGCGAATTGGGCAAACTGCGCAAGCCGGTGCTGTTGAAGCGGGGAATCTCGGCGACGGTGGAAGAACTGCTGCTTTCGGCGGAGCATATCCTGTCGGGCGGCAACTACGACGTGATCCTGTGCGAGCGGGGGATCCGGACGTTCGAGACGTACACGCGGCACACTATGGATATTTCGGCGATTCCGGTGGTAAAGAAGTTGTCGCACCTGCCGATCGTCGCGGACCCGTCGAACGGAACCGGGCGGCGCGACAAGGTGGTTCCGATGGCGCGCGCGGCGGTGGCGGCGGGAGCGGATGGACTGCTGGTGGAGGTGCATCCGGATCCGGATCGGGCGCTGAGCGATGGCGCGCAATCGCTGCGGCCGGAGCAGTTCGAGGAATTGATGCGGCAGTTGAAGATGATGGCACCGGCAGTGGGGAGGCGGATTTGAGCGGAGTTCTCAGTTCACGGTTTACAGTTCACAGTTTTATCCCATGAAGACGATTGCCATAGTCGGGACGGGGTTGATCGGGGCGTCGTTCGGGCTGGCGGTGCGCAAGGCGGGATTTGCGGGAGCCATCCTGGGAGTCAGCTCGGAGCGGGCGCTGGCGGATGCCGCGAGCGTGGGCGCCATCGACCGCGCAAGCAGTCTGGCGGAGGCGGCGGGCGAAGCCGACCTGATCTTCCTGGCGCAGCCGATCGGGCGGATTCTCGATACCATCCGTCATCTGGATCCGCTGGTGCGAGCGGATGCCTTGATCACGGATGCGGGCAGCACCAAGTGCCAGATCGCGGACCTGGCGCTGCAGACGGTCACGCGGTGCCAATTTGTGGGCGGCCATCCCATGGCCGGCAAGGAAAAGCGCGGCGCGCTGGCGGCGGATGCCGATCTGTTTCAGGGGTGCACGTGGGTGCTAACTCCGGAGGATCCGGCGGACCTGGAAACGGAGAAGGCCGCCGATCTGATAGCATGGATCCGGCGCATCGGCGGCAAACCGCTGTCGATGAACCCGGAAGAGCACGATGGCGTGGTGGCCTTCACGTCCCACCTGGCCCAACTGGCTTCGACCGGGCTGGCGTCGACCGTAGCGGAACACCTGCATCCCGCGGAGCGTCTGGCGGTTGCCGGTCCGGGGCTGAACGACATGACGCGGCTGGCTCTCAGTTCCTACGATTTATGGCGCGACATCCTGGCGACGAACACCGATGCAATCGAGCGGGCGCTGGGCTGCTACATTCAAACGCTCGAGCACTTGAAGGACAACTTGCGGACCAGGCAGTTGGAGCAGGAATTCCGCACAGCGGCAGAACTGGCGGGAAAGTTGCGCAGAAGTTGAGTGGCGCACCCTTCTTCCCGCGCAGATTTAGGATAAACTACGCATGAGGCTAACTACGCTAGCTTTTCCACCGGGCCGGCATGTCGCCGGACAGTGGGGGGCTCGTGGCTTACGAGGCGCGGCGGACCGTCCGGTCGCCGCACCATCAGCCGGATTTAAGGACTCTCAAATGGAACAAAAACTAAAGATCGCCGTGTTCATTGATTTCGACAATATCGAAATCGGCGTGAAGTCCACACTACACCGGGAATTCGATGTGGCGGCAGTGTTGGACGCGCTGAAGGAACGCGGCGAAATTGTCACCAAGTTCGCCTACGCGAACTGGGGAAGACAGGAATCCGCCACACGGGCGCTTTCCGAACACGCCGTGCAGATGGTGCAGCGGGATCCATCGCCGCGCGGAGACAAAAACGGAGCGGACATCAACCTGGCGCTGGATGCGCTGGAGATGGCCTTCACGCACGATCATATCAACGCTTTCGCCATTGTCAGCGGCGACAGCGATTTCATCGCGCTGGTGAATAAGCTCAAACAGTACGACAAACGCATCTTCGTGGTGGGCGGCCGGGCCTTCACCAGTACGATTCTGCAGAAGAACTGCCACGAATTCGTGGCCTACGAATCGGTGATGGACGATTCGCGTCCGCGCTCGGCCCCACACCGGGAACAGCAGCAACAGCAACCACCGCAGCAGCATACGGAACGGCCACCGCAAGCGGAGCGGCCGCCGCAGCAACAACAGCAGCAGCCGCGATCGCAGCACAAACGCGTGGCGCTCGACCTCACCCAGGCGATGCCACTGGTGGAGCGGGCGCTGGGCGTGCTGGAGCGCCGCGAGGTGCGGCCGCAGTTGGGACTGTTGAAATCGACCATGCTGCAGCTGGATTCGACGTTCAACGAGAAAGCGTATGGCGCCAGTTCCTTCACGGATTTCGTGGAGAAGCTGCAGAAGGCGGACTACGTGGAGGTCACCGGCGGCGAGGGCCGCTACATGATCCGCATGAAGGGCGGCGGGGTACCGGAGAAACCGGGAGCCAAGCCGGAACAGGCCATTCCGCTGCTGCGCGACGTCCTGGAGACGCATCGCATGGAAGTGGACAGCGGAGCGGGCGCCGACGAATTGGCCGAATGGGTCCATCAGGACCAGCCGAATTTCGACCCGCGGGAGTATGGATTCCAGGAGTTCAGCGAACTGCTGAACTTCGCGCAGGATAAGGGGCTGGTGCGCATCCAGGCGGACGAGGAAAAAGGGCTCACGGTATTCCTGGGCGCCGAATTCCATCCTCCGGCTCCGCCGCCCGAGCCGGAACCGGTGGCTCCGGTGGAAGAGGAAGAAGTGGACGAGCCACAGCCGATTGTGCCGGGGCAGCCCACCGCGACGGGCGAGATTCCGGAACCGCTGCCGCCGCCGAAGGTACAACGGCGTCCGCGCGCGCCGCGCAAGCAGTCGGGCGATGGAACGGCCAAGAAGCGGACATCGTCGTCGTCGCGTCCGCGCAAGAAGCCCGGAGTGTAAGTCAGTTAGCGGGGCAGGCGGGTTGTCGAAAAATCCGCCTGTCCCGGTTCGCCTGCCTCAAATCTTTCTGTAAGTCCCTCCCAAATCAATCAGTTGCCGAGTGTCCCGGATGGAGTCGCGGATGCGCGCAGCGGCAGTCACAGTTTTTCCAACTTTTTTTTGAAGAACAGAATCAATCAGTTGCCGTGAGATTTCCCGCGTCCCGGAGCTTTGCTATACAAAGCGGCTGATAGGTTTGGGTCAGAGAAGAGGCCTTGGAAATAAGGTCTGCATATCTGATGAAGACCATTCAAGGCGTTCTCCTGTGTAGCCTGCTGGCGGCCATGACGGTGCTGGTGGGGTACATCATTATGCTGGTGCGCGCGGCGACCGAGGTTGTCGCGGCCATCCCCGTTCAAATCGAATGCACGCGAACTGCCCTGGTGAACCAGGTGGAAGCCACGCGCCGCGACCTGACGAGTCAGCTCATCGCGGCGCGGCAGGATGTGCTCGGTCGAACGGAGCGGCAGACCGCGGCTCTGCGGACGGATGTGATGGCGGAAGTGGACGGCATTCGCGAGATGGCCGACCGCCGTCTGGGAGACACTTTGGCGCGCGCCGACCGGGCGTTGGGAACGGTGGACGCCCTACGCGGCGACCTGAAGCCGACGCTGGACCATTCGGCCGCGATTACGGCGCAGGTGAGCGACGCTTTGCCGCTGTTTCTCGACTGCGACCACAATGCGGATTGCGTTTTCAACCGGTACGTCGGGGCTTCGCGCGGCATCGAGCGCGCGGCCTTCAACTTCGGTAAGGCGTCGACCGACCTCAGTTCGGCTCTACCGCAGGCGATCACGACCTGGCAATCCATCGGCAGCAATGCGAATGGAGTCGCCGCCAACGTGAATCAATTGACCAAGCCTAAATGGTATGACCGGCTGCTCGGCTACGGCCTTAACGGCGCCGTCATTTACCGGGATTTAAATCCCACAAGCCTGGCCCTGAGGGGAATCCAGATTCTCTCCTCGCGGCCATGACCTAGCCCCGGATATCGTATCGGGCGGAAAGAGAAATAACAGATGAGTGCAAATTTAATCACTACCGTAGACCACGCTTTCGCGGCGGCCGCCAAGGACATTGTCGCCACCGCCAAGACCATTCAATCGAGCGTCCTGCCGGTGCTGACGAAGGCAGCTACCCAGGCGTCGACCATCGAGGCGGTGACGGGGCTGGTGAGCCCGGCAGCCGTCAACATCGAACGCGTCGCGTTCGCCGTGCTGGGCACTATCATTAAGACGATCAGCGACGCCGGAACGGCGATTGCGGCCGGCGGGCTGAACGTGCAACTGGACGCGACGGTGGTGGCCGACATCAAATCGATCATTCCGGCGGTGAAGAGCTCGGCGACGCCGCTGATGCCGTCCACGACGACCACTACGACGACTGCAACCATTTCCAAGTAAAGCCATGCACTTCGATTTCGGTACGTTATTTACCGGCGGCCTGGGAGCGATCCTGCTTTCGGCCGCCGCGCGGGCGCTGCCGGAACCGGCGGCCACGGGGAATTCGTTCTATGCGTGGATCTACCGGTTTGCGCACCTGGTGTTGGCAAACTTCGACAAAGCCGGTTGGAGCCATGACGATCAGTCCAGCGGGAATTGATCTGATCAAAGGCTTCGAGTCGCTGCAACTCGACGCCTATCGCTGTCCGGCGGGCGTATGGACCATCGGATGGGGCCACACCCGCGGCGTCGAGGCGGGGATGCACATTTCCCAGGAACGGGCCGAACAACTGTTGGCCGAGGACATCGCGGACGTGGAGCGGGACCTTCCGACGGTCGTCCACGTGAATTTGACCCAGGGGCAATGGGATGCCCTGGTGTCGCTGAGCTTCAACCTCTGCGGGGGAGCGCTGCGGCTGCCGAAGACGTGCCCACACCTGATGGCGAGCGTGAACTCCGGGGATTTCGCGGGAGCCGCGCGGCAACTGCTGAACATCAACCACGCCGCCACGGGACAGGTTCTCCCGGGCCTCACACGCCGCCGCGAGGCGGAAAGCAAACTGTTTCTAGCGTAAGGGTCATAGGGTTCGAGGAGTCCGAGGGGGAGACCGGACTCTTCGGCGGGGAGTCCGGCGAGGCGGCCGGACTCCTTCGCTTTCCGCAGGCCGTGGTTCGATTGCGCCCCCCTATAATTGAGAAGATGCCAACCGTGGAAGAGGCGCAGACGCGTCTGGCTCGCATTCCCGACCTCGCACTTTCCGTTCATACCGCGCTTGCCGGCTATACGCGATTCGGCATCGGAGGCGAGGCGGACCTCTATGCCGAAACCGGCAGCGTCGAGGCGTTCCTGGCGGCGTTGGCGGCGGTCCAGGAGGCCGCGATCGAGGTGGCGGTGATCGGCGACGGCACCAACCTGATCGTCTCCGACGCGGGGTTTCGCGGGCTGGTGCTGCGCTACCGGGCGGACGGAATGGCGTCCACGGGAAACTGCATCACGGTGGACGCGGGCGCCAGCCTGCAGGCGCTGGTGGATTTCTCGATCGATCGCGGACTGCAGGGGCTGGAGACGCTGGCGGGCATTCCCGGATCGGTGGGCGCGGCGATTTACGGCAATGCGGGGGCCTACGGCCACTCGATTTCCGAGCGTATCGCGAGCGTCCGCTTCTTCGATGGCGGCGCGGTACGTGTGCTGGTCAACGCGGAGTGCCAGTTCCGCTATCGGGAGAGTATTTTCAAGATCCGTAAAGGCTGGATGATTTTCTCCGCGGAACTGCGCCTCGATCCGGCCGATCGCGACGTGCTGCGACGGACTGCCGCAGACATCGTGACGATCCGCAACCAGAAGTTTCCGGTGACCCTGAAGTGCGCCGGCAGTATCTTCAAGAATCTGCTGCTGCGGGATCTTCCCGCCGAGGTGGCATCGCGGATACCGCCCGCGACGGTGCGGGAAGGCAAAGTTCCCGCAGCATGGTTTCTGGAACAGGTGGGCGCCAAAGGCAGCAGGCGCGGCGCAATCCATGTCGCCGAGTATCATGCCAACCTCATTTATAATGCCGGCGGCGGCACGGCGGCCGACCTCTGCGCGCTCATCGGGGAACTGAAGGAGCGCGTCCGCGAACGTTTCGGGATCGAGCTGGAAGAAGAGGTGCAGTACGTGGGCGAATTCCGGTAGCGGGCGGCAGCGGATGAGACGATTTCTACCCTCCCGGCGATTCGCACGCAGGAGCCCGTAACGCTTCGTCGGGCCGCTCCCTGCGGTCGCGGTTCCAGGCGCGCCGCCCCAGCCAGCGGGATTTGTGAGAAATCGGGCTCCCCGAAGCCACCCATTCAAGTGGTGCTCCGAAAGTGAATCTGCCCCTCTTTACGCCTGCCGCGCGCCGGCACGCCAGGCTGATGCTGCGAGCCATCCTGCCCGAGGCCGACGGCCTGGACCGCTGCTTCCTGAAGGAGTTGCGTCGCGGCCATGATGTGCTGACCTCGCGCGCCTTGCTGGGCTGTACTCCGACCGCGGCGGCGCGGCTACGGTCGTTGCCGCAGTTTCTGGAGCAGGTGGAGTACCATGGGCGCCGGCTCGCCAAGCTGAATGTGGCGCCGGCGGGCGCTGCCGAGTCGCTGGAGCGTTTCGACAGCCTGCTCTCGCGGCGGATCGCCGGCCATTTCGAGCCGGCCCGGGAGCAGCTTCGCCTAGCCACGCTGTTCGTCCTGAATCGGGCCTACTACCGGGTTCGCGAAGCGGAGACGCAGGCTTTCTTCGGACTGTATCAGGCGGAAACCGAGGCTGCCGGGTTGGAGGATTTGCTGCGGCGTTTCGTGCGCATCCTGACGCAGTCGTTTCGGGCGCGCGCCGGGCGCCTCATTCTGCAGGAAAGCCGCCATGATCTTCCCTGCCCGCCGCCGCTGTATGTGCAGCGCGGCGAGCCCAACGAACGCGACATCATCGACCCATCCATCCGCGGCCGCTTCGCCTCCTACTGGTCCTACCCCTTGGGCCAGTCGGGGAGGATCCAGCTGGGGTTCGCGACGGCGTATCCCTGGCTGCCGCGGGAACTGACGCTGCTGGACGCGGTCGCCGAACGCTGTCTGGAGGCCATCGAGCGCACCCAGTTGCGCGAAGAAATCATGCGTCTGGAGGCGCTATCGCGGCATGCCGAGCGGGAAGAGCGGCACCGCATCGGGCGCGAATTGCACGATGAGGCGGGGCAGTCGCTGCTGCTGCTGCGGTTGCAGTTGGAGTTGATGGAGCGCGACGCGCCCGAGCCGTTGCGGTCCTCTCTGCAGGACGCCCGCGCTGTGGTGGAACAGATGGTGATCGAGCTGCGGCGCATCATATCGGCACTGAGTCCGGCGGTGGTAGAGCGTCTGGGATTGAAGCAGGCATTGCACCAACTGGCGGCGCGCGGCCGCAAGACGCACCGAGTGAAGGTGGCGCTGCGGATTGGGGCCATCCCCGATTCTGTTCCGAGGGAGATTGAAGAAGCCATCTACCGCGTAGCGCAAGAGTGCCTGCAGAATGTCGCCAAGCATTCCAAGGCCACAAAGGTAAACGTTTTCCTGCGAACCGCCGATAAGAGAATCAGGTTGAGCGTTCGCGACAATGGGTCGGGCTTCTCGGTAAGAGCGGAAGGCGGCAAGCCTGGAGCCTTCGGGCTGGCGGGCATGCGCGAACGGGCAACCCTGCTCGGCGGAACACTGGCGGTTCGCAGTGAGCCGGGTAAAGGCACCACCGTGACGCTCGACTTGCCTGGCAATTCGGCAACGGTAAGACGGAATGGAGTGGCAGGAAATGGCGAAGATCCGCGTACTCTTGACTGACGACCACACCCTGTTTCGGCAGGGAATCCGAACGTTGCTGGCGGCCGAGCCGGATATCGAGGTTGCGGGCGAGGCGGCCAACGCCTCGGATGCGGTGGTGATGGCGAGGCAGGTTCGTCCCGACGTGGTTCTGATGGATATCGGAATGGCGGGGATGAGCAGCTTCGAGGCAACCCGGCTGATTCGCAAGGAGCGGCCGGACACGCGCGTGGTCTTTCTGTCGATGTACGACGACGAGGACTATCTCGCCGAATGTGTCGATATGGGCGCCAGCGGCTACATCCTGAAGGAGAGTCCCGCCGACCAGTTGTTGACCGCCATCCGCGAAGTGCACCGCGGCGGCAGTTTTCTGAGCCCGCGTCTGCTGACGCGCCTGGTGGATGGCTTCCGCAATCAGGGGATGGGTCCGCGGCAGCCTCGCTTCGGCACCTTGACCAAACGCGAGCGGGAGATCCTCAAGATGCTGGCGGAAGGCAGGTCGGTGAAAGAGATCGCGACCGGCTTCGAACTCAGCGTCAAGACGGTGGAAGCCCACAAGTTCAATCTAATGCGCAAACTGGACATCCACAACAAAGCGCAGTTGGTGCAGTATGCCATTCAGAAGAAAATCATCCGGCTTCAGGAACCGGTTCTGAGCTAGCGCGCGTCCCGGAGTCCACACGTGTTGGGGATGACACGTGCCCCTCCACCCTCCGTCTCATTGTTTTCATGAGCTTAGTCTCTGGCCATCCTTCTGCATCTGGTTAGGCGCAGGAGGACGGAACGATGATTCAAATCGAAGAACAAATGAAGAGGCTGGCGACCCTGACGGGCGTCATGCTGATTGCGACCGCCGAGGTACTGGCTGCGGACAACCAGGCCAGGCCTGCACGGAAGATCGTGGTCAGCCTCGCCGACCGTAAACTGGCGGTCATGGAAGCCGGGCGGGTCGTGAAGATCTTCAATACCGCAGTAGGCGCACCTTCTTCCCCCAGCCCCACCGGCTCCTTCGAGATCCTGAATCGTCTCGCGGAACCTACCTACTACGGCTTCGGCAGAGTGGTGCCCCCGGGAAACGGCAATCCCATAGGAACGCGCTGGATGGGGTTGAGCGTGAAAGGCTACGGCATTCACGGCACCAACGACCCCAATTCTATCGGCCACAACGTCTCTCACGGCTGCATCCGCCTGCGCAACCGCGATATGGAAGAGCTCTTCGACATGGTTTCCGTCGGTGACACGGTGGAACTGTATGCCGAGCATACTGCCGACCTGGATGGAATTTTCGGCGCCGTTAAGGCTCCCGCAACCGGGGTTCCCGTCAGCGCAGTCGTGGCGCAGGCCCGCACCGCCGCGCCCGCAGCCGCGGTCAATCGCTAAGGAGGAAATCTCATGGACAACGTTCTCGGTTGCATTGCCATGGCGGCAATTACCTTCCCGATCTGTTTCCTGGTAGCGCGAAGCTGCCTGCGCGGACTGATCCGCATGATGAGCGGGGGGACCCATCGCGATGTGCTATGATCGCAGCCGTGAAGGGGTGGCCCGCGGGAATCACCGCGCTCCTGTTCTTCCTCCCGGCGTCCGCGGCGGCGGCTCAAGATGGCATCGGGGCTGCGCGCGAACTAGCCCGCAGAACGGCGGCATTTGCCGCCAGGGGCGACGTCGTATCGGTAGCCTGCCGCAACCTGTCCTCGCAACGGCCCGCCGCCATGGACGACGTGCGCTCCACGTTCGAAACCGCGCTGCAGGAATCCGGATTGCGCCTGGCCGACGCAGGGGCAGCGCTGGAAGTCCGCCTCACGCTGTCGGAAGACCAGTCGCAATACCTATTGGTAGAAGAGGTACGTAAGGGCGAGGATCGGCAGGTGTGGATGGTTTCCTGGAAACGCGAAGCCGCCGCCAGCCTGCGATCCGCGAGGATCAGTCTCGATAAGAAGCGCGTATGGGACCAGGACGAGCAGATTCTCGATATCGCGTTCAGCGAAGCGGCGATGCTGGTGCTGGCGCCCTCGAAGTTGACCCTCTACGAACGGGCCGCGGGCTCATCCGGCCAGTGGGAGCCGCGCCAGTCCACGCCCCTCACGCCTGCCAAGCCGTGGCCCCGCGACCTCAGGGGCCATCTGCGCATCAGCGGATCGAACTTCCAGGCATTTCTGCCCGGCATGGTCTGCAATGGCGCGCTGGACTCGGTGGCGTCGATGCAGTGCCGCGCGGGCGACGAACCGTGGCTGCTCGAATCCGGCAGCCGCGGCATCCTGCTGGCGAATTTCGCGGCGGCGCGCAATTACTTCGACGGCCGGGTGGTGACGCAGAGCGGATTGCGCAAGACGGTCACGCCTTTCTATTCGGCGGTGTCGGTGGACGACCAGGGCCGCACGTTCTGGCTGCTGGCCATGGTGGACGGACGCACGCAGATGGTGGACGCCGCGTTCGAAGCTGTGGGGACGATTCCCGGCTGGGGCAGCGACATGGCCGGCGTGGACGCGCGGTGCGGATCGGGCTCGCAGGTGATGGCCACGCGGGCGACCGACGCGAGCGAGCCCGATGCGGTAGCGGTTTTCGCGGTGGCCAATCGCACCGCAGCGCCGCTGGCGGAGCCGGCGCCGTTCTCCGGTCCGGTAACAGCGCTGTGGCCGGCGAGCGCGACTTCCGTGCTGGCGGTGGAACGGGATTTGACGACGGGGAGATATGCGGCATACATCCTCACGGTGGCTTGCGGCGACTAGCGTTCTCGGCCTGATGGCCGCGCTGGCCGGATGGGCGGGCGCCGAAACACGCCCGCGCTACGGAGGCACGCTGCGCGTCGAAGTCCGGCTGCCCGGCGACTCGGCCGACCCGCCGCAACTGGGTCCGGGGATGGCGGACCTGAATGGAAGCTTCGTCATCGCCCAATGGGACGCCGGACGCCGCGCCGTCTATGATGCCAGCGAATCGGCGCCGGGCGGGCGGCCATACCTCGACCGGATTGAAATCCAACTGGCGCGGCCGCTGCGGGATCAGTCGGTGGATCTCGATCTGGGAAAAGCCGACATGGTCGAGCTGGGCCCCAACGAGCTGCGGCGATCACCGGCAGGGCGAAGGATCTGGCCATCGGCTCCGGTGCGTGTGCTGGCCCTGGTGTTCGGACCCCATGTGGACGATGCGCGGGTTCGCGAAGCGCTGTCCCTGGCGGTGGATCGCGGCGCCATCCACCGCGTGCTGCTGCAGCAGCAAGGGGAGATTTCGGGCGCGCTGCTGCCGCAGTGGCTCACCGGCTACGCCTTCTTGTTTCCGGCGGCGGCCGATATTGCCCGTGCGCGTACATTGATGTCGGGCATGCCGGGCGGCGCGCGGACGCTGACATTGGGCGTCGATGACCCGGGCTTGCGTCCCATCGCCGAGCGCATTGCGCTGAATGCCCGGGATGCCGGACTGGCAGTCACGGTGGCGCCCAATGCCGACGTGCGGCTGACCGAGATCCGGATCATCTCCACCGACCCCGCGCGTGCGCTGGCGTATGTCGCGGCCGCCGTGGGGGCCAATTCGCCGGCGCGCGCGGCGTCGTCCGAGGCCCTGTATGCCGCCGAAAAGAGCTTGCTGGATGGGTTCCGGGTAGTTCCGCTATTTCATTTGCCGGACGTGTACGGGGTGAGTCCGAAAGTGAAGGGCGGGCCGGGCGTGTCTCCGCTGGGCGAATGGCGTTTCGAGAATCTGTGGCTGGAAAGTGGAAGGCCATGACGTTTCGCACGCGCCTTCTGTTGATCTTCACACTGGCGGTGATCGCCTCGGTAGGACTGGTGGAGTTGCTGGTCCTGAACAGCACGCGCCAGGCGTTTGAAGGCGTGGAGGCGCAGCGCGTGGACGCGCTGGTGGGCCAATTCCAGAAGGAGTTCGACCGGCGCAAAGAAGAGATTGTGGCCGCGGTGAACGGCATTGCCCGCTCCGAGGCGTTACGCACCATTGCGACCTCCGCGGACTACCCGACCTACTACGATGCGGCGCAGGATCTGGCTTCCACGCGCGGTCTGAAGCTGCTGGAACTGGTGGCCGGGGACGGTACCATTATTTCGTCGGCGGAATGGCCCGCGCGCTTCGGCTACAGCGAGGAGTGGCTGACGCATGGCGCCGATTGGCACAGCCTGGGGGCGTTTCTGAAGCGCGAGGAACTGGCCGATGGCGTTGCGTTGTCGCTGTTGGCGGTGGGCACGGTGAGCGTGGACGACCGGCAGGTGTACGTGGTGGGCGGGCAGGAGCTGGACCGCGAATTTCTTTCCACGCTGGTGCTGCCGAAGGGCATGCGTGTGCTGCTGTTCCGCAATCTGGACCCACAGTTTTCGGCGTCCGCCCTGGTGGGCGACACGCGAATCGGCGATGCCGAGAGGCTTCAGCCGCTGGTGCTGCGGGTGCTCGGAGACCGGCGCGAGACCACGCGAATCGTCGGCAAAGGCGCCGATGCCGAGACGTTCCCCGCGCTGCCGCTGCCCGGTTACGAGGATACGCTGCTGGGGGTTCTGCTGATCGCCAGTTCGCGGCGGGAGTTGGTGGAACTGGAAGCCTCGCTGCGGTCCACGGGAATCTGGGTGGCGGCGGGCGGCATTCTGATGGGCGTGATGCTGGCCTGGTGGGCCACGGCGCGCATCACCCGGCCGGTGCAGCGGCTGGCCGAGAGCGCCGGACGAGTGGCCGCCGGAGAATGGGGCACCACTGTCGAAGTGGCGTCGGCGGACGAGATCGGGAAGTTGGCGAGGGCATTCAACCGTATGACTCACGAACTGGTGGAGCAGCGCCAGCGCCTGGTACAGGCGGAACGCGTGGCGGCGTGGCGCGAACTGGCGCGCCGTCTGGCCCACGAACTTAAGAATCCGCTATTCCCCCTGCAAATCACGGTGGAGAACATGCAGCGCGCGCGGGAGAAGTATCCCGAGCAGTTCGACGAAGTGTTTCGCGAAGGCACGTCCACGCTGCTGGCGGAGTTGTCGAACCTGAAGCAGATCATCGGCCGCTTCAGCGATTTCGCCAAGATGCCGGCTCCCGAAATGCAGGCGGTAGATTTCAATCAGCTCGTGTCGGAAACCATGCGCCTGTTCGAGGGACAGCTGACGCAGGCGCACATCGCGGCCAAACTGGACCTGGCGCGCGATTTGCGTGCCGTACCGGCCGATGCCGAGCAAATGACGCGCGTGCTCCGCAACCTGGTCCTCAACGCTATCGATGCCATGCCGCAGGGAGGCACGCTGACCGTCCGCACCAGCGCGCTGAGCGAAGGCATCCGCGTGGAAGTCTCCGACACCGGCCAGGGGCTGACGCCCGAAGAATGCGAGCGCCTGTTCACGCCATACTACACCACCAAGACGCATGGAACGGGGCTGGGACTCGCCATCGTGCAATCGGTGGTGAGCGATCACAAAGGGCACATTTCGGTGGATAGCGAGCCGGGGAAGGGCGCCAAGTTCCGCATCGATTTAGGGGGATGAGGCGGCGATTCCGCTCGCGCGAAAGATAGCCCACACGTGACAACGCGCGTGGGGCTCTTCCGGATGCCGCGAGCCCAGCAATTTCCGTACTTCAAGAGCACCCTGCAAGTCCGGCAGAAGACCGCAGTCCGAGAGCTCCGAGTTGGCGAATACGTCGGGAAAACCGCCGCAGTTGGTGAGGGCGCTGTTGGTGTGTTGGACGTCCACCAGATCGTAGCCGACAAACTCGAAGGCGGCCACGGGCGGTGCCGCGGGACGCTCCGCGGGTTTCGAAACACGCACAATACGTTCTGCCTTTCGATCGCGGCCGCCTGGCGCATGAGAAAGTCAAAATCCAGGAAGAAGTGGAGCATGGAGTCTTCTGCAACGATATGCGGCCAGAAGTCATCGCGGACTTCCGGCAGGACGGTGGGGCACAGCAGCCCATCGAGCGACACCACCTCGCGGAGTTGCGTGAGACCGGAAAAGGCGACGTAGTCGCGCCAGCGCTCGCCGTCGTCGGAGGTGAACGATTGGGTCGCGAGGAACCAGGGAGTCACGCACCCGCTCCCGCGCCGCCGCCGATTTCGCGCAGCCTCAGTCCTGCCACGGGATGCGTCAGCAACCTCCCGGCAGCTTCCACGAATCGCAGGGTGTGCGGCATCTGTGCATGCCGTTCGAAGGCGGCCTCATCCAGCCACTCGGAATGGATGGCGAAGACCAGGGGGTCGCGGACGGCCTCGTAGCCGCGGATCGCCAGACAACCGGGTTCCGCGCGCGACGCCTCCACGACTTGCAGCAGTTCCGCGCAAAATTCCGGCTCACTGCCGGGACGGGGTTCGAAACGGACGATAAAGTGAAAGGACAAAGGGCGCCTCCCGCTATTCAGTATGCCCGAGCGAGAAATCCCCCGGCATCGTTACACTAAAGGTTCATGTCCCGAATTCACCTGTGCTTCCTATGGCACATGCACCAACCCTTTTATAAGGACCTGGCCTCCGGCGAGTACAAACTGCCGTGGACCCGCATGCATGCCCTGAAGGACTATTACGGAATGGTGCGCATTCTGGAGGAGTTTCCCCAGGTCCGGCAGACCTTCAACCTGGTGCCCTCCATGATGGCGCAGGTGGCGGAATATGCCGCCGGACAGGCCCGCGATCCGTTTCTGGAAATGGCGCTCAAGCCGGCCGAGAGCCTCACTGACGCCGACCGCGATTTCCTCTTGCGCCACTCCTTCTACTCCGATCCGGACCGCATGATCCGCCGCTATCCACGTTACGGCGAACTCTATGACGCGTGGTGTGGCCGCCAGAATTCCGGCTCCTCCGCGCCGTTCGGCGTGCAGGATTTCCGCGATCTCCAGATGTGGTCGCAACTGGCGTGGTTCGACGAGGAGTTTCACGATAGCGACGCCGAAATCCGCGATTGGCTGGCGCGCGGTCGAAACTTTACCTCCGCCGACCAGCACCGGATGGGCGAAAAGCAGCGCGAGATTATCGGCCAGGTGCTGCCGGAGTACCAAAAACTGGCCGCGTCGGGCCAGGTGGAAATCTCCACCACGCCCTATTACCATCCCATTCTGCCGCTGCTGTGCGATTCCGATATCGCCAGCGTGGCTCACGCCGGCGTGCCCCTGCCGCCGCGCTTCCGCTATCCGCAGGACGCCCGGTGCCAATTGGAACTGGCGCGGCAGTACTGCGAACGGAACTTCGGCGTGGCTCCCGCCGGGCTGTGGCCGTCGGAAGGGTCTGTGTCCGACGAGGTCTTTGCCATGGCCGCCGACCTGGGGTTTCAATGGGCGGCCACCGATTCGGGCGTTCTCAACCGCACGCTGAACCGCGCCATTTCGACCGAGGGACTCTACCGCCCCTACTCCTGGCGGCAGGGCAAACGATCCCTGGGGGTGATTTTCCGCGACCACTTCATGAGCGACCTGATCGGCTTCGTCTATTCCAAAATGGATGCCGGCGCGGCCGCCGACGATTTTCTGCGGCGCATCCGCGACAATTGCAGCGGCATTCTCGGCGCCGGCCGCGATGCCCTGGTGCCCATCATCCTCGACGGCGAAAACGCCTGGGAATACTACGATCGTAACGGCCGTCCGTTCCTCCGCGAACTGTACCGCCGCATCTCCGGGGACGGCCTGTTTAACGCCGTCACTGTCAGCGAGGGATTCCGGCTGCTCCAACCGGAACTGATCGACCACATTTTCCCGGGTTCCTGGATCAATGCCAATTTCGATGTCTGGATCGGCGCCGAAGAGGACAACCAGGCCTGGACGCAGTTGCTGCGCGCCCGCCAGACCTTCGATGGGGCCCTCAATGTCCCCGAGGAGCGGCGCGCTCTGGCCTTCGAGGAACTGCTCATCGCCGAAGGCAGCGACTGGTGCTGGTGGTACGGCCCGGAGCACGACTCCGTCAACCGGGTGGAATTCGACCAGCTCTACCGCAGCCATCTCGCCAACGTCTACCGATTCTTGAATCTCACGCCGCCCGAAGAGTTGTCGCGGCCCATCCTGCGCATCGCCATCCCGGAGGTGCGGATCGAGCCCTCCGGCGCCATCACCCCCACCATCGATGGGGAAGTGACCTCGTACTTCGAGTGGCTGGGCGCCGGGATTTGCCGCGTCGGCGAAACCTCCGGCTCCATGCACGGCAAGAAGTTCCTGGTGAAGGAAGTGCAGTATGGAACCGACGGCGCCAACTTCTATGTGCGCGTGGATTTCCATAGCGGGTTCGAACGCGATGGCGGCGGCACGGAGACCCGGTTCAAGCTGCAATCGCTGGACGCGTCAAGGTCCAGTATCGTGACCGTGCGGTTCGGTCACTCGGGCGTCCCAGCCACCGAAGCGGTTTGGGCGGCGCCCGCCGTCGCATCGCCGATGGACTGCGCCCTGGCGCACGTACTGGAAACGCGGATCAGTCTGGCCGCACTGGCTCTGCGTCCCGGCGAAGGACTGCGCTTTGCACTCTCCGTCTGGCAGGGAGGCTTGCCCATGGACGCCGTCCCGCAGGAGGGCTGGCTGGAGATGCGGACCACCGACCCCGATCAACTGGGCTAGGTGGCGCTCCCGCGGCCGCCTTTCCAGGCGGCTGGACCCTCTCGAAATCGGGTCCGGGCAAGATGCCTGCCCCACAAAGCAGCGGAGCCGCAGCCAAAGGGATCGCCTCGCAGCGCCGGGCCGACCGGCCCCACACAAGAGCGTCGCGGGCTGTGAACACCTGGAGCAGTTGTAATACTAGAGAAGCGGCCCTCTTGTGCCGCGGCACAAGAAATCGGCCCTAACTCTTTTGTTTCGGAGAAATTTTGTGCCCGCGGCACAAAATCACCAGGATTGACTGCCCTCAGGGCAGCATAGCCGCAACCAAAATCGGCGTCGGGCCGCTCCCTGCGGTCGCGGTTCCAAAGCGCCGCCACCCGCGCGCGAGCCGCACCCACTGTCATAGAGATCCGACTGGCCATGAGCGGCTCACCCGCGAGCGATCAGCCCGCCCAGCACCAGCAAGACACCGATCGCCTGCGCGAGGCCGGTGAAGCGCAGTTCCCTGGCGTCATCGTAGGTGAACTCGATGCGCGTCGGGCCGCTGGCGTGCGGCTCGACCACCATTAGTCCCAGCGCGTCGGCATGCAAGGGCGCGGGCCGCCCATTCACACTGGCGCTCCAGCCGGGAGCGAAGCTCATCTGCACGGAGACGCGATGCTGCGGCTGGAGATCGGCGTCCACCGTGAACTGGTGCTCGTTGGCCCAATGCAGATCGGCGGCGGGCAGCGACGCGTCGTCCAGCGCGGCCACGTAGGAAAATAGGGGCTCCACATCGAGGCCGTGGACCGGCGCGCGGCTCACTTCCTGCCAGGGCAGGATCGCGTGAGCCAGCGAAGGCCCGCGGCCGGGAACGCGATAGATGGCGTTGTCCCCCTCGCGCCACGCCACCGGCAGGCGCCCTTCGAATTTCTCCGGGTTGGTGAACGGCTTGTAGAACTCGGTGCTCCTCGGGCCGGAGACGCCGATCGCCGAGGCTCCGTAGGCGCGGAGCCAGAGTTCGGAATACCGTTCGTCGCGCGGACCGGCGTTGGCGCCGGAATAGATGGTGTAGAAAGCGATGCGCTGTTCCAGGTCGGGGACGCTCTGATCGCAGCAGCCCACCATCTGCGGCGTGTCGGTGAAGAGGTTCATCCAGATGGCCACGCTGCCCGGCGCGAAGACGCGGCCGCCCCGCGCCTCGCGCTCGAAAGCCTTCGCCATGCGGTATTCGATGGTGTCCTCCACATGGATCGGCGCGGCCAGCGTGTCGGCGAAGCGGCTCCACGTGAGGCATTGCCAGGCGCACATCAGGATTCCGCAGGCCACCAGTGCGGTGCGCAGGCCGCGCGGAAAGCGCTGCCACGCGCGCCACAACAGAAAGAGCAGCGCGCCACAGAACGCCATCTCCATCTCCGGCTGGAAGCGATGGGCTTGCGGCGTCACCGACCATCCCAACCAGTAGCGGCCCAGCAGCACGAAGGCGGAACACAGGAAGAATGTCGCGAAGAAGCGAAACGCCCGATGGGCGCGCGCCCGCTCCATCGCCAGATTCGCCACCGCCAGCAGACAGGCCAGGGCCGCCAGTTGCGTCCAGTGCGCGGCGTCGTAGCGGGTACCGTCGGAATTGGCGGCGTTGCCGGGGATGGAGAGCAGAATGCCGGGCGGGATCCAGCGGCAGATCAGCAGGTAAGCCACTACGGGAATGGCGGCGGCCGCCAGCCAGCGTACCGGCCGCACCGCGCCCGCCTGCGCGAAGAAGTACGCAATCAGGGCAAATGCCAGGCCCACCGTGGCCGTCCAGTTCATCACCACCAGGGCTGCCAGCAGGACGGCGCTGGCGGCATAGAAGCGGCGGCGCCCGTGGGCCACCGCTTCGTCGATCGTCCAGACGATCAGTGGCAGCAGCACCAGGCCGGCCATGTGCGGCGCATCGCCGTAGCGGACCAGCAGGAAGTAGCGTCGCGGCAGCAGGAGACCGCCGATTTCGCCTCGCAGGCCGGGGCTGAACAGCAGCGTCGGCGAGAGCAGCGAGTACGCCAGACCGGCAGCCAGCGCATATCCGCGCGACCGGGTGAGGCGGTAGCACAGCCAGAACAACGCCACCGGGCCCGACGCATAGGCCAGCGCCGAGACGAAGTGGAAGGCTCGCTGAGGCGACAGGTGAAACGTGGAAGCCAGCGCCGCCACCACGACATGCAGTCCCGGCTGGTACACCCGCAGGAAGGGAATGCCGCAGAACCACATGGGAAACCAGCGATGGTCGCCGGGGTGGAGCATAATGTAGCGGGCGATGGCGATGAAGGAGCCTTCCACCGACCCCATTTCGCGGTAGAAATCGGCAAACCAGAGCCGCCGGCAGACCATCGCGTTCACGGCGAACAGCAGCGCCATGGCCAGACCGGTGCGCCATGCCGGGGACGGGCGGACAGCCAGTGGCGGGTTCGCGGGCGACGGCATGTTTGCTACACTAGGTTAAGTTATGGCAATTCCGAATGTGAAGCGGTTCCGGCCCTTTTGCCCGACCTGCAAAGAGAATTTCACCCTGATGGCCGTGCTGCCAACCAATGCGAACGTTGACCAGTACCTGGCGGATGCCGTGTCGCGACACGATCACAAGGCGTTCCAGGAAGCTAAGGTCCTGCACTTCAAAGTCCGCGTCGGCCAGCAGAAGCAGAAAAAAGCCAAGTAGTCGCGGGATAACAGAAACCGGGGGCGGCATTGCGGCCGCCCCGAAACCTTCCTTACCGCCCTACCGTCCTTCGAGCACGGTCACCGCGCGCACCGCGGCTTGCGACACCGTGGGGTCGGGATCGTTCACCAGTTGCTTCAGCGGCGGAATACTGTCTTTGTCGCCGCTGCGGGCCATTACGTCCGCCAGGGCGATCTTCTCGTCTTTCAATCCACTCGACAGCGGTCCGTATAGAGCCTTACGAATGTTCGGGTCGCGCGCCAGTTCCACCAGGAACGGAAATGCCGAGCCTTTGTACGCCGCCGCATCCAGATTGTTGACGATGAATTGCAATGGGCTGAACGGGGTCACCTGGGTCTGCCCGTCCATCACCAGCGCAAAGGCTAGCGACAGCCGCACGTTGATCTTGGCCTCGTTTTTCATGGCCTTGTCCAACAGGGGGACATCGCTCGGCTGCCGCAGCCGGCCGAACCCTTCCGCCGCCGCGGCGCGCATCTTTTCGTCCTTGTCGTTGAGGTACCGCGTGTAGACGGCGCGATTCGCCTCGCTCGGCAGCATGGCGAGCGACGTCAGCGCGGCGTGCCGCACTTTGTCGTCGCGTGTATTGTTCAGCAGCTCGATGAGATCGGGTATCGCCTCGCGATTGAGCAGCAGACCCATCGCCTCCACGGTTGCGATCTGCACCTTCGGATCCAGATCGCGTACGCGGAATTGGATGCGCGGACCGGCCGAAATATCGCGGATCTTCTGCAGCGCGACGATCGACTCGTAAATCAAATCGGTGTCTTTGGAATGGGTGGCTTCCACCAGTTCCGGCAGCGCCTGACGTCCGCGCAGAATACCGAGAGCGCGCGCGGCGTTGGCCTGGACATCGGTCGAGGCGCCGCCTGAAACCAGTTTGGCCAGCGCGGCGATCACGTCGGGCCGCGGCGTGATGTAGGGATCGATCACCTGGTCGTTGGTATCCGTGAACTTCGCCTTCACGGTGGTCCCCACGGTGCGCAGGGTGCCGCTGATGCCGGTCTTCACGAATCCGGGAAGGTAAAAATTGACCAGGCCGTCGGTGGCCATCAGTTCCACGCGGACGTCGCGGTCGGCGGTGGCCTGGATCAACGGATCGAGGCTGCGGCCGGTTCCGATTTCACTCAGTTGCTTGACCACTTCCGCCCGTACTTCCGGGCTGGGATCGCGCAGCAGTTCCTGGAGTTTGGGGATGGCCCCGGAGCCGCCCTTGGCGATTTCGCGGACATCTTTCGGTTGCATGGCCTTCTGTGCCGCCAGGGAAACCGCCAACACCGTTACAACGCATACCACCCGATACGCAGACATATCTCTATGCTAGCGTGCTTTGCCGCCCCGCCGTTCGCAATCGGGCTGGGGATTTCGAGTCTTATTATCCTGACCGTTTCCCTGGTATACAATAACTAACCGGCTTCCGGAGGCCATCGATGAAACCAGCCAGACTGCACCGTTCGATCCTTATCCTATTGCTTGCCTGCGTCGCGGGCAGCGCATTCGCCCAGTCCACCTACGAGACCGCCTTGAAGAATCTGCGGTTCCGCAGCATCGGACCCGCCGTGATGGGCGGGCGCGTCGACGACATCGCGGTGGTGGAGTCCGACACCCGCATCATTTACGTCGGCGCGGCGGCCGGAGGGCTGTTCAAGACTGTCAACGGAGGCTCGACCTGGCAGGCCTTGTTCGAAAACCAGCCCAACCCCTCTATCGGCGACATCGCCATCGCGCCCTCCAACCCCTCCATCGTGTACATCGGCACCGGAGAGCCCAACAACCGGCAGAGTTCGTCGTGGGGCGACGGCGTCTACAAATCCATGGACGCAGGTGTCACATGGACTCATATGGGACTCAAGGAGAGCCACCACATCGGCCGTATCGTGGTCCATCCCACCGACCCGAATATCGTCTACGTGGCGGCGCAAGGCGACCTCTGGGGACCGAACAAGGAACGCGGCCTCTACAAGAGCGTCGATGGCGGCGTGACCTGGAACCAGGTGCTTACCGTCAATGAGGATACCGGCGTCAACGACGTGGCCATCGATCCCGAGAGCCCCAATATTCTCTATGCCACGGCATATCAGCGGCGCCGTACGGTCTTCGGCTTCGACGGCGGCGGACCCTCCAGCGGCCTGTACCGCTCCACCGACGCCGGCGCCACCTGGAAGAAGATGGCCGGCGGCCTGCCCACCTCCGGCGATATCGGCCGCTGCGCGCTCGATATCTACCGCCGCAATTCCAACATCGTCTATGCCGAGGTGGAGCATGCCACGCTCGGCGGCGTCTACCGCTCCGAGGACAAAGGCGTCACCTGGGCGCGCATGAGCGACACCAATCCGCGGCCCTCCTACTTCAGCCAGATCCGCGTCGACCCCAACAACGATCAGAAAATCTGGCTGGGCGGCGTCAATATCTATATGTCCGAGGATGGCGGCCGCACCTTCTCGCAGAACCGCTTCCGCGAGGTCCACAGCGACGTCCACGCCATCTGGATCGACCCGGCCAATTCCGACCACATGCTCAGCGGCAACGATGGCGGCGTCTGGGTGACCCGCGACAGCGGCCGCAACTGGGACCACATCAACAATATCGTGCTGGCGCAGTTCTATGAAGTGGCTTACGATTTCCAGAAGCCCTATCGCGTCTGCGGCGGACTGCAGGACAACTACTCCTGGTGCGGCCCCAGCTCCACCACCCAGCAATTGGGCATCGGCAATGAGGACTGGATCACGGTGGAAGGGGGCGACGGTTTCTACAACCGCATCGACCCCACCGATCCCAACATCATCTACGCGGAATCGCAGGACGGCAGCCTGTCGCGCCGCGATCTGAAGAGCAGCGAGTCGAAGAGCATCCGGCCGCAACAGCCCGACGGCGAGACCGACCGCTATCGCTTCCAGTGGAATTCTCCGTTGATGATTTCGCCGCACAATCCCAAGACCATTTATTACGGCGGCAACCATCTCTTCAAATCCACCGACCGCGGCGACACCTGGCAGGTACTGGGCGAAGACCTCACCACCAAGCAGGAACGCGACAAGCTGCCCATCCTGGGCAAGGTTCCCGACCGCACCACGCTCTCCCGCGACGATGGCGTGGTGGCCTGGCCCTGCATCACCGCCATCGCCGAATCGCCCGTCAAAGCCGGCGTCCTGTGGGTGGGCACCGACGACGGCAACGTGCAGATGTCGCGCGACGACGGGAAGACCTGGACCAACGTGGTCTCTCACATGCTCGGTGTGCCCAAGGGCGGATACGTCAGCCGCATCGAGCCGTCGTATAAATCGGAAGGCACGGCTTATATCACGTTCGACAATCATCGCAGCGCCGATTTCGGGATTTACATCTACATGACCACCAATTTCGGCGATTCTTTTACCCGCATCACCACCGGAATTCCGCCCGAGGGCGGCACCATTCACGTGGTTCGCGAAGATCCGGTGAATCCCAACCTGCTGTTCGCGGGCGCCGAGTTCGGCCTGTACGTCACCTTCGACCGCGGGGCTCACTGGCACAAAATGCAGAACGGCCTGCCCACCGTGCCGGTTTTCGACATCCAGATTCACCCGCGCGATCACGATTTGATCCTGGCCACCCACGGGCGCGGCATATGGATCATGGACAACATAGCCGCTCTGGAAGAAATGAACGACCAGGTGCTTTCGAGCGATCTCAAACTGTTCAGCGGCCGTCCCGGAATCGAATGGAAAATGGCCAACTACCGCGGATTCACCGGCACCAACCTGTTCCTGGCCGCCAATGCACCCGCCGGTTTGCTGCTCGACATCTTCAGCAAGACCGCAGGGCAGGTGCGCATCACCGTCGCCGACAAGTCGGGGACGCAGATCCGGCAGTTGAATGCGCGGGCGGAAGCCGGCGCCATCGTCCGCACCGCCTGGGACATGCGCTATGAGGCTCCGTTGCCTCCGGCGGGCGGCGGAGCGGCGGGCGCGGGTCGCGGAGGACGCGGCGGCGGAGGAGCCAACGCGGCCGGTGGCGGGGGACGCGGCGGAAGGGGCGGACGCGGCGGTGGTGGTAGTGGCGCAGCGGCGCCGGCTGCCGCCCCCGCGGCGAGCGATACGGCCGCGGGCCAGGCCGGATCGGGTACCGCCTTGAGCGGTGAGTTGAATACCGAATTTGGCGCCGCCGGTGGCGGCGGAGGCCGGGGCGGCGGAGGCGGTGGCCGCGGTGGTTTCGGCGGCGGCCGCGGATCGCTGGTCGATCCCGGCGAATACACGGTTACCGTGGCGGCCGCGGGGAAGACCGAGTCGAAGACGTTTATCGTGGAGGAAGACCCGCGCGTCGAACTGTCCGCCGAGGACCGCGCCAAACGGCGTCAGGCCATCAACACCCTGGTTTCCCTCACCAAGGAAGCCGATGCGGCGCGGCGCAAAGCCGTCGCCATGAATACTTCCATGACCACGCTCATCGAAAGCTGGAGCCAGGCCAATGCGCCCAAGGTTCCCGACGACGTGAAGAAAGCGGCCACCGACCTGGCGGCGCGGGTCAAAACCGCGGCGTCCGTATTCGAGAATCAGGGAGGAGGCCGCGGTGGGGGCGGCGGGGGCAGCGCCGGTCCGCCTCCGGCTTACGTGCCGCCTCCCGTCACCCAGAAGATCAGCCGCGTGATGGCCGCTATTGACGGTTTCTCCGGACCTCCTACGTCGCGGCAGTTGTCGGACATTCAGGATGCTACCGCGCAACTCCACAAGGGGCAGGAGGAAGTCAACAAGCTGTGGGATGAGGTTCCCAAGCTCAACAAGCTGATGCTGGACGCCGGAGTGCCCTACTTCACGGTGATGGATCCGAGCACCGTCCCGGCGGCCGCCGGCGGCCGCGGCGGCGGACAGTAGCCCCGCCATCTACAGAAAAACCTCCCGTCGTCCGATATGAGTATCGGGAGGTCGTAGATCTCGAGATGGATGTCCCTCTCGTCTTCTACGTAGGACTACGCGACTCACTACCGATGACCGTACCGGCGTCGTCAAGCTGGTGGGACCGCTCGACATTTCCGCCGCCGGCAAGCTCCGCGATGCCCTACGGGAGTGTCTCAGCCGCCAGCCGGAACTGCTTCTGGATCTGTCGGATGCGGACGCCTGCGACGCCTCGATTCTGCAATTGCTGTGGGCCGCGCGCAAGAGTGCATCCGAGTGTCACAAGCGCTTCTCCGTGGTCTCCTCTTCGGACGCGGTGCGGGAAACTGGCGCCGCCCTGGGGCTTTCGCTCGACGAGGTAACCGCGCAGGAGGGCGACGGTGTCCTATAACCCCGTCGACACCTATCTTCAAGAGGCCGATGAGCTGCTGGCCGACATCGAAGAAGCCGCGCTGGCGCTCGCCGGCGAGGAAGCCGGATCAGAACGATTGAACCGGCTGTTCCGCGCCTTCCATACCATCAAAGGCTCCGGAGCGATGTGCGGCTTCCATCAAGTGGCCCAGTTCACGCACCACGTGGAAACGGTCCTCGACCAGGTTCGCAAGGGATCCATCCCCGTATCCGAGAAGCTGACGGAACTGGTGCTGTTGGCAAGGGATGAGATTCGCCGGTTGCTCGCCTGCGAGCAGCAAGGTGAGGCCGCCTCGCAGGGAACCACGCGCGACCTCATCGCGCTGCTGGAAGGGCTCTCCTCGGCATCGGAGGCGGCGCAGCCCACTGGTCCGGCCACCACCGCGGATACCCCGGTGGAAACCGCGGCCGGGACATGGCGGATCCTGTTCCGCCCCGATCGGGAGCTCATGCTCTGTGGCGGAAATCCGGTGCTGCTGTTGCGCGATCTGCGGAAACTGGGCGAGTGCCAGGTGTCCGCCGAGACCGGCGCCGTCCCCACGCTGGAGGAAATTCAGCCCAGCCTCTGTTACCTGTGGTGGACCATCATCTTGCGAACCGACGCGGACCGCAATGCCATTCGCGACGTGTTCCTGTTCGTCGAGGATGGCAGCACGCTGGAAATCGCCCCGGTCCTCGACCAGTCCCCCACGGCTCCCGTAGCCGCGCCCGCGCTCCAAACCCCGGCCCCGCGAGACACTTCCGGCGCCGCGCTGCGGTCCGCCCTCTCCAAAGAGTCCACCGTGCGCGTCCCTTCGGCCAGGCTCGATCGCCTGGTGGGCATGGTGGGCGAATTGGTAGTGAACCAGTCGCGGCTGGCGCAGGCGGCTTCTCATATCGACGTCCCGGAACTGGCCGGACCGGTGGAGGAGATCGAACGCCTGGTGGCCGAGTTGCGCGACGACGTTCTGGGCATCCGCATGATGCCCATCGGCACCATCTTCGGGCGGTTTCGCCGCCTGGTGCACGACCTGTCTGCCGAACTGGGAAAACACATCGATTTGGTCACCAACGGCGAGGAAACCGAGATGGATAAGAGCATCCTCGACCAGCTCGGCGAGCCTCTGGTGCATCTGCTGCGCAACTCCATCGACCACGGCATCGAAGCGCCACCGGGGCGCGCCGCCGCAGGCAAGGCCGCACGCGGCGTCATCCGCTTGAGCGCCGCCCATACCGGCTCGGAGGTTGTGGTTTCGGTGGAAGATGACGGAAAGGGCCTCGATCGGGCGGCTATTCGCGCCAAAGCCCTGGAGCGGCAACTGCTGGCCGCGGATGCCAATCCGGGCGACAAAGAGCTTCTCCAGTTGATTCTCCTTCCGGGTTTCTCGACCGCCCGGCAGGTGACCAATGTTTCCGGCCGCGGCGTCGGCATGGACGTTGTGAAGCGGCAGATTGACGCGCTACGAGGCACTATTTCCATCGCCAGCCGTCCCGGCAAAGGCACGGCGATTTCTCTGCGGCTGCCCCTGACGCTGGCCATCATCGAAGGCTTGCTGGTGGAGGTTGCAGGCGACCGCTTCATCATCCCTATGTCCCAGGTCTCGGAGAATATCGAGCTGGACCGCGCCCAGCGGTCCCGCAACAACGGCCGCAACGTGACGGCGGTGCGCGGGGCGCTCGTCCCGTATATCGGACTTAGGGAATCGTTCGGTTTGCCGGGAGATCCGCCGGCCATCGAAAAGGTGGTGATCGTCAACCACGAAGAACACCGCGTCGGGCTGGTTGTGGACCGTGTCCTGGGAACCCACCAGACGGTGCTGCAGCCGCTCGGACGCTTCCTGCGGGACGTCGATGTGGTGTCGGGCTCCACGGTGATGGGCGACGGCAGCGTTGCACTGGTGCTGGATATCCGCGCGATTGTGCGGTTTGCCGAAGGGCAAGCTGCCCGCGCCCGCGAAAGACAGGAACAACCAACATGAAGAACTGCAAAATCAGGACGCGCATCGCGCTGGGCTTTGCGGCGGTTATCGCCATCGCCATAGCCCTGGGAGCCTTCGCTTACGTGCGCATGATCTCCATCGGGGATAGCTCCGCGCAGGTGACCGGTACCGGCATACCGGGCTTGTACATGATCTCCCAGGTGGAAGACAACCAGCAGGCCACTTATATCGCGCTCCTCGAATTGGTGATTACCAAAAATCCGCCGGAGACGGCGCGCCTGGAGGCTAAGCTGCAGAGCATTCGCGCGGCCAACAATCTCCTGCTCGCCGAATACGAAAAAACCATTCTCACGCAAAAGGGACACGAGCTGTTCAGCTCCTTTCAGGCCGCGCGCGCGGCGTATCTGCCGCAAGCCGACGAGGTGCTCCGCTTGAAGCGGGAGTCTCACGAGCAGGAGGCTCTCAATACCCTGGAGACGCGGTTGAAACCGGTCAAAGAGCGGTACGAGGAGGCCGGCCGGCAGCTCTTGGAGTATCGAAAATCGTTCGCCGACGAGAAGGGACAAGCCATTGAGGATGCCGTTGCCGCGGCCAAGACCGGCGTGCTTCTGGGCCTGTCGCTGGCGGTCGCGCTTGCCATAGGAATCTCCCTAACGGTCGTCAGGAGCATCACCAGGCCCCTGGCCACCGCGGTTTGCCTGATTCGCACCGTCTCCGAGGGCGATCTTCGAAAGAAAGCTGAGGTCCATTCCACCGATGAAGTGGGAGACATGCTTCGCGCGGTCAACGGCATGGTCGACAATCTTCAGTCGGTGGTCAGCGGCGTCAACGCGGCAGCGGCCAACGTCACCGGCGGCAGCGAGGAACTGAGCGCCACCGCGCAGCAACTCTCCCAGGGCGCATCCGAACAGGCGGCGTCGGCGGAAGAGACCACGTCTTCCATGGAGCAGATGGCCGCCAGTGTGCAACAGAATGCCGACAACGCCCGCCAGACCGATAAGATTGCCTCCAAGGCGGCCGAGGACGCGCGCGGCAGCGGCGACGCCGTGAGGCGGACCGTCGAGGCGATGCGCGAGATCGCCGAGAAAATCAGCATTATTGAAGAGATCGCCCGCAAGACGGATCTGCTGGCGCTGAATGCCGCCGTGGAAGCGGCGCGCGCCGGCGAACACGGCAGGGGATTCGCCGTGGTGGCGTCGGAAGTCCGCAAGCTGGCGGAGCGCAGCCAGACCGCCGCGGCCGAAATCAGCCGGCTCACCGCCGGCGGCGTTCAGACCGCCGAGGGCGCCGGACAACTGCTGGAGAAGCTGGTTCCGGACATTCAAAAGACCGCCGAACTGGTCCGCGAGATCGCCGCCGCCAGCGCCGAGCAGAACACCGGCGCCGGCCAGGTGAACAAGGCCATCCAGCAGCTCGACCAGGTGATTCAGCAGAACGCTTCGGCGGCCGAGGAGATGGCGTCCACTTCCGAAGAACTCTCCGGCCAGGCGGAGATTCTGCAAAGCACCATCGCATTTTTCAAGACCGACGGTGGCGAACAGGCTTCGGCGAAGGAGCGAAGGCATCCAGCCAGGCCCGGACGGAAACCGCCGGCTCCGACGTCGGCTTCCTCAATCGCCAAAGGACTGGTACGCATGAACCGGGCGGTGGAGACCGGCGGATCGACGATCGAGTTGGCCGGCGATAGCGGAGGCGCGGAGGCACTGGATCGCGAATTTGCCCGGTGGGAGTCCTGAAACGAAGAGGTTGCTTAAGGAGGAATGTAGTGTCGAATTGGTCGGTAGGAAGAAAAATTAGCGCCGCGGCAGGCGTGGGCACCGTCTGTTTGATGATGATCGGGATTTTCGCTTATACCAGCGCGCTGAAGCCGATCGCCACGGCGGACTCGGTCACTCACACCCGCAACATGATGGAGAGCGGCCAGGCCGTCTGGTCGTTATTGAAGGACGCGGAAACCGGCCAGAACGCGTACCTGATGAGCGGCAGCCAGCGAGACTTGGGGCCGGTTCACTCGGTCGCCAAGGGACTGGGCCATATGGACCGGGCGTTCCCATCCGGCGGGAAGAGCATCGACCTCGGCCCACGCGCCGCGGCGCATTCCGCGGACCCCGAACTTGCGCCCTACGAGGATTGATATCCGAAAACGAGCCTCATCATGATCACCGAAACCTGCAACTACATCACATTCAAATTGGGCGGCGAGTTGTTCGCCATCGACGTCAATCAGGTGCGCGAAGTGTTGGAGATCTCGCGGATCACCAGCATCCCGTCGGCGCCGCCCTATATGCGCGGTCTGGTCAACGTCCGCGGGAAGGCCATTCCAGTGGTCGATTTGCGGCTTCGTTTCGGACTTCCCAAAGGGACCGATACGGTGAACTCGCGGATCGTCGTCCTGGAACTGGTGCTGGAGGGCGAGGCCGTGGTGCTGGGAGGAATCGCCGACAGCGTGCACGAAGTCATCGAGATCGAGCCGGGCAATATCGATCCGCCGCCGCAGATCGCCATGCGATGGCGCAGCGAATTCATCCAGGGGATGGGCCGCCGCGGCGACGACTTCATCATCATTCTCGACGTCAACGCGGTCTTCTCATCGGAAGAACTGGCCGTCGCGGCCGATACAGCGTCCGCCGGCGTCGTCCTGGCGGGGAACTGAAGGGTTAACCATGCCCCCCACCCAAACCGAAGACATCACTCGGCTGTCGGCCCGCAGTTTCTCGCGGCTGGCAGCGTTCATTACCAGCGAACTGGGAATCAAGATGCCGGAAGCCAAGCTCCCCATGGTGCAGAGCCGGCTGATGCGGCGGGTCCGCGAATTGGGTTTCGATTCTGTCGACCGGTATACCGAATATTTCTTCAATTCGCCGGACGCCGCTGACGAACGCATTCAGTTCATCAATGCCATTACCACCAACAAGACCGATTTCTTCCGCGAGTCGGTCCATTTCGACTATCTGACCGGCACCGTGCTCCCGCCGTTGGCGGGCCGGACGGTGCGGATCTGGTCGGCGGGCTGTTCCTCCGGCGAGGAGCCGTACACCCTGGCGATGGTCTTGAGCGAGTTCGCCGGCCGAAACCGCGGCTTCGAGTTCTCGATTTTCGCTACCGATGTCTCGACGCGCGTGCTCGACCGGGCGCGCGGCGGCATCTATGAAGAACCGCAGATCGCCCCGGTCCCGTCCTCGCTGCGCGCCAAATACCTGCTGCGCAGCAAGGACCCGGCGCGCAAAGTGGTGCGCGTGGTTCCCGAATTGCGGCGCACCATCTCCTTCGAACGGCTCAATTTCATGGACCCCGACTATCCCATCAAGACCCTGTTCGACGCGGTGTTCTTCCGCAACGTCATGATTTACTTCGACCGGCCGACCCAGGAAGCCGTGCTGAACCGGATCTGCCGCAACCTCAACAGCGGGGGATATCTCTTCGTTGGCCACTCCGAAACGCTGGCCGGCCTCAATGTTCCAGCCGCTCCCGTGGGGCCGGCTGTGTACCGGAGGCACTGAAAGGCGATGCCCCTGTCCCAGAAAATCCGCGTGTTGATCGTCGACGACTCGGCCACCGTGCGCCAGACGATGAAAGAAATCCTGGAAACCGACCCACAGATCGAGGTCACCGCGACGGCGTCGGACCCCTATGTCGCCGTGGAACGCATCAAGCAATGCGTCCCCGACGTCATCACGCTCGATATCGAAATGCCCCGCATGGATGGCCTGACCTTCCTCGAGAAGATCATGAGCCAGCATCCCCTGCCGGTGGTGATTTGCTCCACCCTCACCGCGAACAATTCCGAGACGGCGCTGGCGGCCCTGGAAAAGGGCGCGGTCGAGATCATTACCAAACCGCGGCTCGGAACCCGTGAATTCCTGGAGGAATCGCGCGTGCGGATCTGCGACGTGGTGAAATCCGCCGCCCGCGCCCGGTTGCGCAACCACCCGCTTCGGCCGGCCATGACGGTCAAGCCCAAGTTGACAGCCGACGCCGTTCTTCCCAAGCCCACTTCGCAGGCCATGATTCAAACCACCGAGAAAGTCGTGGCCGTGGGCGCTTCCACCGGCGGCACCGAAGCGCTCCGGGAATTACTGGAGGCTATGCCGATCGACGCTCCCGGAATCGTGGTGGTGCAACACATGCCGGAGCAGTTCACGGCTCAGTTCGCCAACCGC
>Ga0181529_10000800_pt1 | contig 44192 bp, 32 predicted proteins | sample PEATcosm2014_Bin_36_FD_119763 | JGI IMG/M metagenome (GOLD analysis project Ga0181529, IMG submission 119763) | Peatland microbial communities from MTU Mesocosm Facility, Houghton, MI, USA - PEATcosm2014_Bin10_30_metaG | ecosystem: Environmental > Terrestrial > Soil > Wetlands > Peat | place... | reverse complement strand
TGGTGGAAGGAGTCAGCGTCAGCGTCGACGTTCCGGCCTCATTCGCGAGCGTCACCGGGGAACTCTTCCAACTGGCGGCAATGGAGGAGGGCAATCCGGTCACGCTCAGCGTCACCGCGCCGGCATAGGTGCTGTTGCCGGCAAGCGTGACGGAATCCGTTACCGAGGCACCCTGGGTCACGCTCAGCGCCGCCGAAGCCGGAGTCACAGACAGCGTAGGAAGCGCCAGGACCTGCACGGTAATCGCCTTGGTCACCGTCAGGCCGTCGCCGGTTGCGGTGATAGTGCCGGAGTAGGTTCCGGCGGCGGTGGTGGTGGAAGGAGTCAGCGTCAGTGTCGACGATCCGGCCTCATTCGCGAGCGTCACTGGGGAACTCTTCCAACTGGCGGCAATGGTGGAGGGCAATCCGGTCACGCTGAGCGTTACCGCGCCGGTGTAGGTGCTGTTGCCGGCAAGGGTAATCGCATCTGTCACCGACGCTCCCTGGGTCACGCTCAGCGCCGTCGAAGCCGGAGTCACGGTCAGCGTAGGCAGCAGCAGAACCTGCACGGTAATCGCCTTGCTGACCGTAAGCCCGTCGCCGGTTGCGGTGATGGTTCCGGAGTAGGTTCCGGCGGCGGTGGTGGTGGAAGGAGTCAGCGTCAGCGTGGTTGTTGCGGCGGCATTGCTCGCCGTTCCCGCGGAGCTGCTCCAACTGGAGGCGATGCTGGCGGGCAATCCGGTCACGCTCAGGGTCACCGTGCCGCTGAAGCTGCTATTGACGGCAAGCGTGATTCCATCGGTCACCGATTTGCTCTGGGTCACGCTCAGCGCCGTCGAGGCCACCGTCATCGACAAGGTGGGCGCAGGCAATACCTGAAGCGTCATCGCCTTGGTTACCGTCAGCCCGTCTCCGGTCGCCACAATGGAGATGTTCGAAGTGGCGATCGGGGCGGCCGAGGTGCTGGTCAGGGTCACGGTGGCCGAGCCGGCCAGATTGGTCAAGGTCACCGGAGTGCTCTTCCAACTGGCCGAGACGCCGTTGGGCAGGCCCGTTATAGCCAGCGCCACGGTTCCGGTGAAGGTGCTGTTGGCGGTCAGATTGATCGTATCCGTCACCGCCGCACCCTGAATTACGCTCAGCGCCGTCGATACCGGAGCAACCGTCAAGGTGGGCAGTGCTTGCACCTTCAGGGCGACATTCTGGGTTGCGGTCAGCCCATCGCCCGCCACCGTAATCACCACAGTGGACGTTCCGGTGGTGGCCGTCGCGGAGGCGGTCAAGGTCAGAGTCTGGCTGGTGGTTTTCACCCCCGAAGCCGTAGTAATGGGGTTGGTGGTCCAGCCCGCGGTCACGCCCGAGGGCAATCCCGTGGTCGAGAAGGTGAGGTTGCCGGTGTACGAACCGCCAGTGGTTACCGTCAGGCCGACCGTCCCCGCCGAAGCCTGATTGAGCGTCAGAGAGGTTGCCGCGGCGCTCATCGCCAGTGTCGGCGGCTGGGTGATGGTCAGCACATAGGAGAGCTTCTGGGTTCCGGTCGAATCCGTACCTGTAATGGTCAGAGTGCCGGAAGCGGCAGCGGCGGTTGCGGCAACGTTCAGGGTCACCGTCGCTCCCGTCGATCCCGGCGTGATGGAGGCCGGCAAGATGGTCACGGTTACGCCCGCGAGAGTGCTGGCGGTCAACGTCACCGCGTTTTTGGCCGTTCCCGATTCGACCACGCTCACCGCAAAGCTGGTGGACTTGCCGGTCAACACCGTTCCGCTGGAGGCGGTAGCGCTGAGAACAAAGTCGGTAGAGATGGGAGTGCTGGAGCCGCTGCCCCAGGCGCTCACCAGCAACGCACCGTCCACCGAACCCAGACCGGTGGCCAGGTTGTAGGTTGTGCCCGTGGCCGAATAGCCGGTGACTCCGGGGACGCTGTTGTTTCCGGTGGGCGTGGGGTGGAAGGGGTTCTTGATGGCGTTCACCAGAGGGTAAAGACCGGTATTGGCGTTGCCCACGCCGGTTCCTCCCTTGGATTCCACCAGCAGCGCCATCAGCGCGGCAAAGGTGGGCGAGGCCGCCGAGGTGCCGGAGAAGATGTAGTCCTGATTGTTCTCGATGACGAAGTAGCCGTCATGGCCGGCCGCGGCCATGGCCACATCGGGAACCGCTCTCATGCTATTGGCGGCGCTGGTTCCGGCCACTCCCGCCTGCCAGGTTGGCTGGGAATAGACAAAGCTGACGCCCCCGCCCGACGCCAACAGCCCCGATCCGCCGTCCGAAGCGCTCTCGTTCCACACCTTCTCGGGAATATAGCTCTTGGCCGATCCGTTTCCCACGGAATTGGTCGTTGACCAGTATTGCGCCGTGTTCGATCCCTCGTTGAACTCGGTACCGCCCACACATGTCGAGTAGGTCGAGCTGCACAATCCGTTGACGCCCGAACTGGAGGCCGAGGTGGCAGTGGAGCTGAAACAGCCCGCCACGCCGGAGTCGCCCGAGGAGACAAAGGAGCTGATCCCCTCCGCGGCTGCCTGCTGCCACAGCTTGTTGTAGAAAGAAAGCTCGACCGAGCCCATGTCGGCCTCGCAACTGCCGTAACTGGTGCTCATCACCGGGGCGGTCTTGTTGTTGACGATGTACTGCGCGGAGAGGTCGATGCCGTCGGTGGTGTTGGTCGATTCGGCCACCACGAACTTCACCGTTGCCTTGGGCGCAATCGCTCCCGACCACTCGACATCGAGCGTGGATTCGTCCTGATCGCCGGAGACCAGGCCGGGGTTGCCGTTGGCCAGAATCACGCTGGGAGCGTTGGCCGTCAGCGCCGCGGCGGCGCGGAAGTTGGCTACATCGGTCAGATTGATGTTGCTGCGGCCAACAATGGCGATGGAGGTCCCCGTGCCATTGGTGCCGGCGGCATAGAGCGAGTTCAGATCGTAGATGGTGGCCCAGTCGGCCGGATACAAATAATGAACGGATCCGCTGGAGTACTGCGGTGCTGCGCCAGCCCCTGCGGGCGTCGCTTCCAACATGCGGGTGCGGATGGCGGAGTTGCGCCGGAAATCGTGCAGCGAAACAACTCCGCCAACCACACCGGCCAACGCCGCAGGGATCTGGGGGTCCTGTGCGTTGGCGATATGTGAAACGCCGTTGACTAGATAGCGGTGAATCTCGGTGTGAAAGGCGTCCGCAACCTGCGCTGCTGTTCCGGAAAAGAGGATCTGCCGATTGCTGGCAGCGATCTCGTCGATGGTAAAGCCGTGCGCCGTGAGCCAGGCTGTAATCTGCGCCAGATCCCCTCCGCTGGCGCCGAAACGGGCTCCGTACTGCGCCGGCGTAAGCCATTGATGGTACAAGGGCGACGCCGGATTGTGCTGGGCCTCGACCAAGGCCTCCAGCTCCGCCTGCTGGCTGGCCGAGGGCTCCAGATGCAGGATCATCTTCTCCAAACGCAGGCCCGCACTCACCACGCCCTGATCGAACTCCGGCCGGGCCATGGGGTGAACATTGCCCGTCAGGGTCACGACCTCGTCTTCGTCGATTGCTTTTACCAGACGGTTGGGGGCTTGGGCAAAGGCGGCTACGCAGCTTCCGACAAGCAGAACCACTGCGGTACCGAAGAAGACAATCTTGGTCGATTTGGACATTGCAACCTCGACGAGCGCGAAGGGTGAAGGGAAACCAGGGAGGGGCTTCGCACTCTTAGTTCTTTCTCATGTATCGACGCAGACGACGGGACGCCGCAGTGATTCATCAAAGTTTATAGAGGAAATTTCTTACGAAGGTACTCTGTAAACAGCAGTTTGCTTGCAAAATGGTAATCTATATTTAATTACTTCAATACTGTTTTTTTGGGGAATTGAAAAGATTCTGCAAGGAGCCTATCCAAGCCCGTGGAGGCACCGGATGCAACTCCCTCCAAGGGTTGCGATGTGTCGCATAAACACCTTCAATACTTAGCTTTAAATGGATTCAGCGAGATACTAGCAGATGCGTGGCAACTGCTCGCCGATCTGCAAGGGGATCACCCGGTTGGCGCCCATGGCGGTGCGGGCGACGAGCAACCTGGGGTGGGCGGTGGTTACCTGCCCGATGCGGGCGGCATCGCGGCCCAGAGGATGGGCGCGCAACACCTGCAAAACCTGCTCGGCAGCTTCGGCGGCGACAAAAAAGACCGCCTTGCCCTCGTTGGCGACGTAGACCGGGTCGAAGCCCAGCAACTCGCAGGCCGCCTGCACCTCGGGGCGCACCGGCAAGCGGGTCTCGTCGATCTCCATACCCACACCGCTGGCGCTGGCGATCTCGTTGAGCGTCGAGGCCAATCCGCCGCGGGTGGGGTCGCGCATGGCGTGGACGGCAGGGCCGGCGGCGTCGAGCACGTCGCCGATCATCCCGTTCAGCGAGGCGCAGTCGGAGCGGATCTGACACTCGAACTCCAGCCCCTCGCGCACACTCAGGATGGCCATGCCGTGGTCGCCCAGGGTTCCCGAGACCAGAATGGCGTCGCCCGGCTGGGCGCGTTGCGGGCCAACCGTTATTCCCGGCCGCATCGTTCCGACGCCGGCCGTGTGGATATAACAGCCGTCGCCGTGGCCGCGCTCGACCACTTTGGTGTCGCCGGTGACGATCTGCACTCCGGCCGAGGCCGCCGCCGCCGCCATGCGCTGGACGATCCCGGCCAACTGGGCGATGGGAAAACCCTCTTCAAGGATGAATCCGGCGCTCAGCCAGCGCGGAATCGCACCCGAAACCGCCAGATCGTTGACCGTGCCGTGCACCGCCAGTTCGCCGATACAGCCTCCGGGAAAGAAAAGCGGACGCACCACAAAAGAGTCGGCGCTCATGGCCAGGCGGCAGGAGCCTGCTTCAAGCACCGCCGCGTCGCCCAGGTTCTCCAGCGCCGCATTGCGGAAGGCGGGCAGAAAAAGATGCTCGACCAACTCATTGCCCAGCTTGCCGCCGCCGCCGTGACCCATCACGATGGTGGGGTAATCGGCCAGGGGCAGGGGGCAGCTCCAACCCGAAAAATCCGGCGCTGCTTTCTCGTTCTCAGGCATTGATTGCTCCCGAATCCTCTGTCTTGAAAGGGCACGGCTTTAGCCGTGCCGAAAATGCCGCAAAAAGAACCTGGGCTTTACATGCTGCTGAAAAATCCTATACCTGGCAGCGTTTTGAAGGGGCACGGCTTTAGCCGTGCCGTAAGTGCCATAAAATCAACGTGGGCTTTAGCCCCTGAGGTGCATTCTCCGGGAATCTCAGACATTTGCTACTCCCGTCCATCCGCTTCCAGCGCTGGCCAGGTCTTCAGCCGACAAAAAGCGCCCGTAGTTGAAGTAGGCGGCGCAGGCGCCTTCGCTGCTGACCATGGTTGCGCCCAGCGGATGGCGCGGCGTGCATTCCTTGCCAAAGGCCGGGCAGCCGTCCGGCTTGAGCGCTCCGCGCAGCACGTCCCCGGCGTGGCAGAGCGGCGACTCCTGGGTATGAATTCCCTGGATCTGGAAACGCTCTTCGGCGTCGTAGTCGCGATAGGCCGTGCTCAACCGCCAGCCGCTCTGCGGAATCACGCCGATCCCCCGCCAGGCCCGGTCGGTGACCTCAAAGACCTCGCTCAAGAGCTTCTGTGCCGCGGGATTCCCTTCCAAAGTCACAGCCCGCTCGTAGGCGTTTTCGACCTCGGCGCGGCCCGACTCCAACTGCACCACCACGCGGCGAATGCCCTCCAGCAGATCGAGCGGCTCGAAGCCGGTGACCACGATGGGGACGCCAAATTTCGCCGCCAGCGGCGGGTATTGCCAGTAGCCCATCACGGTGCAGACGTGCCCGGCGGCGAGAAAGCCCTGAATGGAGTTCCCCGGCGAAGAGAGAATCGCCTCAATGGCCGGCGGGACCAAAACGTGCGAGACCAGCAGCGAAAAATTCTTCAACCCGCGCCGCTTGGCCAGATGCACGCTCATGGCGTTGGCGGGAGCGGTAGTCTCGAAGCCCACGCCAAAGAAAACCACCTGCTTTTCAGGATTTTTGACGGCCAGCTCGACGGCGTCCAGCGGCGAGTAGACCACCCGCACATCGCCCCCCGCGCCCTTGACCTGAAAGAGATCGCCCTCGGTGCCGGGAACCCGCAGCATGTCGCCAAAGGAGCAGAAGATCACTCCCGGCTGGGCGGCAATGGCCAGCGCCTTGTCGATCAACTCCAAAGGCGTGACGCAGACCGGGCAGCCCGGCCCGTGCACCATCTCGATGCCCGAGGGCAGCATCTGGTCGATGCCGTTGCGGATGATGGAGTGGGTCTGCCCGCCGCAAACTTCCATGATCTTCCAGGGGCGCGTGGCGATCTGATGAATCTCCCGCGCCATGCGCTGGGCAATCTCGCCATTGCGGAACTCGGTGAGGTACTTCATGCCGGTTCGCAACTCCCGTCGGGGCAAGCGGACGGCGCCATCTGGGCGGCGCGGGAGAATGCTTCTTCTTCGCCGGCCAGCTCTTCATCGAGCATTCCCATCTGGCGGAAGACCTCGAGCGTCTTCTCGGCCGACTCGCGATCCAGCTTGGAGAGGGCGAAGCCGACATGGACGACGGTGTAGTCGCCCACCTCGATCTCCGGCACGTAGTCCAGACAGACCGTCTTCACAATGCCGCCAAAGTTCACCCGCCCCAGGCGCAGATCGCCCTCGGTGGAGATGGACTCGACTCTTCCCGGAACCGCTAAGCACATGGCAACACCTTATACCGTCCGCGCAACGGCTCACAAGGTGATTTGGATCACTATTGGGCGCGATAATTTCAATCGGGGCCGAAGTGTCTCAAAATGTGGATACAGATTGGGAACCATCTGGCAAAGCTGGCAAAAACGCATGAAGAAATCGGCTGATTTCCAATTCGGGGGTTTGGTAAAGGCGCCATTGCGATCGAAGATCGTCGCTGGAAATTGCGCGGTGCGGAGAACACCAGCGCGAATCTGCTTGATGAAATCAATATGGGGCAAGAGGGCGCGACTGGGATTGGGGTGTGGGTTGAGGATGCCCACCAGCTTGTGTAGCTCCTGGCGCACGATTTTTATTGGCTCTAAAAGATCGGAATCGTTGGAGACCACGACGGCAATATCGAACCTGTCCAAATGAGCATCATGTAAAAGATGAGTAGCCAGGTTTACGTCCGAGCCCTTCTCTTCCGTCTTGATGACTTTGGCATATTTCTGCGGTTCCCCTGGGGGCACAACAAGCGCCATTGTGACCTCATGGGTAAGAAAATGGCCCAGATGAACGGAGATTTTGGGGAGCGTCGCCAACGCCCGCAGATAAAGTTGCTGCCGGACCGGCTGATCCAAGTCATTGGGGCGGGCCGAAACCAGAGCGGTGAAATATCGAATCTTCCCGATGACGTTTTTCGGCAAGAGAAGCTCGCAGAGCCTTTCCGGATTGAGCCAGCGATAGGGTGTATTTCGGAGCGCTCCGTAGTACAGATTGAATCCGTCAATGTAAATATTTGTAATCAAATGATCCCTCCAGAAATGCAGAAGCCGCCCCTTGCGGAGCGGCTTCGCGCCCGGCCACCGAAGCGACCGGGGGGATATCACTCTCCTATCTTACTGAACTCTCCGCAGAAAGCAAAAAGACGAAAAGCGAACCAAATATTGAGCGATTCTCCCGGTTTACACGTTCGCCCGGCTCCCCAACCGCTCAATATGAATATCGGCCGGAATCGAAAACCTGTCCACAGAAAATCACCGCTCAAATGGCCTGGCGCTTGCGCTCCTCACCCATATAGGCGAGCCACTCCTCCATGCCCACGCCGGTCTTGGCCGAGGTCTCGAAGATCTTGATTCCCGGCCGGATCTCGTTGATGTTTTTCAGCGCCAGCGCGCGGTCGAAGCCGCAGGGCTCGGCGATGTCCATCTTGGTAATCACCGCGGCGTCGGCGGAGTTGAAGAGCGTGGGATACTTCAGCGGCTTGTCTTCGCCCTCGGTGACGCTCAGCAGGGCGACGCGGATCTTTTCACCCAGATCGTAGCTCGACGGACAGACCAGGTTGCCGACGTTCTCGATGAAGAGAATGTCGAGGGCGTCGAGCGAAACGCGGTCCCCCACTTCCACCAATCCCTCCAGTCCCTCAGTCCCTAGCCCCTCAGTCCCTAGCCCCTCAGTCCCGAGTCCCCCACTCCCTGTTCCTCGGCCTTCCCAAGCGTCGAGGTGCTTACTCACCATTTCGGCATCGAGGTGGCAGATTCCATGGGTGTTGATCTGGCGCACCGGAGCGCCGCTGGCGGCCAGACGGCGGGCGTCGTTGTCGGTCTCCAGATCGCCCACCAGCGCCGCGACGCGCAGGCCGCGCAGGCGCAGTTCGCGCAGGGTGCGTTCCAGGAAGGCGGTCTTGCCGGTTCCGGGGCTGGAGACCAGATTGAGCACCAGCACGCCGGCGGCATGGAAGCGCGCGCGCAGAGTGGCCGCCAGTTCGTCGTTCTTTTTCAAAATGCCGCGCCGCAATTCGACGATCCGGGTGGTCATAGGCGCCTCCTGCTCAAACATGATTCGGAAAACCAACGGCTTCATCGAGTGGCGGGCCTGGTTTGAGCAAATGATAGACGATAGGAGCCAGTTTGCGGGCGGTAGGTGACGGCCTGGGTAGGGCAAACGCATCTTAATTCCGCTGTCGTACCAGTTTTGGATTGCGAATCGAAACAAAGGGTAGTTTGGGGAGGGAGCAGGGGCCTTCAGGCCCCTGAATAGGGCGATGGATGGATGGGCCTTCAGGCACGGGCCATTTTGCAGTTGCGAGCAAAGACCCGAGGCTAAAGCCTACCCGCTTTTGCCGCTGCTTCAGGGGTCTGAAGACCCCTTCTCCCTCCGTAAAAACAAACAAAAGCAATGGTTTCAACTGTTTCACTCGGAAAACGGCAGATGGATTCAGATGCGCCGGCCCCTGCCGTCGCCGCGAAGCGATCTTCTTTTACAGAACATCTCTGTTATGCTGAATGGTTTACCCGGACGAGGAGGAAGTATGCCGGAACACAGAGCACGGAAACATCATCAGGACCGGGTGGCGGAGACGCTGCGCGAAGAGATTGGCGCCATGATCGAGGGCGAACTCTCCGATCCGCGCATTCACTTCTGCTATGTCAGCGAAGTGGCGCTGAACCCCGGCGCCAAGTCGGCGCGGGTCTATGTGGCCCTGGACGGGGCCGTCAAGGACATCGAAAAGGCAGAGGCCGAGACGGTGGCCGGCCTGGAAGCCGCCAAGGGCTTTATTCGCTCTGAGATCAAGTCGCGGATGGGGGTGCGTCATGTGCCCGAACTGAGCTTTCTGGCCGACCGCTCGGGGCGCTTTCAGGCGCGCATCGATGAGCTGATGAATCGCTCCCGCAAACGGCAGAAGAAGGCGGCTCCGGCCGGGGCGGAGGTCGCCGTGGTGAAATCCCCCGCGGCTGAGTAGCCCGCTGGGTGGCGAAAAAACGCGCAGCACGCGGCGCACTCGGGGTTGTTGGCGATGGGCCGAGACACCCAGCAGCCGCCTCCGCCGAGGATGCGATGGCGCTCGAATGCGGGTGAAGATCCCTTGAGATTCTCCCCGAATCTGTTAGCCTTAGTCCCAGTTGTACGAGTATTTTCGGCAGCCGGATGAACCCGTGGCCGCTTTTCAGGCTGTCGCTTCCCGAGGAATGCAACCGGGAAGCAAACCGGCGTGGCGCGGCGAGGTTTCCGAAAGTGCTTTCGGCAGCGGGAACTCCGCTTCCCATGAAGGCCTGCCCAATGGAGAATCGCTGAACGTGGAAACGCCTCTGGAACTGACCGCCCCGGATTCCCCCCTGCCCCGGAGGAGACGTTTGCCCCGCTGGGCCGCGCTCGGCGAGGCGACCCTGTTTCTTGTCTTTGCCATCTTCTTTTTGCTCTACGGGGTGATTCCTCTGCTGGGAGGCGATGGATTGGGTCTGGTGGGCGCCGACGAACCCCGCTATGCCCAGATCGCCCACGAGATGCTGCAGCATTTCGACTCCGCGCACACCCTGAAAGATCGCCTCAGCGCCTGCGTCACCCCTTATCTTTATGGCCATCCCTGGCTGGAGAAGCCGGCCCTCTACTACTGGCGGGCGATGTTCCTTTTTCAGGACTTTGGCGTCCACGACTGGAGCGCCCGCCTGCCCTCGACCACCTTCGCCTTCATCATGGTGGCCCTGATCTACCTGCACATGCGCCGCTTCCGCCCCGGCGGCCACCTGGATGCGGCTCTTATTACCGTGGCCTGCGCCGGCATCATCGGCTTCTCGCGCGGCGCCTCGACCGATATGCAGATGGCCGCGCCGCTGGCCATCGGGCTGCTCGGCTGGTATGCCTGGTATGAGACCGGCTCCAAGTTCTGGCTCTACGACATCTACTTTTTTACCGGACTGGCAACGCTGGCCAAGGGGCCTGTCGCTCCGTTTCTGGCTCTGGTCATCATCGTCGCCTTCGCCTTCCTGCGCCGCGAGTGGTCGATTCTGCGCCGCTCCTTCTGGTGGCCGGGGATGCTGCTCTACTTCGCCATGGTGCTGCCCTGGTTCATTGCCGTGCAGCACCAGAACCCCACCTTCTTCCGGGAGTTCTTCCTGGAACACAATCTGGAGCGCTTCGGCACGCCCCGCTACCAGCACGTGCAGCCTTTCTATTACTACCTGGTGGTGGTGCTGCTGGCCATGATGCCGTGGACGGTGATCGCGCTGCGGGCGCTGGTGGATGGCATTCGCACCTCGGTCTGCGAATGGCGCTTGCGCCACGCCGCCCACTGCAAGCCCTGCGCCGGTCAGCCAGGAGACGCCTTTCCCGAGTTTCTCGTCCTCTGGGCGCTGATTCCCATCCTCTTCTTCTCCTTCTCCATGTCCAAGCTGCCCGGCTACATTCTGCCCTCGATTCCACCCATTGCCATCCTGACCGGGGACTATCTCTTCCGCTGCCGCCAGCGCGGATTGCAGCGCTGGGTGCTGATCGGCCACGCGGCGCTCTCGGGCGTGATGACCATGTTTGCCCTGCTCCTGCCCTGGTTTGTGGCCCACGGCCGGCAGATGCCGCCGGTGCAGACGCTGGCCATTGCGGTGCTGGCCGCCGCCGGCGCCACGCTGTTGATCCTGATTGTGGTGAAGGGCTTTGGCGTGGCCCATCTGCGCCTGGTGACCACCGGGGTGCTGATTGTCCTGGTCCTCTTTCTCTACGGAGTGGGGCCGTTCTTCGCCGTTCCCGCCGTGGGCGCGACCAAACGGGTGATTCACCTGCTCGACAGCTCCTACTCCGCCCGCCCCCTGGCCGGCCGCCTGGCTGTGGAAGAGGCGCGCATGGGGCCCGGCGGTACGACCGTCGCGGTCTTCCGGGTGCGGCGCGACATCGAGTACGGACTCTCTTTCTATCGCAACGACGAAGTAGTCAACTACGAGGAGAGCGGCGTCCCCGATGAGCAGCATCTGCTGGTGGCGCGGGTGACCGGACGGAACGGCGTGGATCTGCACACCCCGGCCGCGCTCGAGCAGTATCTCGAAGGACGCCCCTACGAACAGGTCTTTACCTGGCCGGAACAGGGTTTGGTCGTCTATCTAGTTGGCAGCCGTTAGTGGTGTGTCATGCAGCCGATCGTTGATCCGTTTTGAAGGGTACGGTTTGAAGGGTACGGGCTTTAGCCCGTACATCAGGCGGAAAATCAAGAGGGCTTTAGCCCCTGAGGGAATGCAAGACAACCTGTCGCTCTGCAATTTGACGCTAAAAGAAGATGCGATCTTCGAGCAACTACACCAGGCTGCGCGGTACCTTCTGTTGCATCCGGCGCGCAGGGCGCCTGTCGCGGGGCAGGAATGCCGCATGAGGGAAAGGAGCACGGCGCTGGGCGCATCCATCGAAATCCTCGATCTGCGGCACTTCGGCGCCCCGGCGCTACGCCCCGTGATGGAGGCGGAGGGAGCCTTTTGGCAAGAGCGCCTGCACTGGGACTTCCACAACTCCGCCAAACTGCTCACGCAGTATCTCGACAATCGTTCACTGACCGGATTTGCCGCCCTGGAAGCGGGAGCGGTTGCCGGCTACGCCTTCTGTGTCTATGAAGACACCAAGGCGGTCATCGGCGACATCTTTGCCCTCGAATGCGGCGAGAGCGGCGTCAGTTATCGCTGCGAACCCGCCCATGCCGTCGAACAGACCCTCATGCGCCATCTCTTCGAGCTGCTGCTGAACTCGCCGCAGGTGGACCGCATCGAATCGCAACTGCTGTTGCAGCCCTCGGGCTTTCAGGCTCGCGCCTTCCGCGAAGCGGGCTTCTCCATCTTCCCCCGCCTCTTCATGGTGCAATCGCTCGACGGCCGCTGGAACGAGCCGCGCGTCAATCTGCCCCGCGAACTGGAGCTTCGCCCCTGGCGCGACGACGATCTGACCCCGGCCAGCCGCCTGATCAGCGAGGCCTACCGCTACCATCCCGACAGCATCATCAACGACCAGTACCGCAGCACTCACGGCTCGATGCGCTTTCTCAACAACATCGTCCGCTACTCCGGCTGCGGCGTCTTCTCGACCCAGGCCTCGCATGTGCTGGTCGACAGGCGCAGCCGCGAGCTGGCTGGCCTGGTGCTGGGATCGCGGGTCAGCCCCAGCAGTGGACACATCACCCAACTCTGCGTCCATCCCGACTTCCGCCGCCGCGGTCTGGCCCGGATGCTGCTGGCGGTGGCTTCGCATCGCTTTCTGCGCCAGGGCGTCGGCGAGATTTCGCTTACCGTCACCGAAGCCAATACCCAGGCCATCGATCTCTATAAGTCCGAGGGTTACTACTGCGCGCACAGCTTCGACGCCAACGTCTGGCAGCGCCATCCATCGGCTTCGGGATTCCCCGATACATTCGCCTGAATCTTTGACCGCGGAGTATTGTGCCACAGAGGGCGCCCCCGGTCTCGATTTTGAGACCGGGGAAGGTGCCAAATAAAAACTATTTCAATCCATCTAAGCACGAAAAGATTCGCAAAAATCCATCGCGCTCATCTATCCGCTTCATCCCTTGGCGAACATCTGCTTCATGCCGCGAATCGCCTGCCGGGTGCGCTCTTCGTTTTCGATCAGCGAGAAGCGCACATGTCCGTCGCCGTAGTCGCCAAAGCCGATGCCGGGGCTGACGGCCACTTTGGCCTCATTGAGCAGGATCTTCGAGAATTCCAGCGAGCCAAGCCGCCGGTACTGCTCGGGAATCTGCGCCCAGACGAACATCGTCGCCTTGGGCGAAGCCACCGGCCAGCCCAGCTTGTTGAGCCCCTCGACCAGCACATCGCGGCGCTTGCGATAGGTCTCGCAGATCTCGTGCACGCACTCCTGCGGGCCTTCCAGAGCCATGATCGAGGCCACTTGAATAGGAGTAAACGTTCCGTAGTCGAAGTAGCTCTTCAAACGGGCCAGCGCCGCCACCAGAACCGGGTTGCCGACCATGAAGCCCACCCGCCAGCCGGGCATGTTGTAGCTCTTGGAGAGGGTGAAGAACTCCACCGCCACGTCCTTGGCGCCGGGAACCTGCAAGACGCTGGGGGGCTTGTAGCCGTCGAAAGCGATGTCGGCATAGGCCAGATCGTGGATGAGATGGAATCCATACTGCCGCGCCAACTCGACCAGGCGAGCCAGAAACGGCAGCTCGACGCACTCCGTGGTGGGGTTCGAGGGGAAGTTGACGATCAGCGCCTTGGGGCGCGGCGTCATGCGCGGGATCAGGTCTTCGAGCTGGGCCAAAAACTGCTCGCGGTCGTGAATCGGCACGCTGACCACATGCGCGCCGGCAATCACCGGGCCGTAGATGTGGATGGGGTAGCTGGGATTGGGCACCAGCACCGTATCGCGCGAGTCGAGAATGGCCAGGCAAAGGTGGGCGATGCCCTCCTTGGAGCCGATGGTGACAATGGCCTCCGAGTCGGGATCGAGATCCACGTCGTAACGCGTCTTGTACCAGTTGGTAATCGCCTTGCGCAGGCGGGGAATGCCCTTGGAGACCGAGTAGCGATGCGTGGCGGGCTTCATCGCCGCCTCGACCAGCTTGTCGACGATGTGCTTGGGGGTGGCTCCGTCGGGGTTGCCCATGCCGAAGTCGATGATGTCCTCGCCGCGGCGGCGGGCGGAGACCTTCATCTCCCCGGTAATGTTGAAGACGTAAGGAGGCAGGCGCTGGATTCTCGAGAACTCTTCCATCGCAACAGTGTACGGCAATCCGGGGTAGGCGCGCAGTGCTCCCAGGGCAGGGAAGCTAATCGGAAACGGGGTTGGAGCCGGTTTTGGCCTGCTGGCGGCGGGTCACGGCGCGGATCATCTCCAGACCAAATACCGTGCAGCAGAGAAAGACGGCCGCGGCCAGCATGAACCCGTAGAGGAAGAGCCAATCGCCCACCTCGATGAAAGCCAGCCGCGGGAAGGCCAGAACCGCGAAGAGAAGCATTCCCAGCGCGGCGGCAGAGAGCAGCGCAAAGAGGATGGCGAAGTTCAGCGACCATCCTTCTGCAATTCGATCGAAATATGGACGCGTTGCACGCATGGGCGCAAGTATATCGCGCGTCGCCGCATCTTCATGAATCGAAAACTCCCTGGGCCAGGGCAAACGCATCTTGATTCCGCTGTTGTACCAGTTTTGGATTGCGCATCGAAACAAAGGGTCGCTTGGGGAGGGAGCAGGGGCCTTCAGGCCCCGGAATTGGGCGATGGGTTGCCGGGCCTTCAGGCACGGGTCGTTTTGCATCTGCGAGCAAAAAGGTTCGAGGCTAAAGCCCACCCGTTTTTGCCGCTGCTTCAGGGGTCTGAAGACCCCTGCTCCCTACGTAAAAACAAACAAAAGCCATGGTTACAACTGTTTCACTCGAAAAACGGCCGGTCGATTAAGATGCGTTTGCCCTGCTCCCTGGGCCGCACCCCGGCCAAGGCCCGCAATCCCATCCCCCCTGAAGATGGGGTCGGGTTTTTCCGCAGCCTGTTCAGTCGTGCCGCTTCAAAGCCCGTTGGCGAACGCGGCTGATACCGGCCCCGGTGCGCGCCCTGCCGCGCTCTCCGCCTTTGAATCGAAGCCCGGCGATCAAGGGGCGAAGGTTTTATTCATGGGATCTTTATCTCCTCTCCGGCACAATCGATTCAGAGTATCTTCACCCGTCGATGAGCCTGTTCCCGATTGCTTCAGATCCCGGCCTGTGCTCCCGAAGAACCTTGCGTTGGCCTTGAAGCCGTACCGATGAGTCGTTCGCTATCTATCTGTAATCGAACCTGAGAAGAGGGAAATTCATGGCTCACTCCAAAGAAGCAACCGCACCCCTATTGACCCCCGAGGATGTCAGGAGCCTTGCCGAAGCTGGAGTCAAGCCCGCCGAGACCCTGATGAAAGTGGTGGCGCTGATCGCCGCGCGCTTCAAGACGGACGTCTGCTCGGCCTATCTGCTGGAGCCGGATCGATCCAACCTGGTATTGGCGGCGACGCTCGGTCTGCATCCCCGCTGCATCGGCACGCTGCGTATGCCGCTCAATGAAGGTCTCACCGGACTGGTGGCCGAACAGGTTCTGCCGGTGGCCGTGGACGATGTCAGCAAGCACTCCCGCTTCAAGTACTTCAAGGACTCCGGGGAAGAGGAGTATCACTCCTTTCTGGGGGTTCCGCTGATCGATCGCGGCCTTTTGCAAGGGGTCCTGGTGGTTCAAACCAAGGAGCCGCGAATCTTTCGCGCCAGCGAGATTCGCACCCTGGTGGAAGCCGCCGCCCAGGTGGCGCCGGTGGTCAGCGAGGCGCGCACCCTGGATCGCTTCATCGGCCCGGCCCAGGAGCGGCTTTGGGCTCTGGCGCGCAATATCTGGTGGAGCTGGGACCACGACTGCATCGGCCTCTTTCGCGATCTGAACCCCACGCGCTGGCGGCAACTGAACCAGAATCCCATCTCCCTGCTCAGCGAGATCCCTCTCGAAGAGATCGAGCGCCGCGCCACCGAACTGGTGCTGCACAGCCGCATCAACTACGTCTACCGCCGCCAGCAGGAGTATCTGCATGCGGATCGTACCTGGGGAGCGGGCCACGCCGGCGTCTTGCGGCCGCGGCCGGTGGCCTATTTCTCCGCCGAATTCGGACTGCACGAATCGCTTCCCATCTACTCCGGCGGCCTGGGCGTACTCGCCGGCGATCACATCAAGAGCGCCTCCGATCTGGGCATTCCGCTGGTCGGCGTGGGTCTCTTTTACGGCCAGGGATACTTTTTGCAGCGCCTGGACAAGACCGGCTGGCAGGTGGAAGAGTACCTGCAAACCGATGTCAATCAGTTGGCCATGCAGCCGGCCATCGGCAGCAATGGCGAGCCGGTGGTGGTCGAGATTCGCACCCGCAGCGGCTTTCTGCGGGCCAAGGTCTGGCAGGTCAAGGTGGGCCGTTGCGATCTGCTGCTGCTGGACTCCAACGTCGACGGCAACGCGCCCGAAGATCTCGAACTCACTTCCCGCTTGTATGGCGGCGATGGGCGCACCCGCATTCGCCAGGAGCTTTTACTCGGCGTGGGTGGTTTTCGCGCCCTCAAGGCCATGGGCATCTCGCCGGGTGTGCTTCATCTCAATGAGGGACACAGCGGCTTTGCCGTCTTCGAGGCCATCCGCGACCGCATGATGGAAGAAGGCATCGACTTCCACACCGCCGCCCACCTGATTCCCCGCGAAGTGGTCTTCACCACCCACACCCCGGTGCCCGCCGGCCACGACCGCTTCAACGCTAACCTGATCGAAGAGCACCTGGGCTTTTTGCGCGAGCAGTTGGGCATCTCCCACGACGAGCTGATGAGCTTTGGCCGCGAGAATCCCGGCCGTCACGACGAACTCTTCTGCATGACGGTGCTGGGTCTCAAACTCTCCCGCCGCGCCAACGCCGTCTCTTCGCTGCATGGCGAGGTCTCGCGGTCCATGTGGCAGGTTCTCTTCCCCGGCAAGAGCGAAGACGCAGTGCCCATCGGTCACATCACCAACGGCGTCCATGTTCCCTCCTGGCTGGCGCCGCAGATGGGCCGCCTCTACGATCGCCATCTGGGCGTCGGCTGGCAACGCCACAGCGGCACGGCAAGCACCTGGCAAGACATTGAAAATGTCGATGACGGCGAACTCTGGGAGACCCATCTCAGCTTGAAGTCGCAGTTGCTCGATTTTGTGCGCCAGCGCGCCTGCGAGCAGGCCCGGCGTCGCGACGAGCCCGATGAGGAACTGAACCGGCTCTCCAAAGTGCTTTCGCCCGACGCGCTGACCATCGGCTTTGCCCGGCGCTTTGCCACCTACAAGCGCGCCAACCTGCTGCTGGCCGATATGCAGCGGCTGGCCGCCATGGTCAACGATCCCAAGCGCCCGGTGCAATTCCTCTTTGCCGGCAAGGCCCATCCCCACGACGAGCCGGGAAAGATCGTCTTGCAGCAGATCGCCCAGATGATGCGCGACGGCGAATTCGGCGACAAGTTCGTCTTTGTCGAGGACTACGACATCAACGTCGGCCGCCATCTGGTGCAGGGTGTCGATGTTTGGCTCAACAACCCGCGCCGGCCGCTGGAGGCCTCCGGAACCAGCGGGCAGAAGGTGGTTCTCAACGGCGGCCTGAATCTCTCCGTGCTGGACGGCTGGTGGGCCGAGGCCTATGACGGACTCAACGGCTTCGCCATCGGCCACGGCAGAACCCACTCCAATATGAGTGTGCACGACCAGCGCGACGGCGAAGACCTCTACCGCGTGCTGCGCGACGAGCTGATTCCGCTCTATTATCAGCGCGACCGCGACGGACTGCCGCGCGGCTGGATCAAGCGCATGAAACGCACCATCCGCACCCTGGGATGGCGCTTCAACGCCGATCGCATGGTGATGGATTACACGCTCAAATGCTACGTCCCCGCGGCGGGGGGCACGTCGAGCGACATCCGGCAGCCCTGCTGATGGTCACTGCGCCGTTGGGAACGCCCCAGGCCGTCAGGGCAAACGCATCTTAATCGATCTCCCGTTTACCGAGTGAAACAGTTGTAACCATTGCTTTTGTTTGTTTTTGCGGAGGGAGCAGGGGTCTTTAGACCCCTGAAGCAGCGGCAAGATCGACAGGCTTTAGCCTCGGGTCTTTGCTCGCATCTGCAAAATGGCCCGTGCCTGAAGGCCCATTCATCCATCGCCCTCTTCAGGGGCCTGAAGGCCCCTGCTCCTCCCCAAACTACCCATTGTTTCGATTCGCAATCCAAAACCGGTACGCCGGCGGAATTCAGCTGCGTTTGCCCTGCGCCGGCGGCTTGCTCTGCCAGGCCGTTTGTGTTTACCGCCGCTTGCCTTTCCTGCCTGCTTTTTTCCTCGCTTTGGAGGAACGCGCCGGGGCCGAGGTTGCCCGCTTTTTCTTCGCTTTTGGCCGGGATGGGGGCGCTTTTTTGCCGGTGAGCGTCAGGCCCTCCTCGACCAGCGAGAATTGCAGCCTGCGTTCTTGCGCCAGGATGCGATCCAAAATCACCTGCACCCGGTCGCCGGCGCGGAAGCAGTGCCCCCCGCGCTCGCCCACAATCTCGTGGGTATTCTCGCGCCATGTATAGCGGTCGTTGCGCAGACTGTCGATGGGCACCAGACCCTCGACAAAAAGGTCGGTCAGCTCGACAAAGAGCCCGTACTTGGTAGGATTCAAGACCAGCGCGTCGAACTCCTCGCCGACGCGGTCTTCCATGAAGCGGACCTTCTTCCACTCCACCAGCTCGCGTTCGGCCTCGGCGGCGCGGCGCTCGGTCTGGCTGGTCTCTTCGCCGATCTGGGCCAACTCGGCTGCGGGGATGGGCGGTTCGATGGTGAAAGTCTCCCCTGATTTTGACGTAAAAGCACGAACAGCAGATCCTTCGACTCGCTTCGCTCGCTCAGGATGACCCCCTGATTTGACGCCTCGCTCAGGATGACCAGAAGGATGAGTGAGAGGCCCATGTGGCAAACCTTCGCTGGGATGGGTCCAGGGAGAGGCGTGGCGGCCCTCGGCGACCGCTCCTTCTCCTCGAAGGCCCCGGCGCAGCAGCGCCTTCACGATGCGATGCACGATCAGGTCGGGATAGCGGCGGATGGGCGAGGTGAAGTGGGTGTAGGTGGGCGCGGCCAGGGCGAAGTGGCCCTCGTTGATCTCGCTGTAGCGGGCCTGGCGCAACGAACGCAGCATCAGGTAGCTGAGAATGCGCTCCTCGGGCTGGCCCTCGATCTTGGCCGCCAGCTTCTGATACATGCGCGGGGTGACGGCGATCTCCTCTGCCACCTCGTAGGTGCGGGCGGGCCGGCCGCCGCGCTGCGCCTCGCGCCGGTCGCCCCGGGTCTGGATGCGCTTGACCGGTAGAGGACCGAGTCCGAGCGAGTAGCCGAAGGCGACCGCCAGTTCCTCGAACTGGACTACGCGGCGGGCCTCGGGCTTCTCGTGGATGCGGTAGAGCGAAGGCACTCCCAGATCTTCCAGCCAGGTGGCCACGCACTCGTTGGCGGCCAGCATGAACTCCTCGATGAGGCGATTGGCCCAGGTGCGCTCGGCCTTGGTGACGCCGCGCATCTGCCCGTGTTCGTCGAATTCGATGACCGGCTCAGGCAGATCGAAATCAATGCTGCCGCGCTCCTCGCGGCGTTTATTCATCAAAATGGCCAGCAGCTTCATGCGCTCGAACTCCGGGCAGAGCGCGGCGTAGCGGGCGCGGGTCTCCGGGTCGCCTTCGAGGATGGCGTGGACCTCGGTATAGGTCATGCGTGCCGCCGAGCGGATCACTCCCTCGACGATCTCGTAGCTTTCGATGCGGCCGGCGGGGTCGAGCTGCATCAGGCAGCTCAGGACGAGGCGGTCTTCCTCCGGCTTCAGGCTGCAAATGCCGCTGGAGAGCTCCTGGGGCAGCATGGGAATGGCGCGGTCGGGAAAATAGACGCTGGTGCCGCGCAGACGAGCTTCCAGATCGAGATCGGTTCCCGCACGGACGTACTCGGCCACGTCGGCGATGTGCACCTGCAGCTCGAATCCGCCCTCGGCGCGCTCGCGCACCAGCACGGCGTCGTCGAAGTCCTTGGCCGTCTCGCCGTCGATGGTGACAATCGTAAGGCCGCGGAAATCCCGGCGGCGAGAGACTTCTGAAAGGTCGAGATGGGCGACTGAACGGGCTTCGGCCAGCACATTTTCCGGGAAGATGTGGGGCAGTTGATGCTTGCGGATCATCATCTCGACATCCACGCCGAAGTCGTCCGGATGGCCCAGGACCTCGATCACGCGGCCCACGGCAGGCTTGGTGGGAGTAGGCCAAGCGGTGATCTCGACATCGACCACCAGACCCTCCAGATCGTCGTGTTGCGCGGCTGCCGCCGCCTCCTTGCCCAGGACGCGGTGCGGGCTTTTCGCAACTTCCGTGGGCGGAAGGGCCAGAACCTCGGCTCCATCGGGAATGAGGATGGGCTGCGCCATGCGCTGGTCGAAGGGGGTGACGAGATTCGCCCCTGGCGTCGAGGACCCATCGCGAAAGGGCCCCCGGCCCCGGTTCCGGGCGTAGTGAAAGATGCCGACGACGGTCGGGTTGCGCCGCTCTAAAATGCGAGCGATGCGCCCTTGCCTGCGGCCATCGGCGCGCGATGGCTCGACATCGACCAGCACCTGATCGCCCTGCATGGCCCCGTTGATCTCGTTGGGAGGAATGAAGATGTCGTCGCCGATGGCCTGGCGGGGGTTGGGGCGGACAAAGCCGAAGCCGTCGCGGTGCAGGTCGAGACGGCCGGCGCAGAGGTTGTCGCGGGTGTTGGGATTCACACTCATGGGACGGGGAATGCCCCAGTGCTCGCGGTCGATCTTGGCCAGTTGGCCGCGCAGGGTGAGCCGGGCCAGTTGCTCGAGCAGCAAACGGCGCTCGCGGCCTCCGCCCATGCCGAGTTCGCGGACCAGTTGCTTGTATCCGGCTTTTTGCCCGGCAGAGCGGGCGATGTGTGCCACCAGTTCGCGGTCTTCCATAGCTCCAGAGTACAGCGAGCGGCGGCTTCGCTCGCCCAGAACAACGGCGCGCGGTCGCAGCGTGGTTCTACAAAGAGACAAGCGCGGACCAGGCGGCCAGCGCTACAGCCGACCGGGCGGCCTGCGCTACAGTTTCATTTCCCGTGGGTCGGCGAAGCAGGTGGGGAACTAAAATAATGACAACGTAATTTTTTTCAAGGGCCGCGAGAGGATAACATCCTAGTTGAGGTTGCAGACGAACTGCCGCGCGCAGTTTTGTCGATTGAGGCCCTCAGATTTCGGGCTTTCGGCAGCGGCCCTGCCCCGCAAGCCCCGTCCACACAGGACAGAAAAGGAAAACCGTTTTGAGCGCAATGTGGAAACCCAGTCAGTCCGGATCGATTGTCCCCAGCACCCCGCCAGAGCCTATCCGTCCCTCTTCGCCTTCCCCTGCGTTTGAACCCGCCGCCGCCAACCGCGCCGCGGTGGTTCCCGCCGCCGACCAGGCCACCATCGGCAAGGGACTCTTCATCAAGGGCGAGATCGGCGGTTCCGAGTCTCTGTTTATCGACGGCAAGGTCGAGGGCAGCATCAACCTTCCCGGAAACCGCGTCACCGTGGGCCGCAACGGCCAGGTGGCAGCCAGCATCGCCGCCCGCGAGATCGTGGTGCTGGGCAAGGTGCGGGGCAATGTCTCGGCCTCGGACCGCGTGGATATCCGTGCCGAAGGAGCGCTGACCGGCGACGTCTCGGCGGCGCGCATCAGCATCGAAGACGGCGCCTTCTTCAAGGGCGGGATCGACATTCGCAAGGCCGACGCCAAGCCCGTCGCCGCTCCCCCGGCCCCGGAAGCGCCCAAGGCGATCTAGCCGATTCGCCTTGGCGCTCCCGTGTGGGCAAACGCATCTTATTTCCTTTCCGCTGAAATACCAGTTTTAGATTGCAAATCGATGCAACGGCCCGTTTGGGGAGGGAGCAGGGGCCTTCAGGCCCCGGAATTGGGCGATGGGTTGCCGGGCCTTCAGGCACGGGTCGTTTTGCATCTGCGAGAAAAAAGGCCCGAGGCTAAAGCCCACCCGCTTTTGCCGCTGCTTCAGGGGTCTGAAGACCCCTGCTCCCTCCGTAAGAACAAACGAAAACAACCGTTCAAACTGCATCACTCGATCAACGGCCGAGAGATTCAGGGAACCTCCGATTCAGTGCTCTTTGTAAAAGCAGCTTCCCTCAGGGGCTAAAGCCCATTGATTCCTCTGGCTTTATGTACGGGCTAAAGCCCGTACCCTTCAAAAGCCCGTACCCTTCAAAAGCCCGTGCTTTTCACCCGTACTTTTCAAGCGCTCGTACTTTTCAAAAGCCCGTACTTTTCAAAAGCCCGTACCCTTCAAATCTCCGACTTCATCAGAGGTTCCTTAGATGGGTTTGCGCTGCCGCACCCGCCCATTGCGCACACCCATCGGCATCACTCACTTCTATCGATCATCGCTGTGGCAGCAATCGGGATCGGACGGCACAGTATCCTGAACTCTCACCACGGGCTGCTAGTACACTGGAGTGTTCCCCGCTTTCACGGGCGAGTGCACAGAGGAGCCCCTCATGGCATCGGTGATTTTCCCCGCAGTTCCATCGGAATCGCGCGCTGGGCGCTTCGGCGTTTATGGCGGCCGCTATGTGCCGGAGACGCTGATGGCCGCGCTGGTCGAGTTGGAGCAGGAGTACGAAAAGGCCAGGGCCGACGCCGCCTTTCAGGCCGAGCTGACTGACCTGCTCAACAACTTCGCCGGCCGTCCCACGGCGCTCTACTATTGCAAGCGGCTGACCGAACAGTTGGGCGGGGCCAGGATCTATCTCAAGCGCGAAGACCTGCTGCACACCGGCGCGCACAAGATCAACAACGCCCTGGGTCAGGCTCTGCTGGCCAGGCGCATGGGCAAGCAACGCATTATCGCAGAGACCGGCGCCGGCCAGCACGGCGTGGCCACGGCCACCGTCTGCGCCCTGCTGGGCATGGAGTGCGTGGTCTACATGGGCGAGGTGGATATGGCCCGCCAGGAGCTGAACGTGCTGCGCATGAGGCTGCTGGGGGCCGAGGTGCGCGCTGTCTCCTCCGGCTCGAAGACGCTCAAGGACGCCATCAGCGAGGCCATGCGCGACTGGGTCACCAACGTCCGAACCACTTACTATCTCTTGGGCAGCGCCCTGGGGGCGCATCCTTATCCGACCATGGTGCGCGACTTCCAGCGCGTCATCAGTAAAGAGATGAAGCAGCAGATTCTGGAGCGGGAAGGCCGATTGCCCACCGCCATCATCGCCTGCGTGGGCGGAGGGTCCAACGCGATTGGCGCATTTTACGAGTTTTTGAAAGACCGCGAGGTGCGGCTGATCGGCGTCGAGGCCGGCGGGCGGGGCAAGAAGCTGGGCGATCACGCGGCGCGCTTCGACGGCGGCGAGCCGGGCGTGCTGCAAGGGACCTACTCATATGTTTTGCAGGATGAGGACGGACAGATCGCGCTGACCCATTCTGTCTCGGCAGGTCTGGATTACGCCTCGGTCGGTCCTGAGCACGCCATGCTGCACGACTCGAAGCGCGCCGAGTACGTCTCGCAAGACGATGCGGCGGCTCTCGATGCCGTGGTTCGGCTGGCGCGCACCGAGGGAATCCTGCCCGCGCTGGAGAGCGCCCACGCCGTGGCCGAGGCTCTGCGTCTTGCTCCCACGCTTGATGCGCGTGACATACTGGTAGTGAACTTGAGCGGCCGCGGCGACAAGGACATGGGCATTTTGGCCCAGGAATTGAAGCTCTAAGAAGCTCGAAGAAGCCTCTGTTTTGAAGGGGCACGACTTCAGTCGTGCCGTAAGTGGCTGAATGAGAAGATGGGCTTTAGCCCCTGAGGGAATGCGGAATTAAAGACTGGATGAACGGATCTGCAATTCCCGCGTCTCACCGCGCCTCCTACGGGGCGCTAGGTTGGTTTTGCCGGTTTCCCAGGACTGCGCTGCGCTTGCCCTGGGCTATGATCCCTGCCTCCCTCCAGGAGGCGCAACAACCTGTTGATTGCCGCCGTAACAAGCGAGCGCAAGTCAAGATGCTCAGGATGACGGGCTGAAGCGCTCAGGATGACAGAAGAGAATGGCGATACTGTTCGACAAAAAGCCGGGACTGGTGGTCTATCTGACGGCGGGCGATCCGTCGCTGGAGGCCACGCGGGCCATTGCTCTCGAAGCCATCGACGCCGGCGCCGACGTGATCGAACTGGGCGTTCCCTTCAGCGACCCGCTGGCCGACGGCCCGGTGATTCAGCGCGCCATGGAGCGCGCCCTGGCCCGCGGCGTCAGTCTGCGCGACGTGCTGCAACTGGCTGGCGAGATTCGCGCCGCCCGTCCGGCTGCGGGACTGGTGATCTTCAGCTACCTGAATCCGATCTTCCGCTACGGACTGAAGAAATTCGCCGATGATGCGGCCGCCGCCGGCGTGGATGGCGTGCTAGCCACCGACATGATTGTCGAAGAGGCCGGCGAATACCTGGCCGAGTTGAGCCGGGTCGATCTCGCCCCTATTTTTCTGGCCGCGCCCACCAGCCCCGACGAGCGCCTCAAAGCCATCGCGGAAAACTCCCAAGGCTTCGTTTACGCCATTTCACGTGTGGGCATCACCGGCAAGCAGACTTCCATGACATCCGACGCCGCCTCTCTGGTGGGCCGCATTCGGCGATGGACCCGGCTGCCGGTAGCCGTGGGGTTCGGCATCAGCAACGCGGAGCACGTCGCCCAGGTGGCGGAGTTCGCGGATGCCGCGGTGATCGGCAGCGCGATCGTCGAGTTGATCGAACGCTCGACCCCGGAAGCAGCGCCCGGCGCAGTGGCCCGATTTATTCAGGGCCTGCGCCTGCCCCAAACGGCGCTGGCCCGGTAAAAGACCCCGTTTGCGGCTCATGCCGCGTGTTTGGATTCAACTCCTGCTCCTGTGCATGGCGGAGCGCCGCTTCAGCTCGTTGCGAGACGGCGCGGAAGAACCGCCCACGGGTACGCATCCCGAGGATGAGATGACGCTGGAAGAATTGCGAGAGCAAATCGATGTTCTGGATCGGCAGTTGGTGGAACTGCTGAGCGAGCGGGCCCGTGCCGCACAGCGGATCGGGCACCTGAAGGCAGCCACGTCGCTTCCGGTCTACGAGCCGGGGCGGGAGAAGGTGATCTTCGCCAACGTGCGCGCGGCCAACAAGGGACCGCTGCCGGACATCGAGCTGACGCATATCTACGAGCGCATTATCGACGTGATGCGGTCCTTGCAGAAGAACGAGTTGGCCTCTGAGAGGAACGCCCGCGCCGCAGCGCCGGGCCAAGCCGCGGGTGCAGGGAGCAGCCCTGAAACGCCCGAGACTGGAAAAGCACAATGATCGTAGCCATGCAAGAGAAGTCCAGCGAGGAACAGATCGACGCCGTCATCGGCGTGATGGTCGAGGCCGGACTGAGCGTTCACCGGACCACGGGGGCCAGCCAGACGATTCTGGCCGGCGTCGGCAACACCGCCGCCATGGATTTGAGCACCTTTGAAGTGCTGCCCGGCGTCGAGCACGTGCACCGCATCAGCGCGCCCTACAAGCTGGCCGGCCGCGCCTTCCGCCCCGAGGGCACGGTGGTCGAGTTCTCCAGCGGCGCTAAAATCGGCGGAAACCAGGTCGCGGTGATCGCCGGACCCTGCGCCATTGAGAACCGCGAGCAGATCTTCGCCATCGCCAAGTGCGTCAAGGCCGCCGGTGCTGGCTTTCTGCGCGGAGGCGCCTTCAAGCCGCGCAGCTCGCCCTACGCCTTTCAGGGCCTGGGCATTCCCGGCCTGCAGATGATGCGCGAGGCCGCCGACGAGTACGGATTGATGACGGTCAGCGAGGTCATGGAGATCTCCCAGATCGAACCCATGCTGCCCTATGTGGATTGCTTCCAGGTGGGCGCGCGCAACTTTCAGAACTTCAACCTGCTGCGCGAACTGGGCCAGATCCGCAAGCCCATCCTGCTCAAGCGCGGCATCGCCGCCACCATCGAGGAGCTGCTGCTCAGTGGCGAGTACATCCTCAGTGGCGGCAATTACGAGTTGATTTTGTGCGAGCGCGGCATCCGGACGTATGAGACCGCGACCCGCAACACCATGGACATTGCGGCGATTCCCGTGGTGCACAAGCTCTCCCATTTGCCCATCGTCGGCGACCCCTCGCACGGAACAGGAAGGCGGGATATGGTGGCTCCCATGGCCAAGGCCGCGGTGGCCGCCGGGGCCGACGCGATTCTGGTCGAAATTCATCCCAACGCCGACAAAGCCGCCTCGGACGCCGCACAAACGCTCTACTTCGAGCAGTTCGAGAAGCTGATGGGCGAAATGCGGCTGGTGGCGCAGGCGGTGGGACGCACGCTGTAAGATGGAGCGGGAGAAGCGGGGTTAGCGAAGTTAGCGGAGCTGGCGGGGTTAGCGGAGCTGGCGGGGTTAGGCGCGCGCCACTTGTGTTCGCGGGGTTCAACTATTCCGAATGCTATACACCTTGCTACCTCCGCTCACCCCGCTTGCACCGCCAACTCCGCTCCAGTGAGGAGACAGCCATGATCGACCGCATCGCCATCCTCGGTATGGGCCTGCTGGGCACTTCGACCGGCCTGGCGCTGCGTGCGGCGGGCTTCAAGGGCTCCATTGCGGGTTGGAACCGCTCTCCCGAGGGCGCGCAGACGGCGCTCGGCCTGGGCGCCATCGACGCCATCGCCGGCGACGGTCTACAGGCGGCGCGGGAGGCACAGGTCATCGTGCTGGCCACGCCGGTCTTTTCGATTCTGGACTGGATGGAAAAGCTCAGCGGCGTTCTCGGTCCCGAACACATGGTCACCGACGTGGGCAGCACCAAGGGGCAGATCACGGAAATGGCCGGCCGGCTCTTCAATCGCGTGGACCGCGCGGCATTTCTGCCTGGCCACCCCATGGCCGGCAAGGAGCGCGGCGGCGCGGAATTGGGCGATGCCGATCTCTATCGCGGCGCGGTCTGGCTTTTTACCGACGATCCAACCTGGGAGCGTTCCGAGGCTTCTTTGAAGCTGATCAAGGGATGGCGCGAGTGGGTCGCAGCCATGGGCTCCAAGACCCTCGATCTGGAGCCTGCGCGCCACGACGAGTTGGTGGCCTGGGTCAGCCATCTGCCGCAGTTTGTCGCCACCGCGCTCAGCGCCCTGCTGCAGGATGAAGTCGGCGGCGCACCGGAGCTGAAGGATGTGGGCGGCCGCGGCCTGCGCGAGATGACGCGGCTGGGCGCCAGTCCCTACTCCATGTGGCGCGACATTGCCATGACCAACACCGCCGCGGTGGAGCAGGCCCTGCTCGCCCTGGAGCAGCGCCTCACCCACCTGCGCGAGAACCTGCGCACCCCCGAACTGCGCGCCGAGTTCGAAGTGGCCAACCGCTTCCGCAGCGAATAGGGTTCTTCCGCACTGGGTTCTTCCTCCAATTCCTTTCAGTGGTATGCTTTCGTCATGCAGATTGTCGTCGAGTTGCCCGATGAGATGGCCCGGCAGATGATCCCTGCCGGCCACGATCCCATGCGCATTGCATTGGAAGATATGGCTGTGGAAGCCTATCGCAAAGATCGGCTGACGGCGCAGCAACTGGCCACACTGCTAGGCCTGGAGCGCTACGAGCTGGACGGCTTCCTGAAGCAGCGGGAAGTGTTCTTCAAGTACACCGTGGATGAGTTGCGTCAGGAAATAAACCTAGGCGAGCGCTTATGGAACAAACGCCAGCAGGAACTTGCGACCTTTGACCGGTAGCTTGACCGATGATCGTCATTTCCGATTCCGGCCCGCTTCGCTATCTTGTTTTGATCGAGGAAGAGCACTTTTTGCCGGCTCTGTTCGGTGCAATCGTCATCCCCTCATACGTAGCCGCTGAATTGACGCAGAAAAATACACCCAGCACTGTTCGACTTTGGATGGAGCAGTCACCTGAATGGGCCAAGATAGCCTCTTCCTATTCCCCCTTGGCACACATTTCTTCCGCTCTCGATCTCGGAGAACGGGAGGCGATTGCTTTGGCTGAGGAGCTCTCAGCCGATCTTCTCCTTGTAGATGACGGAGCAGCCCGGCGGGAAGCCACGCGGCGAGAGCTTCCCGTGATGGGAACATTGGGTATTCTCGATCTTGCCGCGGAACACGGTCATGCCGACTTTTCGGCTGCTGCTCGGAAGTTGATGCAAACCAACTTCCGGGCCAGCGGCAAATTGATCCAATTCTTCCTGGAACGGGATGCTCTCCGCAAACAGCGCTACGGAAAAGAACAAACTCCCTAGAGCCCCGCCCCGGCAACACCCGGCTTGACCTGATCCATGGGAATCTCCAGCGCGCCGACCTGGTCTCCAGTCAAGTCGTGTACGCCCAGACGCAGGAAGTAATTCCCCTTTTCCGGAACGGCAATCTCTTCCTTGAAGCTCAGCCCCTCGGCAAGCAGTTGGCGATAATGCGCAGGGGTCAGGTCGAAGTTGACGGTCTGCTCGATGGAGTTCACGTTTTCGCCCATCGGGGTGTAGACCACGGTCACAAAGGCCACGCTGCCGTGACGCAGGCCGTCCGCGGTGCGCGTCAACCGGATCTTGCGTGCATCGGCGTGAAAGAGCACGGTGGTGTTGCGGAAGGGCTTGTGCTGCCACTCCGGCTTCAGGTAGTTGTTCTCGGGCAGTGTAGTTCCCTTCTCCACCTTCTCCGGCTTTAGGCTGGGCTGCAAGTTGGCGGTGAAGACGATTTCGGTGGGCGGAACCGCGCCCAAAGCCATCGCAATCTCGAAGCCGTTCTTGCCCACATGCGGCACCAGCGCACCCTCGTTCCCCGCGCCCTCTTGATTGGCGGCGGAGGATTCATCGGGGGCGGGCGTCTGGGCAGTGGTTTCATCTTTCGGGTCAGTGGGCTGTGCGGCGCGGGCGGCTGTCTTTTGCACCAGGGCGTTGATCTTGCGCTCTTCGGTTTTTCCCGGATCGAAGGCCCGGTAGCCCTCGCGGTGTTGCAGATGCAAGCCGGGCCGGTCGACGGCGATCTTGATCGTGCGCATCTGCCCGTGCCACTCCTGGTTGGTGGTGGCGTAGGCCAGGGTGTAGTAGCTCGACCCGTCTTTGACCACTTCGCCAATGATCTGCTCAAAGCCGTTGGTGTTGTAGTAGGCTTTGCCGCCGGTCATGGAGGCTACCCGCTGCAGGTTGGTTTCGTTGATGACCTGCCGGTTTTCGAAGTGGATATTGCCGCGGGGCGATGGTGCGCCAACCCGCGCGGCGGAGAATTGCGGGGAGACCTGTAGGCCGCGTGTATCGACCGGATAGACCGCCACGCGGCTCAGGGTCAGCGACTCGGTCAGGTCGGAGAGGTCGTCGGCCGAGCCGCTGGGGGAGACGTCGAGCTGGTCGCGGAAGGGATTGCCCATTCCATAGCCGAAGATGGTCATGGGCACCTGGCCGGTAAACCAGATCAGGTTCTTGCGGCCGGGGAAGCCGGCCAGATAGCGGCCCATCATCTGCATCCCGGCGCGCAGAATCTCCATGCGCGCGCGGCGGTACTGGTCGTAGTTGCCGTCAATGGGCTTCAGCAGCGAGGGCATATCGCGCTTGCTTTTGGCCGCCTCCAGCAACAGCTTCTGGTCCGAGGTGAACCCCTGCACCAGGCGCATCTCGGTATCCAGTTGGAAGATGGCGATCGAGGCTCCCGGCTCCATGTGCTTGAGGTAGCCGATCAACTGCTCCCGCAAACTCATCTGTGCCTGCACAGAGGTGTTCAGCGCATCCAGCAGAATCACCGTCTGTGCATTGGTGTTGCGCACTGGCAGGAAGTTGGTGAAGGTATTGGGCGGCAGCGGCGGCAGGGTTAGCCGCTCGATCTGCTCCGGCGCCATGGGGTGGTGCTCTTGCAGGCTGCGAATCACCTGCGGCTGGCCCTCTTCGGTGACGGAGAAGTCGGCTTTGGTCAGCCCTGGGACCGGGTGGCCGGCTCCGTCCGTGACCAGCACATCGAGCAGCACCTCGCGCGTCGAGACGGTGATGGTGGGGAGCGGCGGGGTGGCGGCGGGATTCTCCGGCGGCTGCTGCGCCGCGGTTTTCCCGGCAAAACTGAAACTGCAAAGCGTAAAGGTAATAGCGCAAAGAACCATCGAAAATTGCTTAGAACGTCCCAACTCGAAGAAAAGCACGGTTAGCCTCCCGGAGCGAAGTTCCATTCGCAAAAATTATACGGCTCCCGTTTGAAGCGAGTTCAAACATAGAGTTTGACGGAAACATGGGGTGGTGGGCCAGCTCAGGAGTTTCAGAGCATCAAAAAAGCTCCCGCGCAGCGTTTGGAGACGCGGTGCGGGAGCATTTCTTGTTGGTGCAGTACGAGTGACAGATTGCAATCGACGGGCGATCAATCCTCGGCTTGGGGAGTTTCCTCGATCACCGGCACAACCGCCTCTTTGGCTGGATCGAGGGAACGAAAACCCTCGGCCCGGGCGGCATCGAGCAGCGCCGGGGAAGAGGAGACAAAGACGATCTCTGTGCCCTGGAACATCTCCCGCGCCACATGCGCGGCGCCCAGTTGCAGGCAGTCGGGCCAGCGCAAGCTGGTGCGGTCGAGCAGTTGACGGGCCGCCTCGAGAACCGCCGGATTGAGCGGTTCCTGCACCATGCGCGACGATTCCTGGCGCAGCACTTCGATGGCGGATGCGGCATCCTCGGAGCTAATGGCGCCGGCGCGCTCGCGCCGCCGAATGGCCGCGTGAATCTCCAGCGGAGTGGAGGCCGAGATCAACTTGCGGTTGTCCTCGACGGCCTCCATCAGCCGGATCAAAGCCTCGGTGCCGGCTTCGCGCACAAACAGCTTGGCAAAGGCCGTGGATTCCAAAAAGTAGCAGCTCACAGATTCCCTCGTTCCTCTTCGATGGCTTCGGCGATGGTATCACCGTGAATGGCGACGGGGTGGAAACGTTGCGCCTCTTCGGGAATACCGGCCTCGGCACGATTGAGGCGGATGGTGGTGGTGGGATAGGCCGGGGTCTTGGGGTTGGCGATCTTGCTGGTCAGCACCACGCCCCGCTGAATGGCCTCCGCCAAGACTGTCTGACGCGACTCCGGATGTTGATTCCAACGGTAGGACTTGCGCGGCAGGAAGGAATCGCGGAACCACTTGAGAGCGATAAAGGCGTGTCCGCCGCGTTCGGCCTCGGCCAGAGCCGAGCAGAGTTCCTTGACGCGGGCGTCGAGATCGGCCGGCAGCAGCGACTCCTGGCTGTCGTCGTCTTCTTCGATGGCGGGTTCGGCCATGATGCGCGGGGCGCGAGCCGGGCGCGGGGCGGGTTCGGAGCCATCGCTGCGCTCGAAGTAGATGCGCAGTTCGTCTTCTTCCGGCGACCAGGCATCGGCGGTGGAATTCCGGCGTTTACTGCGGCCGTTCTCGCCGCACAACTCGACGATGGCGGAATAGCCGGCGGGAGCCAGAAAATGCAAGGCTCTTGCCAGGCCTGGATCTTGGGAAAATCCCAGTTCGCCCAAAGCTTCTTCAATGATCTCTTCCGCGTCGGGAATGCTCAGGGTACTCACATCTACACTGCTCTGCACTGCTTTTGCCGATTTCATTTTCACTTCTCCTATGCCGTACACTTGCCTGCATTTACCGCAACAATTCGCTTGGGCCTTTGGGCCTCAAGCGAGTCTTCCGATGACGCAGTGGGCGAAAGAGTACAGTCTTGGTTCTAAAAAGTTTTGGGAACCAGATCCCTGCATCCCGCCCGGACTCTCATTCTGTCGTTACCGTTCCGGATTGCGGATTTCATTTTCGTGCAACCATACCGCCGATGCAGCCCCTTTTGCCGGCTGTGCGTACGGTGTATAGAATTTCCCAAATCAGTGGTTGGCAACTCATGGGATGCACAAGGCATTCGTCTGAAAAATTGCCGCGACCGGCCGGATCCTCCACGTTAAAGAGGCCCGAGGAATACTCTAGCTAAGCCTCGATGGCGCGCCAAGCAGTTCCAGTGTAACCGAAATTGGAGGGTATGGGGTTTCTATTTTAGCAATATCCGCAAATCGGATTCCGTCCCCTGGGCGCATCCAGGATGGCGCAGCTTCGTACAATAGAATCATGCGCCGTTTGATCAAGTTCTTGTTGTTCTGGGCTATCCTCGCCCCCGGGCTCGCCACCGGACTCCAGGCGGCGGACGTTTCCTTCGATCTGACCGGCCCCAAAGTGGATGTGCACGTCAAGCGCGGCGAAGTGACGCTGCCCATCGGTTCGGTTCCCAACCTGCTGCCCGGCGACCGTTTGTGGATTCATCCCGACCTGCCGGAGAGCCAATCGACGCACTATGTGCTGATCGTCGCTTTTCTGCGCGGCGCAACCAATCCGCCCCCGCCGGAGTGGTTCACCCGCGTCGAAACCTGGAACCGCGAGGTGCGCAGCGAGGGCGTTTTCGTGGTCGTGCCCGCCGAGGCGCAGCAGGCGCTGCTCTTTTTAGCGCCCGAGACCGGCGGCGATTTCAGCACCCTGCGCGCCGCCGTGCGCGGCCGTCCCGGCGCATTTGTCCGCGCTACCCAGGACTTGCAGTCCGCCAGTTGGGACCGCATGAGGCTGGAGAGCTATCTGGCAGAGGTCAAGATCACCTCCCAGACCGACGCCAAATTGCTCAAAACGCGCGCCGAAATGGCCGCCCGCAGCCTGGGCATCCGCGTCGATCAGCAGTGCTTCGACAAGCCCACCGACCAGCAGGCCCCCTGCCTCACCGCGCACACCGAAAACGTGGTTCTCGACGATGCCAATGCCGGCACCCTGGTAGACCAGTGGACCACCGGCTCGACACGCGATCTGATGAACCAGATCAGTTATTCCCCCATGGGCGGCGCCGGCGCTTTCAGTCCCTATATTGGCGCCATCGTGGACACGGCGCGCATCCTTTCTTCGCTGCATACCGCACATTTTCAGTACATACCCGCGCTGGCTCTGCCCACCACGGACACTCTCAACCTGCGCCTGAGCGTTCCGCCCTCCTTCCGCGACCCGAAGTCGGTGGTGGTGGTGGCGCTGCCTCCCGTGGGCCCAGCCCGTATGCCCACGCTCCGTCCGGTCAATCCGGCAGAGACCTATTGCGGACAGAAGCCGGGCCTGGTTCTGGCTGCCGAGGGCGCGCCGCTGGTCTTTTCCACCCAGATGGCCCGGGATCTGACCCTGCACATCGACTCCAAGAGCGGCGTCAAAGATTTGAAGATCAAAGCCGATCCCTCGCAGGGCGGGTTGGTGCTCGATCGTCCCGCACCCTCGCTGCCGGAAGAGGAGTCCAGCGGCGTTGTGCGCGGGATGTGGGGCTTTGACAGTTGGGAAGGCCCACGCTTCCACTTCCACTCGGCCCAGCCGGGGAAATGGACGCTTGCGCCCGGCGATCAGTCGGCCCTGGTGGTGGGCCGCGAGGATCTGCTGCACCTGGAAGACGCCAACTCCGTCTGCGTGGACCGCATCGAAGCGCAGGTGGGAGACGCCAACCCGATAAAGGTGACCTGGAAATCGTCCAAGCCGGAGGTGCTGGAGGTCTCCGTGCCCATGAAAGAGGCCGCGCCGGGAGCGGTCAGTCTGAGCGTCTTCCAGTTCGGATTGGAGAAGCCGGACAAGCTCTCGATGCATTCCTATGCCGAGGCGGCCTCGCTGGATCGTCTCACCCTCAGCGCCGGCGATACCCAAGCGGTCTTGAAGGGAACGCGCCTGGACGAGGTGGCCAAGGCCGCTTTGGGCGAGATCGTCTGGACTCCGGCCACGCTCAGCCGGGTGCAGGACTTCGACCAGCTTTCCCTGACCGCCAGCGCCTCGACCGCCGGTTTGGAGCCCGGCAAGCACCACGTTGCTACCGTGCAATTACGCGACGGGCGGGAGTTGAAGGTTCCGGTTACGGTGGACGCGCCGCGCCCTCAACTGACGTTGCTCAGCAAGGGGGTGCAGGAGGACGCCTCCGCCGCACCCTCGCCAGTGCATTTGGGCAGCGCCGACGACCTGCCGTTGGCCGGCCGGCTGGTCTTCTTTCTCCGCTCCAACGTGCCGGCCAAGTTTCCCCGCACTCAAAAGATCGAAGTCGCGGCCGAGGACGGCAGCTTCCGCACCCTGCTCTCTCTGGCCGATGGCAGCCTGATGCTGGAAGACGCGCGCATCGCCCTGGGGGTGGTCGATCCGCTGGCGCGCTTCGGTTCTTCGGCCTTCGGTCCGTTGCGACTGCGAGCCATCTCCGCCGAGGGCGTCGAGGGCGATTGGCTGCCGTTGGGAACGCTGGTGCGGCTGCCCAGTTTCAAGGAATTGCGCTGCCCGCACGCTCTGGCCAAACCCTGCGCGCTGAGCGGCGCGAATCTCTTTCTGGCGGATTCCATCGCCAGCACGCCGGAGTTCGACAACGCCGCCGAGGTCCCCGCCGACTTTACCGGAACCCAGCTCAGCGTGCCCCACCCGGTGAATGGCCTGCTCTATCTGAAACTCCGCGACGATCCAGGGACGGTGCAAACGCTGACGCTGCCGATAACGACCGCAGCCCCGTCGGCCGCCGTTCCATTGCCGCAAAGTGCGCCGGCCGTGGCGACTCCGCCGCCCACCCCAGCAGCCGGCGAGAATCCCGCGCCCGTATTACCCGCGACGGCCAACCCAGGAAAATAAAAACACCCCACCTGCGGCGCATCGTCGGGCGATAGGCCGTGGTGGGGTGGTCGTTTTCTGAGATGCCTCTGAGATGCGCTCTAAGAGCGCGAACACTCAGGCTCTACATGAAGTAGGCGGCATTCTTGGCGGCAAACTCGGCCTTATCGGCGGGCAGGTCGTCGATGGCGAAGATAGCGCTGGAGGGGCACTCGGCGGCGCAGGCGCCGCAGTCGATGCACTCATCCGGGTTGATGAACACCTGGGGAACGGTCGCGGCGGCTCCTTCGCCGGCGGAGGGGTGAATGGCTTCGTTGGGGCAGGTCTCAACGCAGATGAAATCCTTGGTACAGGCATCGGTCACGACGTAAGGCATGGAAAAACTCCTCAAAATTGCGCTGGGGGCGCTGGCGTTCCCACACACCCCGCATCTTCGAGGCTACTGAGGCCAACGACGCCGGGCCGTGATCCGAGTCACAGAGCGGGGAGGAATCTACCTGAATACGGTACGCCCGTACTCTCCATCGTCTTGTAACCCCCGGTTGACGCGATATTTGCATTGCGACGGCAGAATAGTGCCATGACTGCTGCCGCCGCGCTCCCGCCGGGTAGTCCCAAACCTTCCACCCCCTCCATTCTGCTGCGCAGCCTCTCCTGCTGGAACTGGAAGTGCGCCCTGCTCAGCGCCGCGGCTCGCTCCATCGTTTATCTGACGGCGATGGCGCACACCGGCCTGCGCGGCAGCCTGGCCGTGGTGCTGGTGGAGATGGCCTATGTCACGCTTACCGCCGGTCTCTATGCGGGTTGGCAGCAGCAGGCGCTGGGTTTGCGCTCGCGCCTGCTGGGCAATCTAACCGTGGCGGCGGGCGTGCCCGGCCTCTCGCAACTGCTGGACTGGCTGGCGCATCGCGCCGTGGGGCCCGCTGCTCCTCCCAGAGCTACCCTGGCCGTCTGCATCTTTGCCGCGCTCTCCGCCCTCTTCCACCTCTACGTGATGCGCCGCGGGGCCTTCCTCACGGGCCGCGCCGGCCGCTCCCTGCTCGACGACTTCCGCCGTATGCCGCGCCTGATCGCCGGCTTTGTGAGCGCCCCGGCGCTCTTTTGGATTGCGCAGATCGCGCGCCTGACGCGCACGACTCCAGCGATGAATCAAGCCGTTACGGAGTGATTTGCAGTTGGATGTTCTGCGCGTGAGCGATGCCGCCGCCGCTTGCCGTGACCTGAATCGTATAGCTCCCCTGCGCAGCGCTGCCGGTGACCTTTCCCGCGCCGCACCCGGCGATCGGCAGCGCCCCGCTCAATCCAAGAAGCGCCACGGCCACGAAGATCAGGGGGGATCTGCGCCTCCTGCGCCACCCAAAAAGGCAAATCAAAGCGCCCAGCGTCAGCGGCCACCCCGTAGCCGCAGTCGTAGTGAGATTGGCAATGGTCAATTGCACCGTCTGCGGAGCGCTTGCCGTGAGCGGAACGCTGGCGCTGGAGAAGCTGCAAATCACCCCGGCGGGCAGCGCGCCGCAAACCAGGGCGACGGTTCCTGAAAAACCGTTGAGCGCGGCCAGGTTGACCGCGACCGTTGTGCTTTTGCCGCTTAGCAGCGCGACCGAAGCCGGCGTGACGGTCAGCGAAAAATCTGCCGCGGGCGGGGGCAGCACAGCCTGAACACTCTGCATCTCGGCTGCCGAAACCGGGCTGGCCGCGTAATTCACGTCCCCGCCGTAGACCGCCGTGATGCTGTGCGCGCCCACGGCCAGCGCCGCGGTGGAGAAGCCGGCCTGATTCGTCGAGCCAGATAAAACAGCCGTGCCGATCTTCTGCCCGCCATCCAGAATCGCTACAGAACCCGTGGGTGCGGCCGCTCCCGCAACCGAAATCGTGGCGACAAAGTTCACCTGCCCGCCGAAGCTGGAGGGATCGGGCTGCGAGGCGACGCTGACCGAGGAGCCGGATTGCACGTCCTGCACCAGCGAATTTGAACTGCTCAGAATCTGCTTGGCAGCGTCTCCGCTATAGGCCGCGGTGATGAAGTTGTTTCCCTGGATCAGTTGCGCCGCTGTTGCCGCACAGGTCGCGCTGCCGGCGTTGAGCGCCACGCCGGTGCAGAGACTGTTCTCGCCATTGGCGAAGGCTACCGTACCGTCTGGCGTCACGCCGCCGCCATCGCTCACCGCGACCGTCACAGTGAAGGTGATTCCCGCGCCCGTGGAGGAGGGATTCAGGCTCGAAACCAGCGTGGTTGCCGTGCTCTCTACCACCGTCTGCTGCAAGGGCGGCGTCACAACGCCGGTCGGGCAACTCGCCGCCGGAGTTGAACTGCCGCTGTTGTCGTAACAGGCGACGATGCTGTGCACCCCCACCGCCATCGTGGATTGGGAAATCGAGGCTGCCCCCGCTGTATTGAGCGGAAACTCACCGAGAGCGCTGGTCGCTCCCTGAAAGGTATCGTAGAGAATCACACTGCCCGCCGCCGCGCTGCCGCCGGTGGTAACCGTCGCAAGCAACGGCACCGTCTGGCCGAATCCCGAAACCGGCAGATTGGACGTGAGGGTGATGGAGGGCGTGGCGAGTGGAACGGCGCTGTCCGCCGTTTGCTTCTGGCTTGCGGCAGCCTGCGCAAAGCCCAGCCCTGCGACTGCCGCTATGGTCAGCAGCAGCCCGAGAACCAAACGGCCAGCGGAAAAGAAGCGCGGGACCATCGGCAACTCCATCATGAGCAGACCCAGGCGATGCGGAAGGCAGAGCACAGCCCACGGCGGCAGCCAGCCACGCACACCCCGGCCTGCACCCTTAGGATTCGCCTAAAGAAGAAAGGGATGGAGAGAAAAGAGTGGGGATCAAGGGGAATTCACGCATCGCCGCCCCAAATGAGACGGGATTCCCAGTTTTGTAAGCGGCGAAATCCAGAATTCCCGAAGAACGGTCTATCTGAGTGGAGCGGAGCGAAGGACAAACGTATCTAGTTTTCCCTCCTAAACGGGAAGAGAAAACACCCCGCAAAAACTGAAATTAGGTGCCTTGTAACAGGGCATGACTTCAGTCGTGCCGGACGTGGACGAAGAAAGCACTGTGGGCTTTAGCCCCTGCACGCGACATCGGCGGGCAATCGGCAAAGGGTAAAACGAGTGGTTGACAGGGGCTAAAGCCCGTATTTTCTTTTGTTTTCGTGACGGCACGACTAAAGTCGTGCCCTGTTACAAAACTTGTCCGAATGTGCCTTTTTCCGCAGTCTCTGAAGTCCTGTCCATTGCAAGATCGGCGGTGAATAGCGATCGGGAGAATTAACTGCGTTAACCTTGGACCGGTACTGCGTCGAAGAACCAGCTTCTCCGCGATTCTTCCCCATTTCTCACACCTAAAAATCAGACTTCTCGCTTCATAGACAAGCGCCCTCTCCAATACAGCGCCAATCCAATCAGAATGGAACCCAGCGTCCCGCCTATCAATCTCAGCTCAAAGCCCAGTTTGTTGACCACCTCGCCCGGAGGGAAAAAGAGTGACAGCAAAATCCCACCCAGGACCACAACGAAACCCAGTCCTCCGCAGATCCACACGCCAGTTACGCCGCCCGGCACCAGGATTGCGAGGGGATTCTCTTTACGATCTCTGCGAAGGGACAACTTGATGACTGCGGCAAACATGTAAAGAAAGGGGATGAAGTAAAGGATGATGGCCGCGTCGATCAGCATTTGGTAGGCTTCCTGGACAGTGCGAGTCCTGATTTGACTCAACAGCAATACCCCCGCCGAAAGCCCCGCCTGCACCAGAATCGAGATGTAGGGCGTCTTCCACTTGGGATGGATCTTGCCGAAGGCCGCGGGCAGGTAGCGGTCGATGCCCACCACAAACGGCACGCGGGCAATTCCAGCCACCGTGCTGCCCACCCCGCCGGCGTTGCCCGCCGTCACCAGAATGGCGGCCAGCACGCCCAGAAAGCCCAGCTTGAGCGCCACCGAGCCGATAGTGATGGCGTTAAAGACGCCGCTTTGGGGATCGATCCCGGTGGCGGGAATCAGGGAGAGAATGGCGAAGGTGCCCACGATGTAAGCGAGCGCAATCATCGCTCCGGCGCCGAAGACGGCCCGGGGCAGGGTGCGGCGCGGATCGCGCACCTCTTCGCTCATTGCCGAGACCAGTTCCAGCCCGGTGAAGGCGAAGGCGATCTGCGACCAGAAGTTGACCGTATCCCAGTTCCAGGTGGGCAGCATATTGCCCAGGGTGAAGTGCGTGGCCGAGCCGTGTTTCCAGCAGACCACCGCCGCCACTCCCACCAGAATCACCAGCGGCGCATAGGTGCCCACGCCGCCGGCGTTTTGCAGCCACTTGCCGATATTCAGGCCGACGATGTTGAGCAGCACGGCCACCAGCAACATGCCCAGCGAGACAGTCAAAAGAAAAGTCCGGTCCTGGGCCAGAGCCGTGCCGCGTCCGCCAATGATGTAGGCGCTCATCGAAGCGCTGGCCAGCAGCAGGCCGGGAAAGTAGAAGACGGTGTAGATCCAGTAAGTCCAACCGGCGATAAAGCCGTGGAAGGGCCCGAAGGCCTCGCGCGACCAGGCGTAGAGCCCGCCCTCCTGGGGAAAGCGCGACGAAAGCTCGTTGATGACCAGCGCGCCGGGAACAAAGAAGAAGACCGCGGCCAGCACCCACAGACTGATGGACGAGGTGCCGTTGTGGCCGGCGGCGGCGATCCAGCGCGGCCCCAGCACGGTGGCGATGTTGAACAACAAAACATCCCAGAAGCCCATCGTCTTGCGCAGTTGGGGTTTGGAGTCGGGAGCGGCGGGAGCGGCAGCGGTCATGCGTGGTCCTTGCGGCGAGGCGGAAACTGAAACGGCCTGCAGAGATGATACCGGACGGCAGGAAGGCCGCGCCGGGGCCCTCGTCCGCCATGCTGTAAAGTGATACGCAGAGGATTCGCGATTGGCTACGCAAGCGCATATACACGGCAGCGGCGAGACCATCCACTTGCAGCAGCAGATCGCCCGTTTGCAGGCGCTGCTGGAGGCCTCGCGCCAGGTGCACTCGACCGTCAACGAGGAAGAGGTGCTGGAACAGGTGCTGCGCATCGTGGTGCGGGAGTTGGAGATGGACGGAGCCGCCTTCCCCGACGCCGCGCTGGCCTTCGGCGTCCTTCCCGCAGCGGAGAGCAGCGAAGACGCCGGTTGGACACCCTCCGTGGAGCTGCCCATCTATCCCCTGCTGGACCGCGACGGCCAGACCATGACCGAGCTGCACATTGCCGCACCCGAGGGCCGCGCGCTCACCCTCTTCGAGGCCGACTTCATCGAGGGACTGGTCTTGCAGGCCGCCGTGGCCCTGGAGAACGCCCGCAACCACCAGCGCAACCTGGAGTTTGCCCGCCTGCAACAGGATCTGGACGCGGCCCGGCAGATTCAGCGCTCGCTGCTGCCGCACCATCTGCCGGAGATTCCCGGCTACACGCTGGCCTTCCGCTCCGAGGCCTGCTACGAGGTGGGCGGCGACTACCTCGACGTCATCCTGCAGGCCGATGGCAACCTGTTGATGGCGGTGGCCGATGTGGCCGGTAAGGGAATGGCATCGGCGCTCATGTCCAACAGCTTCCGCTCCGCCTTTCGCGCCATGGCCGGTTCCCTGCCGCCGCTCGATGAGCTGGCCGCGCGCATGAACCGCCACCACTGGCGCGAGGGCGAAGAGGCCCGCCGCCGCTACGTCACCGCCATCTTCTTGCGCCTCTATCCCGCCGAGGGCCAGATCGAGGTGGTCAATGCCGGGCACAATCCCGGTTTCTTGCTGCGGCCAGACGCCGCGCCGCTGTTGCTGCACGCCTCCGGCACGCCGCTGGGCATGTTGCCGGCGATGAACTACGCTGCCCAGCGGTTGGACTTTCCTCCCGATTCCCGCCTTCTGCTCTATACCGACGGGTTGACCGAGGTCTTCAACGGGGATGAGGAATTTGGCTCGGAAGAGTTGCTGAAGAGCTTTTACGGCTGTAAGGAGCTGTGCTCCGATGCTATTCTCGATGCATTGTGGGCCGCGATTGCCGCGTTTTCCGGCGGCAGCCCGCAGGGGGACGACATGACCGCACTGGCACTGTGCCGCGCCGGCCTTTCGGAGACGGCACAATGAAAGAACCCAAAGCCGCCATCGTCGAGGTTCGCCTGCCCTCCCGGTTGGGCTATGAAAAGGTGGCCATGAGCACCGCCGGGGCAGTGGCGCACCTGATGGGCTTTCGCGACGACCGCATCGAGGACCTCAAAACCGCCGTCGCCGAGGCCTGCATCAACGCCATCGAACACGGCAACCGCCTCAACGAGACGCGCTCGGTCGGCGTCACCCTTTCTGCCGTCGCCGATGTACTGGAGGTCAAGGTCATCGACGCCGGACGCGGCCTGGAGCATCTGCCCCCGCTGCCCGACATCGACCGCAAGATGCACGGCGAGCAGGACCCGCGCGGCATGGGCATCTTTCTCATTCAGGCGCTGGTCGACGAGGCCGAGTGGGTGGCTGGCGTCGATGGCGACAGCAGCTACGTCCGCCTGGTCATCCGGCTGGACAAAGTGGCTTGAAGCGAAGTCTTGAAACGCGGCCCGCAAGCCGGCCGGCGCAGAAGAAACCAACCAGAGTTTTTGGAGATCGAAGATCGTGCAAAGCGAAACCAGAGCGCATATCGACCAATTGAAGTCCCCCGCCGGAGATGCGGTTGCGGTTCTGCGCTTCGAAGGCGACATCGCCAGCACCTCCAAAGACGCGGTGCTGGGGACCTACCAATCCCTGCCCAGAGAAGCGCATCCGCTGATCCTGCTGGATTTCACCAAGGTGGACTACATCAACTCCAGCGGCATCGCCCTGGTGATTCAACTGCTCATGGAAGCCGCCAGCGCCGGCCAGAAGGTCTCGGTCTGCGGCCTCTCGCCGCACTTCAACAAAGTCTTCACCATGGTCGGCATTCCCAAATACGCCAACCTCTTCCCCACCCACGCCGAGGCGCTGGCGGCGCTGTAGAAGCAGGTTTCGACTAAGAGCGGCGAACACCGTTCAGCCCTTACAACCAAAGAGCTTATGGCCCACCCGGAGTGCCTTCTGCGGGTTCTCTCCCGCCGGGTGGCCTCCCACACTTGCGCACTTTTCGAAGAACTGCGGGTGCGGAGCCATGAGGGCGCGCGCCGTTCATGAGAAAGAAGCGTGGACCGGGAGGTCCACGCTCCAGCCGGCCGGGAGGCCAGCGCTACAGTTTCAGCTCCCGTTTCATGTGAGGCGGGCCGGCGAAGGCCGGTGAACCGCTGTTACCGCAATTGGGTGAGATCGCGGACGGCGCCGCGGGCGGCGCTGGTGGTCATGGCGGCGTAGGCCAGCAGCGCCTTGGAGACTTTGCGCTGACGGGGGGCGGGCTGGTAGGCCGCTGCACCTTTGGCTTCCATCGCCGTGCGCCGCGCGCCGAGGACTTCGTCGCTCAAAGCCACGCGCAAAATGCGCTGGGGAATGTCGATCTCGATGGTGTCGCCTTCTTCGACCAGAGCCAGCGACCCGCCCTCGGCCGCCTCCGGCGAGATGTGGCCGATGGAAAGTCCCGAAGACCCTCCGGAAAAGCGCCCATCGGTAACCAGCGCGCAGACCTTGCCCAGCCCCTTGGACTTGAGATAGCTGGTGGGGTAGAGCATCTCCTGCATGCCGGGACCGCCCTTAGGGCCTTCGTAGCGGATCAGCACCACGTCGCCGGGGACGATCCTGTCGCCGAGGATGGCTTCGACCGCCGCGTCCTGGCTCTCGAAGATGCGCGCCGGCCCGGTGAAGGTAAGGTGCGCGGGATCGACGCCGGCGGTCTTCACAATGCAACCGTCGCGCGCGATGTTGCCAAAGAGCACGGCCAGGCCGCCATCCTTGCTGAAGGCATGGGCCACACTGCGGATCACGCCGCATTCGCGGTCCAGATCCAGCTCGGCGTAGCGGGCGCTCTGGCTGAAGGCCTCGGTGGTGCGTACGCCGCCGGGCGCGGCGCGATAGAGGTCCTTGGCCGCCTCGGCGGGAGAGATCTTTACATCCAACCTGTCAATGGCCTCGCCCATCGTGGCGCTGTGCACGGTGGGAACCTGGCGATGCAGCAGGCCGCCGCGGTCCAGTTCGCCCAGAATGGCGAAGATGCCTCCTGCGCGATGCACATCCTCGAGGTGCACCAGGGGCGACGAGGGCGCGACCTTGCAGATGTTGGGCACACGGCGGCTGAGGCGGTCGATGTCGGCCATGGTGAAGGGCACCTCGCCCTCCTGGGCGATGGCCAGCAGGTGCAGCACCGTGTTGGTGGACCCGCCCATGGCGATGTCCAGCGTCATGGCGTTCTCGAAGGCCTCGAACGAGGCGATGGAGCGCGGCAAAACGCTGGCGTCGTCCTGCTCGTAATACCTTTTTGCCAGATCTACGATGGTGCGGCCGGCCTGGAGGAAGAGCTCCTTGCGGTCCGAGTGGGTAGCGACAATGGACCCATTGCCGGGCAAGCCCAGACCCAGCGCCTCGACCAGGCAGTTCATCGAATTGGCCGTGAACATGCCGGAGCACGAGCCGCAGGTAGGACAAGCGGAGCGTTCGTACTCCTCGACCTCGGCGTCGGAGACCTTGGGGTCGCCGGCCACGATCATGGCGTCGATCAGGTCCACGGCCTTGACCACGTTGTTGATTTTGACCTTGCCGGCTTCCATCGGCCCGCCGCTGACAAAGACCACGGGAATGTTGAGGCGCAGGGCGGCCATCAACATGCCGGGGGTGATCTTGTCGCAGTTGGAGATGCAGACCAGAGCGTCGGCGCAATGGGCGTTGACCATGTACTCGACCGAATCGGCAATCAGATCGCGCGAGGGCAGGCTGTACAACATGCCGTCGTGGCCCATGGCGATGCCGTCGTCGATGGCGATGGTGTCGAACTCCTTGGCCACGCCGCCGGCCCTTTCGATCTCGCGAGCCACCAGTTGCCCCAGGTCCTTCAGGTGGACGTGGCCGGGGACGAACTGGGTAAAGGAGTTGGCGACGGCGATGATGGGCTTTCCGAAGTCGCCGTCCTGCATTCCGGTGGCGCGCCACAGGCTGCGCGCTCCGGCCATATTGCGTCCATGCGTCGAGGTGTGGGAACGATAGGCGGGCATGGAATCTATCTTAGCGCTTTAGAGCAAAACCAGAGTCTTTGTCTCCTCTTCAGTGCCTGTCAGGCCGCCGCTCCCCGATGGTCGCGCCAGATGGAGCGCATGGCTTGCGGGATTCGCCAACTCTGGTTTTGTTCCAGCGAAACGGGTTTACTTCTCGACCACCACCGGGGCGTCGCTCTCCTCGATGTGCCTGGAGCCGATCTGGAGGCTGAACCAAGCCGTGCCCTTCTGCCAATTCTCATCCCAAACCACCAGCATCTCCAGCGACGGAGCGCCAAGCAGCGGGCTGGGCACATTGCGGATGGTGGCTACATGCACCGGGGCTCCGCCCACGGTCATGTTGGTGTAAGAGCCAGTGACATCGATGACCACATCCAGCGGAGGGTTGGTGGCTTGAGTCACCGTGACATGGCCGCTGATCTTGTGGAACGGCGCCACCGTCACCAGATTGAGTCCTTAAAGTTCTGTAGAAGCGTCTGAGTGGCGAAGCGAGCCACCAGGTCGATTCCTTAGGATGTTGTTTACCAAGACGACATTCCAGGAGGACGGCACAGATGACTCGCAAGGG